>Ga0209476_10000931_pt1 | contig 20236 bp, 17 predicted proteins | sample KloWWTrecipitate_FD_187179 | JGI IMG/M metagenome (GOLD analysis project Ga0209476, IMG submission 187179) | Active sludge microbial communities from Klosterneuburg, Austria, studying microevolution and ecology of nitrifiers - Klosterneuburg... | ecosystem: Engineered > WWTP > Aerobic digester... | reverse complement strand
GATGATCTCGGGTTTCACCTTCACCTTGAGCCGCGCGAACGGCTGGGTCGTGCTGCGACTGCGCTTGATGATGATGCCGGCGAAACGCGGATCGGCACGCAGGTCCTCGACAAAGGCTTCAATGCCGACATCGGCACCGGCAAGGAACAGGTTCAAGCCCTCGCCAGCGATCAGGATCGTGCCGCGCAATCCGAGCCTTTCGGCAAGCTCGTGCAAGCGCTCGGCAAGGGATTGCGGGGCGTCGACTTCGACAAACTGGTAGGCGGCGATATTGAGGATCATCTGTCGATTTTACGGGAACCCGCCGGCGACGCGAAGCGCGCGCCGCGTCGCCTCTGGTCAATCGCTGCATTCCGCGCTAGAAAGGCAGGGCGTACCGCAACGTTCGGCGCGCAAACCCGAACCGACCATCCAACTCGAGAGAATCCTCATGTCCAAAGGTATGGATCAGAAGAAGAGCGAAAAGAAGAAGCCCGAGAAAACCCTGAAGGAAAAGCGCGCAGCCAAGGCCGAGAAGAAGAAGTCCAAGTGATCGACAGAAAGCCGACGGCTGCCGATTCCGCATCGGCAGCCGCAGGTGAATCGTCGCCCGATGCTATTGCAACCGCGCAGCTCTCGCGGCATTCCTGCGCTTCGGCAGGATGAACCCGCACCTGTCCTCGTCACCAACGCCGCGGAACGGCAACCGTTCCAGGGCCCGGGAATGATCCATGCTTCCTTCAGATATCCGCCGCACGCAGCGAATTTCCGCACGCTGGCTGCGCGCCCTGGCCTTCAGAGGCTCGTCGCTGCTGGTACTGGCTGCATTTTCAGTGACCGCCAGCGCTGCTGACGCGCCGTTGATGAGCGAAGACGCGCGCCCGCCGACAGTGCTCGAATACGAGATCGTCAAGTCCTGGCCGCATGACCGCGCAGCCTTTACCCAGGGCTTGATCTATCGCGACGGCTTCCTCTACGAAAGCACTGGCCTCAATGGCCGATCCAGCCTGCGCAAGGTGAAACTGGAAACCGGTGAAGTCGTGCAGCGCGAGTCGGTTGCAAGCGAGTATTTCGCCGAGGGCCTCACCGACTGGAAGGATCGCCTGATCCAGATCACCTGGCAGTCGCAACTTGGCTTTGTCCATGACCTCAAGACCTTCAGGCGCGAAGGCCAATTCAACTACAGCGGCGAAGGCTGGGGCATCACCCATGACGCCAGGCGCCTGATCATGAGCGACGGCACCTCGACCTTGCGCTTCCTCGATCCGCAATCATTCCAGCAGACCGGCGCACTCGAAGTCACCTACCAGGGCAAGCCGTTGGCCAATCTCAACGAACTGGAGTTCGTGCGCGGGCGCATCTTCGCCAATGTCTGGCAAAGCAACAGCATCGTCGTCATCGATCCGGGCAGCGGCCGCGTCACCGCACAGATCGACCTGCCCGGACTGCTCAACGCCGAAGATCGCGCCGGTGGCGTCGATGTACTCAACGGCATCGCCTATGACGCACGGAAGGATCGGCTGTTCGTCACCGGCAAGCTCTGGCCGAAAATCTTCGAACTCAAGCTCAAGCACACCAATCTGCTCGACAAGGCGCATTGACGCGCAGCAAGGCGAGCAAGCCACAACACGCAGCAGTCATCGCTGCCAGCGGGACAGTGTCGCCGGCCCCCTGCATCGACCTGGATGCGGATTTCAATAATCCGCTTCTTCCGCCGCCTCGCGGCCTTGCTGGCGGATCAGGGCTTCCTCGCGGGCGTCGTTGATGGCCGCGCGCACGCCGTCAAGATCGACCTCGCTTTCATCGTGTTCGTATTCGCCGGTCAGCACGCTGTCGACGCGCAGCTTACCCGCCTCGAACAAGGCCCAGATTTCCTCGGCATACCAGGTGTCGAACAGCTCGGGGGCAAAGCGGCCGAGAAATGCGGTGAGGTTGTTGACGTCACGTTGCAGCATCGTGCGTGCGGCATTGTTGCCACTGGCGCTGACCACCTGCGGCAGATCGATGATGACCGGGCCGTTCTCGCCGACGAGAACGTTGTACGGCGAGAGGTCGCCATGGATCAGGCCAACCAGGAGCATGCGCACGACTTGCTCCATCAGGATTGCGTGATAGGCGCGCGCGGTTTCTGCGGAAAGCTCCACCTCGCCCAGGCGTGGTGCCGAATGTCCTTCGACATCGGTGACCAGCTCCATGACCAGCACGCCGTGGAAATAGCCGTAGGGTTTCGGCACCCGCACGCCGGCTTCCAGCAACTGGTAGAGCGCATCTACCTCGGTGTTCTTCCAGGCCAGCTCCTGCTGCTTGCGCCCGTACTTGCTCGCCTTGCCGATCGCGCGCGCCTCGCGGCTGCCACGCACCTTGCGTCCTTCCTGATATTGAACGCGCTGCTGGAAACTGCGCTGGGCCATGTCCTTGTAGACCTTGGTGCAGCGGATATCGTCGCCGACGCCGACCACATAGACCGCCGCTTCCTTGCCACTCTTGAGAGGCCGCACGACCCGATCGATGATGCCGTCGTCGATCAGCGGTTGCAGGCCGGGGGGAATCTTCATCAGCTTGGCTTTCCGGCTATGCGGTGGCCGTTGCGCGGGATCTGCAGCGGCAGGCGGCGCAGGATAACGGACTCGGCCGATGCTGCGATAGCGTGGCGCGATGACCCGGTGAAGATGCGAACCCCGTGAGTTGCACACCGCCCCGAGCTCGGCGTGCCCAATCCCTCACAGCCTGCAGCTGCAAGAATCCGAATATGGGCCCGCTTCTCTTGACCCCGACCCATTCCCGGATCCGGTCAGTTGGGCCTGGACGGGAAGTACGATCTGGAGCAATTGATCTGCGATCAGTGTGAGCAGAGTGGCATAGTCAAAACCGGTCATGGGGCCGCTAAATCAAGCGCAAGCAGCGACGCGGGGATCTGAACCGGATACGCGGCGACACGAAATAGTCCGGTATTCATGCATGGCATCGCGTACGATGGCGGTGTTCTCGGTTTTTCCAGTGCGTCTCGATCGGCCGCCCCGTCGCCGTTACCCGCGCTTGCGGCACAGGGTTATCTCGTCACCGATATACGCAGCCGATTCTACGAAACCCACTCGCGGCCCTGTGCTGGCCACCTGCCCAGCCCCCGACGCTGAGGATCCAGCATGGCCCTCGACATCCATCCCGATGACAGCAAGATCGATCCGCGCGTCTCCTGTGGCAATTGCGAGGCTGTCTGCTGTCGCCTGACGGTCGTACTCGACGCGGCGGATCGTATTCCCGAGCACATGATCGCGCATGGCGAGAACGGCGTGAAGACGATGGCGCGCGGCGTCGACGGCTGGTGCATCGCGCTGGATCGTGGCACGCACCGCTGCAGCATCCATGGCACGCGGCCGCGAGTCTGTCGCCGCTTTGCCATGGGTGGCGGCTACTGCCGGCTTGAGCGCGACATTTTTGCCAGGGCGCTTGCCGCCGGCAGGATTCCGCTACGCCTGGTCTGAGTCGACCGGCCCGCCGACCTGGCGCGCCGCCCACGCGGCGTATTCTTCGAGATAGTGCTGCATTGCGTCGTCATGCACATCGAAAATGCAGCGCACGCACCCCGAACCGCAGCAGTCCAGTGGATCGGGCGGCTCCGGCTTGCGCGGCTCGACATCTAAAACGGGTGTCAATGCCGGCCGAGTTGCTGGCGGGTCCATTGCACGATCTGACTGGATGACATGCCGCCGGATTGCCGCGCGATTTCGCGACCACCGACAAACAGGATCAGGGTCGGAATGCTGCGGATCTGAAAGCGGCCACCGAGGCCTTGTTGCGCTTCGGTATCGACCTTGGCCAGGCGCACCTGGGGCTCCAGTTGCCGCGTCGCCTCGGTGAAATGCGGTGCCATGTTGACGCAGGGTCCGCACCAGGGTGCCCAGAAGTCGACCAGCACCGGAAGATCGCCAGCCAGCGCCTTGCGGTCGAAATCGCCTTCTTCGAGGATTGCCGGCTTGCCGACGAACAAGGCGTGCCGGCAACGCCCGCAGACCGGATTGTCGACCAGCCGCGCCGACGGCACGCGGTTCAACGCGGCGCATTGCTGGCAGGGAATCATCATTGCGGAATCACTCATTGCAGCCTCGGCCTTGCTCGGGATGCCTCTGAAATGGCGACGCCCGGCGGCGGCACAAGGGTGTGCACTCATCCCCCGCTGTCGACTCGCCCGACGGCAAACACCTTGCCCGGATTGAGGATGCCGTGGGGATCGAGCACGGCCTTGATGCCGCGCATGACGGCGATCTCGGCGACGCTGCGCGTGCCGGCCAGATACTTCAGCTTGACCAGACCGATGCCATGTTCAGCGGAAATGCTGCCGCCGAATTCCTCCAGCGTGCGCGCCAGCAAGGCGGTGACGCGTTCACATTCGACGATGAACGCCGCATCCGTGGTAGACGCATCCTTGAGCACATTGATGTGCAGGTTGCCGTCGCCGATATGGCCGAACCAGACCACCTCATAATGCGGATATTCGCGCTCGAACATCGCCTGCATCGCCTGCATGAAGGCGGGAATCGCACTGATGCGCACCGAAATGTCGTTCTTGTACGGCTTGGCTGGCGCAAGGCTTTCGGTGATGCCCTCGCGCAGACGCCACAGCGAGGCCGCCTGAGCCGCGCTCTGGCTGATCACGCCGTCATTGACCCAGCCCTTATCGGCGCAGGTCTCGAACACGGCGAGCGCCGCCGCCTGCTGGGTCTCGTCGGCGGCATCGAATTCGGTGATCACGTAGAACGGCGATACCTGCTCGAACGGATCCTGCGCGCCGTGGGCGAGCACATGGGCAAGCGCACGATCGGTGAAGAACTCAAAGGCGCTGAGCCTCAGCCTGCGCCGGCATTCGGCAAAAACCTGCATGAGGTCGTCCATGGCCGGCAAGGCCAGCACCATGACATTCGAGGCCGCGGGCGCATCGGTCAGGCGCAGGCTTGCCTCGACGACCAGGCCTAGCGTGCCTTCGGCGCCGATCAGCAGGTGCCGCAGGTCGTAGCCGCTGGAATTCTTGATCAGGCCGCGATTGAGATCGAGCAAGTCGCCGCTGCCGGTCACGATCTTCAAGCCGGCAATCCACTCGCGCGTGTTGCCGTAGCGGATGACGCGGATACCGCCGGCATTGGTGGCGATGTTGCCGCCGATCGAGCATGACCCGCGTGAGGCAAAATCAACCGGATAAAACAGTCCGTGGGCGCTTGCCGCGCCTTGCAGGTTCTCCAGCAGCAAGCCCGGCTGCACCGTGATGATGCGATCGACGGCATTGAAATCGAGTACGCGGTTCATGCGTTCGAAACTGACCACGAGCTCGCCATTGGCCGCGACCGCACCACCCGACAAGCCGGTGCGGCCGCCCGAAGGAACGATGCCGACGCCCTCCTCTACGGCCCAGCGCACGATCGCCTGGACGTCCGCGACCGTCCTTGGCAAGGAAATGGCCAGGGGCGCGGGCGTCCAGCGTCGCGTCCAGTCGCGACCGTAGTATTCGAGATCGGCCGCGTCCGACTTCAGCAGCAGCTCGGGCAAGCGCTCGTGCAAACGCAATAATCGTGACTCGGACATTCAATGAAATCCACTTCAGCGAGGTTGCTGCCGCACCCGGAAAAGGTCATTTCCCGGCAGTGCAGACTGCCAGCGATTGACCGGAACGTCCACTGTTGCACTGCCGCAAAAGGCCTGGAATCTGGCATAGTCATCGCCATCGACCCAGGCCTTTCTGTTTCCGCTGCAACCCTCCAGGCGATCATCCAGGATCATGAAGAAGACCTCGTACCCGAAGCAGGAAATCCGCGTGCTGCTGCTTGAAGGCGTCAGCGCGAGCGCGATCGACACCTTCAAGGCCGCCGGCTATTCGCAAATCGAATTGCACGACAAGTCGCTGCCCGAGGATGAGCTCAAGCGGCGCATTGCCGAGGCGCACCTGATCGGCATCCGCTCGCGCACGCAACTGACTGCCGAAGTTCTCGCCCACGCCAAACGCCTGATCGCGGTTGGCTGCTTCTGCATCGGCACCAACCAGGTCAACCTCGAAGCCGCGCAGGGTCTCGGCATTCCGGTCTTCAACGCGCCCTACTCGAACACGCGCAGCGTCGCCGAGCTGGTGCTGGCCGAGGCAATCCTGCTGATGCGGCGGATTCCGCAGAAGAATGCCGAATGCCACCGCGGTGGCTGGTCGAAATCGGCCAGCGGCAGTTTCGAAGTGCGCGACAAGGTGCTTGGCATCGTCGGCTATGGCCACATCGGCACCCAGGTCGGCTTGCTTGCCGAAGGTCTTGGCATGCGCGTGATCTTCCACGACATCGAGCCGAAATTGACGCTTGGCAACGCGCGTGCCGCGGCCAGTCTCGACGACCTGTTGCAGCGGTCGGATATCGTCACCCTGCATGTACCCGAAACACCGCAGACGGCGATGATGATTGACGCCGGAAGACTGGCGAAGATGCGCAAGGGCAGCGCCTTGATCAATGCCTCGCGCGGAACCGTGGTCGACATCGAGGCGCTGGCGCAAAGCCTGCGTTCGGGTCATTTGTCGGGAGCGGCGGTCGATGTGTTTCCGCTCGAACCGAAAGCCAACGACGAGGCGTTTGTCTCGCCCCTGATCGGCATGGACAACGTGATCCTGACGCCGCACATCGGCGGCAGCACGCTCGAAGCACAGGACAATATCGGCATCGAGGTTGCCGCCAAGCTGGTGCGCTACAGCGACAATGGCTCGACCCTGTCGGCAGTCAATTTCCCGGAAGCAACCCTGCCCGAACACCCGCACAGTCACCGTCTGCTGCACATCCATCGCAACATGCCGGGCATGCTCTCGCGGATCAACGAGATCTTCTCGCAGCAGAACATCAACATCGACGGCCAGTACCTGCAGACCAATGCGAATATCGGCTATGTCGTTGCCGATGTGTCGACGACCCAGGCGCAGGCTGCCGAACTCAAGGATGCGCTGGCAGCGATTCCCGGGACGTTGCGAACGCGCGTGCTTTATTGATCGGCTTCGCGATCCGGACCCGGTGATGCGGTCGGCAGGTGCCAGCCCAGGCGGATTGCGGCGAAGCGCAGGCCGAAACAAAGGCTCGCGGCAACCAGCAACACGGGCAGATCCGGCAAGTCGAAGCGGTGACCGATGACGATCACCGAAGCTCCCGCCAGGGCCGCCAGCGCGTAGAAATCCGAGCGCAACACCACCGGCGTGCGGGCGACGAGGATGTCGCGCATCATGCCGCCGCCAATGCCACTGAGCATGCCGAGCAAGGTCGCCGATACCGGGCCAAGGCCGAAGGCGAGCGCCTTGCTCGCGCCGGTTACCGCAAACAGGGCAAGGCCAAGGGCGTCGAAGATCTGCACGGGGTTGCGCAATTTCTCGATGCTCTCGTAACGGAAGAAGGTGATGAGGCCGGCCAGGCAACTGATGCCGAGATAGTGCCAGCCAACCAGGGCCGCTGGCGGCGTCGCGCCAATCAACAGATCACGGAAGATGCCGCCGGACACCGCTGCAGCAAATGACAGCACGAGCACGCCGAAGAGATCGAGGCGATAGCGCACGCCAACCGTCGCCCCGCTGATCGCAAAGGCGAAGGTTCCGACCAGGTCCAGGACATACAGCAACAGATCCATGCCATCACTCGGTAGAGTCCGGCAGACAGTCCGGGCGATCCGCCGCAACCGCCGACACCGGACGATTATCGTTACCAGGAATAGCGCACGCTATAGGTCAGTTTGGCCTCGCCATCGGCCGCAATCGACAGCGGAAAGTCGATGGTCTGCGCGTCACGCTTGTCGAAATCGTGGTTTTTCGCCGTGACCTTCCAGGTGCTCCAGCGATACAGGTATTCGCGCACGACCACAGTGGCCGCGGACTTCTTGCGGTTGCGCACGCTGATCTCGAAACTCTCGTCGATGATCTTGCCGGCGCTGTCCATCGTGAAGGCGATCTGGCGCCGTTCGCCAACGATGTCGAAGGAATTGCCGAGCTTGATGCGCACGGTTTCATTGCGTGGCGTGTGCTTGATGACATCCTCGCCGATGAACTCCAGCGTGCCATCCACCGAAGCCTGGTTCACGCGCATGCGCCCGGCCGGCAGTGCAACGCCAAGCTGGTTGGCCTCCTTGTTGTCGAATTCAAGGTAGGCACCGACCGTCCCGCTCGATGTCGCTCCGTACCCCTGGTCGGCGATGGGTTGCGACCAGTACGACCAGGGCTGCGGCGCGGCGGTGAAGACCAGTTGCTTCTTGCAGGCGACATTCACCGCCATCGGAAACAACTCAAGCTGCTTGGTTGAATTATCGGGCAGGTCGCTGCGGCGCCCCAAAGTGTAGAGGTGGTATTCGAACAGCGAGGATTCGGAAAAGCCCTGATTTGCTTCCTCAGCCACTGCCGCACGCGACGCCTTCATCATCAGGGCCTCTGGCCGGGCGGGGGCCGGCGCGCGGTTGACCTCGCCCGCAACCAGTTTCAATTGCGCGGACGGATAGCTGCCGCCGCTCTGATTGACGATGGTGACCCAGGCGGAAAGATCCATCGCACACTTGTCATCGGATTCGCGCAGGCTGATGTTGTAATCGGTCCACCAGGTCATGCCCTGGGTCTGGTACGACACCCGCGTATCGTGGTTGCCGGCGCGCTTGGCATTCACCAGCCAGACCAGGGTCGGCTTGGTGATCAGCCCGCCCGGCAGACTCGGGAACGATACATTGCTGTAATTCGACAAGCTCAGGACTTCGCCGTTGTCGCGCTGCAGGATCAAGGAGCCGCCTTGCGCCGAGAGCAAGGTGCCGCTGATGCGTTCGACTTCATTGCCTTTCTGTTGTTCGACGGCAATCTTCTCGCCGACATAGCGTTCCAGCAGTTTTTCGCTGCTGACCAGATCGTATTGATAATTCTGCTCGACGACACGCGTGCCGGCCGGGTCGGTCAGCGACTCGAAGGCAACCGTGGTCGGATCGATGCGCTTGGCAACATCGGTAAAGCGCAGCACGCCGTTGCCGGCGGCCAGGCTCATCTTGCGGCCGTCGCGAACGAGGGCGTACCCCGGTAGCGAACCGCCATAATTGGCCAGTCGCTCGGTGCTGATCTGGCCCGGTTGGGCCGAGCTGTAGATGGTCAGCGAATAATCCGGATTCTCAGCCATGACAGCCGCCGAACCCAGGCCCATGGCCATGGCAACAAACAAGGGAATACGCATCGATCCGTCCTCTTGATGGATAACCGCCCATGCAACGCAGAGCAGGCGAACGCGGGGTCATGTCGAGTGAATGGCGTGGCCGCACTGTCGGCAATTGCGGAACAAGCGACCGCCCCGATGCCCTGCAACCCAGTATCTGTCGCCATGCAGACAGGCAGCTCACGCGTTCCATGGGTATGGGCCTCTTTGGCATCTTCCGGCGTTGCCGCGAGCATACCTTGTCGCCATCCGCGTGCACCAATGCCGCGTCGTCCAGCTTGCGCTCGGCAATCGGGCAATCTCGATCGACGCTGTCACGGGCGATTGTTGCCTCGCTCAATTCTCCGCAAGCGGTTGGATGCGACTGTCACTGCCCACCGTGACGACCTGCGCGCTGCGCGCAATCGGCATGCCCCGTTCATGGAACCACGCAACGTTTTCCTGCAACAGGGTCATTTCCAGGCGGTAGCGACCGGGAGCAATCGGCGCGTCGATCAGCAAACGCAGCTGTTCGCGGGCGTGCGCCGGAACATCCTTTCTCAATTCGCTGCGCGTCGCCCAGTCCGTGGACACGGGCACGCCGCTGTCCGCAGAGACAAACCGCCACGAGAATCGAATCGGCTGGTTACTCTCGGAGACAGACGCCAGCACCGTGTCGAGTCCATTGCTGACGACGAGTTCGACCTCGAGTTGTTGCGCATTCGCGATCGCCACGCCGGCGATTTCGACGTGCACCCTGGCGAACGCCGCGTTCGGCAATGCGCCCTTGAAATGCATGCGAGCCGGCAGCGCGCCCGGCAATGCGCACTCCAGCGTCGCACCCACCACGAATACCCGCCGCGCCAGCGCATCGACTTGCGCAATTTCCAACCTCATGAAATGGGCATAGCCGGTCAGCCGGTCGATCAGGTCATCGCATGGATCGATAGTCTGGCCAAAGCCCGGCGGACTGTTGCCGGAATACCCGTTGATCGTGTTGCGGCCGAGTCGCTGAGCCACGTTCATGCCATCGAGTTCGGTCATGAATTGAGGCTCGTTCGGCTGGCGCGGCACATACACGATCGCATCCGCCGGCAGCGCAGCCGGCACCTCGGCGAGGCGCAGGGCAAGTCGATCGCGCCAGACCGACAGCGGCACGCTCAAGGTTTGCAACGTGGCGCATTCGAGCAGCAGCAATATCGTCAACACCACGGCCAGAATCGGCCCTGCCCGACCACGCGAACCCACAACAAGTCGATCGAAGCCGGCGCCGGCCAGCAGGCCCAGCGGAAACACCATGACCAAACCGATTCGACTCACTGCCCGGATCGCATTCGCCATCGGCAGCTGCTCGACGAATGCGTAGAGCGAAAGCCCGGACACGTTCAGGGTCAGCACGACCAGCAACGCCAGCGCCAGCGCCGACACCTTGAGCCAGTGCGATGCACCACGCGCAATGCCGACGAGTGCCAGCAGGCACGCAGCGACACCGACGAACATCTGATGCTCCTGCCGCATCGGGATTCCGCCGAGATGCTGGCTGAAGCGCCCCCATAGCCGGGAGCTGTCCGCCAGCAGGTAGCTGCCAATGCGCGGCAGCATCCGATCGATATCCGCCGGATTGCGCACCAATCCGTACAGATCCGCGTAATACGCATACGGCGCGAACAAGGCGAACAGCGCGATGACACAGGCGAGCAGCACGCCAATGCAGCGCCACAACTCGCCGCGCACGGGCCAGCGGATGAGTCCGGCAATGATGCGATCCGGGCGCATGAAACCGGGCGCTGACGATGGCACCAGGTACGCCGCCAGCAGGTAACCGCCGAGCAGCAGCAACAGGAAGTAGCCAAGATAGATCGAACAGTAGAACTGCAACGTGACCCAGAAGCCGAGCCAGCCCAGTTGGGCCGGATGCCCGTCGCGCAGCAGGCGATGCAAAGCCAGTATGGCCAGTGGCACGGCGAATCGATAGCCAAGCTGGGCGTGTCCCGCCTGTACCAGCACCGGCATCGCGAACGCGAACACGAAGGCGCCGAGCGCGCTGCCGCTGGCGGTGAGGCCGAATCGCCGCAGCACGTAGCAGGCGCACAGAAAGTTGGCGACGTAGGCGAATGTGAACCAACCGATGAAAGCGACTTCCGCACTCAACCCGAACATGCGCAACAGCGCGTAGACGCCGACCGTGCCGAAATGGTTGTCGCTGAAGGTCAGCGCGCCGGGAAACGGAAAGAAGAAGCCCGGGCTCCACAGGCTGGCGTCGATGCCACTCAGCCAGCGAAACACGTGCTCCAGAATCAGGCCATTGAAGCGCGCGTCACCGAGGTCGCCTGGAATCGCGCGGAAGAAATCCGATTGCGGAAGCACAATGCCGAACAGGCCGAACGCCAGCGCCAGCAGGGCTGGCAACATAGTGCCGCCGCCCCACCCTTCAGCACGCGGCAAGGCGCTCATGCGTGGCCTGTGCGCGTTGACATCAAGCGCCGCGGCCTCATCGAAAGACGTTGTACTTCACGATGCAATAGAGCGCGCGGAATCCGTCTCGCCAACCGATCTTCTTGCCCTCCGCGTAGGTTCGCCCGTGATACGCGATGCCGATTTCGTAGACGCGGCAGCCGGTCTTGGCGATCTTGGCGGTGATCTCCGGCTCGAAACCGAAGCGGTTCTCCTCGATGACAATGCCCTGGACAATCTCGCGCCGGAAGACCTTGTAACAAGTTTCCATGTCCGTCAGGTCAAGGTTGGTGAACATGTTCGACACGAAGGTCAGCAAGGCGTTGCCGAGGCGATGCCAGAAATACAGCACGCGATGCGGCTGCCCACCCATGAAGCGCGAACCATAGACGACATCAGCCTTGCCTTGCAGGATCGGTTCGAGCAAGCGCGGGTACTCGTTGGGGTCGTATTCCAGGTCGGCATCCTGGATCACCACGACGTCGCCGGTCGCCGCCCGGATGCCGCTGCGCAGCGCGGCGCCCTTGCCTTGATTGACCGGGTGATGGATGACCCGATCGACGCGCGAGGCGATCTCGTTCTCGAGAATCGAACGCGTGTTGTCGCTCGAACAATCATCGACAATGATGATTTCCTTGGGCTCGTACGGCGATGCCTGCACGGCGTCGACGATCGCGCGGATCGTGCGTTCTTCGTTGTAGCAAGGGATGACGACGGAAAGTTTCATCAGCGCAGCAAGTGCCTGAAGTACGCGATGGTTTCGCCAAGACCGTCGTCAAGGGAAACCTGCGGCTGCCAGCCAAGCGCCGACCGCGCCAGGCTGATATCCGGCTGGCGCCGCCGCGGATCATCCTGCGGCAGCGGCTGGTGAACCCATCGCGATTTGCTGCCGGTGAGTCGCACTATCTTCTCCGCCAGTTCCAGCATCGTGAACTCGTCGGGATTGCCGATGTTCACCGGCCCGATCATATCGGCCGGACTGTCCATCGCCAGAACCACCGCATCGATCAGATCATCGACATAGCAGAAGCTGCGCGTCTGGCTGCCGTCGCCGTAGATCGCGATGTCCTCGCCCTTGAGCGCCTGCACGATGAAATTGCTGACCACGCGACCGTCGTTGGGATGCATGCGTGGACCATAGGTGTTGAAGATCCGCACCACCTTGATCTCGAGCGCATGCTGGCGGTAGTAGTCGAAAAACAGCGTCTCCGCACAGCGCTTGCCTTCGTCATAGCAACTGCGCGGGCCAATCGGATTGACCCGACCCCAATAGTTTTCCGGCTGCGGGTGGATTTCCGGATCACCGTAGACCTCACTGGTCGAAGCCTGCAGGATCCGCGCACGCAGGCGTTTGGCCAGTCCGAGCATGTTGATGGCACCGTGCACGCTGGTCTTGGTCGTCTGCACCGGATCGTGCTGGTAATGAATCGGCGAAGCCGGACACGCGAAATTGAAGATGCGATCGACTTCGACGTAGAGCGGGAACGTCACGTCATGGCGCAGCAACTCGAAGCGCGGGTTGCCGAGCAGGTGCGCGACATTGCGCTTGCTGCCGGTGTAGAAATTGTCGACGCACAGCACATCCTCGCCGCGCGCGACCAGGCGATCGCACAGATGCGAGCCAAGGAATCCTGCGCCCCCCGTTACCAGAACCCGCCAATCGCCCGCATGCCGCATCGCGTTGTCATCCCCCGTGAGCGTGGCCGAGTCGCCAGCCGGAGCGCGATCATGCCCGAATCCCTTGCTCGCCGTAATCCGGTCACCCGGGTAGCGAGGGTGAATCCATGTGCCGGAGCTTCAACCGATGCGATTCATCGGAAGCACGGCAGCGATTACCATGCGTATTGAACAGGCCTGGAACCGCGTTGATGTCGACCAACACCATTTCCATCAACCAATCGCTGCATCGATTTGATGGCCATCGCGAAGTCTGGCTGTTTGGCTACGGCTCGCTGATCTGGAAAGCCGATTTCGACTTCATCGAACGCCGCCCGGCGCGCATCCATGGCTGGACACGTCGATTCTGGCAAGGTTCGCACGATCATCGCGGCACCCCCGAAGCACCCGGGCGCGTAGTCACCCTGATCGCCGATGCAGCTGCGCACTGCGCCGGCATGGCCTACCTGATCACGCCCGAGGTGTTCGATCATCTCGATCATCGCGAGAAGAACGGCTACCTGCGCGAGATCGTCAACATCGAATTCAGCCAGGGCGGCAGCACCCAAGGCCTGGTCTATATCGCAGGACCGGGCAACGAAGCTTTTCTTGGCGCCGCCAGCGACGCCGAAATTGCGCGCCAGATTGCCCAGTCCAAGGGTCCAAGCGGCTTGAATCGAGATTATTTTGCACATCTTGCCGATGCCCTGCGCGCGCTCGGCGAGAGCGATAGCCACATTGATCGCATCGAGCAGGAACTGCTGGCCCTGAGCGGCGCCTGATCAAGTGGCATGGAATCGCCCACAGGTTTTTACTAAGAGTCTCAAAAATGTTCATTTTCCGATTGGAGAGTATTGATCCGCCAAGAGAACAGTGAACTATGTGGCGCAGCCGCATGTTTGCCATTGCGCTTTAATGGGATTTCGTGTTTAATACGCCACGTCGCGTTGGGGTGGTTCACACGATATTCGAGGAGGCTTGGATGGCGTTCGAGAAGCGGAACTCTTCGGCGGTTGCACAGGAGCCTCCGGTTAATCAGTGCGCTCGAATCGAAGGAGCCGTCCATGCGCGTTTTGTCTGCCCATCCGCTGTGTGCCGCAGCCAAAAATGCGCGCCGTCCGCTACTCGCTTCCTCCCCCAAGAACGCACAATCCCCTATTTGGAACGCGCGCGCATTCTTCGAACGGTCGATTTTCGCGCTTCTTCTGACTGTTGCCCATTCATGACCCGTAGATTTCAAGTCGCCCCTGGCTCGATCGAGTTTGACTCCTATCGAGTCATCTCTACGCGCGCCATGGGTTGCATGAATCTCCAAAATTAGCGGGCTGGCGCTCGGCGCATGCCTTCAGAGGAAGTACGTCGAAAAGCCGTGTGCGGGAGAGAAACGTGCACGGTTTGATGACGCAAGGCAGGCGAGCGCCTGTCCTCTGTATCTATCGATTCTTGACCCTATCGGTTTCTTAAAGGGAGTTATGGAATATGAACGGAGTGCTGCCTCAGGCATCGGCAAGACTAATAAGATTGGTATACAACGCGGTCGCTGTATGTGTGTTTGTCATTTCAATGTTCTCACATATAGTTCTGGCGCAAGTGCCTGATGATATTGTCTATTGTCCGGACAACCTCAACGTACCGCCGCCGCCAGGGGTGTGTCCCGTTTTAGGAAATTTTAAAGCGGAATGCGTAGCACCGTTAACTGGGGCTTGGGGTTGGTGGGCGCAAAGCTGGGACTACGGTGCCTTTCCCGAGTGCCAGAGCCAAGATGGCTACGCAACGCCCATTTGCAGTTCTGAGCAGATGGCGTGGGACGTTTGGCGTTCCAAAATGAGTGATGTCTGTTTGGAGCCGTCCAGGACATATCAATGCTCGAAAGTCATTCAAATAATTATGGGAGTTGTCGATGTTCGGGTGAACAAATACTACGACCCGCCGCCTGTTGTCGGAATAGCAGGCCCGGATGGTTCGTGTAATATGAGAATACAGTATTATGCATCATCAATGCAGCAAAGAACGGTTAGTTGTCCTTCAGGGTTCAGCCCCAACGTCGACAATACCCTTTGCTACCGAATCAAGCCCGAAGCCTGTCCGGCAGGAAACCCTATCCAATGCGCAGGCGGGCAGAAGACGCAGGCTGAGGCCGACTTTGTGCGTGTTGGCGCTTCTCCGCTTGAGTTCGTTCGCTATTACTCGAGCACGGGCTTCTATGCCTCGCCGGGAACCGAGCGTCCACGTGAGGTGCTGGGTGCGAGGTGGCGGCACAATTGGCAGAGCAAGGTAGTAGTTGAGCAGGCTGCTTCTGTAGGACAGGAAACCTATGCTTACGTGATGCAACCGGACGGGGACTATCGACATTTTCACCTAAGCGGTGGCGACTGGTTCGGTCGAGCTGACAAGTCCGAGGCCCTGCAGGAGGTTGTCGTCGGCGGCGCACGCGTGAGCTGGACCTACATTGCAGCCGACGAGTCAATCTACCGGTTTGATGCGAACGGCCGTTGGCTGTCGCTGGAGCAGGCAGGTCGGGTCACCACCCTCAGCTATAGCGACAGCGCAACCCCGCCCTCGATCGCACCGAAACCCGGGTTGTTGATTCGTGTCACCGATAGCCAGGGGCGGTATCTTGATCTTCGCTATGATGCAGCGAGCTACCTGACGCAGGTTACAGATTCGGCCGGAGGAACACTAAGTTACCGTTACGCGATGCAACAGATCGCTAATCTCCCGCCGGCAAACACCGGCCTGTTGCGCTTTGTTGACCATCCAGGCAGAACCACTCGCGAGTACCTCTACGATGAGGTATCGCACGTCGCAGCGGGAATCCCCTACACTGAGCTGCTGACCGGCATCGTAGATGAGATGGGGCAGCGCTATGCCACCTACGAATACGATTCCGGCGGCCGCGCTTGGAAGGAGTGGCATGGGACGAATGCCGACCTTCTGACCTTGACCTACCACAACGGCACCTACAACAACGCAACTTCGCGAACCGAGATGGTCAGCGCACTCGGCCAGGCGACGCGACGCAAGTTCGTGGCAGTTGCTGGCGTCGTTCGCGACGCGGGTACCGACCGCTGCACAGATCTCAATTGCTCACCAGTCACAGCGACATCAAGCAAGACCTATGACAACAATGGCAACCCGAATCTTTTCACCGATTTCAACGGCGTTGTCACCGACTATGATTTTGGGTTGCCGGGCAAGGAAACTCAGCGCGTTGAAGCAGCCAATGATTCATCGCCAGCAGCGACTTCGGCGAAGCGCACCATCCAAACCGCCTGGCAACCCATCTTCCGCGTGCCCACCGAACGGCGCACCTACAATGCCACGAGTGTCCCCGGGGTGGATCCCCCCGAAGCCGTTTCCCGCTGGGCCTATAACACCCGCGGCCAGACTACTGCCCGCTGCGAGATCAATCCCACCGATTCACTCGCCATGTCCTATGCATGCAGTGCCACGACTGCGCCCAACGTTGCCGCCAAGGTGCGCCGCTCCGTAACCACCTATTGCGAACAGGCTGACGTCACCGCCGGTATCTGCCCCCTAGTCGGTCTGGTCACCTCCAGCAACGGCGCTCGCGCAACGAACGACTCCGGCATGGGCAGCCAAGATGACCTCACCACCTACACCTATCGCATGCAGGACGATCCAACCTGCGCCACCGGCGGTGCCTGCACCTACCGCAAAGGCGATCTGTGGAAGGTCACCAATGCCCTGGGCCAAATCGCCGAAACGGTCAAGTACGACAAGAGTGGCCGCCCTACGCAGTTGAAGGATGCCAACGGCACGCTCACGGACCTGACCTACCACCCGCGCGGCTGGCTGGTCGACCGGATTGTGCGCCAGAGCGCCGGCGGCATTCCCTCGTCCAATGATGCAATCACCCACATCGACTATTACCCGACCGGCGACGTGATGAAGGTCACTCAGCCGGACGGCGCCTTCCTCGCCTACACCTACGACGCCGCCCATCGCCTGATCAAGATCGCCGACAAACTCGGCAACATGATCGACTATTGTCCGGGCGGGATTGGTTCGGCCGACTGCCTCGATGCCGCCGGCAATCGCCGGATCGAGCAGATCAAGGACCCGGGCGGGGTGGTCAAGCGCAGCCTGCGCCGTACCTACAACCAGCTCAGCCAGTTGATGGAAACGCTCAATGCGCAGAACGATCCGACCTTTAGCTATCCGGAAGCGGACGGCTACGACCCCAACGGCAATCCGACCCACTCGGAGGATGGCCTCGGCGTCAAAACCCACCAGGAATACGATCCGCTCAATCGCCTGAAAACCACGATCCAGGACTATCTCGGCACCGATCCCGACACCACTGGCACCACCACCGGCTACATCTACGACGTCCGCGACAACCTGCGCACGGTCACCGATCCGGATGGACTGGCCACGAACTATGACTACGACGGTCTCAACAACCTGACGGGTCTGCACAGCCCGGATACCGGCGACACCAACTACACCTACGACCTCGCCGGCAACCGGATCACCCAGACCGACGCACGCGGCATCCAGAGCACTTATACCTACGATGCGCTGAACCGGTTGACCGCGATCAGCTATCCAACCAGCAGCCTCGACGTCGGCTTTGCCTACGATTTGGCCGACAGCGCCACCGGCTGCGTCGGTTCCTACTCGCTGGGACGGCTGAGCCGGATCACTGATGCCAGTGGCACCACGACCTATTGCTATGACCGTCGCGGCAATGTCACGCGCAAGATCCAGGTCACCGCGTCCGATACGCTGAGCTTGGTCTACACCTGGACCTTGGCCGATCGCTTGGCCACAATCACCTATCCCAGCGGAGGCATTGCAACCTATAGCCGCAACGGCATCGGCCAGATCAACCAGCTCACCTGGAAGGCAAATGCCGGCGCAACGCCGGTCACTGTGATCTCGGGCGTTACCTACTATCCCTTTGGCCCGCCCAACGTGCTGACCTATGGCAACGGGCGAACGCTGACCAAGGACTACGATGACAACTACGCCATCAACAGCGTAGCCAGCTCCGACCCGAATGGTTTGGTTCTCGACTTCACCACCGACGTGATGGGCAATATTGTCGACGCCCGCGACACGCTCGGCGCGCCCAATCCGACCCGCACGTACGCATACGATCGCCTCTACCGTCTCAAAGAGGTCGAAAACACCGCCGGCCAGCTCCAGGAAGGCTTTGCCTACACGAAGACAGGCGATCGCACGCAAAAGACCCTGCCAGGTCAATCGGCCGAGATTTACAGTTACTTGGCTGGCACGCACCGCTTGGGCGATGTGGCGGGCGTCGCTCGCGACTACGACGACAATGGCAACTTGGTCCGTATCCTTTCGGGGCGCGCCTCACCCACATTCACCTACGACGATCGCAATCGCATGAGCGCCAGTCTGTTCAACGGGCAGACGCTGGCCAGCTATCAGATCAACGGTCGCGGAGAACGCGTCGCCAAGACCAGAAGCACACCCGGCACGAGTCGCGTGTTCGTTTACGATGAGGCGGGTCATTCGCTCGGCGACTATCCCCCTGCGGCCAAGACCAAGGGCAACGAATTCCTCTACCTCGATGATCTGCCGGTAGCCATCCTGGCAGGCGGCGCTCTCAGCTATCTGGAAACCGACCACCTGGGCACGCCACGCATCGCAGCCAATCCCACGACCAACGCCTGGCAATGGCAATGGAGTTTCTTCGGCGGCGCCTTTGGCGACAGTGCGCCGACGCAAGCGATGAGCGGCGGCATTGATGTCAACCTGCGTTACCCGGGGCAACGGTTTGATGGTGAGACGGGGTTGAACTACAACTACTTCCGGGATTATGAGGCGAGCACTGGACGGTATGTCGAGAGTGACCCGATTGGGTTGGAGGGAGGAATCAGCACCTATGCGTATGTTGGAAGTGCTCCGAATCGTTACAGTGATCCCTTGGGTCTCCAGATCATCATTCCTGTTCCAGGCCCGGGGCGGGTGCCGCCGCCTGCTGCGCCAGGTCTCTGGCAGCCGCCGAACTATGGTCAGCCGGCAGATACCGCGCCTTATCCAGGCTGGCCAGGCTGGAACGAATTTTTTGGCCCGATGGGCGGCGCGATGGCGTTTGGTACGGTCATTTGGGATATGTGTACGGATGATCCGGAAGAAGCGAAAGAGAAGCGCTGTCGAGCACTCAAAGAAAGCATCTTGAATACCTGCGCGGGATTGAGTGGCAGGAAGAAGTTTAGGTGCTTTGAAGCGGCAAATACTTCTTACCGACAATGCATGGGCTATGAGTGATGCACCCAAGGAAAACTGAAATCGTTGCTGAGCGAGAGCTATTATTTTCTGCTAAAGGAGAAAGCGTTCAGCACAAAGTCACTGTGCGAGTATATCGGCCGTTCGAAGTTCAACCGGAGGATGTTGGCTTCGATTTCAGCGCTGGAACTGCATGTTGCCGGGTTGAGTTTGAAGGGTTGGAAGAGCCTGAATACTTGGCATATGGCGCGGACACGCTTCAGGCGTTGTCCTTGGCGGTGGATATCGATCCGGTGCTCCGCGGAATGTCGAAGAAGTACGATTTCTATTTCGATACTGGCGAGGGTTACTTCGACGAATGATGGCAGGGCATGGGGTCACTGACCCCACGGATCGATGGGGCCGGTGGCGATTGATTTGCTGCCCGTTCTTCATCCAGCCCCGCGCGAGCATCGTCATTGAGCATTGACGGCTCACCCAAAACGCTTGAGCGCATCGCTGGCTTTGAGGATAGCGATGCCCTGATGCTGGCCAAGCTCAAGCAGATCGCGGTCGCCGGAGACGATGGCATCGGCGCGAGCGGCGAGCGCACAGGCGATGACGTGATCGTCGTCGGGATCAGTCGGTACGACGCGGGGAACAAACACACCGCTCGGGGTCAGGTCTTGTTTTGCAACATTCACGGGTATAGCCTTCCCCGATGGCCCGCCCCCTTCGCATTGAATTTTCCGGTGCGCTCTATCACGTGATGGCGCGCGGCAATGCGC
>Ga0209476_10000929_pt1 | contig 20268 bp, 23 predicted proteins | sample KloWWTrecipitate_FD_187179 | JGI IMG/M metagenome (GOLD analysis project Ga0209476, IMG submission 187179) | Active sludge microbial communities from Klosterneuburg, Austria, studying microevolution and ecology of nitrifiers - Klosterneuburg... | ecosystem: Engineered > WWTP > Aerobic digester... | reverse complement strand
CGGCGCCGGTATCCAACATGTATTCCTTCAGCTTTTTCAGCATGGCATCACCTCACGCGGAGATAAGTGGCAATTCGTTCTGGCGCAGGATTTTTTTGGCTTCCGCGCCCTTGATGGGTGTATTCGGGCTGTCGAACCAGACGATGGCGCCGGTCGGGCAGCGCTCGATGGCCTGCTTCGTCGCCAGCGCGTTCTGCGCGTAGTCGATCACCGCCAGATTGTTGTCGAGCTTCATCACGCCGGGAGCGGAGTCGACGACGCACTTGCCGCAGGCGGTGCACGCCACTTCGCAGGAAGCCTCGGCGGTGTCGCCGTCGGCGAGGTTCTTGCACGCCACCCACAGCTTGCGCGAGACGGGCTCGAGCGAGAACAGCCCCTTCGGGCAGACTTCGACGCAGTCATTGCAGGCGGTGCATTTGTCGGCGTCCACCACCGGCAGGCCGTGGGCGTCCATGTGGATGGCGTCGAAGTCGCAGACCTCGGCGCAGTCGGCGAGACCTAGACAGCCCCAGGCGCAGTCCTTGCCGCCGCCGCTCACCACCGCCGCGGCGCGGCAGGAAGTATGGCCGGCATAGCGCGCGCGCATGAAGGCGACGTGCCTGCCGCCGGCGCAGGCCAGTCGCGCCACGCGCTTCTCCACCGAGCCGGCATCGACGCCGAGCAGGTCGGCGATCACCGTGTTCTGCGCCGGCGCATTCACGGTGCACTGCGCCGGCATGATCTCGCCGGCGACGACCTTCTCCGCAAAGTTGCGGCAACCGGCCGTGCCGCAGGCGCCGCAGTTGGATTTCGGCAGCAGCGCCTCGACCTCGTCGATGCGCGGGTCTTCATAGACGTACAGGCGCCGGTTGGCGAAGGCGATCACACCGGCGAGGACGACGCCGAGCAGCGCCATGAAGGCGCCTGCATACGCGAGGTTCGTGATCGATCCCATGCCGCCAGCCAAACCCTTTAAGGCTCAAATAACCATGACTTGACCAGGGTCTGAATGCCATGCGAACGCACCGAGCGCGCGCCGGGCAAATAAAGACTCTGGAACCTGGTGGTGCCGGACCTGGCCTTGCGGGCACTGGCGGCGACAGCCACTCACGGGGCAGCCGGAGATCGAATCCGGCTTACTGGACAGCCTGGCGGGGTGCGTCAGGCCGGGTGACACGCAAGCAGCGTTGTCGCGCTACTTACGCTCGTGTTGCCAAGAGTATAGGAATTTCGCCGCGTCGCAACAACAAAGTCTTATATATGACAACCCAAAGTTTTTCTTATACATGGAGCGACCTTGGCTGCGTTTTCCGCATAGTAAAAGAGGTTTTCTTAAACCGGGAGACGGCCTGTTTTGCGCCGCAACATCGCTGGCTGTAGGAGCGGGCTTGCCCGCGATATTGACGGCAGCATTCGCGGGCAAGCCCGCTCCTACATGAACCATAATGAAAAAAGGGGCTTGATTCCCTCTGCATCCACCCAACTTGCGATAACAATGAACCCGTCACTGCGCATCCGCCCGCCCGCCGTCGCCGGCATGTTCTACCCGGCCGACGCGGAAGAACTCGCCCGGGACATCCAGGCCTTCCTCGCGGCCTGCGAGCCGGCGCAGGCGCCCGCACCCAAGGCGCTCATCGTCCCGCACGCCGGCTACATCTATTCCGGCGCGGTCGCCGCCAGCGCCTACGCCCTGCTGGCCCCGGCGCGCAGCCTTGTCCGTCGCGTCGTGCTGCTCGGCCCGGCGCACCGCGTGCCGATCCGCGGCCTCGCCCTGCCGGTCGCCGAAGCCTTCGCCACGCCGCTGGGCGGCGTGCGCATCGATGCCGAGGGCGCCACCGCCGCTTTGAAGCTGCCCCAGGTCTCTGCCAGCGACGTGGCGCACAACCTGGAGCATTCTCTCGAAGTGCAAGTGCCCTTCCTGCAGAGCGTGCTCGACGACTTCACCCTGCTGCCCTTCGCCATCGGCGCGGCCACGCCCGCCCAGGTGGCCGAGGTACTCGATCTCCTCTGGGGCGGGCCGGAAACGCTGATCCTCATCAGCTCCGACCTCTCGCATTTCCACACCTACGCCTCGGCACAGGGCATCGACCAGGGCACGGTCGGCGAGATCCTCGCCCAGGAACCGTCCATCGAGCACGGGCAGGCCTGCGGCGCGACGCCGATCAACGGCCTCCTGCTCTGCGCCAGGCGGCGCGGCCTCTCCATCGAACTGCTCGACCTGCGCAACTCCGGCGATACTGCCGGCGACCGTTCGCGCGTCGTCGGCTATGCCTCGTTTGCCTTGCACGAAGGGATTGCGCATGCCGAACACTGAGCTCGGCGCCGCCCTGCTGCAACTGGCGCGCGCCGCCATCGGCGAGAAGCTCGGCCGGCCGGCCACGGACGCCGCCAGCCTCGTGCGGCTGCACGAGCCCGGCGCCACCTTCGTCACCCTCACCCAGCAAGGGCAACTGCGCGGCTGCATCGGCTCGCTGGAGGCCCATCGCGCCCTGCTCCACGACGTGCGCGAGAACGCCCTCGCCGCCGCCTTCCGCGACCCGCGCTTTACGCCGCTCGCAATGGAAGAATTCGAAGTCACCTCGGTCGAGGTATCGCTGCTGACGCCGGCCCAGCCGCTGGCCTTTCGCGACGAAGCCGACTTCATGGCGCAATTGCGCCCCGGCGTCGACGGCATCGTCTTCCAGTACGGCCACCACCGCAGCACCTTCCTGCCGCAGGTGTGGGAAAGCCTGCCCGAGCCGGAGCAGTTCATGCAGCAGCTCAAGCGCAAGGCCGGCCTGCCGCCGAACTTTTGGCACGAGACCGTGAGCATCTCGCGCTACGAGGTGACCAAGTGGAAAGAGAACCAGTGAGCCACCCCGTCATTCCCGCGCCCCACCCCGTCATTCCCGCGCCCCACCCCGTCATTCCCGCGAAAGCGGGAATCCATAGCGCCTCCTTCAACACGCCTGGGTCCCCGCTTGCGCGAGGACGACGAGCATGATTGACCAGTACCCCGGCCGCTGGTGGCATGTCCTCGACGACGGCCGCATCCAGTGCGACCTCTGTCCGCGCGACTGCAAGCTGCGCGACGGCCAGCGCGGCGCCTGCTTCGTGCGCCAGCGTGCCGGCGACGGCATCGTCCTCACCACCTACGGCCGCAGCTCCGGCTTCTGCATCGACCCGATCGAGAAGAAGCCGCTCAACCACTTCTTCCCCGGCAGCAGCGTCTTTTCCTTCGGCACCGCCGGCTGCAACCTCGCCTGCAAGTTCTGCCAGAACTGGGACATCTCCAAGTCGCAGGACATGGACCGCCTGATGGACCAGGCTTCGCCCGAGGAAATCGCCCGCGTCGCCGCCGAGGGCGGCAGCAGGAGCGTCGCCTTCACCTACAACGACCCGGTCATCTTCGCCGAGTACGCCATGGACGTCGCCGACGCCTGCCACGAACGCGGCGTGCAGACCGTCGCCGTCACCGCCGGCTACATCGGTGCCGAGGCACGGCGCGAGTTCTTCGCAAAAATGGACGCCGCCAACGTCGACCTGAAGGCCTTCACCGAGGATTTCTACACCAAGCTCACCGGCGCCCACCTGCAGCCGGTGCTCGACACGCTGGCGTACCTCAAGCACGAGACCGACTGCTGGTTCGAGATCACCACCCTGCTGATTCCCGGCAAGAACGACTCCGCCGCCGAGATCGAAGCCATGTCGAAGTGGATCGTCAGGGAACTCGGCCGCGACGTGCCCCTCCACTTCACCGCCTTCCACCCCGACTACAAGCTCGACGACCTGCCGCCAACCCCCGCCGTCACGCTGCACCAGGCGCGCAGGATCGCGCTCGCCGAAGGCATCCGCTACGTCTACACCGGCAACGTGCACGACACTGAAGGCGGCACCACCTTCTGCCCCGGCTGCGGCAAGGGCGTCATCGTGCGCGACTGGCACCAGATCCTCGCCTACGACCTCACCGGGGAAGGCCACTGCGAACACTGCGGCACCCCCATCGCCGGCCGCTTCGGCAAGTTCGAAGGCCAGTTCGGCCGCCGCCGCATTCCCGTGCGCGTCCGCATGGGCGCCTGACCACCACCGCAACCCCCTTTGCCACAGTGGAACGGATTGTCGAATGGTGGCACAAGTGATACCATCCGGCACATGCTGATCGTCGTCGACACCAACGTATTCGTGGGTGCCTGCCTGGGGACTGGTGCGTCGAACGCCGTGATTGCCGCCTGCCTGCGCGGCGAGCACGCGCCGCTGATGGGCACAGCGCTGCTGGCCGAATACGAGGACGTCCTGGGTCGGGCAGCGCTGTTCCGGAAAAGCCGCCTGACCGCAGCCGAACGGGAAGAGCTGCTCGATATCTTCCTCGCCGCCTGCCAATGGACGCGGATCTACTTCGGCTGGCGCCCCAACCTGCCGGACGAGAGCGACAACCATCTGGTGGAACTCGCGGTGGCGGGCGGCGCCAGACGCATCGTGACGCACAACCTGCGTGATTTGCAGGGCAAGGAACTGAAATTCCCCGGACTGGTGGCTGTCACGCCGGCGCATTTCCTGAGAGAGGTGAAACCATGAGCGCATTGACCATTCGACTGCCTGACGACAAATACCGGCGCCTGAAGGAACTCTCCCAGCGCCGCCACACCAGCGTCAACCGCCTGATCGACGAAATGGCGACCCTCATGCTGGCGGAATTCGATGCCGAAACCCGCTTCCAGTTGCGTGCCGAGCGCGGCCGGGGCAAGGCGGCTCGCGGCATCGATCTGCTGGAAAAAGCCAAAACCGGCAAGAAGTAATCCCCGCCACCCGGATTGCCATCACTCCAGGCCGGGTGTAGCCTCGTTCCGAACGCCAACCGCCCTGCCAAACCCCATGGTCAAGCTGCCACTTTCCCTCCTGCTCGCGCTGCTCCTCGTTCCGCCGGCCGCCGCACAGGGACAGTTCCACAAGTGCGTCGATGCCAAGGGCAAGGTCAGCTACCAGGATTTTCCCTGCGGCCAGGCGCCGGCCATCGGCACGCCGGACGCGGCCCGGACCGGCACGGCAAGTCCGGCGCCTGCCGACAGCGCCACCTCGCCGGTCATGCGCCAGCTGGATGCAGCGGTCAAGGCAGCCATCGCCGGCCGCGACCTGCCGCGCGCCAAGGGGCTGGCCGTCACCGCGCAGCATTGGGAATGGATCGCGGAAGCCGAACAAAGCCAGCAGGCGCAGCTCGTCACGGGCCGCACCCAAGCCGACCTGCGCGCCGAGAAAGGCGGCAGCCAGGAATGCAAGGACGCGCGGCGGAGCTACGAGAACGAGTCGCGCTCCCCCGAGGCCATCGAGAAGACGAAGCACCTGATGTATGAGGCCTGCGGGATGGAGGCGCCGGCCGACGCAGGCACCGGCACCGGCCAGACCGTGATCGTCAATCGGCCACGCCCCTACACACACCATCCTCCTCCGGCCAGACCGGACGGGTCGGCGGCCAGACAGCCGAGGACGCGGGAACCCGCGAATACGGGGGCAAAGCGCAAGGACGATTAAGCGGCACGACAATTACCTCGTCTGTAGTATGACCGTATTCACCTACCTGCTGCGCGAACAGAGGGAAGTCAAATCAAGTGGCTTTCACTTTCAGTTTGCTAGCTCTCGGTGGGCTGGATTTTGATCTTTTCCCCACCCCACGTGGGGAAGGATTGACAATTGCTGCATCTACCGTATGGGGCCCAGCATTCGTAACCTTTTCGAGCCCCACTCCAGTCACACCAAACATAGCCCCTGGAACAACCGTTTCCGGTGAAGGCCCTACTGCGCCAACAGCTATCTGGAACTGAAATGCAAGATTGTATAGTCCTTCGTGTAATTCCCTATCTTTAATGATGATTTCCGTCATATCCCTGAGGGAAAGGATGACAGGTGGAGGCTGGTTAATTTTTCTAATGGGATCTGACATTTGGGTTCTTCCAAGTTGGGGTTCCCATGCCAGCTAGCATAGTCATTGTGGTGCCGGGATCCTGAACGGTTACATTGACATCATGTTGATGGCGATGCTCATGTGTAATAACACCATCCATGTCGATTGCGGATTTGATCGCCCGCTTCACGAGTTCGTTCAGCTTGATATTCTTCTGATGGGCTGCTTTAGCGGCTTTGCTGTGTAACTCAGGCCCAATGCGCACATTAAAACTTCCGCTGTACGGTTTATTGGCTACCTTGCCTACACGTTGGCAGTGAGCTAAGTAACGGTCAACAGCCTCCTGAAACGCTTCTTGGATACTGGGAACATTGTTTCCCTCGTAGGTAACAAGATCGTCAATAAATAGAATGCGCCCATGTAAGCAAGCATCCTCGATACTAATCTCAACTGATCCAATGTATCCCTTGTAGCTCAACTCAGTCTGCGCCATTTACATTCTCTCCAGTGGCATTAACAACAAGTAGAGCCTCTTTAGCATCATCGACCTGATAACGCTTCAAAATTCCAGATGGATGGGTCTTAGACATGCTAAAAAAATAGCCATTAGCATGTTCGAATGTGTAATGAGAGCCACCGTCACAATACTCACTGAACCCGGCCGATTTCATCACCGCAATCAGTTCGTCCCATGAAAAGTCCGTTGGCGGCGGTTTCGCAAAAAGCCTACGGATGCGTTTATCTTTTTTTGACATTAGATTATTACAGTGAGTTCCAATAATAGCAACTAAAGTTTAGTTGCACTACTTATTACCCGAGTTAACGTGGCACATTATGACATTGACAGCCTATCAGATCCCCCCCCTGCTGCTCGCGGCAGTATGATATCTAAATTACAAAATCATGCCCACCACCCCGCCCTGCCCCCAATGCGCCATGGAAAACGTCTATCAGGACGGCGCCAATTATGTCTGTGCCGATTGCGGCCATGAGTGGCCGATGGTGGCGGCGGGCGCGGAGGACGATGCCGGTGCGGTGGTGCGCGACGCCAACGGCAACGTGCTGGCCGATGGCGATGCGGTGGTGCTGATCAAGGACCTGAAGGTGAAAGGCTCGTCCACCACGCTGAAGATGGGCACCAAGGTGAAGAGCATCCGCCTGGTCGGCAGCGGCGATCACGAGGTGGACTGCAAGATGGATGCCGGCAACTTCATGCTGAAGGCGTGCTACCTGAAGAAGGTCTGAACTGCCGCCCCTCTCCCTGCCCTCTCCCCGGCGGGGAGAGGGGAAGAACCTCGCCGTATTGCGGGGACTGACTTTCCCCTTGAGCCGGCCGCTAGTCCGCCCGCACCCAGGTCTGCGTGCGGCCGAAGAAGAGCACCGAGCCGCGCATCTCGATCTTCCTGCCGCCTTCGATGACGGTCACCTTGGCGTTGTAGGTCTTGCCGTTGGCGGGGTCGAGGATGGTGCCGCCGGCGTAGACGTTGTCGCCGTCCGGCTTCAGGCCGGTGAGGATGGTCATGCCGATCACCGGCTTGCCCTTGCGCGGGTCGTCGCCGGCGCATTCGTCGCATTTCGAGTCCTGCTTGGCCGGATCGAAGATCTTCTCGACCATGCCGGAATAGACGCCGTCCTTTTCCACGATGCGCACAACGGACTTCGGCTTCTTCGACTCGTCGTCGATGGTGGTCCAGGCGCCGACGGGCGAGAGGATGTCGGCCAGCGCAGCGGTCGGCAGGCCGGCGGCAAGCAGTGCGACGCAGAGGCGGATGGGCAGCGAGGTCATGGCGGTCCTCCTGTGGGGTGGGTAGGCATATTTTAATTGATCGCCCTTGAATGACAAGGCTGTTAGTATGGTGTCATTCCGGCGGGGTTTCCTGACCCTGCCTCCGGGGAGACGGCACATGTCCTTCACGACCCTGTTCCACAGCTTCGACATACCGCAGCGCGCCGGGCTGGCGCGGCAACTCCTGCTGGCCGGTGCGACGCTGCTGCTCGCCGGCAGCACCTTCGCCCAGACCCCGGCCAAATCGGAGAAGGCACCCCGAATTCTCACCGTGGCCGACAGCGTCCAGCTTGTGGGCAGCAAGATTTCGGGCGGCTGGCGCGAGCATGCGGCCGACGGGTCGTGGCGTCGCGTCGGGTTCGTGCTGGACCGCGAGTCAGGTTCCATCACGTTCGGTGATGGCGAGAGTGGCAGGCGCGTACCGGGCGCGGTGCGTTATTCGTATGCCGGCGCGGGCAAGGGGGGCAAGGAGACTCACACCGAAGCCCGCGCTTTTGCCGGCGCCTCGCCTGCGCTGCTGGCCAGGGCCGACCAGTCGTCGCCGATTCCAAAGGACGTCGCCACGCGCATCCGCGAACTCGGCGGCGATTTCAGGCTGCTGCAGCGGCTGATGGACGAGAACCATCGGCTGAAGGAACTCGGCAGCGCGTTCGATGCCGGGCGCCGGCCGGTTGGTGAGGGCAGGGTTTTCGGTGGGCGGCCGGGAGGGTCGCCCGGCGAGGGCAAATGGTCCGATCCGCAAAGAGGCGTGGGACGCGGTGGTCAGGCCAGTGACGACACGATTGAATCGACAGTGGAGCGAACGGACCGGGAAGGCAACCACGAAAAGACCACGGTGACACGTCACGGCGACGGTTCGACGACCACGGAGGTCAGGTGGACCGGCACAAGTGGCGCCACCGTCAACTCCTCGACGGACAAGGACGTGAAGGGCAATGTCACCGGAGGCTACACGGAGGTAAATCAAAGCTACGGAGAAAGGACGGCGATGCGGTATACGCGTAACGTCAGCACCGGCGAGGTGCATTACCACGAGGTAACGACGCGTACCGATGGCACGAGGATCCACCGCATCGGCAGCTCGGCGCGACGCATCACGCCGCCGGAAACCGGCAGCAGCAGCCGCGGCTTCGACGAAGCGTGGCTGTATGAATCCGCGCCCTGGCTAATGGACGCCCTCTACACGAACTGGAAGCACGAGAACGATCTGCTGGTCTCCGGCGGCAGGATCGCGCAACCCGGGCGTGGCGAAAGTCCGCCGCAGGCGCCCGGCGAAACAAACAGGGTCGGTACCAATGCGGTGGTGAACTGCGGTGATTCCAACACGAACCCATGCGCCGGCGCCCAAGGCGCCGGGGCGGATACGCGCGGCCGCCTGAGCGAGCTCACGCAACCGCCGCGTGACGTACCGACCGGAGGGCCGCTGGGCGGCACGGGAGGACCGCTCGGAGGCGGGAGCGGGCCGTTTCCACCGCCGAGCCCGCAACTCAAGCCCTGACTGGGTTCCCGTTTTGGCGGAAATGAGGTGGTGTCTTGTTACACGGCGCCGTGTCGCCGGGACTGACTTTCAACTTTCCGGCGGCGGACTCAGGAACTTTTGACAACTATGGGAGTAGCCCCCCCGCCGTGTTTCTTCGCCTGCTTGGCCGCCTTCTTTTCCTTCGGCGTCAGCAACGGTTGCTTTTTCGTTTCCTTGTTTGATTTCTGGACCTTGGCCATGGTATTTCTCCTGCAAGTGTTGAAGGGGTATGCATTTCAAGTATAGGCGCGTGGCAGCGAAATGGCTGTGAATTTTCAGGCGGCCGCGCCCCGGCAATCATGCATTCTCCGGTTCAGGCAGTAATCCGCAATTGCCCGGGATCAAGCAGCAGGAAGCTGCTGGATGGCGGACGGCTCGTAAAGGCCGGTCAGGGAGTGAAGCTCGGGCGTGCTTGCTGTTCATGGTCATACGATACCCCAGTGTTCTCGTGAGGCCAGACCGGATTGCTATCCCAACAAAAGAGCCCCTGCCCGAAACCGTCCAAAAGGGCTATGATCGAACACGGTCCGCAAGGCGCCGGACCGCCACGATATCGAACAACCAGGAGACTTGAAATGGCCAAGAAAGCATCGAAGAAATCCGCGGAAACCGTCTACAAGATCGTCGAGGTGGTCGGCTCCAGCCCGACCTCGTGGGAGGATGCCGCCCGCGCCGCGGTCGAAGCGGCCGCCAAGACCCTGCGCAACCTGCGCGTCGCCGAAATCACCAAGCTCGACATGAAAATCGAAGGCGGCAAGGTGATTGCCTACCGGGCGCGCGTGTCAATGTCGTTCAAGTACGAAGACTGATTCCGGACGCGACGAAGGACCAGGGCATAGATGAGCGAAACTGCCTACTGCTATCACTGCGGCATCCACCACCCGAGGGCGGAGATGCGGCAGATCGAAACCAAGGCCGGCAAGCGCTGGCGTTGCATCAGGAGCATCCAGGCGACGAAGCGGAGCACCGCCGAGCGCGACGGCTTCGGCAAGCGCGTCAGTGCCGAAAACAAGGCGGACGCGCAGAGCAAAGCGAGGCTGATGCAGAATTCCAACCGATGAGCGGCCTGCCCGTGCTGGAGTTGTTCGGCCTGCTGATCCTGGCCGGCGGCTTCTGGCTCTGGCTGGACAGCCTCAAGGCCAGGGATATCGGCATTGCTGCCGCGCGGACGGCCTGCCAGTCCGAGGGATTGCAACTGCTCGACGACACGGTCGCCATCGCCGGTCTGAAGCCGGCGCGCGGCGAGGACGGCCGCTTCCTGCTGCGGCGCGTCTATGCCTTTGAGTACAGCGACACCGGCGACAACCGCCGCAACGGCAGCGTGGTGCTGCTCGGCCATCGAGTGCTTGTCCTCAACGTCGGATTGCGGCCGGTGCCGTCGGATTTGATGCTGCATTGACCGCCGTAACACCGGAGCTGACTTTCCCCGACGACAATCCTTTCCCCCGCTTACTCTGCTTCGAGAATTTCCGTGTCCTCGTGCCGGTAGGCCGGACTGCAGCAGCAGAGGATTTTCAGCGGCCGCGTCCCGGTCGCTTCGATGCAGTGCGGCGTGCCGGGCGGAATCAGCGCCGTGTCGCCGGAACTGACTTTCAGTTTTTCGCCGCCGAGTGTCAGCATGCCCTCGCCCGAGGTGATGTGATAAAGCTCTTCGCTTGTCAGGTGCCGGTGCAACAGCGTGCGCGTGCCGGCCGGCACGACGGCCTCGGCCAGGCTCTGGGCGCGGTTGCCATGTTGGTCCGGATGCATCAGCTCGCGGATTTCGGAGCCGTCTTTCGTCACGTAGGCGGGAATGTCGGCAAGGCGGGTTCTCATTTTGTCAGCGACCCTCGGCGGCTTCGCGCTTCTGCTCCGCCTGCTTGAGTGACTCGTCGAGCTTGCCCTGCACCTGGGCGGGCACGGTCTTCGCCTGCTCGGCCTCCCTGGCCTTGGCGGCGCCGGCGGTCGCGGCGACGGTGGCGGTCTCGGAGACGCCGCAGCCGGCGAAGACGAGGGTGAAGGCGAAAAGCAGTGGCAGCAATTTCATGATTTTTTCCTTTCCGAAAGCAGTGCGATCACCTCGTCGTCCTCGACCTGGCCAAAGTCGGCGTAGAACTGGCCGACGGCCTGGAAGTTCTCCGGGGCGTAGAGGCAGACGACTTCGTCGGCCTGTTCCCCGACTTTTTCCAGCGTGTCGGGCGGCGCCACCGGCACCGCGCAGACCAGCTTCTGTGGCGCACGCTGGCGCAGCGCATGCAGGGCGGCGAGCATGGTCGAGCCGGTGGCGAGGCCGTCGTCAATGACGATAACGATGCGCCCCCGCGGATCGATGGGCGGATGCAGCGGCGAATACTGGGCGCGGCGCTTGCGGATGGTCTCCAGCTCGCGCGCCTTGGTGCGTTCGATGTAGGCGGCATCGCCTCCGGCCAGGGCGGCATAGGGGCCGAGGTACGCCCAGCCGGCCTCGTCGATGGCGCCGATGGCGAACTCCGGGTTGCCCGGCGCGCCGAGCTTCCTCACCAGCACCACGTCGAACTCGCCGCCCAGCGCCTCGGCGACGATCTTCGCCATCGGCACGGCGCCGCGCGGGATGGCGAGGACCAGCGGGTTCTGCCCCTTGTAGGCGAAAAGCCTCTCGGCCAGTTGGCGGGCGGCCTGTTCCCGGTCGCGAAACATCGTCAATTCCTCCCAATCGAGTCGCCGCAGGAGCGGGCTTGCCCGCGATATCGGCGGCTGCACCTCAACGGTGCTTGCGGGGTGTATTCGCGGGCAAGCCCGCTCCTACCGCGTCTCGTCGCACCCTAGCGCGCTCCTGAACGCCTGTCCAGACCGGTATAATTCGCGCTTTGAAAAGCCGCATTCCGCAAGCCCCCCCGATTCGCCTCCCATGACTGTTTCCCCACCTGCGCTCCTGCCGCAGTTGCCCGTTTTGCCGAAACCCGGCGCGCGCCTCGATCTGCCCGTGCTGGCGGGCTCGGCCGATGCCCTCGCACTGGCACAGGCAGCCGGCTCGGGCCGCATGCTGGCGGTCATCACGGCCAACCCGCTCGACGCGCAACGTCTGCAGGAGGAAATCGCCTGGTTCGCGCCGCAACTGCGCGTGCATCTGCTGCCGGACTGGGAAACCCTGCCCTACGACACGCTCTCGCCGCACCACGACCTCGTCTCGGAACGGCTGGCGACGCTCTACGAGATCAGCCGCGGTGCCTGCGACATCGCGCTCATCCCGGCCACCACCGCGCTCACCCGCCTGCCGCCGGCCGAGTACCTCGCCGCGCACACCTTCTTCCTCAAGCAGGGCGAGCGCCTCGACGTCGAGGCGCTGCGCACGCAGCTCACACTCGCCGGCTACCAGCACGTCACACAGGTCGTCTCGCCAGGCGAATACAGCGTGCGCGGCGGCCTCATCGACCTCTTCCCGATGGGCTCGGCGCTGCCCTTTCGCATCGAGTTGTTCGACGACGAGGTCGAGACCCTGCGCAGCTTCGACGTCGATTCGCAGCGCACCGTCTTCCCGGTGCCGGAGGTGCGCCTGCTGCCGGCGCGCGAGTTCCCGCTCGACGAAGCCGGCCGCACGCGCTTCCGCGGCCGCTACCGCGAGACTTTCGAGGGCGACCCCTCGCGCTCGCCGCTCTACAAGGACGTCTCCAACGGCATCGCGCCGGCCGGCATCGAGTACTACCTGCCGCTGTTCTTCGAGAAAACGGCGCTGGTCTTCGACTACCTGCCGAAGGACACGGTGCTGTGCCTGCACCACGACGTGCCCGCCGCGATCCGCGAGTTCTGGGCCGACACGGCTTCGCGTTACCGCCTGTTCGGCGGCGACCGCAGCCGCCCCCTGCTGCCGCCGCAGGAGCTGTTCCTCTCCGAAGAGCAGTTCTTCGTCGCCGCCGCCGTATTGGGGAGACTGACTTTTAGTTCCGGCATAACGCCCGCTTCGCGGGCATTAGCCTCCTCTGAAACACTGGAGCGTTTTACCGCAGGCCAGGCGGAGGCGGAGGCGCCGGCCGCGCCGCTGCCCGATCTCGCCGTCGAGCGCCGCGCCGACGATCCGCTGCACAAGCTGAAGGACTTCGCCGCCGGCTTCAACGGCCGCATCCTGCTGCTCGCCGAATCGCCCGGCCGGCGCGAGACCCTGCTGCAATACCTCGCCGAATACGGCCTGACGCCGGCGTCCTGCGCCGATTTCGCCGCCTGCGCGATCGCGGCGGAGAAGCTCACGCTGGCGGTGGCGCCGCTCTCGGCCGGCTTCCTGCTGCCGCAGGCCGGCCTTGCCGTCGTCACGGAAAACGAGCTCTACGCCGCCACCGCACGTCCGCGCGGACGCAAGACCGACGCCCGCCGCGCCAGCCTCGAAGGCTGGCTGCGCGACCTCACCGAGCTCAAGGTCGGCGACCCGGTGGTGCACGAGAGCCACGGCATCGGCCGCTACCAGGGGCTGGTGCACCTCGACCTCGGCGAGGGCGAGACGGAATTCCTCCATCTCGAATACGCCGGCGGCGACAAGCTTTACGTGCCGGTCTCGCAGCTGCACCTGATCTCGCGCTACAGCGCCTCGGAGCCGGAGCTGGTCGAGCTGCACAGGCTCGGCACCGACCGCTGGGACCGCGCCAAGCGCAAGGCCGCGCAGCAGGTGCGCGACACTGCCGCGGAACTGCTCGCGCTCTACGCCCGCCGCGCGGCGCGGGCGGGCCACGCCTTCAGCTTCAAGGAGCACGACCTGGAGGCCTTCGCCGACGGCTTCGGCTTCGAGGAGACGCCCGACCAGGCCGCCGCCATTGCTGCGGTGGTCGCCGACATGAAATCCGGCAAGCCGATGGATCGCCTCGTCTGTGGCGACGTCGGCTTCGGCAAGACCGAGGTGGCGCTGCGCGCCGCCTTCGCCGCCGTGATGGACGGCAGGCAGGTGGCGGTGCTGGCGCCGACCACGCTGCTCGCCGAGCAGCACTTCAACACCTTCAGCGACCGCTTCGCCGACTGGCCGGTGAGGATCGTCGAGCTGTCGCGCTTCAGGAGCGCGAAGGAACAGACGGCCGCGCTGAAGGACCTCGCCAACGGCAAGGTCGACATCGCCATTGGCACGCATCGCCTGCTGCAGAAGGACGTCGCCTTCCAGCGCCTCGGCCTCGTCGTCATCGACGAGGAGCACCGCTTCGGCGTGCGCCAGAAGGAGGCGATGAAGGCGCTGCGCGCCGAGATCGACGTGCTGACGCTGACCGCCACGCCGATCCCGCGCACCCTTGGCCTGTCGCTGGAGGGGCTGCGCGACTTCTCGGTCATCGCCACCGCACCGCAGAAGCGGCTGGCCATCAAGACCTTCGTCGTGCCCCACTCCGACGGCATCGTGCGCGAGGCGGTGCTGCGCGAATTCAAGCGCGGCGGCCAGGTGTACTTCCTGCACAACGAGGTGGACACCATCGAGACCATGCGCGAACGCCTGGCGAAACTGCTGCCCGAGGCGCGCATCGTCGTCGGCCACGGCCAGTTGCCCGAGCGCGAGCTGGAGCGCGTCATGAAGGAATTCACCCAGCAGCGCCACAACCTGCTCTTGTGCACGACCATCATCGAGACCGGCATCGACAATCCGCACGCCAACACCATCGTCATCCACCGCGCCGACAAGTTCGGCCTGGCCCAGTTACACCAGTTGCGCGGGCGCGTCGGCCGCTCGCACCACCAGGCCTACGCCTACCTCCTCACCGACCGCAGCGCGAAACCGAGCGCCCAGGCGCAGCGCCGGCTGGAGGCGATCCAGGCCATGGAGGAGCTCGGCTCCGGCTTCTTCCTCGCCATGCACGACCTGGAGATCCGCGGCGCCGGCGAAGTGCTCGGCGAGTCGCAGAGCGGCGAGATCCAGGAAATCGGCTTCAACCTGTACACCTCGATGCTGAACGCCGCCGTGCGCGCGCTGAAGGACGGCAGGGTGCCGGACCTGTCGCAGCCCCTCGGCATCACCTCGGAGATCAACCTGCGTGCGCCGGCGCTGCTGCCCAGCGACTACTGCAGCGACGTGCACGAGCGCCTGACACTGTACAAGCGCCTCGCCAACTGCGACACGAACGATGAGTTGCAGAGCCTGCAGGAGGAACTGATCGACCGCTTCGGCGAGCTGCCGGACCAGGCGCGCACGCTGATCGAGACCCACCGCCTGCGCATCCTGGCCAAACCCATCGGCCTGGCCAAGATCGACGCCACCGAGGCCGTCGTCAAGTTGCAGTTCATCCCCAATCCGCCGCTGGACCCGGCACGCATCATCCAGCTCGTGCAACAGGACCGCCGCTGGAAGCTGGCCGGCCCGGACCGGCTCGTCGTCGCCCGGGAAACCGCCACCCTGCCCGAGCGTGCGGCGGCGATCCGTGAGATGATTTCACTGTTGAACCAGCCCGTTTCACCATCCAAAAAGCAGTCATGACCCAGCAACCGCTAGAAAACGTCCGCATCGGCGCCTTCGACCTGATGCCCTCGCCCGAGGAAATCCACACCCGCGTGCCGCTCTCGGACAAAGCCTCGGACACCGTCTTCGCCGGCCGCGAGATCATCAAGGCCATCCTCGATCGCCGGGACCCGCGCATCTTCATCGTCGTCGGCCCCTGCTCCATCCACGATCCGATCGCCGGCTACGACTACGCCCGGCGCCTGAAGCAGCTGGCCGACGAGGTGAGCGACACCCTGGTACTGGTCATGCGCGTGTATTTCGAGAAGCCGCGCACGTCCACCGGCTGGAAGGGCTACATCAACGACCCCTACATGGACGATTCCTTCCATATCGAGCAAGGCATGGAAAAGGCGCGCGAATTCCTGCTCAGAGTGAACGAGCTGGGCCTGCCCGCCGGCACCGAGGCGCTCGACCCGATCGCGCCGCAGTACCTGGGCGACCTCATCACCTGGACCGCCATCGGCGCGCGCACCTCGGAATCGCAGACACACCGCGAGATGTCGAGCGGCCTGTCCACCCCGGTCGGCTTCAAGAACGCCACCGATGGCGACATCGTTCCCGCCATCAACGCCATCAAGTCGGCCGCCAGCCCGCACAGCTTCCTAGGCATCAACATGCAGGGGCGCTCGGCCATCGTGCGCACGCAGGGCAACGCCTACGGCCACGTCGTGCTGCGCGGCGGCGACGGCCGCTCGAATTTCGACACCGTCAGCGTCTGCATGGTCGAGCGCGCCCTGGCCAAGGCCAGGATCGCGCCGAACATCGTCATCGACTGCTCGCACGCCAACTCGCTGAAGGACCCGGCCCTGCAGCCGCTGGTGATGTCCGACTGCACGCACCAGATCCGCGAAGGCAACCAGTCCATCGTCGGCCTGATGATCGAGAGCAACATCGAGGGCGGCAACCAGCCGATTCCAGAGGACCTCTCCCAACTGAAGTACGGCTGCTCCGTCACCGACGCCTGCGTCGACTGGCCCACCACCGAAAGCATGATCCGCAAGGCCCGCGAGGTGCTGAAGGACATCCTGCCGAATCGCAACACCTGACAGAAGAAGAAACACCATGTCGCTCATCAAGCCCTTCCGCGGCCTGCGCCCCGCGCCCGGCCGCGCCGCCGAAATCGCCGCCCCGCCCTATGACGTGCTGTCCGCCGAGGAGGCGCGAGTGCGCGCCTCCGGCAAGCCGAACAGCTTCCTCCACATCTCCAAGGCCGAGATCGACTTGCCGCCGGAGATCGACCACTACTCGCCGCCGGTGTACGCCAAATCGCGCGAGAACTTCGACCGCATGATCCGGGAAGCCGTGTTGAAGCAGGACGACGCGCTCTGCTACTACGCCTACCGCCTGGCGATGGGCGAGCACGTGCAGACCGGCCTGGTCGCCGCCGCCTCGGTGGCCGACTACGACAGCAACCGCATCCGCAAACACGAGTTCACGCGGCCGGACAAGGAGGACGACCGCGTGCGCCAGATCGAGGCGCTCAACGCCCAGACCGGGCCGGTACTGCTGGCGCATCCCGACGCGCCCGAAGTCGACGCCCTCCTGGCGCAGGCGTCGGCCGGCGAACCCGACGCCAATGTCACTGCCGACGACGGCATCCGCCATACCCTCTGGGCCATCCGCGACGCCGCCGTCCTGCAGCGACTGACTTTTGCCTTCGACGCCATGCCGGCGCTCTACATCGCCGACGGCCACCACCGCTCCGCCGCCGCCTCGCGCGTGGCCGCCGCGCGTCGCGCGAAGAACGCTCACCACACGGGAGCGGAGGACTACAACTACTTCCTCGCCGTCATCTTCCCGCACCACCAGATGCGCATCATGGATTACAACCGCGTGGTGAAGGATCTCAACGGCCTCAGCACGATGGGCTTCCTCGCGCGACTGACCGAGCGCTTTGTCGTCTCGATCTGCTCGCCGCGCTACCGGCCGATGCAGCGCGGCGAGTTCAGCCTCTACCTGCCCGGCCAGTGGTACCGTCTGACCATCCACCCGCATCTCATCCCGACCGACGACCCGGTCGCGCGGCTCGACGTCAGCCTGCTCTCGGAAAGCCTGCTCGGCCCGGTGCTCGGCATCAAGGACCTGCGCCGCGACAAGCGCATCGACTTCGTCGGCGGCATCCGCGGCCTGGAAGAACTGGAGCGGCGCGTCGACAGCGGCGAGATGGCGGCGGCCTTCGCGCTCCACGCCACCGACATGGAAGACCTGATGTCGGTCGCCGACGCCGGCGAGGTGATGCCGCCGAAGTCCACCTGGTTCGAGCCCAAGCTGGCCGACGGGCTGGTGTCGCACGTGCTGGACTAACCGTTATTCCCGCGTAGGCGGGAATCCATGGAATTTCAAAAGCTTCTGGATTCCCGCCTACGCGGGAATGACGGTGAATTGCCGTCAGTGCAGGTCGACGGCGTAACGCTTGAGGTCTTCGAGTGAAACGATGTCCAGCGTTGCCTCATTGGTGGCGTTGAGCACCACCGGCGGCGCTTTGCCAGCCTGCAGGGCCTCGCGCCAGCGCGCGGCGCACAGGCACCAGCGCTGGCCCGGCTGCACGCCGAGGAAGTCGTATTCCGGCCTCGGCGTCGACAAGTCATTGCCGCGCGCCTTCGAGAAGGCGAGGAATGCCTCGCTGGCGACGATGCAGACGGTGTGGCGGCCGATGTCCTCCGGCGAGGTGTCGCAGCAGCCGGTGCGGAAGAAACCGGTGACCGGCTTCTCGCTGCAGACGCCGAGCGGACCGCCGAGCACGTTGCGCTGCAGGCCGTCTTCGTCGCGGTTCATGCGCCGCTCGCCGGGCCGCCCCAAGAGCGGCGCAGCCAATCACACGGAGCCGCATAGCGGCGAACAGCCGTCACCCCCTTCCGGGGGAAGGGGGCGGGGGGATGGCTCATTCCTTCTCTTCGATCCAGGCGGCCTGGATCGCCTCCAGAATTTTTTCCCCGCAATGGCCGGGATCGTCGTCGAAGTCCGGCAGCGCCCTCACCCAGTTCATCAGGTCGACGAAATTGATCTTCATCGGGTCGACGTCGGGGTGGGCATCGGCCAGTTCGATGGCGATGTCGTTGATGTCGGTCCACTTCATTTCTTGTGGCCCTCGGAAACCATGTTGATGGTGTACTTGGGAATCTCGACCACCAGCGGCGTCTGTGTCACCAGCGCCTGGCAGGACAAACGCGAATTCGGCTCCAGACCCCAGGCCTTGTCGAGCATATCCTCCTCCTTTTCCTCGGCCTCGGCCAGTCCCTCCAATCCCTCGCGCACAATGACGTGGCAGGTGGTGCAGGCGCAGGATTTCTCGCAGGCGTGCTCGATCTCGATGCCGTTTTGCAGGAGGCCGTCGCAGACGGAAGTGCCGGGGGCGACGTCGATCACCGTGCCGTCCGGGCACAGTTCGACATGCGGGAGAACGATGATCTGGGTCATATCTTGAACTCGACTATTTTTTGTCCGGTGAGCGCGCGCTTGATGCCCTGGTCCATGCGGCGGGCGGCAAAATCCTGGGTGGCGGCGTTGAGCGAATCGATGCCGGCCTTGATGGCGCGGTGGTCGCTGCCGGCGATGCGCTTTTTCAGCGAAGCAATTTCTTCGTCGATGTCGGCGCGCTCGCTTGCACGCAACAGGCGGCCGTCTGCGGTGAGTGCCGCCTCGACGGCCTCGACCAGGCGCCCGGCCTCGACCTGCTGCTCGCGCAGGTTGCGCGCCTGCACGTCGTCGCCGACGTGGTCGATCGACTCTTTCAGCATTCCGGCAATCTCGCCGTCCGTGAGGCCGTAGGATGGCTTCACCATGATGGAGGCCTCGACGCCCGAGGTCATCTCGCGCGCCGATACGGCCAGCAGACCGTCGGCGTCGACCTGGAAGGTGACGCGGATGCGCGCCGCCCCAGCCACCATCGGCGGGATGCCGCGCAACTCAAACTTGGCCAGCGAGCGGCAGTCTGAGACCAGCTCGCGTTCGCCCTGGACGACGTGGAAGCTCATCGCCGTCTGGCCGTCCTTGAAGGTGGTGAACTCCTGCGCCTTGGCGATCGGGATGGTCGAGTTGCGCGGAATCACCTTCTCGGTGAGGCCGCCCATCGTCTCCATGCCGAGCGAGAGCGGGATGACGTCGAGCAGCAGCCAGTCGTCGGCGCCGGCGCGGTTGCCGGCCAGCACGTTGGCCTGCATGGCGGCGCCCAGGGCGACGACCTTCTCCGGATCGAGATTGGTCAGCGGCTCCTGCTTGAAGTACTCCGCCACGGCGCGCTGCACCTGCGGCATGCGCGTCGCGCCGCCGACCATCACCACACCCTTGACGTCGTTTACCGTCAGGCCGGCGTCGCGCAGGGCTTTGCGCGCCGGTCCGAGGGTTTTCGAGATGAGCGTTCGGGTGATGTCGGCGAAGGTGTCGATTTTCAGGGTCAGGTCGACCTGCTCGCCCGTGCCCAGACCGACGTGGATCGGTGCGACGTCGTGGGAGGTGAGCATCTCCTTGGCCTCGCGCGCCTTGAGCAGCAGACGGCGCGTGTCCTCGATGCTGGGAAAACGGATCTTCGCGTCGTCGAGGATCCAGCAATACACGCGCTGATCGAAGTCGTCGCCACCGAGCGTCGCGTCGCCGTTGGTGGCGAGCACCTCGAAGACGCCGCGCGAAAGCTTCAGAATGGAGATGTCGAAGGTGCCGCCGCCCAGATCGAACACGGCATAGACGCCCTCCGCGGC
>Ga0209476_10000927_pt1 | contig 20284 bp, 18 predicted proteins | sample KloWWTrecipitate_FD_187179 | JGI IMG/M metagenome (GOLD analysis project Ga0209476, IMG submission 187179) | Active sludge microbial communities from Klosterneuburg, Austria, studying microevolution and ecology of nitrifiers - Klosterneuburg... | ecosystem: Engineered > WWTP > Aerobic digester... | reverse complement strand
CTCGCGGGATCTCTCTGAAGGCGCGCAGCCTTAGGAAACCAAGGGCATTTCGCTGACCTCGGCCATAGAGCGCGCTCTTGCTTCCGTTTACAAACGGTCGTTTATTGGCGCTATCCGAAACTGCAAACGGCCTGTTTTGATGCCCCTGATCGGCTATGCGCGCGTCTCGACCGAAGATCAGACCACCCTGCCCCAGTCACAGGCCCTGAAATCGGCAGGCTGCGCGGATATCCATGAGGAACAAGCCTCGGGCGGAAACCGCGCGCGGCCGGTGCTGGCCCGCGTGCTGGAGCGGATCGGCAAGGGCGACACGCTGGTCGTTGTGCGCATCGACCGCCTGGCGCGGTCGCTGTCGCATCTGCTGGAGGTGATTGAACGGCTGGAAGCCAAGGGCGCTTTCTTCCGCTCGCTGACCGATCCGATCGACACGTCCTCGCCGCAGGGCAAGTTCACCTTGCAGGTCCTGGGTGCTGCGGCCGAGTTCGAGCGCGCCCTCATCCGCGAACGCACCAAGGCGGGGCTGGCATCGGCGCGCAGCAAGGGGCGGATCGGTGGCAATCCAGGCTTGCGCGCCCGCGATCCCGCGGCGCTGCGCAAGGTGCGGCTGGCGCGACACGACGGCTATATGGAACGGCTACATGAAACCGCACTGGACTGGGTGCCGCACGTGCGCCGCCTGCGGCCCGACATGCCTTGGGAAGACGTGCTTCGCATCATCAACGCCCCCCTGCCCCGTGAACGCCAATGGACGCAAAGCCGCCTCCTGCGCGCCGTGAATGCGTATGTCCGCGACAGCTTCTTGCCCGAAACCGTCGTGGGCCGTGCCGGTCGCCGCGAAACCGACGACCGCCTGCCCGCCATCGTCGCCGCCATCAAGGGCGCGGATCCCGACATCACGCTTCAGGCGATCTGCACCCGGCTGGAAGCGATGCGCGAGCGTACGCCCCGTGGGCGAACAAGCTGGCAGCCCTCGTCAGTGAAGATGCTGTTGGAGCGGGCTGAGAGGTTGGGGCTGCTTGAGTGATGAAGTTGTTGGAATCGACCGCGCGATTCTGAAGATCGTCGTTACGCAGGCGTCCATAATACATGTTGTGGCCACGACATCACAGGCCACGAACTGTTGAAGTTACCTGCGAACACGGCTACCCAAGGTATTGATACTTAACGACTTTATCTCGTCAGAAATAGGCCATCTCAACGCTTCTAGGCCGCTCAACAGTTCGGGCTGGATTTAATCGCGAAAACTGTTAAGGTCTACAAAACAATAAAGACTTGAGGGCAGTGATGAGCGGGATACGGGCCTCTCAAAGATTCGACGTCATGTCCAAGCGGCTAGGTAGCCGGTTGCGTGAACATGCGCAGGAAACCTTCCCACCGGATGCCCAGAAGGGTCTCCGTCGTTTCACGATGCGTGAAGCGGCCGATCTCCTTCGGATCAACCAGAACACCTTCCGCCACCATGTGTCAAACCTCGAGGGCTTTCCCGAAGGCATCCTTGAGGGTGGCAACCGCCGCAGCTTCTCTGCCGAAGAAATGGTCGAGGCCCAACGCGTCCTTCTTGAGACGGGCAGGATCAAGCCCGATGAGCACCCTCACAGAAGAGCCGGCGAAGCGTGCCAGGTCGTGACAATCTTCAACCTGAAGGGCGGGTCCGCAAAAACGTCGACCGTAGCTCATGTTGGTCAGCTACTGGGCCTTCGCGGCTATCGGGTCTTGCTGATCGACCTCGACAGCCAGGCAAGTCTGACAAACCTGTTCGGGGTGACCCCTGAACTCGATCCGGACATGCCGACCTCCTATGATCTGATCCGGTCGGAAGGGCCCCTGCCCGCCTCAGATATCATTCGCAAGACGAACTTCCCGACCGTGGATCTGATCCCGGCCTCCATGGACATCATGGAGTACGAATTCGAAGTCGCATTAAGCTTCCGACACGGTGCAACCACCTTCCACAGCCGGATCCGCGAAGCGCTTGAGCCTGTCCTGGACCGATATGACGTAGTGATCTTCGACACCCCGCCTCAGCTGAATTTCTCGGTGATCTCCGCCCTCTTTGCTTCCACCGGGGTCCTGATCCCGCTCAACGCGTCCATGCTCGATGTCATGTCCCTTGCGAGCTTCCTCGGCATGGCGAGCAACCTGATGGGCGTCGTCGAGGCGCATGCCCCTGAACACGGCCTCAACTTCGTGAGGGTCCTGATCACGCGCTACGAGAACACTGACGGTCCACAGGTCCAAATCTCGTCTCTGCTTCGGACGGTTCTTGGCGATGCGGTCCTGCCGGCCGAGTTCCTGAAGTCGACTGCCGTAGGTGATGCCGCAAACACTCAACAGAGCATCTTTGAGGTCGAACCTCGCGACGTGAACCGCAGAACCTACGAGCGTGCGATCGAGTCCGTTTCGCGCGTGACCGACGAAGTCGAACGCGAAATCCTCAAGGCATGGGGGCGTAGCCATGGCGCGTAAGGTCTTTGGAGACTCACTCAAAAACGCGATGGGCAATGCTGCAACGCCGGACGAAGGTGTCGATCTGGATCTGAGGCGCACGAGCCCGACGGTTGCTCGTGCGCAAGCATCTGTGCTCGAGGAAGACAAGCACGCCACGCGCCTGATCGACCCGAGCACTGTTCGGATGTCCGCGGTCATGGATCGTATCGATCCGAGCGATGGCCTCGAGGAACTTGTGTCCTCGATCCGGGAGCATGGGCAAAAGGTTCCCATTCTTGTCCGCCGAACCCAGGATGGCGCACTTGAGATCGTCTATGGACGCCGCAGGCTTCTCGCCTGTCGTGAGCTTGGTCAGAAGGTGCGGGCCACGGTCATGGAAATGACCGAAGAGGAAGCTCTGATCGCCCAAGGCGTTGAAAACAATGCCCGCCAAGACCCCTCGTTTATCGAGAGGGCTCTGTTCGTCGCCGGGATCATTCGAGAACTTGGGAAAACAGACGAAACGCGCAAGAACGCCCAGACCATCGCCTATCGGGCGCTCCAGATCGATGAGTCTCTCGTCTCTCGGATGAACCGTATCGCGACGGGTATTCCAATGGAGATGATTCAGGCCATCGGACCTGCACATGGCGTTGGTCGGAGGGTCTGGGAGAAGCTTTTCAGGCTGTGCGAGAAGGACGTCTCGAGAGCCAAGGAAGTCGCCCGCGGAATCCCCCGTACCTTGCCTGGCCCAGACCGACTTGACGCAGCGGTTACGCTGCTTACGGCCACCAAGGCAACTCCGCCCAAGGCTGAGTCAGATGAGCGCGTGAAGATCGGCCGCAAGGGCAACCGCATCACCATCGATGTGGACGCTGACCTTGCCCCGCGCGTCGAAGATGCCATCCGAAAGCTGATCGGCGAGCTTCTTGACCGCGGTCAAGACGGCCCAACCTGACAACCCCGTGTCTTGACCGCGGTCAAGACATCAAGAGCAACGAGCAGAAAACGAAAGGAGGACCGGCTAGAAAAGGAAAGACCCCCCGAAAGCGGTGCTTCCGAAGGGCCTCAATCAGTCTCGACACCTGATTGATACCCCCAAAACGAATCGAGTTCAACACCGCTCGCGGTGACCGGGGAAGCTTTTTCTTCCGAAACACCATGAGACATGTCACTCAAGCACGAACCGCCTTGGCGGAACAGTCAGCTATTGCCTGCCCTAACCCCTACGACATCCTGGGACCAGTACGGGTTCTTCGGAAAGACCTGAGCCTGGCGAGCAACGACATCACCGTACTGACAGCGCTCATCAGCTTTCTCCCGCGCGCCCAGAGTCCCAACGGAGGTGAAACACAGTGCAAGCTGACCGTTGTGTTCCCCTCCAACGCCTCCTTATCAGAGCGCGCAAACGGCATAGATGAGAGAACGCTTCGTCGCTGCCTGGGGCGCCTTGAGGCTGCGGGACTCATCCAGCGGAAGAGTTCGGCGAACGGCAAACGTTTTCCCCTCCGCTACAGGGGCATCATCAGGGATGCGTTTGGGATCGACTTGGGTCCGCTATTGCAGAGCCACGACGCTCTTGCAGCCAGAGCATCGAAGGTCACGGAAGAACGTGAACACCTTCGCTCCCTCAGGGCAGAAGCGCTTGCGCTGCGCGCATCCCTCCTTGATGACGAGCACATCGATGAAGCACGGCTGTCTGCACTGGGAACGATCAGAAACCTGCTTCGTCGAGCAACCCTGACTGCCGACACAGTCTTGCAAATCATCGCTGGCCTCCGCGAGCTCCGAGCCAACGCCGCGCAGAGCTACGGAGAGTGCCACGGTTCAAGCGCTCATGCGGACCAAATACAATCACACGGCCAAGCCTTCAGCGGTGGGTGCGCGAGCGAAATGTCCGCCAGGAACGGACAAAATGACCGGCAGATAGAGTCTGTAAAAAAAGAACATATAAAGAAAGACACGCACGTGAAGCAGACCAACGCTTGCCAAAGCGTTCGGGGACCGACCATGAACCGAGACCCTGCAAAAATGGCCTGGACGGACTTTTCACATGTCGCGGACTTCTTTCCAGACCCCCCGCGAACAAGCGAAGCACTGAACCGCATTCTCTTCGATATCGGTCGATTGCTTAGAATACACCAAGAAAAGCTGATGCGTGGTCTCGAGAGGGCTGGGGCTGGACGACTTCTACTGATCTTGGATTACCTGTTGGGGAAGGGAGAAGAGATCAGGCAGCCCGAGGCATACTTTGAAACGGTCATGCGGGCATAGAACAACCAGCTTGCACTTCTTGACCGCGGTCAAGATCGACGAAGAGAGGAAAAGGTTGGGGGTTTGAGGGGTGACGGTGAGTGAGATCGGGAGAGTGGCTTCCGGCGCCCGTCGTGGAGAAGATCTGATGACGAAAGTTGTCCAGAACGTCGTCCTGTCCCCATCGCGGGACATCCCCTTCGACAAGCTCGTGCTGAGCCAGTCCAACGTGCGGCGCATCAAGGCGGGTGTGTCTGTCGAAGAACTGGCCGAGGACATCGCCCGGCGCGGCTTGCTGCAGAGCCTGAACGTCCGGCCGGTGCTTGATGCCGATGGGGTCGAGACCGGCATGTTCGAGATCCCGGCCGGCGGTCGCCGCTTCCAGGCGCTGTCGCTGCTGGTGAAGCAGAGGCGGCTGGCGAAGACTGCGCCGGTCCCCTGCATCGTGCGGGATGTGGCGTCGGAGATTCTGGCCGAGGATGACTCGCTGGCTGAGAACATGCAGCGCGTATCCCTGCACCCGCTCGACCAATTCCGCGCTTTTCAGGCTCTGCGCGAGAAGGGTCAGGGTGAGGAAGCGATCGCGGCGGCCTTCTTTGTCACCCCGCAGATCGTGAAGCAGCGCCTGAAACTTGCTTCCGTGGCCCCTGCCCTGCTCGAGGTCTATGCCGAGGATGGCATGACGCTGGAACAGTTGATGGCCTTTACGGTGAATCCGGATCATGCGCGTCAGGTCCAGGTTTGGGACGCAGTGAAGAGCTCCTGGAACAAGGAGCCCTATGCGATCCGGCGCATGCTGACGGAGACCTCAGTCCGGGCTTCGGATCGCCGCGCGGTCTTCGTCGGTGTCGATGCCTATGAGGCAGCCGGCGGTGTCGTCCTGCGCGATCTCTTCCAGGGCGACGATGGTGGCTGGCTGGAGGACCCTGCCCTGCTCGACCGCCTGGTCTCCGAGAAGCTCCAGGGGGAAGCCGAGGCGCTTTCCTCGGATGGCTGGAAGTGGATCGAGGTGGCGACCGACCTGCCCTACGGCTACAGCCACGGCCTGCGGCGCCTGGCCGGTGATCCCGCGCCGATGACGGACGAGGAAAGCGCGGCCCATGCGACGCTCCTTGAGGAGTATCGAGCGCTGGAAGCGGAGTATTCCGGCCAGGACGAATATCCCGAGGAGATCGATGCCCGGCTCGGCCAGCTCGAGATGGCGATGGAAGCATTCGAACAGAGGCCGCTGATTTACGACCCAGCCGAGGTTGCGCGCGCGGGCGTCTTTGTGACGCTGGATCGGGACGGCAGTATCGAGATCTATCGTGGATACGTTCGGCCAGAGGACGAGCCGCGCGAGGAGACCGCGGTCCAGGATGGCGATAGTCCGGATGCCATGGGGCAGGGGGGTGATGCTGGTGTTTCCAGTTGGAACCCGTCGGCGACCTCCGCTGGCGGCACCGTCATCACCTCGGGCGGTCACCCGATCGGCGCGGACTCGTCCGAGGAGGACGACGACGGAGCGCTGAAGCCGCTGCCCGAGCGGCTGGTCATGGAACTGACCGCCCACCGCACCTTGGCGCTGCGGGAGGCCATCGGGCGGTCGCCGGACGTCGCGCTGACGCTCCTGCTCCTGAAGCTGGTGACGGACACCTTCCGCACCTCCTCTGCGACGGGCAGCTGCCTCGAAGCCTCGGTCCGCCACGTCTACATGTCGGCGCAGGCACCGGACCTGAAGGACAACGTGGTGGCGAAGCTGGTCGACGAGCGTCACGCAGCTTGGGAGGCCGATCTGCCCCTCGGGGATGATGCCGCGCTCTGGGACTATCTGTCCGTTCTCGATCAGGGCAGCCGTCTCGCCCTTCTGGCGCATTGCCTCAGCTTTGGGATCAACGCGCTCCATGAGAAGGTGAACCCCTATGGGGCTGGCATCTCGGCCACTGGACTGACCCGCCGCATGGCGCATGCCGATCTCGTGGCGCGCGCGGTGGATCTCGACATGGTCGAAGCGGGCTGGGAGCCCACGGTCGATGGATATCTCAACCGTGTGCCGAAGGCCCGGATCCTCGACGCTGTGCGCGAGGCGAAGGGGGAAGGGACTGCGCAGCTTCTCGATCACCTCAAGAAGGGCGAGATGGCCACCGAAGCCGAGCGGCTTCTCAGGGGCAGCGGTTGGTTGCCAGAGGTCCTGCGCCGGGCCGATCTGGTCGCACTCGACGGCGAGGCGATCGCAGAAGGGCAGGGGGCAGACATCGGTGATAAGGCCCGGATGGAAGCTGACTCCGACGACGCAGCCGGAACCATCGATCTCCCGGCTTTCCTGACGGCCGATCTGCCGAACAGCGACGCGTCGATGCTGGCTGCAGACTGATCTGAGCCATCCGGGGGCGGGGCAACCCGCCCTCACTCTCACAAAATACAGCAATATCAATATGATGAATGCGAACGCTCGCATTCGGGATGAGGAATCATGTCTGCAAAAACCATCATCGACACAGCGCCTCTCGGGGCGCTGATCCGCTATACCGACGGCAGCCCGAAGCCGCCGGCCCGGTTCACCAAGAAACTTGCGGCCTGGGAGCGCTCGAACGGCGTCGGCCGTCTCGTGAAGAAGGAGCCGCCACGGGTTTATCCGACTTGGACCGCTCCGGCCTCCTTCACGCTCCATGAGGGGAACTTCTCCTCGGACGGGGTGATCCTGGTCACCATCATGCGCAGTCATTCGGCCGACAGCCGTCTGATCTTCGAGGTGGCCGAGGAACCGAAGCCCGGCCAGGTGCGCGTGCTTCTGGACTTCGGTGGTAACACCGAGCTGCTGCATCTGGCGGAATCCGTTACCGCAGCCGAGCTATGGATTGCGCGGGAGGGCTACAGCAACGCGCGGATCGAAATCGTCGACGCCGAGGACGGCGATAGGGAAGAGGGCGCGGACTTGGCCGCCTGAGCCCTGATAAGGCGTGAGGGGCCTGCCGAAGGGCGGGCCTCTCATCAACCACACCCTCGTCCCGCTATGACGCGGGGCGCCAGAGGATCCATCCCACAATACGGAGGCCTTCAACCACGAGCCAGCCCAGGAGGCTGGCGGCGTCAAATGCATCGGCGGGACAACAGGCTCCAATCGTCAGGGCACCATCCCCCGCTCGCCATTCCCTTCCTTGCCCCGAATCCCGTCTTCGAGATCAACCCGCGAGGGGTCGGACTATGGGCAAGCCCGTGCCGCCGGGTGGATTCGGACGAGCCGAACGCACCCGGTGATGTCAGCCAGTCTTCGGGCCTGCGGGGTCCTGTCGCGCGGGGGATGGTCCCTCGCCTCCAAGACAGGAGCCAATCAGATGTCCCGCAAAGATGCACACGCCTTCGCCGCCTCCCTCGCCGCCACGCTCATGGTCTCGATCGTCGTCTTTCAGGCAGGGGATGGATCCTTCGGCGCTGTCCCCGCCGATGAAATCGACGGCGACGAGGTTCAGGTGATCGCTGAGGTCGATCCGTGGGCGTAAGGCCCACGGTTTCTCCTGAGGCTCGGAGGCGGAGCGAAGGCTCCGAGCCGGGCCTTTCGCCTGTCTGCCATCCCGGGCCGACAGGCAGAATGAGCCGACGACGGTCGGCACGCCAAATGGGCGATCACCGTTGCCCCTGGGGAGTTGCGATCACCTGATTTTCGACGGCGGATTGGCCATCCCCACGTCGCTGCCTTTAGATAGCGAGCAAACCTGGGTCTTTGCCCGCATTGACGTGATCGGCGAACCACTGCGGTTTCCGGCCACGGCCAGACCAGGTGACAGCCGCATTCTCAGGGTGTCGATACTTTGCCACGGCCAGCGCACGGGTGGCTTTCACCTCGGCACCGATCAGATCAGCCAGAGAGTAGCCCATCTCTTTGGCGATTGCGTCCAGCTTGGCGCGAGCTTCGGCCTTATGACGGTCGTCGTAGGTGGAAATCGCCTTGGCGAGGTCTTTCTGCATTTGCCGCAGTTCTTTGATCGACATCGCCTCGAGATTGAAATCAGCCATTGGGCCCTCGTGTCCTGAATGATGCGTCCGGGATAGTCGTCAGGTCGCAACATCGCAACTCCCACGGAGGTCACCGCGATAGGGCAGGGGGATAAGGTTGGCTTGAGCCGCTGGGTCGGCGGTTTCGCAAATGCCTCAACCAAGTTGCCTTTGTCAGGAAGGCCGAGTTCTACGAGAGCCCCAGGTCGCTCCCATCCCCGGTGCCATCCCTTCGACTGACAATCCCCTAAGCCTGTTCGGCCTCTGGCGCGCAACCCCGCGTCAGTCCGGGCCGTGTTGCCCCATTGGGGCTGCCCGCTCCACCCCGGCCCTCTGGAGGTTTCCGGTCGCCGTTCCGTCTCCCGTGCACACCTCAGCCGACAGGCTTTTTCCGGGTCTTGTCGAAGGGACGGTCCCAGGGACAGGAAACACAGGAGCTTATCATGCAGAACATCGTCATCCTCGCCGGCAACATCGGTCAGAAGCCCGAAGTACGCTCGACCCAAAGCGGCACGAAGATCACCAACTTCACTCTAGCTACCTCGAGGCCACGCGTCTCGGAAGGTCGCGTGATGCGCGACGAGAACGGCTACCGGGTCATGGACACCGAATGGCACCGCATCACCTGCTTCAACGGTCTCGGCAAGACCGTCGCAGAGCACTGCGAGAAGGGCATGAAGGTCCTTGTCCACGGCCGCATCCACTACACTAAGTGGACCGACGCGACCGGCACTGACCGCTACGGCTGCGAGATCATCGCCGAGAAGGTCGACTTCCTGAGCCGCCCGAAGTCGGCCGAGAACGAAAACCCCGAACTGGTCGACCGCGACGACGAGGTCCCGTTCTGAGGAAGGGGGTCTCCCCCTCGGGCCCGGCGGCGAAACCCGCCGGGTTCGGCCGATCTCGGCCGAGGCTGTGTGAAAACTCGCTCGAGCATAGGCGGCTGCGGAACGATGTACTCCCACAGGCGCAGCTACGAGATTTCGTTCTGCAGTGGGCCGTTGCCCACAAAATTCCAAGGAAACTGTTCTCCGCAGATACTCAAAATCTGAGTTCTCACACGGCCTCGGCCCTAAGCGGCCTTTCTGTCCCAGAGAGCCGTCATCCGACTTAGAAGTGAATGGCCTGTGCTGTATTTCGCGCAAGTTCGATCTACTATCAGGTCAGAAGGGCAAGTTAACGAGAGCCCTCTTTCACTTTCCCTTTGGGGGCTTGCTAGATTTGCTTGGTTTGAGGGACGGTGTATTCCCTGGTGTGGTTTTGTTATCCCGGCGGCGCTGATCCGGTTTCCCTGTTGATTTTGCTATCGGCTTTGGTCCTGGTTTAAGTGCCATGAATGCTATCCTTCTTTGGTTCAAGAAAATTAAGCCTGCGCGTACCTTCTTCCTTAGGACACAGCAATACTGTGAAACTGTCCGCACGAGTTCTGGCTGAAGTCAAGGCTGAATGGATATTCATACAGTACCAATACTCCACGAAAATCGGCAGGCGGGGCCGGAGGCAGTTTGCCTCACTGTATCTATGAACGGCGGTGCGGGCGATCGGGTTGCGTCTGGACGAAGATTCTGAGCGCCTGCTGTCGGCCTGGATTGGCGTCAGCTTCGGGCCGAAGTGCCGATTGCGGGGAGGTGGAATGCATGACGAGGATGTCCGCTGTCTGAGTTGCCCGACCTGTCCAAGGCGTCGCGCCGTGCGGCCGCTTCCTGCGGTTTGCTGCCTTGGTGACAAACGCGGCGAACGGCAACTCCCCGTCCGTCGGGTCCCGTAGAGTAAGAGGAGTGCCGGTTTCCCGGTGACGGGTTGAAGGCTGGGAGAGTGGCTCCCGGCGCCCGTCGCGGGAGATGTCCGATGGGCGTTGTGGAAGTCATGGACCCGGTCGCACCGGTTCGGGCTGGTGGCTGGAAGGTCGATGTGAGCCGGGGTGAACGGAACGGGCGTGTGTCGTCCGAATGGTTCAACCGGCCGGATGACGAGCGGTATCTCTCGCTCGACGATCTCTGGGCCAATGTGAAAGGGCGGTCCGAGCGCAGCCGCAGCCGTGTGGTGCAGACGGCGGACATCCGCGTCGAGGCCACGCGCGACAGCGCTGAACGGCTGCATCTGGTTCTACCGAAAGCACATGAGCCCGTTGCGCCCACGCACTGGGCCTTCGGCCAACTCGCCAACATCGTCGGTGCCCCGGCCTCCTACCTGCGGCAGCTGCCCGCACCGCTGGCGGCGATCAACCTGCAGTATGGCCTCTCCAACCACCGCGCCGAGCAGGTGAAAACCTTCGAGACGGAAGATGGCCGGACCGAACTGCGCGCCGTGACTGGCCCGGACTATGGCCGCATCCATGACCATGAACTGGTTGAAGCGGTGCAACGCATCGCGGGCAATGGTACGGGCGACACGCGCTGGAAGGTGCCGGGCGTGCTCGACTGGTCGACTGGGGTCTACAACCCCGATGTCGAGATCAGCCGTGATACGACCACGCTCTATGCCTCGGACCGCGATATATTCCTGTTCCTCGTCGACGATCACAACCCGATCGAGGCGGGCCGCCTGCCCGACGGCTCCCCCGATCTCTACTTCCGGGGCTTCTATTGCTGGAACTCCGAGGTGGGTGCTAAGACCCTCGGAATGGCGAGCTTCTACCTGCGGGCGGTGTGCCAGAACCGGAATCTCTGGGGCGTCGAGGATTTCCAGGAGATCACCATCCGCCACTCGAAATACGCGGCCTCGCGCTTTTCCCAAGAGGCGGCCCCGGCGCTGACGCGGTTCGCCAATTCCTCGCCGCAGGGCTTCGTGAACGGCATCAAGGCGGCGCGGCAGCAGATCGTGGCGCGCACCGACGAGGATCGGGATGACTTCCTGCGAAAGCGCGGTTTCTCGAAGGCCGAGTCCGGCAAGATCATCGAGAAGGTGCTGATGGAGGAGGGCCGCCCGCCCGAAAGCATCTTCGACTTCGTGCAGGGCATCACGCGGCTAGCGCGGGACAAGACCCAGCAGGATGTCCGTCTGGGCATGGAGGGGCGCGCCAAGAAGCTCCTCGACCGGGTCGGCTGACTCGGTGCCGGAGGCTCTGGTTCCTCCGGCCACTTTATTGCCAAACTGGATTGCTACCTGCCTACAGGATCAAGTTGGGCGAAAAAGTATGGATACTATCGATTGGTCTGATCGCGCGTTCTACGATGATGGCGAATGGGTTTCCTGGTCAGAAATTGACGAGCAGCTCCGCTACAAAGAGTGGGGAGCAAAATACCCCAACGCCATCCGATCAATGATCCCCTACTTTGAAGACCTGATATCGCTTGCGGAAAGCTATCACCGGGAGACGGGTCTTCATCTCGCCGTCTACGGCGACATCGGTGAACTTTTCGGCGCGATCACCTACGGCATCAAGCTGAACAAAACCTACGCTCAAGGTGCTGACGGGAGACTTGGCAACGACCACGTCGAAGTGAAAACGATTACCCCCTTCAAGACGAAGGATGTCGTGGTGGTCGATACCGCCGGGAACTTCAACAAGTTGCTCGTGGTCAAGATCAACGAGGATTTCCAGGTATCAGGTCGAATGATTGACCGAAAGGATTTGCCTAAGCGGCAAGGTCGATACCTGCGTGTCCGATGGAGTGATTTGCCGCCGGCAAGTTGAGCGGTTTCTGTCGCTCCTTCGAGGAAGAGTGCGGCGGTTTTGTCTTTGACGGATGAGGCGGGGAGAGAGGCTTCCCGCGCCGTCGGAGATTTCCGCATGTTCGACTTGCCCATGTCCATCCACCCGACCACCGGCGTGCGGGGCGCCCCGCCGGGCTTTCCGTCAGGCGACATCGACCCCAATCCGCCCTTCGCGCTGACCCTGTCGCGCTGCGCACCGGCCGACCTGCTGTCGGGCCGGGCCGCCCCGCTTGTCCTCGACCGTTTCGCGACTCTGGCCGAGGCCATGCAGGATGCGATCCAGTATGCCGAGGGGATGACTCAGGATACCGAGCCCCAGCTTCTGGCGATCCTCGACCGCGACGAGCGCCTTGTGCTGGCCGGGGTCGCCAGCGACGGCGCCGTCGCCTGGTGTCACCCAGTGACCAGCGCGGTCGAGGCACGCGGCATGGTGACCGAGGCGAGCCAGCTGCGTGCGCAGGCGGGCCGCGCTGCTGCCTGGGGTGAGCCCGGTCTGGCGCAGCAGCTGCGCCACCGCGCCGATCTTCTGGACGGGCGTCTCGTCGATCCGCTCTGGCGCGCCTTCGCCGCCCGGGCGCTGCAGATCGCGGCGTGACGCCCAAGAGACAGAGGAGGGCAGGGGGATTTGGAGCTGTTCCGGGGGAGAGAGAGATTGCCCCGACCGGCTCCGATCCTTTCCCTCTACCGGAGATTCCCGATGAACCTAACAGAACCCACCCTCGCGCCGCCGATGGCACCCTCGACCGTCGACATGGCGCAGATCTTCGCGGCGCATGCCGCGCGCGCGGCGCGGATCGAAGCCTTGCGCCCCGGCAACAAGGATCGCCTCTTTGACGGCCTGATGGCCGCCGGCATCACCCATGTCACTGTAACCTTCGACGGTGCCGGGGACAGCGGCCAGATCGAAAGCATCGGTGCCTGGTCCGGCGAGACCGCGGTCGAGTTCCCCGCGACGGAGATCGAATATGCCGCGATCACCTGGGACGACCCAGAGGTGGAGATGCGGCAGCTCTCACTGGAGGATGTCGTCGAGCAGCTTGCCTTCGACTTCCTCTCCGACACGCATGGCGGTTGGGAAAACAACGACGGTGCTTACGGCGAGTTCTGCTTCGACGCGGCGGCCCGCTGCATCCACCTCGAGTTCAATGAGAGGCTTGAAGCGAAGTCGAACAATGAGGGCGCAAATGCCTGAGATCATCTGCACGACGGTCTACCAGTTCCCCGAACTCTCGGACGCCGCCAAGGAAAAAGCGCGTAGTTGGTATCGCGAACTCGGGCCCCATGACGACTGGTGGGACGCGGTCTACGAGGACTTCGAGCGGATTTGTGAAATCCTCGGCATCCACCTGAAGACCACGCCCGTCCGCCTGATGGGCGGCGGCACCCGGCAAAAGCCTTGCATCTGGTTTTCCGGGTTCTGGAACCAGGGCGACGGGGCCTGCTTCGAGGGCTATCTCAGCCATGCCAAGGGCGCGGCAGCGCGCACACGGGACTATGCCCCGACAGATGCTATGCTGCACGGGATTGCTGACCGGCTGCATGCTATCCAGCGGCGGAACTTTTACCAGCTCGTCGCCGAGGTCAGCCACCGCGGCCGCTACTACCACGAGTACACTATGTCGGTGGACGTCACCCGGGACAGTCCAACCTGGCAGCCGCTCACCGAGGACGCCGAGGAAATCTTGACCGAGGCTCTGCGGGATATGGCCCGCTGGCTCTACCGCCAGCTTCAGGCCGAGTACGACCACCTCACCTCGAAAGAGGCCATCGAAGAGGGGATCATTGCGAACGAGTATACCTTCACGGAAGTGGGACTGCGCTTCGGGTGACTGGGTCGTATGACACAGACGGGGAAGATAGCTGTGATGCCTCGCGCTTGACGCCCGCAACATCTCCCATCACCAAGGCAAGGACGTGTAGAGGTCGCGCATAGCGGCGAAACGGGCTTTAAACGGGGGCAGGTTGCCGATCTCCAATGCGAGCGTGTCCCACTCAGCCTCGGCGCGTTGCTTGATTTCTGGCTCGTCCATGGAACTTCGCTGCGCGTCGATTCCCCGGTTGCGGCATTTCTCGATGAGCGTGGCCAATATTGTGGCTTTGTCACTGGCGCTAAAATCGTGGCCGTCGATCAGGAAGGCGATGTCGTAGACGTCCTGCCGACGATTGCGCTTTCGTACTGGCTGTTGGAGCAGCGCGCGGAACTTTTCGGCGACCAATTCGTGAATGGTGAAGGCGCGGACAGCCACGCCTGCACCTATCAGGTTCAGCTCCTGAAAGTTATAAACGTGATCGCGGAAGCTGATTTCGACATCGAGGACCCGGCTTGCTTTCCCTTCGACCAACTTGGTTGCTTCCGCTGTGCCACGCTTGGCAGAGCCAATACGTACGCGCAGCGCAGGAAAGGCATGGTCTTCAAAGTTTTCGGCACGGGGCATCTTCTTGACAGACTGCACCTGACACAGAAGGTCGAGGTAGCCAAGCGTGATCGCAGTTTTCGGCAACAGGTCGTTCAGCTCCGGGGCGAGCTTCTCGGCTAGATAGGCAGGTTCCACCATCGAAGTGAAATCAACATCGCCCGTGACCCTGATGCTCTTGAATGCCAGCGCCATGGCCGCCCCGCCTTTCAGCACCAAGTTCGCGTGCAAGCTGGGGGCAAGCCCGATAGCGGTCAGGACGATTTCGGTTACCTGCCGATCGCGGTAGCGCGTGGGGTCGGCGCGCGATGCCTCAACCCATGCCCTAACATCGACATCAACGATGTCGAACTCCAGATCACGTGGTTGTTCATCGGCCTCAGACATTGATTGAAATCATCCAGCGCTCAGAGAATTCAGGCGCATACTCGGCATCAGGGTCGAGCTTCCGTGATCCACCCCTTTGGGCAAACTTCTCCCAGTTGTGCAGTGCTGGGTGATCTATGTCCATGACCTCAGACAAGATGTAGCCCGCGCGAACCTTTACGATCTTGACGTCGAGTTGATCTATCGCGGCAGTAATTTCCTGAACCCATTGGCTTGCTTCATTCTCCCAAACGTCCAAAACGTGGTGCATGCCTCCGCAGAGGCTGGGTTCAGTCAGCATGTCAGCAAACGTTTGGCCTATCGAAGTGATCCTGGTCTCTTCCCCGCTTACTCGGGAAGGTGTCCAAGGATGGCTGGACACATGCACGACAACCGGACGACGGCGGATCGTGTCTCTGAAGCCCGGTCTGTTTAAGATCGGGCTCTCGAGCCGCTGAACTTCGGGCAGATCGCGTAAAGCGCGCTCGCTCCTAAGAGCGTTCCAACGGTCGCGCTTGGGGGTTGTGAGGTGCAAGGCTTGTGGGCTTCGATCTGACAGGCCGTATCTCTGCATGGCTGAAAGGTGTGAAACGTAGGCGAACGGGTCTGCGATGCAGGCTACTTCTTCAGCTGATCCGGCCCGGGTTGCTTGCGTCACACGCCATACGCCGGAGGTAAAGTCAGAGTCAGAAACCAGTGCTCGTCGCGCTTCGAGCCGACGAATCGCGTTCTTTGCCCGCAGTTGGTCCCAGTAATGTGGCATCCGCTTCAGCGGCTCATTCTTCCAAGCCTTGCTGTGGAACAATTGATGGCCAAGAACATAAAAATCATAGAAGGTGACCACAGGTAAGTCTCTGGCCAGCAATACATTTTCAAGGCCGTCGGAAAAATTCATCTGCAGTGCCTATCCATATGTCCTTAGGACATATGGATAGGCACTGCGTCATTGTCAAGGGTTCTACTGACATCAGGTTGAGTCAGATTTAGATACGGCATCGGTAGCTGTATGTCCTTAGGACATACAGCTACCGATGCCAGAAGTAAACACCAGAGACTAGCAACCGAGCTTAGCGACGAGCAATCTCGCCGGACCCAGTCACTTGTTCCCATCGATCCACTTGGACATCAGCCCCTTGTCGCGGAAACACTCATCCGGCACGGCGCGCCGCTTGATCCGCGCGAGCTTCTCCGCGAAGGCCACCTGCTTCGAGGTCGGCAGCCGGTCCATGTCGGATACTGGCTCCAGCTGGGCCTGCGCATCGATCCAGGCACTCAGGGACCGGCGGTCCTGCTGAACTTCCCAGGGCAAGAGTGTCTGGTTGCGCAAGGCGAGCGAGCGCGCATAGGCGATCTGCTTGGGTGTCGCGGGCAGGGCGTGTGTGATGCTGTCCATCGGGAAACTCCCTTTCTGGCTTGGCCTTCAATATAGAACATAACCGGAACAAATTCAAGCCAAGCGACCGCACTGCGTCGGTTCGAGAGGGAGAGGATGGCTGGGAGAGATCAGGCCTGAGGGTGCCCAAGAGAGGGCGTCCGGGCCTGTCTCTGTCCCTCATTCCGGAGTTTCACGATGACCTATCTCGTGCCTGTTGCGCCTCCCGTTCCTGTTCCATCGCGGGATCGCGCGCCTGCAATCCTCGCCGTCGCCGAAGCGCTGCAGCCCGATCTGGCGAAGGGGTTCCAGATCGACGCGCTGCGTCTGCGGCTTGAGATGGAGCGCGCCTTTGGCGGCTCCGATGCCGATGGCGCCTGGGACTGGAAGCTGGCCTATGAGGCGGGCGAAGCTGCACTCGTCCTTTTCCTGCGGAAATTCGGCCGTGCGCTCCTGGCCCGGGCCGGTTCGACTGCAGCGATGCTGCCGGTCCTCGCCAAGGTGGCGGGCCTTTTGCCCACACACACCCGGCGCTCGGAAGAGATGGAGCGCTACCAGCAGTTCTCGACGCCGCTGCCCATGGGGCTGGCGGCCCTTGCCGCCGCGCAGATCACGCCCCGCGATGTGGTCCTCGAGCCTTCGGCTGGGACCGGGCTTCTGGCAATCCTCGCCGAAATCTCGGGCGGCAGTCTTGCGCTGAACGAGTTGGCCGAGACCCGTGCCGATCTCCTGCGCCTTCTCTTTCCGGATCGTCCCATCACCACCATCGATGCCGCACAGATCGACGATCATCTGGACGCGGCCTCGCGCCCGAGCGTCATCCTGATGAACCCACCGTTCTCGGCCGTGGCCAATGTCGAAGGCCGGACGACCGAGGCGACCGCGCGGCATCTCCGCTCGGCCCTAGCACGCCTCGCGCCCAGAGGTCGGCTGGTGGCAATCACCGGGGCGGGTTTCTCGCCGGATACGCCGACTTGGTCCGAAACCTTCGGTCGACTGACCGAGACCGCCCATCTGGTGTTCACCGGCGCGGTATCGGGGGCCGCCTTCGCCAAGCATGGCACCAGTTTCGAGACGCGGATTTCGGTCTTCGACAAATGCCGCGGCGGGGAAAGGGGTGGCATCACCACCGATCTGGCTCGCCCAATGTCTGCTGACGTGGCGAGCCTTCTGTCGCGGATCGTGGCCGAGGTCCCGCCGCGCCTCGAGCTGGATGCGGCCGTCGTTGCGCTTTCCCAGCCCGCTTCCCCTTTCCGGGGAATTCCTGCCCGTCCGTCCGGCCTTGCCGCTCGAAACCTGCGGACAACGCCTTCCGCCAGGACGGCAGTAAGCGTCGGCGCTTTGGATGCCGAAGACCTCGCCTACACCCTGCGCGAGATGGCAGACGATCTCGGTGCCGCACGCCTATCCGACGCCATCTACGAAACTTTCCGTCTGCAGGCGATCGACATCCCCGGCGCCGCACCGCACCCGACAAAGCTGGTCCAGTCCGCCGCCATGGCCTCGGTCGCACCCCCAAGACCCACCTACCGCCCGAAACTGCCCGCCGCCGTCCTGCGCGATGGTCTGCTCTCCGACGCCCAGCTCGAGACCGTGATCTACGCGGGCGAGGCGCATTGGGCGCATCTGGCTGGATCATGGACTGTAGATGAGACCGGAGACTTGGTCTCCGCTGCTCCTGACGATGCCGCTGACGCCGTCCGCTTCCGTCGCGGCTTCTTCCTTGGCGATGGCACCGGGGCGGGCAAAGGCCGCCAATCCGCTGGGATCCTGCTCGACAACTGGTGCCAGGGTCGGCGCAAGGCGCTCTGGATTTCGAAGAGCGACAAGCTTCTCGAGGATGCGCAGCGCGACTGGTCTGCCCTCGGCCAGGAGCGGCTTCTGGTGACGCCGCTGTCGCGCTTCGCGCAGGGTCGCGACATCCCGCTCTCCGAGGGCATCCTCTTCACCACCTATGCGACGCTGCGGTCGGAAGAACGCGGCGCCAAGAAATCCCGCGTCGACCAGATCGTCGACTGGCTCGGGTCGGATTTTGACGGGGTGATCCTCTTCGACGAAAGCCACGCCATGGCGAATGCCGCCGGGTCGAAGGGCGAGCGCGGCGATACCGAAGCCTCGCAGCAGGGCAGGGCGGGTTTGCGCCTGCAGCACAGGCTGCCGAATGCCCGTGTGGTCTACGTGTCAGCCACGGGGGCCACGACGGTCCACAACCTGGCCTATGCACAGCGGCTCGGTCTGTGGGGCGGGGAGGATTTCCCCTTCGCCACGCGCGCCGAGTTCGTCGAGGCCATCGAAGCCGGCGGTGTCGCCGCGATGGAGGTCCTGGCCCGCGATCTGCGGTCGCTTGGCCTCTATACCGCCCGGTCGCTCTCCTATGACGGCGTCGAATACGAGATGCTGGTGCATGCGCTGACCCCTGAGCAGCGCGGCATCTATGATGCCTATGCAGGGGCCTTCGCGATCATCCACAACAACCTCGCTGCTGCGATGGAGGCTGCGAACATCACGGGTGAGTCTGGCACGCTGAACCGCCAGGCCAAATCCGCAGCGCGCTCGGCCTTCGAGAGCGCCAAGCAGCGCTTCTTCGGCCATCTGCTGACCAGCATGAAAACCCCCACCCTGATTTCCCGCATCGAGACCGATCTGGCCGCAGGCCATTCGGCCGTCATCCAGATCGTCTCGACCGGCGAGGCACTGATGGAGCGCCGCTTGTCGGAGATCCCGACCGAGGAGTGGAACGACATCCGCGTCGATATCACCCCGCGGGAATACGTCTTATCCGGAGTTCCGGATAATACGTAATATGCCGCGTCCGCGTTATGCAAAGCGCGGCGCTTCATGTCGTTGATATGACGTTTCATTTCTGGATCTCCACTTGGCATAATCATGATGCCTCTGCTCTCAACCGCAGAAGGACACCCCGACATGACCTCCCCCTCCAACTCTCACCGCGGCAGCGCGGCAGCCGCCGGGGCTGTCAGCGGCCAAGCACTTGTTTCCGGTTATCTTGCGGATAATCCCAACTTGTCTGCTGGCGCGCTCAGCGCCGCCCGGCATTTCCTGAAGTGGGTCGCCGACCGGCATATCGCGATCAGGGATCTTGATACTGCGGCGATCAGTCGTTTTGCGCGACACCGCTGCCGGTGCGGCCGCTATAGCGCCGCGCAGTTGCGGGACCCCGCTTACATCACCGAGGTCCGGAGGTTTCTTCGCTATCTGGAAGATACCGGCCATGTGACCGTTCCAGACGAGGTTGCCCGGCTTGGCCCGCATTTGGCCGGCTTTTCCGCGTGGCTTGCTGGCCAAGGCTACGGCAAGGTCACCTACAACTCCCGCATGAGTCAGGCGCGGCATTTTGCGGAATGGGCTCTGCAGCGACGTATTTCGGCCAGCCATATCGATCACGACCTGATCGAGCAGTTTGCCCATCACGACTGCCAGTGCGGGATCAAGACCAAACGCGGCAAGCGGGTCGAGGGCACCGGCAATAAGGATCGCCGCCGTGGAGCCCGCGCCTTCGTGTCTTTCCTCAGAGAGGAGGGGGTAATCCCGGTCGCGTTGGCCACTGAACTACCTGCCGATCCACGCGTCGCCGATTTTACGACTTGGCTGCGCCGGGAGCGCGGCGCCACGTCAGAGACGATCAGGCGCTATCAGCAAGAGTTGGGCCGCTGGCTGATGAAGCTTGGATCGGAACCGCAGGGGATTACCGCTGCGGCCGTCCGCTCGATCGTTCTGGATCAAGGCGAGGACCGCTCCCGATCGTCAGTCCGCATGACGATAACAGTCTTGCGCACATTCTTGCGTTTCATGATCGGCGAGG
>Ga0209476_10000926_pt1 | contig 20295 bp, 22 predicted proteins | sample KloWWTrecipitate_FD_187179 | JGI IMG/M metagenome (GOLD analysis project Ga0209476, IMG submission 187179) | Active sludge microbial communities from Klosterneuburg, Austria, studying microevolution and ecology of nitrifiers - Klosterneuburg... | ecosystem: Engineered > WWTP > Aerobic digester... | reverse complement strand
GGCCGCCAGGGCGACCCGGCCAAGGTCACTCGCACGGTGGTGGTCGACATGAGCGACGCCATGCGCTTCAGCCCCGCCGAGGTCCGCGTGAAGCGCGGCGAGACCATCCGCTTCGTGGCGAAGAACGGTGGCAAGGTGATGCACGAGATGGTGCTCGGCAACCTCGCCGACCTGAAGGCCCACGGCGAGATGATGAAGAAGTTCCCCAACATGGAGCACGACGAGCCCTACATGGCGCACGTCGCGCCCGGCAAGTCGCAGGAGATCGTCTGGACCTTCACGAAGGCCGGCGAATTCCACTACGGCTGCCTGCTGCCCGGCCACCTCGAGGCCGGCATGATCGGCCGCGTGGTCGTCGCCGCCAACTGACCCCCGAACGCCCACCCCGACAGGAGCTGCCGCCATGAAGCCTCTCGCGATCTGCGCGACCCTCGCCTCGCTCGCCGCCGCGCCCGCCGCGATGGCCCAGTCGCACCACGACCACGGCGCCAAGGCGGCGGAGGCACCCTCGGCCGCGATGGCCGACGGCGAGGTGCGCAAGGTCGACAAGGACGCCGGCAAGGTCACGCTGAAGCACGGCTACATCAGGAGCCTCGACATGCCGCCGATGACGATGGTGTTCCAGGTGCAGGACCGCGCCGTCCTCGACAGGCTGAAGGCGGGCGACAAGGTCCGCTTCGCCGCCGAGGAGAAGGCCGGCGCCTACGTGGTGACCGCCATCGAACCGGCGAAGTAGGGAGCGCATCGGCGTGAGGACCTTGGCCAGCGCCGGGCCCTGGCTCGCGGCCGCGAGTCTCGGCGCCGGCATCGCGCGCCGCGACTGCGCGCTGATCGCGGCCGCGGGCCCGCTCGCCCTCGCCGCGTTCTACGGGCGCATGGACGCCGATGCGCCGGTGGACGCCTTTCGCGCCGCGGTGCGCTGCATCGTGGCGGGCGCGGGCTCGCTTTTCGCCGCCGTGCTGCTCCTGGCCGCCGTCGCGCTCGCCGTCCAGGGACTGTGGCTCCCGGCGCACGATCCGCACTTCGTGGGGGCCGCCGTTCTCGTGGCGTCGATCGGCGCGTTGGTGCGCGTGATGGCGGACGAGCACGATGCGGGCGCGGGCGGCCGGCTCCTGCCGCTGGCCGCCGCCGCGGGCGGCGCCGTGCTGGCGCTCGGGGTGGCCGGCGAGCCGTCGGGGTGGGCCACCTGCGCATTGCCCATCGCGACGGCCGTCCTGATGGGGCTCGCCGGCTGGCGCCTGCTGGCCGAGGTGAGCACGGGATTGCTCGCGGCGGGAAGGCGGGAATGGTGAACGGGCCCGGCGACCCCGGCCGCGGGAGCGCGAAGCCGTCGCCGGAAAGCGGCCGGTTCGTGCCGGCGCTCGGCTTCGCCGCCCTCACGCCGCTCTACGATGCCGTGATCGCCGCGACGATGCGCGAGTCGACCTTCCGGCGCGCGCTGCTCGCGCAGGCGGCCATCGCGGACGGCCACCGCGTCCTCGACCTCGGCAGCGGCTCCGGCACGCTCGCGATCCTCATCGGGCGAGAGGTACCGGGGGCGCGCGTCGAAGGGCTGGACGCCGATCCCGCGATGGTCGGGACGGCGCGGCGCAAGGCGGCGCTCGCCGGCTCCGGCGCCGTTTTCCATCATGGCGACGCGACGCGATTGCCGTTCGCGGACGCGACATTCGACCGCGTCGTGTCGAGCCTCTTCTTCCACCACCTGTCGCCGGCCGGGAAGCGGCAGGCGGCGGCGGAGATCGCTCGCGTGCTCCGCCCGGGCGGCGAGCTGCACGTGGCGGACTGGGGGCCGGCCCCCGATCCCGTCATGCGGGCCCTGTTCCTGATTGTGCAACTGCTCGACGGATTCGAGAACACGCGCGAGAACGTGGAGGGGCGGCTGCCGGAGGTGTTTTCCGCCGCGGGTCTCGACGAAGTCTCCATCGGGCGCACCATTCCCACCGCGTTCGGCGCGCTCGCGCTCTGCCGGGCGCGCAGGCCCGCCGCATGATGCCGGCATGGTTCCCGCCGACAGGTCCGCGCGACTGCGCGCGGATGCGGGCAGGCCCGCGTCGGTCCGGTATACTGCGTGCCGTGCAACGGGCCCTTCTCTCGCTCCTCCTCGTCTTCTCCCTGGCGTGGCAGTCCGTCGCGACTGCGGCACCGGCGTGGTCGTTCGGACCGTCCGACGAGATTTCCCACGGCGCGATGCATGACCAGGCCGGGGATCATCACCATCACGTGGTGCTGCCCGGCGCGGATGGAGTCCCCGGCGATCCCGGCAGCCACCCGCTCGCCGACCACTTTTCCGGCTCCGCCGTTCTCCCGGAGGAGGGCGAGCCGTCTCTCCCGCAGGCTTCGCGCTTTCCGGGCGCATGCGATTCGCGCGCGGCCCCGCAGCCGCACCTCGAAGGCCCGTTGCGGCCTCCTCGACCCGCGGCCTGACCCTTCGCGGCGCGCTCGCGCCGCACGCACCGGTCCCGGCTCGCGCTGGATCACGCCACTGGGCGCGAGCTCGCGCGCGGACCTCTCGCAGCGATTTTTCGGTCAGGAGTTCCGTGAAACACCCCATATTGATCGTCGCCTGCACGCTTGCAGGCAGCGCCCTTGCCCTGAGCGGCCGGGCGCAGGATCCACCCGGCTCCGCAGTGCAGGCCCAGGCAGTGTCTGCGCGATCGCCCTCGAGCTCGTCGCTGGCGCGGGCCATCGAAGCTGCCTGGCAACGCGCCGTGGCCGCGCGCGAGACCTCGGGCCAACGTCGGGTTGCGGAAGCGCAGCATGCGGCGGCCTCCGGCCTGTGGGCAGCGCCGCCTTCGGTCGACGTCAGCCACCGAACCGACCGCTGGCAGGACAACGCCGGGCGCCGCGAGTCCGAAATCGCCTTGACCTGGCCCCTCTTGTTGCCGGGCCAGCGCTCCGCCCGCGGCGCGGCGGCCGAAGCCGGTATCGCCCTCGCGGAATCGTCCGAGGCGGCAGCCCGGCTTCGTGTCGCGGGGGAGGTCCGCGAGGCGGCATGGTCGCTCGTCGCCCATCGGCGTGAGCTGGACCAGGCCGACGCGGCCGTCGACTCGCTGCGTCGGCTTGCCGAGGACGTCGAGTTGCGCGTGCAAGCGGGTGACCTCGCACGCGCCGACGCACTCGCGGCCAGGTCGGAACTTCTCGGCGCAGCCGCGCAGCAGGCGGAGGTTCGACAGCGCCAGGTCGTTGCCGAGTCTCGCTGGCTCGCCCTCACGGGCACGGGTCCCCTTGCCGACCCCGAGGAGCCCTCGCCGGCTGCCGGCGCCAGCGCCCCGGCAACCCACCCGGAGCTGCTCGCGGCGATGCGCGCGACCGAGGATGCGCGCAGGCGGGTCGCGCTCGTCCGGGCATCCAGGCTCGAGCCACCCGAGCTGTCGCTCGGGTATCGCCAGGATGAGCCTGGGCGAGGGCTCCCGTCGCAGGGCAGCATCACCGTCGGCCTGCGCCTTCCGCTCGGCCCCGACGACCGCAATCGCCCACTGCAGGCCGCCGCGTTGGCGGAACTGGACGTGGCCCGGACGCGGGAGGAGCGCCTGCGGGAGCGCCTCTCGGCCGACATCCTGTCCGCCCGCTCCGCGCTCGACACGGCCGAGCGCCAGGCCAGGCTGGCAGGGGAACGGGCCGCAATGCTTCGCGAACGCGCAAACCTGATCGACAAGTCGTTTCGCGCCGGAGAAAGCGCGCTTCCCGACCTCTTGCGTGCGCTCGCCGCCGCAGCCCACGCGGAATCCGCGCTCGCTCGCCAAACCGCCGCGCTGGGCCTTGCCCGCGCCCGCCTCAACCAGACACTCGGGATCCTTCCATGATCGACTTCAGGCGACAGCTCGCGGCCGCCATCGGCCTCTTCTGCACGGCGGTCACCCTGGCAACCGCTCTCTTCCCGGCCGTGCCAATCGTCCACGCCGGTCCCGGCGCTCACGGGCCCGGCGGGGAGCATCTCGACCAGCCGGGCAGCGCCGCGGTCCCGTCGTCGCGACCGCGCGTCGAGGCCCGCTCCGATCTCTTCGAGCTCGTCGCTTCGCTCCAGGACGGCGAGCTCGCCATCCTCGTCGACCGCTTCGAGACCAACGAACCGGTGCTGGGCGCCGATCTGGAGGTCGAGAGCGGCGGCCGCAAGGCCAAGGCGAGATTCCGCAGCGATCGCGGAGACTACGCCGTCGCCGATCCGGCGCTCGTCAAGGCAGTCGCAGCCCCTGGCGAACATGCCCTTGTGTTCACGCTGAGGGCGGGCAACGACGCCGACCTGCTGGACGGCACGCTCGTCGTGGGAGCGCGCGGCACCGCCCGCACGTCTTCCACGGGCCGGCTGGCACATGCCATCGAGACCTATCTCACGCCAATTGCCGTCATCGTTGCCGTCATCGCCGTGCTGGTCGGCCTGCTGCGCTCGCGGCGGCGCTGGCCGAGTGCCTCGGAACTGCTTCGGGGGAGACGGTGATGATTCCTCGTAAACATGATCTGGCTGTCGCTTCTCGGATCATCCGGGCATCGCTCGCCACCGTCCTGTTCCCGCTCTCGGTCGCAGTGGCTGCGCCGGGCGCCCACGGCCCGGGCGGGGAACACCTCGACGCGCCCGGTGCGGCGACCAGCGTGTCCGGTCTCGCCCGGCTGCCGGATGGAAGCGTCAATGTCCCCAAGGCCGCGCAACGCCGCATGGGCATTCGCACGGTCCTCGCGCCCGAGTCGGAGGCCGCGGCCACCGTGGAGCTGCCGGGCCGGGTCGTGGTCGATCCCAATGCCAGTGGCCGCGTCCAGGCCGTGCACGGTGGGCGCATCGAGCCGGGTCCCAAGGGCCTTCCCGTGGCGGGACAACCCGTCAGGCAGGGCGAGGTTCTCGCCTATGTGCGCCATCACGCCGACCCCTACGCCTTGGCGAACCAGCAGGGCCTGCACACGGAGCTGCAGGGCCAGCGCCAGCTGGCGGAGCAGCGCCTGCAGCGGCTGGAATCCCTCGAAGGAACGGTGCCGCGCAAGGAGATCGAGGCGGCGCGCGCCGAAGTGCGGAGCCTGAGCAAGCGCGAGCGGGACGTCGGCGCGAGCCTCGCCGCCCGCGAGTCCCTGGTGGCACCCGTGTCCGGCGTCCTCGCCCGTGCCGACGTGCTCGCCGGGCAGGTCGTGGAGGCACGCGACTTGCTCTTCGAGGTCGTCGACCCCGCCCGCGTGCTCGTGGAGGCCACCACCGCCGATGCGAGCCTTCCCGCCCGCATCGCGAGCGCGCAGTTGCAAGGAGTTCCCGCGGCAAGGCTCAGGCTCCTCGGCTCGGCCCGATCGCTGCGCGATGGGGTCATCCCCGTCACCTTCTCCGTCCGCGCCGATGCGCCCGGAACGCCGTTGCCCCTCGCCGTCGGCCAGCCCGTGACCCTGGTGGTGAAGCAGACGGAGCGGCACAAGGGCATCGTGCTTCCGGCGCAATCGGTCGTTCGCAACCCGTCCAACGAGCCCATCGTCTGGATCAAGTCCGGTGCGGAGCGCTTCATTCCGCAGCCGGTCAGGATCCGGTCTCTGGACGCGCAGACGGTGGTGGTCACCGAGGGCCTCGCCCCGGACAACCGCGTCGTCGTGCAGGGCGCGCCGCTCATCGCGCAGATCCGCTGAACGGAGATCCCCCATGTTCAACTGGATCGTCCGCTACAGCCTGCGCAACCGCCTCTTCGTGCTGGCGGTGGCAGCGCTATTGATGGTCTACGGCTCGATGACCGCGTGGCGCACGCCCGTGGACGTCTTTCCCGACCTCGACAAGCCGCTCGTCACCGTCCTCACCGAGGCCGGCGGCATGGCCCCCGAGGAGGTGGAGCAGCTCGTCACCTTTCCCATCGAGACGGCTCTCAACGGCATGCCCGGGGTGACCCGCGTGCGCTCGACCTCGGGGGTGGGCCTTTCCATCCTCTACGCCGAATTCGACTGGGGCACCGACATCTACCGCAACCGCCAGCTCGTGGCGGAGCGGCTCTCCCTGGTCAAGGAGCAGTTGCCCGACGGCATCACGCCCGTGATGGGACCCGTGTCCTCCATCATGGGCGAGGTGATGCTGATCGCGCTCCCGCTCGCGGCGGGCGAAGGCGGGACTCCGGCCGCGAGCCCCATGGCCGCGCGCGAGTTCGCGGACTTCGTGCTGCGCCCGCGGCTGCTCTCGATTCCGGGCGTCTCGCAGGTGATTCCCATCGGCGGCGACGTGCGCCAGCTCCGGGTGGAGCCGGACACCGCGCGCATGGCGCAGTTCGGCGTGTCGCTCACGCAGGTCGAGCAGGCGCTGCGCGGCTTCGCGGGCAACGCGGGCGGCGGATTCATCGACCTCAACAGCCGCGAGTACCTCATACGCCACCTCGGCCGCACGAAGCGAGTCGAGGACCTGGCGGGCATCGCGGTCGCCTGGAAGGAGGGCCGGCCGATCCTCCTCGAGCAGGTGGCGCGCGTGAGCTTCTCGGCGGGGCTCAAGCGGGGCGACGCCGGCTACAACGGCGTGCCCGCCGTGGTCGTCAGCGTGCAGAAGCAGCCGGTGGCCGATACGGTCAGGCTCACCGGCCGGATCGAGGCGGCGCTCGCCGAACTGAAACAGGGCCTTCCGAAGGGACTCGCCGAGCCGCGCGTTCTCTTCCGCCAGGCCGAGTTCATCAAGGCCTCGATCTCGAACGTCGCGGAGGCGCTGCGGGACGGGGCGATCATGGTCGCGATCGTCCTTTTCGCCTTTCTCCTTTCCGCGCGCACCACGGCGATCTCGCTCATCGCGATCCCGCTCTCGCTCGCGGTCACCGCCGTGGTCTTCCAATGGCTCGGCCAATCGATCAACGTGATGACGCTCGGCGGGCTCGCCATCGCCATCGGCGAGCTGGTCGACGATGCCGTCGTGGGCGTGGAGAACATCCTGCGGCGCCTGCGGCAGAACCGGGGCGCCGCCCAGCCGCTCTCCGTCTTCGGCGTGGTGGAGCGCGCCAGCGTCGAGGTGCGCTCGGGGATCCTCTACGCGACCATCATCGTCGTGCTGGTTTTCGTGCCGCTCTTCGCGCTTCCCGGCATCGAGGGGCGGCTCTTCTCCCCGCTCGGCATCGCCTACATCGTGTCGATCCTCGCCTCGATGCTGGTCTCCATGACCGTCACGCCGGTGCTCTGTTATTACCTGCTGCCGACGATGAAGCGGCTGGACCACGGCGACAGCCCGCTCGTGGCCTGGCTCAAGCGCCAGGACGGGAGGCTCCTCGCGTGGTCGTTCCCGCGGGCGAAATCGCTGATCGCGGCGGCGGTCGTCGCGGTGGTCGCCGCAGCCGCCAGCGTGCCGTGGTTCCCGCGCCTGTTCCTGCCGGCGTTCAACGAGGGCTCGCTCGTGCTCTCGCTCATGCTCAACCCCGGCACGTCGCTCGCGGAGGCCAACCGCGTGGGTGCGGTGGCGGAGCTCCTGATCCGCGAGGTGCCGGAGGTAACCCAGGTGGGACGCCGCACCGGGCGCGCCGAGCTCGACGAGCATGCGGAGGGCGTCCACTCGGCGGAGATCGACGTCGACCTGAAGAGGTCCGGGCGCGACCGCGAACAGGTCATGGCCGACATCCGGGAGAGGCTCTCGGTGCTGCCCGCGCAGGTGGCCATCGGGCAACCCATCTCGCACCGGCTGGACCACCTGCTCTCCGGCGTGCGCGCGCAGATCGCGCTCAAGGTCTACGGCGACGACACCGACACGCTGCGCGGGCTTGCCGAGCAGTTCCGGTCGCGCCTGTCGTCCGTGCCCGGCCTCGTCGACCTGACCGTCGAGAAGCAGGTGCTCATCCCGCAGATCACCGTGCGGCTGGACCACCGCCGCGCGGCGCAGGCGGGTCTCGCGCCGGGTGAGGCCATCCGCGTGCTGCAGGCCCTGACCGATGGCGCCCATGGCGCGCAGATCGTGGACGGCTCACGGCGCTACGAGCTGGTCCTGCGCCTGCCCGACGCGCAGCGCAGCCCCCAGGACCTCGCGCGCACCCTCATCGACACGCCCTCGGGGCGCATTCCGGTTTCGGCCATCGCGACCGTGGAGGAGACGGACGGGCCGAACCAGATCGGACGCGAGAACGGCCGCCGGCGAATCGTCGTCTATGCGAACACGGACGGAACCGACATGAGCCGTGTCATCGGGGACATCCGGTCGGCGATCGGCGAAACGTCCCTGCCCCCGGGCACGTTCGTGAGCCTCGAAGGCCAGTTCCAGGCGCAGGAGCAGGCAACGAAGCTCATCGTCGGGCTGTCGCTCGTGTCGCTGGCGCTCATGTTCCTGGTCCTCTACTCGCGCTACCAGTCCGTGGTGCTCGCCGGGATCATCATGGCCAACATCCCGCTCGCGCTCATCGGCAGCGTCGTGGCCATGTGGATCGCCGGGGTGAGCCTGTCGGTGGCCTCGATGGTGGGCTTCATCACCCTCGCCGGCATCGCGACCCGCAACGGCATCCTGAAGATCAGCCACTACGTGAACCTGTGCAGGTTCGAGGGCGAGACCTTCGGCCAGGCGATGATCGTTCGCGGGTCGCTCGAGCGACTGACGCCCGTGCTGATGACGGCATTGGTGGCGGCCTTCGCGCTGACGCCGCTGCTGCTCGCGGCCGATGCGCCCGGCAAGGAGATCCTGCATCCGGTGGCGGTCGTCATCTTCGGCGGTCTTGTCAGTTCCACGCTGCTCGACACGCTCCTTACGCCGCTGCTCTTCTGGTTGCTCGGAGAGAAGCCCTTGCAGCGGCTTGTCGGAAAGCCGGCACACCTGCTCCCGGCAGAGGGCGAGGCCGAGGAGGCCTACTGACCGCCGGATCAACCGCAAACCCCAAGGCCCATGGCGCCGCCTTCCGCGAAGTGCGCCGAATTCCATCCGGAGAAAAAGGCAATGATGAAGTCCCTGATCATGGTCGTCGCGATCGCGCTTTCCGCCCTCGACCTGACGGCGGCGCATGCCCACGGCGGTGGCGCGCCCAAGCACGGCGGTGTCGTCCAGACCGCGAGCGACCTGTCCTTCGAGCTGGTATCGCAGCCGGGCGGCGCGGCAATCTACGTCGAGGACCACGGCAAGCCGATGGCCCCGTCGGGCATGAGCGGCAAGCTCACTGTGCTCAATGGCGCCGAGAAATCGGAGGCGGACCTGGTGGTTGCGGGCGACAGGCTCGAAGCCAAGGGCGTGAAGCTCGCGAAAGGCGCCAAGGCCGTTGCCGCGCTCACGACCGCCAACAAGAAGGCCATCACCGTTCGCTTCACGGTGAAGTAGTGGCGCCTGCTTCGCGGACACGGCTCGAATGGGCGCGATGAACGCAATCGCAGCCGTGGTCGCGGCGGGCCTCGTGGGAGGCTGCGCGTCCACGGTCTACGAGGGCCGTCTCGACTGGAGCGATGGCTGGAGGAAGGGCATCGTCACGGCCACCGGGACCGGGGCGACGCTGGCGAAGGAAATGTCGACCTCGTGCCGGTCGGCATTTCCGGACATCCGCTCCGACAGCCCTCTTGCCACCATCAGGTACCGCAGGGACAGGCGCTACGCCTGGCGAACGGTCCCGGTTCCTCCCGATGCCGACGTGAAGGTCGGGGATGCCGTCTACGTGAACGCGGCCGACTGCGCGGCGCCCATCGAACGGCGGCGCCCCGCTTCGCCATGATCGACGGTCCCGGCACGGCATGAGCCCTTTTGCACCCCGGAACGGGAACTCCACGGCATGAACGCCGGCGTCCTCCACGCCTTGCTGGCAGCCGCGCTCTTCGGCGCCAGCACGCCCCTGGCCAAGTTGCTCGGTGGCGAACTGCCGCCCGTGCTGCTCGCGGGACTGCTCTACCTCGGCAGTGGCGTCGGCCTCGTGGCGGTTCGGCTGGCCCGCGACCGCGGATGGGCGCCCTCCGGCCTGCGGCGCCACGAGTGGGCGTGGCTCTCGGGCGCCATCGCCTTCGGCGGGATCCTGGGGCCGGTGGCGCTGATGTTCGGTCTCCAGTCGACCAGCGGGTCCGCCGCCTCGCTGCTCCTCAACCTCGAGGCGGTGCTCACGGCGCTCATCGCCTGGGTAGTCTTCAGGGAGAACGCGGACCGGCGGATCGTTCTCGGCATGGTGGCCATCGTCGCCGGTGGGGTCGTCCTGTCATGGCCGGCGGGAGCTGCGAGATCGACCAGCCTGGCCGGCCCGCTCCTGGTGGGCGCGGCCTGCCTTTGCTGGGCCATCGACAACAACCTGACCCGGAAGGTGTCGGCCACGGACGCCCTCTTCATTGCGGGAACGAAGGGCCTGATCGCCGGCATCGTGAACTTCTCCCTCGCGCTGGCGCTGGGCGCAACGCTGCCCGCGCCACTGGCGGGGGTTTCGGCGATGACGGTCGGGTTCCTCGGCTACGGCATCAGCCTGGCGCTCTTCGTGCTCGCGCTGCGCGGGCTGGGCACGGCCAGGACGGGCGCCTATTTTTCGACCGCTCCCTTTGTGGGTGCCGTCGTCGCGCTGTTCATCATCGGGGAGTCGACGACCCCTTCATTCTGGATCGCGGCGACGCTCATGGCCCTGGGCGTGTGGCTGCACCTGACGGAGCGCCACGAGCACGAGCACCACCATGATCGCCTGGAGCACCGCCATTCCCACGTCCACGACGAGCATCATCGGCATGCCCATGGCGGCGACGACGAAGCCGCCGGACCGCACGATCACTGGCATGTCCACGAGCCGGTTACGCACAAGCATCCCCATTATCCCGACATGCACCACCGGCACGAGCATTGAGTCGCCCGAGCGCGGCAGGTCGCGGCCTTGCGCTCATTTCACTTCATGGAGTTCCGCGATCACGGGACAGCGCATCCGGCCGCGCTCCACCCGGCATCGCGCGACGAGATCGGCGAGAACCCCCTCGATTCGCGAGAGCTCGGCGAGCTTCCCGCGGACCTCCCCGAGCTTGCGCTCCGCCTTCTCCCGGACCTGCCGGCAACTCGATCCGTCGTCCAGCTCGAGCAGTTCCCCGACGTCCTCCAGGCAGAACCCCAGCCGCTGGGCCGCCTTGATGAACCGGAGCCGCGCGAGGACCGCCCCGTCGTAGCGGCGAATGCCGCCGGGCGGCTTGCGGGGCTCCGGCAGGAGCTTCCGGCGCTGGTAGAAGCGGACGGCCTCGACGGTGACAGCGGCGCCTTCGGCCAGGGCCCCGATGGTGAGTTGGAGGGGTTCGCGGTCCATCGCTTGACTCCGTAGCCAGGTACGGACTTAGGCTCGCAACATGAACGATCGTTCCCCAGGCCGATCGCGCCTTCAGGGCGCTTCCGGGTGGTCGCGGCCCTCGTCATCGTGGCGTCGGGCTTCCCCTTCGTCGCGCCCCGGTTCCACTGAAAGGAGATTCCCACGAAGAAAACTGTCGCAGGACTGATGCTGGCAGCGCTGCCTGTCCCCGCCGCCGCGGCGATGAAGACCGCGACCCTTTCCGTGCCGGGAATGAACTGCGCCACCTGCCCGATCACCGTGAACAAGGCGCTCGGCAAGGTCGACGGAGTCACCCGGGCCCAGGTGAATCTCGGGAAGCGCGCGGCCGTCGTCACATTCGATGACGCGCGCACCGGCATCGAGGCCCTTGCCCGCGCCACCCGAGACGCGGGCTATCCATCCATGCTTGCCGGGGAGAGGAAGTGACCGCGGCCATCCTCGAATCCACGCTCGCCTGCCCCGCGTGCGGCCACGTGAAGTCGGAGACCATGCCGACGGACGCGTGCCAGTGGTTCTACGAGTGCGAGCGGTGCCGCACGCTTCTCGGGCCGAAGGCCGGCGACTGCTGCGTCTTCTGCTCCTTCGGGACCGTGCCCTGCCCGCCGGTCCAGGAGGGAGGGCCGGCCCGCTGCCGGACCGCGGGAAACCATTCCGGGCGGGACGCGCGCTAGCCGGGCGCGGGACCCTGCACGAGGGTCTGCGGAGGCGGCGGTAGCGACGGGGCAACTCTTGACCCTGGTGCAGGCTCCAAGGTTCACGATCGATGAGGAAAATGGGGGGGCGAGATGCACACCATCGGAAGAATGGCGACGCTGGCGGGGGTGAGCCCCGATACGCTCCGTTACTACGAGAAGGAGCGGCTGATCGCGCCTGTCTCGAGAACGGCTGCGGGCTATCGGCTATACGGGGACGAAGCACTTCGCCGCATCCGCTTCATCAGGTCCGCCCAGCATTGCGGGTTCACGCTCACGGACATCCGCGAGCTCCTGGAGTTGAAGCGGGCAGATGCCGCCTGTTGCGAAGACGTGCGCAGCCTGGCCGTCCGGAAGAAGCTGCACATCGAGCGCAAGCTGAAGGCGCTGCGGGAAATGTCCGCCGCCCTGGACGGGTTGATCGAAGGCTGCGCGGGCGGAGAGGCGGAAACCGCGAGGTGCGCCATCCTGAACTCGCTGGAGTCGAGCCTGCAGGAGGTGCAGCGGTGACCGTCAGGATCGAGGTCTTCGCGGCGCCGGGATGCGGGAAGTGCGCGGCCGCCCGGGATGAGCTCCGCGCGATCGCCTTCGCGGTGCTTGGCGAGGCCAATGTCGCCTGGCGCGAGGTCGACGTGTTCGAGGAAATCGAGTATGCGGTTTCGCTCGGCGTGCTCGGCATGCCGGCCATCGCCGTGAACGGGGAGCTGAAGTTCCCGTCGCTGCCTGCCGCCGGCGCGTTTCGCCGCCTGCTCGCCGCGCTGGAGGTGCCGTGATGGATGCGGAGTCGCTGCGCCTGGCCTTGTCCGGCATCGGTCCCGAAGCGCTGTGGATCGGCCTGCTCGCCGGCTTCGTCTTCAGCTTCAATCCGGTGGCGCTGGCGGCCATCCCGGTCTCGCTCGCGTACGTGACCGCGTCGCGCTCCACCCGCCAGGCGATGGTGCACGGCGGCCTCTTCGTTCTCGGCATGATCGTGACACACGTCGGGTTGGGCCTGGCGGCGGCCCTGGGCGGCGATTGGTCCCGGCAGCTGCTCGGCAGGGGATGGGGGCTCGTGCTCGGCCCGCTTCTCATCGCGCTCGGCCTGATCTGGCCGGGGTGGGTTCGACTGCCCTTGCCCGCATTGCGCCTTCGCGCGAAGCCCGTCACCGGCGCATGGGGCGCGTTCGCGCTGGGCGTGCCGTTCTCGGTAGCGGTCTGCCCCTTCTGCGCGCCGACGCTCGTCGTCATGCTGGGTGTCGCCGCCGGCATCGGCTCGCCGGGGTACGGTGCGGCGCTGCTGCTCGCGTTCGCGCTGGGGCGGGCGGTACCGGTGCTGCTCGGCGCGATCGGCGTCGGTTGGCTGGAGAACCTGTCGGGAATGCGCAGGTTCCACGGGACGTTCGAGGTCGCTGGCGGGGCATTGCTCATCCTGTCCGGCCTGTACATGCTCAACGCCTACTTCGCCGTCGTCCCGGGCCTGGCGTCGTAGCACAGGCGCCTTTGGGGTCGCGGTGGGCGCCCGATGGGGCGACGCGGCGCTCCCCTTGACCTTTCGGCAAGGGCAAGGAGCAGGATTTCCGTTCCACAGGCGACGCCGCCGCCACGGGGGTGCCGAAGTGCGCTTCGAACGCGAACATGCCCGCGCGAATCTCGCCGGCATGGTGTTGCTGGCCTTCGAGTCCGCGGTTCTCCACCGGCGCAACGAGGTCGCCGAGCACCTGCTGCGCGCGCTCGAAGAGCTCGCGCGGGCGGAACCGGAGTGCAGGGCGACGCTCGACCGGGCCTACCTGCTGCTCGATCGCTCGGGGCGGGCGCACTGAAGCCGGCTGTCGGGCTAGCGTTTTCCGCAGGGCCGGGCAGGGATCCTCCGTCGCGGGTGAAAAGATCGGGAGCCCCCGGGCCGATCCTCCATCAGGGGAGAGGTCGGTCAGGCTGCTCCCGATGGCCTCAAACGGTCCCGCCGGTGCCTGGCGGTCAGGCTGCTCAGAAGCGGTAGCGGATTCCCAGCGCGATCCCTTTCGGATCGGCGCCCACGCCCGCCGCCGGCGCCCCCGATACCCCGAAGTTGTACGCCGCGGCCTCCTCGTTGCGGATCTGCGACCAGAAGGCATAGAGCCAGGTGTTGGCGTCCAGATCGAACACGTAGCCGGCGGCCCACTGCTCCGCGCCCAGTCCGGTGGTGGAGCACGAGGCGCCCGCGGCCAGGCTGCAGCTGCCCGCATCGGCCTTTCCGTAGCTGAGGACGGCGTGATGACGGCCCATCCGGTGCTTGACGGACGCCACCCAGGCGTCGCGCTCGAACTCGCGCACGGCGCCCGTGCTCGTCGTGTACTTGAGGTTCTCCCAGACCACGAGCAGGTCGGTGCTCGCGAGAAGGCGGTAGCCCAGCCCGACCTTGTTGGCGGTGTCCTTCGACGACGCGCCGGCGGGAGGCGAGAACAGCGCGCCGGTCGAGCCCGTGCCGGGCACGAGCGCGAGGAGCGAATTCAGGCCGAACACGTCCTTGCGCTCCTCGTACGCGTAGCTCGCGAACCACGGGCCGCGTTCGTAGGTGGCCAGCGCGGACAGCACGGAGGGCGTGATCCCGCTCGCCGACTTCTGCTCGTTCATGCCCCAGGCGATCTCCCCCGAGAAGCCGGCGAGCTTCGGGCTGCGGTACACGACCGCGTTGTTGAGCCGCGCGTCGAATCCCGCGTTCTGCTGCTGCGCGCCGGCCGCGTTGCCGCCGACGGTGGACCCGGCCACCGCGTTCACGCTGGTCACGTTGAAGCCGGGGCTGCCGAGGATCCCCTTCTGCGTGGCGATGCCCGTGGCGAAGAACGGGTCCTTGCCCTGCACGCCGCGCTTGTAGGGGCTGTCGAGGTTGCCGCCGTAGAGAAGAGTGCCGAAGCGGCCCGAAAGACCCAGGAACGTATCCCGGCCGGAGAGCGTGCTCGAGGCCCCGTCGGCGCCGATCGCCGATTCGAGCTGGAAGACCGCGCTCAGGTCGGCGGTGAGCTTGCGCGTCCCGCGGATGCCGAAGTTCGAGGAGTTGGAGCGCAGGATGGACCGCGAGCCCGAGTTCGCCGGCGTGGCCCCGGGAGCGCCCACGAGGCTGTTGAGCGCGGCGGTGCCCGCGGTGGCGCCGGTGCGCTCGACGGTGCCGGCATCGGCGTTGAGCGTGCCGTAGAGCGTGACGGTGGCGCCCAGGACCGTGGCGCTGGGCCCTCCCGGCCCGGCGGACGGCGCGGTTGCCGGCGCCTCCCGCCGGGCCGCGTCGGGGGCGCGATCGCGAACCAGCGCGCGCAATTCCCGCAGCTCCCTCTTGAGCGCCTCGATCTCGGCGCGAAGCTCGGATGCCTCGCTCGCCGCCGCGCCGCCCGGCAGGGCGAGGAAGCACGCGGCGACCGCGCCCGCCAATGACTTGATGCGCAATTGCATGGACTGTCTCCCCTGTTGGGAGCGCGTGCGCCTGGACGGCGATCGCGATTCCCGTTCGTTGCCGCCGACGAGCGCGGCGGGCGCCGGTGAGGCCGGTGCGCGATCCACCTTAGGCGGCGGCGGCTTACGGCCCGGGAGCGTCCGCGTTACATGTTCGTGTCCCGCGGGTCAGGTTGCGCGCGGCCCTCCGGCGGCATCGCGGGCGAGGCATGTCGCGAAGATGACGGGGTTGTAATGCGCGCGACAGCGAGCGGTCGCGACGCGTCGGCCATCATCGTGCAGTCCCCATCCAACACGCTTCCGGAGATTCCGATGAGACTCGAAGTGCCCGCGCTGCTCGCCGCCGCCCTGGTTCCCGCCGCCCTGCTCGCATTCCCCGCCCACGCCCAGCATTCCCACATGCACGGGATGCACGGGAACGCTTCCGGCCACGAGGCGATGCCCGTGCGCGCGACGGAGGGCGTCGTGCAGAAGGTGGACCGCGAGGCGGGCAAGATCACGCTGCGCCACGGCGAGATCCCGAGCATGGGCATGCCCGCGATGACGATGGTGTTCAAGGTGAAGGAGCCCGTCCTGCTCGAGAAGGTCAAGGCGGGCGACAGCGTGCGGTTCACCGCGATGAACGACGCCGGCTCCATGGTTCTCACGGCGATCGATCGCGTGAACTGACCGCGCGGGCTTCCGACGCGGGCGCGGGCCGAAGCCGTGTACACGTGCCCGATGCACCCCGAGGTCCGCCGCGAGGCCCCGGGCGCCTGCCCGAAGTGCGGCATGACGCTCGAGCCGGAGGTTGCGGGTCCCGGCGACCTGCCGAACCCGGAGCTGGCCGACTTCCGGCGGCGATTCGTCGCCTCGCTGCCGTTCACGGTCGCCGTCACCGCGATCGCGATGTCGGGGAGCGTGCCGGGCATCGCGCCGGCCGCCATGCCGTGGGTCGAGCTGGTGCTGGCCACGCCCGTCGTGCTCTGGGCGGGCTGGCCATTCCTCTCGCGCGGCGTCCAGTCGATCGCCCGGCGCCACCCCGACATGTGGACGCTCATCGGCCTCGGCGTCGCCGCGGCCTGGGGATACAGCGCCGCCGCGACGATCATGCCGCTCGCCTTTCCGGAAGCGCTCAGGGAAGGCGGCCGGGCGGGCCTCTACTTCGAGGCCGCCGCCGTCATCGTGTCGCTCACGCTGCTCGGCCAGGTACTCGAGCTGGGCGCGCGCTCGCGCACCTCCGCCGCCATCGGGGCGCTGCTGGGCCTGGCGCCCCGCACGGCGCGACGGGTCGACGCCGGCGGCGCGGAGCGGGACGTGCCCCTCGCGGAAGTGGCCGTCGGCGACCTGCTGCGCGTCCGGCCGGGCGAGAAGGTGCCCGTGGACGGCGTCGTGGTCGAGGGCGAGAGCGCCGTGGACGAATCCATGCTCACGGGGGAGCCGCTTCCCGTCGGCAAGCGCCCCGGCGATCGCGTCATCGGCGCCACGCTCAACACGAGCGGGGCGATGCTCATCCGGTCGGAGGCGGTCGGCGAGGGCACGGTGCTGGCGCAGATCGTGGCGATGGTCGCGCAGGCGCAACGGTCGCGCGCGCCCATGCAGCGGCTGGCCGACCTCGTGGCCGGCCGCTTCGTCGTCGCGGTCGTCGCGATCGCGGCGCTCACCTTCCTCGGCTGGGGGTTTTTCGGGCCCGAGCCTTCCTGGACGTACGGTCTCGTCAACGCGCTGGCCGTGCTCATCATCGCCTGCCCGTGCGCGCTCGGCCTCGCGACGCCGATGTCCATCATGGTCGCCACCGGCCGGGGCGCGCGGATGGGCGTGCTCTTCAAGGATGCGACCGCCATCGAGCGCCTGCGGCGCGTGGACACCGTCATCGTGGACAAGACCGGGACGCTCACCGTGGGCCGCCCGGCCTTCGATCGCGCCATCGGCACGGGCGGCTTCAGCGCGTTCGAGGTGCTCCGGCTGGCGGCGAGCCTCGACCAGGGCAGCGAGCATCCCCTGGCGATGGCCATCGTGGCGGCCGCGCGCGAGCGCGGGCTCGCGATCGGGAAGGTCGAGGGGTTCGACTCGTCGAGCGGCATCGGCGTGCGCGGGCGCGTCGACGGGCGCGCCCTCGCGCTCGGCAACACCGTCCTGATGGAGGCCGAGGGCGTGCCGGTCACGGCCCTGGCCGCCGACGCCGAGGCGCTGCGGCGGGAAGGCGCGAGCGTGATGTACCTGGCGGTCGATGGAAGGCTCGCGGGCCTGCTCTCGCTGTCCGACCCGGTGAAGGACACCACGCCCGAAGCGCTCGCGCGCCTCGCGGATGCGGGCCTGCGCGTCGTCATGGCCACGGGCGACGGAACGGCGACCGCCGGCGCCGTGGCGAACCGCCTGGGCATCGCGGAGTTCCACGGCGAGGTCACGCCCGCGGGCAAGCTTGCGCTGGTGGAGCGCCTGCAGGCGGAGGGCCGGGTGGTCGCGATGGCGGGAGACGGGATCAACGACGCGCCGGCGCTCGCCAGGGCGGACGTGGGCATCGCCCTGGGAACCGGGACGGATGTCGCGATGCGCAGCGCGCAGGTGACCTTGGTGAAGGGGGACCTGCGTGGCATCGCCCGCGCCCGCGAGCTCTCGGAGGCCGCCGTTCGCAACATGCGCCAGAACCTCGCGTTCGCATTCGCCTACAACGCGCTCGGCGTGCCGCTCGCGGCCGGCGTCCTGTACCCGTTCACGGGATGGCTGCTTTCCCCGGTCATCGCGGCGCTCGCGATGAGCCTCAGCTCGGTGTCCGTGGTCGTGAATGCCCTGCGCCTGGGTGCCTCGCGGTCTCGTCCGTCGGGATGAGGTCGCCCGCAATGCGCCAACGCCCCGGCGCGGGCGCGTCGGGGCGTTGGCGGGATGCCGCTCGACGTGGCGGTCAGCCGCCGGCGGAGAGCTCGAGCGCCATGCGCTCCTGCTCGGTGAGCGGCGAGTTGTCGGCCATGCGCTGCATGTGGCCGGCGGGGTCGTCGACGTGGACGAGGCGGCCGCCCTGGAAGGCGTACTGCATCGGGCGCAGCTGCCAGCCGGCTTCCTCGCCGAGGAAGACGTACTGCCGGTCGACGGACACCGTTCCGGCGGCCAGGGGGCTCACGCGCGCGGCGGGCGCCGACTTCGCGATCGAGCCGATCTCCGGGGCGACGATGCGCGAGCCGGGCTCGTCGTTGGTGGTAACCCAGAAGCCGTCCGCGAGGGCCGCGGCGGGCGCGGCGAGCGAGAGGGCGAGGGCGAGGGTGGTGAGGGACTTGCGGGTCGACATGGCGTGCTCCTTCAGGTTGGGTTCAGGGTTCGCTCCTTCCGGAGCGCTTCCGGCGACGCGCCGGCATGGAACCCACTATAGGGGGGCGGCACTGTCGAGCCGCTGTCGCGGTCATTACAAGAATGTCCGCCGGCTCAGCGCCCGCCGAGGCGCTGCTGCGCCGCGCGCTCGGCCTCCGTGAGCGGGCTGCGGTCGGCGACCTTGGCCATGTGCCCCTCGGGGTCGTCGACGTGGACGAGCCGGCCTTCCTGGACCGCGAACTGCATGGGGCGAAGTTGCCAGCCGCCTTCCTCGCCCATGAAGACGTATTGCCGGTCGGAGGAGATCTCGCCGGGCCGGTCGGCGCGCACGCGCGGCAACGGCGCCGTCATCGGGCCGGCGCCCGCGCGGGGCGCGACGATGCGCGAGCCGGGCTCGTCGTAGGTGGTTTCCCAGAGCGGATCGGCGAGTGCGATCGCGGGGATGGAGCATGCGGTGGCAACGGCGACTGCGGTGGCGGATCGACGGATGTTCATGGTCATCTCCTGTGTGAGGATGCGCCGCCCTTCCCGGACGGCGGGCCGGCGCGTGCCGGCTTGCCGATCACATTGGGCCCGCGCCGCTGACAGGGGCGGGGCCTGTCGATTACATCCGCGTGCGCCTCCCGTCGGAATCGCGCGCACATGACGGCGCGGTAATGTCCGCGAAAGCTTCCGGTCATCCGCGCGCAAGAAGCCGCATCGCATCGCACGCAATCGCGACGACTGTTGAGCGAGGTCAACCTCGCGCGACCCGCCGTGCCCACCATTCGCTCCACACGCAACGAAAGGAGCGATCGTGAAGCGCATTCTCGCAACCGCGGCGGCGATGCTCGCGGCCGCCCCGGCCTTCGGCCAGATGATGGGCGGCTCGATCTCCACCGCATCCCACTTCCCGCTCGTCGACGGCGCGCGCTACGAGTACGTGCACGAGGGCGGCCCCTGGGCCTCCAGCACGGTGGTGGTGCGCGCGGGCCAGTCGTGGGCCGGCGCGCAGGGGCTCTACGCGATGCACACGACCTACACCTGCGCGGCGGGGGTCGCCTGCGCGCCGGATGCGACGGATTTCTACGGCATGGGCCCCGGCGGCGTGCACTGGTACGGCGGCACCGGCGCGGATGCCGCGGGCGCGCGCTTCTCGATGATGTCGCTCACCCATCCCGAATGGGTCCTCGCCAACCCGGCGTACCCCGGCACGCGCTCGCCGGGCTCGCACGGCGGCTACGCGAACCCCGGGTCCTGGACGACTTCCGTCGCCGGCAGCGGCAACGCCACCGGCGGCTTCGGCCACATGAGCCGCTACTCGGCGCTCGCCCTCGAGACGGTCACGGTGCCGGCCGGCACGTTCGCCAACGCGCTGCGGGTGCGCGAGGAGCGCGGCAACGGCGTCACGCGCGACGTGTGGTACGCCCCGGGCGTGGGCCGGGTGATGATGGCCGAGGGCGCGCAGGTCGCGCGGCTCGCGGGCTACACGATGCCGGGCCCGCTGGCGCAGCCGGGCGGCGGCGCGGCCCCGCTGCCCTTCACGCCCTTCACCGGGCTGTGGTGGAACCCGGCCGAGTCGGGCACCGGCTACAACCTGCAATCGCAGCGCGGCGTCATGGTGGCGACGATGTTCAGCTATGGCGCCGACGGCAGCCCCCTGTGGTACCACGCGGCCGGGCCGCTGGCGCGCCAGGGCGACACGGTCGTCTTCACGGGCACGCTGGACCGGTATCGCGGCGGGCAGTGCGTGACCTGCGCCTGGCGGGCCCCGGCCGCGGCGGGCG
>Ga0209476_10000925_pt1 | contig 20300 bp, 18 predicted proteins | sample KloWWTrecipitate_FD_187179 | JGI IMG/M metagenome (GOLD analysis project Ga0209476, IMG submission 187179) | Active sludge microbial communities from Klosterneuburg, Austria, studying microevolution and ecology of nitrifiers - Klosterneuburg... | ecosystem: Engineered > WWTP > Aerobic digester... | reverse complement strand
TTCGGGTTCAGCACGAAGCCGCGGGTGGCAAAGAGCTGAAAGGAATGCGAGCGGCCGGAAGAGTCTGGCCGCTCGCTCAATTGATCTGTCGCGCAGGCCGGCTGATCACGCGCCGATGAACAGCAGAGCGAAGATGCCGATGATCGCCCAGCCGGCGCTCCGTTTGAACCACCACACGAGCACGAAGCTGACAGCGAAGATCAGCCACGTCTGCCAGTTGGTGAGCGAGCTGATGCCGAACTGGATCGTGATGCCGGCGACTAGGCCGATGAAGCCGAATTGGAAGCCGCCGACTACCGCGTGGACGATCCGGTTCCGCTTGAACCGGTCGTGTAGGTCGGCGACGAGCATGATGAGGATCGCCGGCGGCAGAAAGATCCCGAACGTCGCAGCGAGAGCCCCGAGCGTGCCGCTCACCTTGTAGCCGACGAACCCGGCGGTGATCAGCACCGGACCCGGAGTGACCTGGCCAAGGGCGATCCCGTCACGGAATTGCGTGAATGTGAGCCAGTGCATCTGGTCGACCACCACATGCTGGAGCAAGGCGACGGATGCGAACCCGCCCCCGAAGGCCAACAGTCCGACCTGGAAGAAGTTGACGAACAAGGTCCGGGTATCCGGGCTTGCCAGCGCTGCGGCGATGAGGACGCCAGCGACGACAAGGGGCACGAACCGGGAGAGCGAACTCGACCCTCCGGATTGACGTTGCTCGATCTGGCCGTCATCAGCTGCGGGGACGGCGCTCTTGTTCAGCCTCCAGAACAGGGCGATCCCGAGCATCCCCGAGAGAAGGACCAGCCAGATGAGGTTGATCCGGAAGACCAGCGACCCGACGAAGGTGGCTGTGGTGATCAGGAGGCCGAGCAGTACACGAGTGCGGCCCCCGGTGAACACGGCCGCACCCAGCGAGAGGGTCGCCGACAGTAACAGGGCCACGACGAGTGCACCCAGGCCAACGAAGAGGGGCTGGACGAACCCCAGTTGCCCGTAGGTGAAGTACGCCCAGGACAGAAGCAGGATTGCCGCGATGGAGGGCGCGAGGAACACCAGCGGGAACACCAGGGCGCCGAAATAGCCGTACCTGCGGTGGCCGAAGTAGCTCATCGCCGTGACACCGGTCGACCCGGGGAGAACCTGGGCGAGGCCCATGGCCTCGAGGAACTCGTCCTCGGTGAACCAGGCCCGCTCGGCGACGAAGATGTTGCGCATGTAGGTGAGCGCTGTCGGCCCGCCGTAGCCGATCGTGCCGATGTAGAGCACCTGGACGAGCATGGACCACAGCGACGGCTGCGCTGCGGGCGCGCGGTCGCCGTCAGGCTGGCTCACCATCGGCCCATCGGTTCGCGGTGACATCGTGGCTGTTCACTGGCGGGCGCATCCTGCCCGAGAACCCACTCACCACCCCACGTTACCGCCGGCTCGCTGATGCCCCCGACGTTGCGGCTGGAGCCGAACCGGCGGCAAGGTAGTCCCGCAGTTGTTCGCGAAACGTTACGAGTTCGAACCCGGCAACCTTGGCCTCGACATCCTTGAACACCGTGGTCGGCCCGAGGCCGGCCACGGCGGTGGGGTCGATGAGCTCGATCACTGCGGCGACCGGGATACCCAGTCCGTCCGCGGCCTGCTGGAGGGTCATCCAACCCTTGACGTCATCGACGGTCAGCTGGGCCTTGTGCGCGACCTGTTCGCGTCCGCCCGTCACCCAGTCGCCGCTGATGGTGGCGACGCCGATCGACCCGAAGAGCACCACCGCAGAGACGACGGGGGTCACCCACAACGACACCTTCATGGTCAGTTTTCCCTGCTGGTGGAAGCGTGCTCGCGGCGGGCCGGTGTGGTCAGGTCCGCCTTGCGGATCCGGTTCGGCAGCCCCAGCGGCACGATGGTGTCCACGGTGAGCGCGCCCCGCACCGGACAGGTGGCCACGCAGTCCATGCACCCGATGCAATCAGGGCTCACCAAAGGCCTGGCCTTGCTCGGCTCGATGCCCACCGGGCAGGGCTTGTCGCACAGGGTGCAGTCGGTGCAGGCGGACGAGGACCTGCGGATGCGCAGCAGGCTGAACCGGCCGGCCACCGAGAGCACCGCACCCAGCGGGCACAGGTAGCGGCACCAGAACCGGTCAACAACCAGGGAGGCCGCGACGACCAGCCCGAGGATGAGGAGCGCGACCCAGTAGTCACTGGCTTCGGCCCCGAACAGCCAATGCAGACCGAACAAGGTGAGGTACGGGTCGTAGCCGGCGAACCACAACCTGGCGGTGGTGTAGCTCATGAAGATCACCAGCGCCAGCACGAGGAAGCGTCCCCAACGCAGAGCGGAGTCGAGACGCCGAGGCACCACCACGGTCGGGAGGTGCAGCTTGCGCCGCAGCCACGACAAGGCGTCCTGAATGGCGCCGAACGGGCAGATCCAGCCACAGAAGGCGTTCCCCACCAGCAGGGTGCCCACCAGGAGCCCCACGCCGAGAACCAGGTTCGACGGGTGGGTCTTGGCGATCAGGGTTCCCGTGGTCGCCCAGGTGAGCAGCGTCTCCATGGCCCCGAACGGGCACAATGCGTCGACAGAAGCCGCCGCGCCGGCCGTCTCCAGCTGGTGCCGGATCGCCGCCGCGACGATGATGCCGCCGACAACGAGCTGCGTGGCGTGCCTGGCACCCTTCACCCTTCGCATGTCCCGGACGCGTCGCTGGAAGCGGGTGAGCGTGCCGGTCCGTCTTTTCGGCTGTGGTGATTGCACGGGTCCTCCTCGAGGAATCGGTTCCCGTCGAGCCTTGCCGCAGTGTGTGAAGCAACGGTGAAGCTGGCGTGAGGTCTCGGAGTGGATGCGCCGACTGCTTCACGGAAGCTTCACGTCCGCGGTCCGATGGGCTTCATGACCGGCTCCTAGCGTGAATCTCACAAGGACACGCAACCCGAGAAGGACCAATCATGAAGACCACCTGGAAGACACGGACAGCCCTCGGGCTGGCCACCGCCGGCCTGCTGACGGTCGGCTGGACCACGACCGTCTACGCCGCGCCCACCCCGACGCCGACCCCGACGCCGACCCCGACAGCCGCCGCAACCGCCGACAGGACCCTGCTCACCAACCTCACCCACATGCGCGACGAGGAACGCCTCGCCCGGGACATCTACACAACCCTGGCTGCCAAGTACTCCCAGGCCGCCCCGTTCGTGAACATCGCCCGCAGCGAGCAGGTCCACTTCGACACGATGGGACTGCTGCTCACCCGCTACGGCGTAGCCGACCCGTCCGCAGGCAGGAATCCCGGCACCTACGCCGACCCGGCCCTGCAGTCGCTGTACGACAAGCTGCTGGCCAGCGGGAGCGAGTCCCTCGCGAAGGCCTACGACGTGGGCGTCGCCGTGGAGAACCTCGACATCGCCGACCTGAAGACCGCAATCGGCCAGACCAGCCAGGCCGACGTGAAGGCAGCGTTCACCAACCTGATGAACGGCTCGGCGAACCACCTGGCCGCCTTCACTGCTGCCAAGGACGGCAAGATCCTCGGCGCCCGCAATGGCCAGGGGATGCAGAACGGCCGGTCCGGCGCCAACTCGGCGGGGCAGCGCGGAAACGGCCGCGGGCAGGGCATGAACGCGGGCACCGGCGCCGGTTGGGGCCAGCAGGGCACCACCCGGCCCACCACGTGCCCGCTTCGGTGACGAACGGCCCACGCCGCGACGGGGGCGCGCTTAGGCTGAGGCCGTGAGCGTGCCCCCGGCCCCTGCATCAAACCTCCTGGAGCGGATCCGTGCGGGCGTGATCGGCGACGACCAGGTCATGCCAGGCCCGTACGGACCCCGGCGCGTCACCTACGCCGACTACACCGCCTCGGGTCGCAGCCTCGACTTCATCGAGGACTTCGTGCGAGACGAAGTGCTCCCCCGCTACGCGAACACCCACACCGAGGCCAGCGGCACCGGCTTCCAGACCAGCAGGCTCCGTGAGGACGCGCGCCGGATCATCCACGAGGCCGTCGGAGGCAACGCCGACACCGCGGTGATCTTCGCCGGCTCGGGGTCGACCGGGGCCATCGACAAGCTCATCGGCATCCTCGGCCTGCGGATCCCGTCGAACCTCGAGGACACCTACCACCTGACCGGCGTGATCCCGGCGGCGGAGCGCCCGGTCGTGTTCATCGGGCCCTTCGAGCACCACTCCAACGAACTGCCCTGGCGTGAGTCCATCGCCGACGTAGTCACCATCCACGAGGACGCCGACGGCCACATCGACCAGGCCGAACTCGCCGCTCAGCTGCTGGCCCACGCAGACCGCCCGCTCAAGATCGGGTCGTTCTCGGCGGCGTCCAATGTCACCGGCATCCTCTCCGACGTGCGCGGCATCGCGTCCCTGCTGCATTCGCACGGGGCGCTCAGCTTCTGGGACTACGCCGCGTGCGCGCCCTACGTGACGATCGACGTCGCCGCACCGGACGATCGCCCGGACGCCTACCTCGACGCGGTCTTCATCTCCCCGCACAAGTTCATCGGCGGACCCGGGACGCCGGGAGTCCTGGTCGCGCGCCGGAACCTGCTCACCAACCGCGTGCCCGCCGTACCGGGCGGCGGCACCGTGATGTTCGTGAACACCGCCGAGCACCGCTACCTGGCCGATCCCGTCCACCGCGAAGAGGGAGGTACCCCGGCCATCGTCGAATCCATCCGTGCCGGACTGGTGTTCCACCTCAAGGACGCGGTCGGCGTGGACGTGATCGATGAACGCGAGAGCGCGCTGCTGCAGCGGGCGATGGCCACCTGGCGGGACCAGCCCGCCATGGAGATCCTCGGCAACCCAGCGGCAAAGCGCCTCTCGATCGTGTCGTTCGTGATCCGCACGCCCAGCGGCAAGTACCTGCACCACAACTTCGTAGTCGCGCTGCTCAACGACCTGTTCGGCATCCAGACGCGCGGCGGCTGTTCCTGCGCCGGCCCGTACGGACACAGCCTGCTCGGCATCGACCTCGACCACTCGCACGAGTTCGAGGCCCAGATCGCCACCGGCTGCGAGGGAATCAAACCCGGGTGGGTGCGGGTCAACTTCAACTACTTCCTCGACGAGGAGGTCTTCACCTACATCGTCGAAGCGGTGCGACTCGTCGCCCGCGACGGCTGGAAGCTGCTCGGCGACTACCGGTTCGACCCGGTGAGCGGCCTGTGGCGCCACCGCGCGGGCCCGGTCGAACCGCCGCTGCGGCTCAGCGATATCGGTTACTCGGCAGATGGAACGATGCTCTACCCGCGCCACAACTCCACTGCCCCCACCGACGTCCTGGCCGGTTACCTCGAAGAAGCCCGCCGCATCCTGGCAGCGGCCCCGGCCGGCGAAGAGGACCCGGCACAGGTGTCAGCCCGCTTCGACCAGCTCCGCTGGTTTGACCTTCCGGCGAGCAGCCTTCGACGCTGACGCGCTCGCGGGATCCCCACAGACTTCACGCCAGCGAGAGGAACAGCTTCTCGAGCTGAGCGGTGTCCATCCCGGCACCGTCCGGGTTCTCGGTGAGGCACTGGCGCAGGCCAGTGGCGATCACGGCGAAACCGGCGCGATCGAGCGCCTTCGACACGGCGGCCAACTGGGTGACGATCTCGGTGCAGTCACGACCCTGTTCGATCATGCGGATGACCCCGCCGATCTGCCCCTCAGCGCGGCGCAGTCGCTTGACCACGCCACTCAACTCCTCGGCATCCATCTGCATCGTGACAACCCCCTGCGCATTGCGGACGAGGGCGATCATAGCGTCGCAGGACTTCGCTTCCGGGCTCATCGCGCTCCTCACGAGCGGTTGATTCGTGCCCTGGCTGGATGGGTGACCGTCAGGTCAGGACGCGGAGCTGCGGTCCTTTGCGAGGCCGTAGAAGAACAGCGAGACCGGCCGGTACATGGCGTGCGCGAACTTGGTGAAGGGCAGGAAGAGCACCAGCTCCATCGCGACCGCCACGTGGACGAGGAACACCCAGTAGCCCCAGGCAGGGACGGGCTCGACGTAGAGGGCTACCTCGATCAGGAAGCCCGTCAGGCCCGAGAACCACAGGAGCACGAGGAACAGCCAGTCCGACGGCTTGCTGGAGTCGTTGCACTGCTGCGCCTGCCAGCGACGGATCATGAACCAGGTGACGCCGTACATCAGGGCGAGTCCCGCGACGGTGCCGAGCAGGCGGACGGGGTACCAGATCGGCACCGGAGTTCCGGTGGCCTTGATGCCCAGCAGGTCCATGCCGTAGTCGAGGGTTGTTGCCAGGAGCAGGCCGAGGAAGCCCCAGATCGTGAGCGCGTGGATCAGCCAGCGCCGACGGTAGAGCGGCTCGATCGGTGCGTCGTCCTCGCAGTCCTGGCGGTAGCGCTTCTGGCCCAGCGACTCGATGCCGAGGGAGTACCAGAGGGCACGTCCGGTGCGCTTCCAGGCGTCCACGCTTCCGAACAGGTCGGATCGGGTGACGCCGTCCTTGCGGGCAAGGTCGCGGGCCAGCAGCCCGACGCCCAGCAGGCTGAACAGGGCCACGATGACCATCAGGACGATGCCGGTGGTGTGGATGACGCTGTACGGAATGAAGTCGAACAGCGCGAGCGAACGCTCGCTCTGCTCACCCCGGATGGCGGCGAAGAACAGCGCGAAGAAGGCGCCGGCGCCGATCACGATCGCCCCGCCGATCACGGGCCTGGTGTACAGCACGCGAGCGATGCCGCTCTTGTCGTAGTGGGCGATGGCGTAACGGCGGGCTGTTCCCATGAACTCGCCAGGGTCGGCTTCCTGGGGGCACCGGTCGGTGCACAGTCCGCAGCCGTAACAGGTCCACAGTTCCTTGCTGGCGACGAGGTCGTCGGTGAGCCCGACCTGCGCCAGCCGGATCAGCTTGCGGGGGAACATCGCGTCGTTGTCCGCAAGGGGACAGATCGCTGTGCAGTTGCCGCAGCTGAAGCAGGCGTTGATGTCGGCGGCGCCGAACTTCTGCAGGTCGGTGATGAGGTTCGGATTGACCAGCGTGCTCATTCGTATTCACACTCCTCGAGGGTGGCTTCCGGGCCTTGTCCGACCAGGCCGTAGCTGAAGAATCCGTCGTCGTCGGCCTCGACGCTCTCGATCAGGTGGCCGTACCGGCGCATCCCCATCACCCAGTAGACGACCTCGTGAACGGGATGGCCGACGCGTTCGGCGATCTCGGCGATCGTGGCCGGACCGCTGGTCACGGCGGCGAGGATGGGCGCGTGCATCAGGGGTTCCTCACGGATCACTTCCCGCGGGTCGCGCAAGGTCTGAGTCATGCCACGGGCTCCTTCACCGGTTCCTTGATCCTGATCAGTTCCTCGATCGCGGCGCGCATCTGCTGGTCGGTGAAACCCAACAGGTCGATGGCATCGCGTCCGCACACCGGGACGCAGCCGCCGCAGCCCTTGCAGGTGGCCGGGTCGACCGAAGCGATGGAACGGCCGTCCCATTCGATCCTGGTGATCGCGTCGTAGGGACAGGCGGTGAGGCATTCACCGCTGCCGACGCACTTCTCCGGGTTCACCCGGGCGACCAGCGGTTCCAGTTCCGCGAAGCCCTTCTTGAGCAGCGCGGCGCTCTGGGCGACGGCTGCCAGGCCGGCCTCGACGCTCTCCCCCACCGTCCTCGGGCTCTGGCAGCAGCCCGCGATCATCACCCCGTCCACCACGGTCTCGACCGGACGGAGCTTGGGATGGATCTCGTTGAAGAAGCCGTCACTACCCACGGGCAGCTTGAGCACGTCCACCAGGGCCTTGTTCTCCCGCGGCACCATCCCGGTGACGAGGACGACCAGGTCGACCGGGATGGTCAGCTCGCGGCTGTCGGTCAGCAGGTCGGTGACGGTCACCCCCAGCCCACCGCCGGGAAGCTTCGCGACGGCGGGCAGTTCGTGATCGGCGAACTTCAGGTAGGTGGAGCCGGCATCCCGCGAGGCGTTGTAGAGCAACTCGTTGGTGCCGTACGCGCGGATGTCCCGGTACAGGTGGAACTGCCGGATGGACGGGTCGATGCCGTTCACCTGCAGCGAGGCGTGGATGGTGGCCGTGCAGCAGTACTTCGAGCAGTACTCGTTGCCGCCCGTCTCCTGCCGCGAACCCACGCAGTACACGTAGGCGATCGAGCGGACCGGACGCCCGTTGTAAACGAGCCGGCCGGACGGGGCCGCGTCCACCAGCTCCTTGAACTGCGGCAGGGTGACCACACCCTCGATGCCGTGACCCAGTTCGCCGTCGCTGGGGGCATAGGCGTCGAAGCCGGTGGCCACGATGATCGACCCGACCGTGACGCTCAGCGCCTTGTCCGACCCGCCACGGTGCAGGCTGAGCTCGACGGTGTAGTTGCCGAAGGTGCCGGACTTTCCGGTCAGTTCCGCATTGGTGTAGGTGGTGATGTCGCGCCGCCCGCGGATCTCCTCCAGCAGGCCGGCCACCTCGTCGGCGCCGGAGGCATCCTTGGGGAAGGTCGGCCCGAATCTGCCGACCCAGCCACCCAGCTTGGCTTCGCGCTCGATCAGGACCGCCTCGATGCCGACATCGGCGAGCCCGATCGCCGCGCGAAGGCCGGCGATACCGCCACCGATCACGAGTGCCCGGGGCACGGTCTGGATGATCAGGGGCTCGAGCGGGTCCGAGAGCCGGGTCTTGGCCACCCCGGCCCGAACCAGGCCGATCGCCTTCTCCGTTGCCCCGGCCCGGTCGTGCTGGTGCGCCCAGGAGTCCTGCTCGCGCACGTTGACCTGGGTGTAGGCGTACTGGTTGAGGTCGGCTCGCTTGGCGACGTTGCGGAACGTCACCTGATGCAGTTTCGGCGAGCAGGACGCGACCACCAGCCCGTCCAGGTTCTGGGCACGAATGTCGTCGATCATGTCGTGCTGGGTGCCGTCGGAGCAGGCGAAGACCGGCGACTCCGACACCACGACTCCGGGCTCGTCCTTGAGCGCGTCCCGGACGGCGGCCACGTCGACGTAGTCGGAGATGTTGCCGCCGCAGTGGCAGATGTAGACCCCGATCCGGCGCTCGGGCGTGCCGCCCTCGGGTTGGGCCGGTGCGACCTCGGGGATGTCCGCCTGGCTCATACCAACACCTCCTCGGTGTGGTGGTGGTGCTCGAGATGGGCGGCGACCTGGGCCACCGCGGCACCCGAGTGCAGGATCGTGTCGACGATGTCCTTGGCGCCGGCGGCCGTGCCGGCGACGAAGACGCCGGGAATGGTGGTCTGGCCCGGGTTCAGCTCGGCGCTCGGTTCGGCGACGTAGAAGTACTCGTCGAGCCCGAGCGGGGTTCCCTCGAACAGGCGCTCCACGTCGCGGTTGGGCTGGATTCCGACGGCGAGCACCACCAGGTCGTAGGACGCTTCGACGATGCCGCCCCCGTTCTCGATGTCCTCGTAGCGCAGCAGCAGATCGCCGTTGTCCTGTTCGGTGATCTTGGCGACCCGGCCCTTGATGTACTGCGCCCCCATGTCCTGTGCCTGGGTGTAGAACTCCTCGTACCGCTTCCCGGCCGCACGCATGTCCATGTAGTGCATGGTCACGTCGGCCAGTGGCAGCGCGCCCATGATCAGCTGGTTCTGCTTGATCGAGTACATGCAGCAGAACTTCGAGCACAACGGGTTGCCGACGGTCTTGTCCCGGGATCCGGTGCAGGACACATAGGCGATCCGTTCGGGCACCTTGCCGTCGCCGGGACGCAGAACCGTGTTGAACGGACGGGTGGGCGCCAGCAGGCGGTCCATCTGCATGCCGGTGATCACATTCGGGAACTGCCCGAACCCGTACTCGGGCTTCAGGTCGGCGGCGAACAGCTTGTGCCCGGTGGAGACCACCACAGCGCCCACCTCGAACTCGTGAACCTGGTCGCGGTCGTCCAGGCGGATCGCGAACGCCGGGCACGCCTTCACGCACTCCTGGCATTCCGAGCAGACTCCGCAGTCGAGGCACGAGCCCGCTCCCGAGCGTGCCTGCGCCTCGGTCAGCGGCGCCTCGATCTCGGTGAAGTCGCGAGGGTTCGCCACCAAGGCGACGTCTCCGCTCACCGGGTGGCGGTGGCCGAATGCGGTTTGGCGAGCCAGAACCTTGTCGGAGCCGATCGTCTCCAGCCGGTCGTCGAGCGCGGTGAACCCGTCCAACGGACGGCCGGTGAGCCATCGGTCGACCATGTGCGCGGCCCGGCGGCCCGAGCCGATCGCCCGGGTGATGTCGGTGGCGCCAGCGGTCACATCTCCGGCGGCGAACAGGTGGTCCACGGTGGTCTGCAGCGTCCGCGTGTCGACGCTGATCCGTCCGCGCTTGTCCGCCAGGGCTGCGAACGGCACCGGATCGGGGCTCATCCCGATCGTGGAGATCACCAGGTCACAGTCGAGGGTGTACTCGCTGCCGGGGATCGGTTCCGGGCTGCGCCGCCCGGACGCGTCCGGTGCGCCGAGCTGCATCCGCTGGAGCCGGATCCCGGTGACCCGGCCGTCGCGGACGACGACCTCGGTCGGCGCGACGAGCAGCTCGAAGAGCGCTCCTTCAGCCTCGGCGTCCTTGCTCTCGACGTGGTGGGCCGGCATTTCGGCCCGAGTGCGCCGGTAGGCGACTCGAGCCTCGTCGGCGCCGAGACGCAGCGAGACCCGCGCGGCGTCCATCGCGACATTGCCGCCACCGACCACGACGACCCGCTTGCCGGTCAGGTCGACGTCGGCCCCGTTCGCGACCTCGGCGAGGAAGTCGAGCCCGTTGACCGATCCGACCGCGTCCTCCCCGGGCACCTCCATTCGGGTCGCGACCTGGGTACCGGTGGCCAGGATCACTGCGTCGTAGCCGTCGTCCTTCAACGCCGCAGGATCGGCGACCGCGGCATTGCACGTGATCTCCACCCCGAGCGAGGTGAGGTTGGCGATATCGGCGTCCACGACCTCGTGCGGCAACCGATAGGACGGAATCGCGTGCCGCAGGTAGCCGCCGGGAGTGGCCCGCTTCTCCAGGATCGTGACGCCGTACCCCAGCCGGGCGAGCTGCCAGGCTGCGGTCAGACCGGCCGGCCCCGAGCCGACGATGGCCACCTTCTTGCCGTTCGGTTCGGCCACCTCGATCGCCGCGCCGCCCGCCCCAGCCGAGGCGGCGTAGTGCTTGTCGGCGGCGAAACGCTTCAGCAGCCGGATCGGAACCGGACCTTCGAGCTTCACCCGCGTGCACTCCGACTCGCAGGGTGCGTAGCAGGCCCGTCCGAGGGTGCCGACCAGCGGGGTCGCGTCCAGTACGAGCTGGAACGCCTCCTCGTCCTTCCCGTTGCGCACCAGGGAGACATAGCCGTGGGCCTTGATCCCGGCCGGGCAGGCTCCGATGCACGGCGAGGTGCCCTCGCGTTCGAGCACCGCCTTCTTCGGCACCGCCTGCGGGAAGGCGATGTAGGCGGCCCGCCGGGCGGCGAGATCGGCGTTGAACTGGTCGGGGACGGCTACCGTGCATGCCTTCTGGCACGCGTCGCAGCCGGTGCAGGCGGCCCAGTCGACGAACTTGGCACGTTCCTTGACCGTGGCCCGGAAGCGTCCGTCGGCATTCTTCGCGATGTGCTCGACCTGGCTGTACGCCATGGTCGTGATGTTCGGGTGGTTGATCGTGGACGACATCTTCGGCCCCGAGATGCAGGAGGCGCAGTCGAGGGTGGGGAAGACCTTGGACAGCAGGATCATCCGGCCCCCGACGCTCGCCTCCTTCTCCACGAGCAGAACCTTGTAGCCCATATCGGCCAGCTTGATCGACGACTCCATGCCGCCGATCCCACTTCCCACGACCAGGACGTCGTAGTCCATCACTTGCTCCCGTTGGTGCGCGCCGGAGCCCCGGCGAGATGGGTGGATCAGATGAAGAGGTTGACGTTGGCCTCGTCGGCCTCGCCCAGATAGGTGGCCACGCCGGCGTACTCGATGCCGTCGATCAGCTCCTCGGCGCGGATGCCCATGACGTCCATGCTCATCGTGCAGGCGATCATCTTGATCCCCTGCTCCTGAGCCGTGGCCAGAAGCTCAGAGATCGGCATCACGTTCTCGGACTTCATCACCTTCTTCATCATCTTCTGGCCCAGTCCGCCGAAGTTGAACTTCGACAGCCCCAGCTTCTCCGGGCTCGCCGGCAGCATCATCGAGAAGCCCTTCTGCAGGGTGCTCTTCGGCTTGCCCTTGGCCGCGCCGGTTGCCGGCTTGCGCAGCGTGGCCAGCCCCCAGAAGGTGAAGAACATGGTGACCTCGTCGTCCATCGCGGCCGCACCGTTGGCGATGATGAACGCTGCCATCACCTTGTCGTAGTCTCCACTGAAGACAATGATCGTCTTCTTCGACATGTCTGTTGCCTTGCTTTCTGTTGTCGTGGTGCGGCGCTTCAGGCCGCGGAGGTGGCGCTCATCAGCGGCTTGAGCGCCTCGGAGAACTCGCGCATGTACTTGGCGAAGGGCTCGGCGCAGACCGAGCAGACCGCGGCCATCTTCAGGCGTTCGGGACGGATCCCGCGCTCGGCCATCTCGGCCTGCGCCTGGTCGACGATCCGCGCGGTGCGCTCGGCGCAATCGGGCAGATAGGCGCACTCCTCGCCGTCGGAGGCGATGAATACCCCATCGAAGCCGCTGTCGAGGGCATGAATCAACCACGACGGCTTCAGGCCGCTGCTACACGGAACCGCCATCGTCTGGACGGTGGCCGAATACTCCAGGTGCCTGCTGCCGGCCAGGTCGATGCCGGGGTCGGAGATGTTGATCGTCGAGAACACCAGGATCCGCGGCGACCCGTCGGTGGCCGCAGCGTCGGACATCGCTACTTGGCTTTGCGCAGGAACAGGTGGATCGAGCCCGCCTCATCGAACGAGCCGAGGAACTCGTGCCCCATCTTCTTGCACCAGGCAGGGATGTCCTTGAGCGTGCCGGAGTCGGTGGCCAGGACCTCCATCACGTTGCCGACGGCGACGCCGCCGATCTGCTTCTTCGCGGCGAGGATCGGGCCCGGGCAGGACACTCCTCGAGCGTCAACCACCACGGGACACACAATGGCTTTGAGTTCTTCGATCTGTGCAGTCATTTCTTGGGTTCCAGTCCTGGTGCGGGCTCGACCTCGTCGTCGGGCAATACCAACTTATACCCATAGGGGTAGGCGTATGGGTGGAAGTTGCGCAGATTCCGACCCGAGGGTCTCGGCCGGCCCGAGCCCGTGTTCCCTGACTGCCTGATCTTCCTCGACGAGCAATCCTGCTGATACCCTGCGGGGTATATGAGAGGAGCCGTGATGGCCCGCGTCCCACCGCTCACGATCGAGCCTGCGGCTCTGGGCATCGCATCTCCGGCCGAGGACACTACTGGCCTGAGGCTCGACCCGGACGAGCTGACAGCAGTGCTCAAGCGGCTCGCCCGCGCGCAGGGCCAGATCGGCGGCATCATCGGGATGATCGAGGAGCGCCGCGACTGCGGCGAGATCGTCACTCAGATGGCCGCGGTGTCGAAGGCGCTCGACCGGGTCGGCTTCGCCGTGATCGCCGCCGGCTTGAAACAGTGCCTGGTCGACCACCCGGACGGCGACACCATGGACACCGCATCGCTGGAGACGCTGTTCCTCTCGCTCGCGTAGGGGCGCTGCCCGTCACGACGGGCCCCCAGGACGCTCGTTCGCCGGAGAATCCCCAGCACCCCGACGGCGACCTCCTTAGGCTTTGGACGTGACCACCGTCCCCAGCCCGGCGCGGCTGCTGCTGGAACAGATCCGGCAGGGCGTGATCGGTGACGATCAGGTGATGACCGGCCCCTACGGCCCCCGGCGCGTCACTTACGCCGATTACACCGCGTCCGGTCGAAGCCTCGACTTCATCGAGGACTTCATCCGCAACGAGGTGCTCCCCCGCTATGCGAACACCCACACCGAGGCCAGCGGCACCGGATTCCAGACGAGCCGGCTCCGCGAGGACGCCCGCGGGATCATCCACCGCTCCGTTGGCGGCAATGCCGACACGGCCGTGATCTTCACCGGTTCCGGCTCGACCGCGGCCATCGACAAGTTGATCGGGATATTGGGCCTGCGGATCCCGTCCAACCTCGAGGACCGCTACCACCTGAGCGACGCCATCCCGTCGGCCGAGCGCCCTGTGGTCTTCATCGGACCCTTCGAGCACCACTCCAACGAGTTGCCGTGGCGAGAGTCCATCGCCGAGGTGGTCACGATCCGCGAGGACGCGGACGGCCACATCGACCGCGCCGAACTCGCCAGGCAATTGGACGCCCACGCCGACCGTCCGCTCAAGATCGGGTCGTTCTCAGCGGCCTCGAACGTGACCGGCATCATGTCGGACGTCCGAAGCATCGCCTCCCTGCTGCATGCCCACGGAGCGCTGAGCTTCTGGGATTTCGCCGCCTGCGCACCTTATGTGGCGATCGACGTCTCGGCAGCTGCCGGAAGGCCGGACAGCTACCTCGACGCGGTGTTCATCTCGCCGCACAAGTTCATCGGCGGGCCCGGCACCCCGGGAGTCCTGGTCGTGCGCCGGGAACTGTTGACCAACCGCGTCCCCGCCGTGCCGGGAGGGGGCACGGTGATGTTCGTGAACTCGGCCGAGCACCGCTACCTGCTCGACCCGGTGCAGCGGGAGGAAGGGGGAAACCCTGCCATCGTTGAGTCGATCCGCGCCGGACTGGTCTTCCAACTCAAGGACGCGGTCGGCGTCGACCTGATCGAGGAGCGAGAGCACGAACTGCTCCAGCGGGCGATGACGGCCTGGCGCGACGAGCCGAGCATGGAGATCCTCGGCAATCCCGCGGCACAACGGCTCTCCATCGTCTCGTTCGTCGTCCGCGCGCCCAGCGGGCGCTACCTCCACCACCACTTCGTGGTGGCGCTGCTGAACGATCTCTTCGGCATCCAGACCCGCGGCGGCTGCTCCTGCGCAGGCCCCTACGGGCACCGCCTCCTGGGCATCGACCTGGAGCATTCCCACGAGTTCGAGGCGCAGATCGCCACCGGCTGCGAGGGCATCAAGCCCGGCTGGGTGCGGGTCAACTTCAACTACTTCCTGGACGAGGATGTCGTCGGCTACATCGTCGAAGCGGTCCGCCTGGTGGCTCGGGACGGCTGGAAGCTGATGGGCGACTACCGGTTCGATCCGGTGACCGGGCTGTGGCGGCACCGCGCCGGGCCGGTCGAACCGCCGCTGCGGCTCACCGATGTCAGCTACGCGGTCGACGGGGTCATGCGCTATCCGCGCCACGGCTCCACCGCTTCGATCGAGGTGCTCAGCGAGTACCTCGACGAAGCGCGGCGGATACTCTCGGCGACCCGGCCCGACACCCAGGACCCTGCCCAGGTGTCGGCCGACTTCGACCACCTGCGCTGGTTCGACCTCCCCGCCAGCAGCCTGCGCCGCTGAGACGCTCGGGCTACCGGCGGGCGGACGCGGTCAGTGGTGGCCCTTGATCACCATCCGCATGATCCGGGTGTTGAACGACATGAACCGGGTGAACTGGAACAGCAGGCTCCGGCGCATCTTCAGGGTCTTCGCAGTGGGCATGGGAGCCTTGGACAGATCGGCGATCGGATCGCCGGTCGGTTGGTGCATGGTGTCGGTCACGATCACTCCGGAATCAGCGGCCAGCCCGGAAGGGCTTTAGCCTTATAGATGAACAGGTAGTGGAGCATCAGCTTCACCCAGTGGCCGTGCAGGCCGAGTTCGCCGCGAGTCTCACGCTCGTCCCGTCCGGTGGCGAAGCGCTGGTAGTCGGGGACCACCGGCATCATCGTCATGGCCGCGGCCGAGCCCCGGGTGAGCCCGGCACCGGCGGACGCGACGCAGGCAGCCCCCATTCGAGCCATGGACGCGGTGTGCACGTGCGCGGCCGGACCCTTCTTGATCCGCTCGGCGATGGTGAGCGCCACGGTCTTGCCCATCACACCGGACGGCATGCCGGTGCGTGGCGGCGAAGGTGCGACCACGGTGCCATTGGCGGTCTTGCGCGGACGCGAGATCTGGTGCGGCGGAGCGAAGGCGATCCCGACCGCCCAGATGTTGTCGTAGCCGGGCGCGGCGTAGGTGGTCGGCCAGTCCTCCGCGCGCCACTGTTCGTAGGGCTTGGCGGTGTAGTCGGCGTCCACCTTCATGAAACCGCTCGGGGCGAAGATCTCGGCGGTGATGTCGGCGCCGTCGGCATCGTAGGCCTTCAGCGGGACGCCGCCGAACGGCGGGATGAGCATCGCGAAGTCGAAGCCCAGGGTGTGGCTGGCACCGTCCAGGGTCTCGTAGTGGATCAGGCCGTCTTCCACCTTGGAGACGTGCGCGCCCAGGATCGCGTCCACGCCACGCTCCCGGAACAGGGAGCCGGTCCACAACTCACTGGTGGTCTGGAAGCCCTGCTGGTCGAACACCATGCCATCGACGCCGAAGTCGCCCAGGGCGGCCTCGTTGGTGAGGTAGACCACGCGAGCCAGATCGCGGACGCCGGCCTCGCGCAGTTCGTGGTCGACGTTGAAGACGTACTCGAAGGCCGCACCCTCGCAGGTGCAGGTGCCGTGACCCATACCCACGACCAGCGTCTGGGGCTTGCCCGTCTTCAGCACCTCGATCACGGCCCGCAGCTTGTGGTTGGCCTCGACGGCATGATCGGCGGTGCAGACGCTTTCGGTGAACCCGCCGGGACCCATTCCCTCGGTGGCCTCGAACCTGAGCTTGGGGCCGGTGGCGTTGATGAGGTAGTCGTATCGCAGTCGTTCGGTCGTCCCCGCCTTGTCCGGCGAGGTGAACTCGATGTCGACTGCACCGCGGGAGTCGTCGCGATCGCCCTTGGGACGGATCGCGGTTGCCTTGGCCTGACGGAAGCCGATGCCCTTGCGCTGATAGACCGGAGCGAGCGGGAAGACCACGTCCTTCTTCGCCATCTCGCCGACGCCGACCCAGATATTGGACGGGATCCAGTTCCACTGGGAGTTCGGCGACACCACGGTGATCGTGTGCTGACGACCCAGCAGGCGCCTCAGGTGCAGTGCGGCGGTATGGCCCGAAACACCCGCTCCCAGAATGACAACCTCTGCCATTGCTACTCCCTCCGCGAGCGTCATTCCCAGCACCTCAAGCATGCACTGGGGGTAACTCCCCCGCAGCCGAACCAGCCGATCGCGTGGCTACCGCACCTGGGCGCGGATCTGAACAGCGACTGAATCGCCGCCTAGTAGACCGGCTTGCGGGCGCCGAGCGAGCAACCTGACCGCGCTGTGGGCGATAATTCCAGTGCGGACGCGATCGGGACCCGGTGACGGACGCAGCCCGGTCGGCCACACCATCGAGGAGTGCCATGTCCCAGCCAGCCCCGGTCAGTCGCTGGCGCCCGCGTGCCTGGCGCGAGGCCGGCGAAGCCCGCCGGGGAGAATCGGCCACCGGCGGGGACAACCAGTAGTGGCCAGGACTCAGCGAACCGACCAAATGCTGACCTGGGCCGCGGCCGGGGTGGCGGTGGTGTTCGGCACCTGGATGGTGTGGCAGCGCCGCTGGATCTCCGACGACGGCTTCATCAACTACCGGATCATCCAGCAGTTGCTGGCCGGCCGCGGACCCACCTACAACGCTGCCGAGCGGGTCGAAGGCGGCACCAGCACGTTGTGGCTCGGCCTGGTCTGGCTCGGCCAGGCGATCACCCCGGGCAGCGACACCGGAGCGGTGATGGTGGCGCTCGGCACCGCGCTGAGCGCGCTGGCGCTGGCGCTGCTGGCGGTCGGTGCGTTCGCACTGCACCCCGGGCGTCCGCTGCTGCTGCCGGTCGGGCTGGCCGTGGTGGTGGCGATCGCGCCGATGTGGGACTTCGGCACGTCCGGCCTGGAAACGTCGCTGTCGATGGCCTGGATCGCGGCCTGCTTCGCCGGGCTGGCCGTCCGGGTGCGGCGGGGGCCGGCCGCACGTCCGGCCTGGCAGCCGTGGCCGCTGGCGGTGCTGATCGGCTTGGGGCCGCTGGTGCGTCCGGACTTCGCCCTGCTCTCTCTCGGATTCGGGATCGCCCTGCTCTGGCAGAGCGGACGGCGCTGGAGGGCCTGGCTGGCCGCAGCCGGGATCGCGCTGGTCGTGCCGGTGGCCTACGAGATCTTCCGGATGGGGTTCTTCGCCTCGTTGGTGCCCAATACCGCCCTGGCCAAGTCGAATGGTTCGTGGGCGCAGGGCCTGCTCTATCTGCGCGACTTCGTGGGCACCTACTGGCTGTGGATCCCGCTGGCGATCGGTGTCTGGCTGATCGGATCACGGGTCGCGCGGAGGCCGGCGTCCGGGGAGCCGGACGCGCGCAGCCTGATCGTGATCCTGCCGCTGACCGCGCTGGCTCACACCGCCTTCGTGGTCAGCGTCGGCGGCGACTTCATGCACGGACGCTTCCTGCTGCCGGCGACCTTCCTGTTCTTCGCCCCGATCGCGCTGGTGCCGGCCACCGGTCATCGCCGGATATTGGTGGCGCTCGTTGCAGTGGGTGCGGTGTCGAGCGCACTGCTGCTGCGTCCGCAGTTGTGGAACGGGATGATCGCCGACGAGCGCAGCTACTACTCCAGCTTCGTCCCGGACGCGCCGGGCGCGAGCGTTCCCCTGGAGAACTGGAGCGCCGACGTCGGCTTCCAACTGTCCAGGAAGGCTGCGGCCGATCAGGCGCGAGGCGAGAGCTACTACGTCGCGGTGGGGCAACCCGACCAGCCGCTGCCCCGGAACGGAACCGGGGTCGCCTTCCTGGCCACCAGCCTCGGCATCGCCGGCGCTGCGTCCGGGATCGAGGTCACCGTGGCCGACACTCCGGCACTGGTCGATCCGATCGGCTCCCGAGTGGTGCTGCCCGCGGACGCCGAGTTCCGGGTCGGCCACGCCTACCGCCCCGAGGTGTGGGTGGTGGCGCGGCTCGCGTCCGGGGATCGGACGCCGCCGCTGGCCGGCCTTGCGGACGCGCGCACTGCGCTGTCGTGTGCGCCGGTGGTGGAACTGATGGACGCGATCTCGCAGCCGCTCACCCCGGAGCGGTTCTTCACGAATCTGATGCTGGCACCGAAGCTCACCTTCCTACGGATTCCGGTCGATCCGGCGGAGGCGGTCGCGAGACTGTGCTGAGCCCGTGCCTATCGGGAGAATGGCTCGTCGGACGCACGTCCCAAGGTCCTCCCTTTGGACACGCCGCCGACACCCCGATAGCTTGATCGACGACGCTCCGGGGCGGTAGCTCAGCCGGTCAGAGCAGGGGACTCATAATCCCTGGGTCGTGGGTTCGAGCCCCACCCGCCCCACCAGCAGATTACTGCTCGTTCACTAGGCATCTTACTGCCGGACAGGCTGGCCGCAACAGGGCAGAAGGTTGCACTTCGGACCCCTCTTATTGCACGATAGTCGTACGTCGTGCAATAAGGATCGGAGGCTCCGATGGGCCGCGAACGCCGCGAGTTCGGGTCGATCCGCAAGCTTGCCTCGGGTCGTCACCAGGCCGTCTACACGGGCCCGGACCTGCTGCGACACGTCGCACCGACCACTTTTCAGGCGAAGATCGACGCCGAAGGCTGGCTCCACGAGGAGCGCAAGCTGATCGAGGCCAACGAGTGGTCTCCCCCGAAGCACCGGGCCGAGAAGGCGCGGGCGGTGGCGAAGACGCCCGACTTCGAAACCTACGCGAAGAAGTGGATCGCGAAGCGCCGCACGGACAAGGGCGAGCCTCTGCGGGCGTCCACGAGGGCCAACTACGACGCGACGCTGGAGCACCACCTGGTGCCGACGTTCGGTCGGATGCGGCTGCGTGACATCACCAAGGGCGCAGTGCGGCGCTGGTACGAGGACACGCTGGAGGGCAACGGCGACAGCCCGCGGGCGAACTCGAAGGCGTACGGGCTGCTGCGCGCGATCATGAACAGCGCCGTCGACGAGGACCTGATCGAAGCCAGTCCCGTGCACATCCGCGGTGCCGGCTACCAGCCGAAGCGGCGCCGGCTCGAGCCGGCCTCGATCGAGGAACTCGACGTGATCGTGGAGAACATGCCGGAGAAGTGGAAGCTGATGATTCTGCTCGCCTCCTGGTGCGCCCTGCGCTACGGCGAGATCGCCGAGCTGCGCCGCAAGGACATCAAGCTGCGCCACGTCAGCGGCCGCTGGACCGGCGTGATCCAGGTGAGGCGCGGTGTGGTCTGGGTGAACCGCAAGATCCAGGTCGAGCCGCCGAAGTCTGAGGCCGGTATCCGGGACGTGGCGATCCCGCCCCACCTGATCCCTATCATCAAGGAACACCTCGAGACCCACGCGGCGCCCGGTCAGGAAGGCCTGCTCTTCCCCGCCGCCAACGGACGACAGCAGTGGCCTTCGACGATCACC
>Ga0209476_10000924_pt1 | contig 20329 bp, 21 predicted proteins | sample KloWWTrecipitate_FD_187179 | JGI IMG/M metagenome (GOLD analysis project Ga0209476, IMG submission 187179) | Active sludge microbial communities from Klosterneuburg, Austria, studying microevolution and ecology of nitrifiers - Klosterneuburg... | ecosystem: Engineered > WWTP > Aerobic digester... | reverse complement strand
CGTAGAATATCGTGCAAAATCGTAGAAATGGTTGCGGGGGCGCGCAACCTACGAGACCGACACTCGATCCAAGCGGCCATCTGACCGACCGTATATAGCCGCCTGAAAGCACCTGAGGCGTCCGATCAATCGTGTTGAAATCTCCGCACGAAACGCGGAAATCCCAACATAACTTATACAGGATCGCAGTTGGCAAGCTGACTTGGATAGTGGTCTAGATGGGACGCCAGCCGAATACCCCATCTGAACAACCAGGCAGCATTGCGTTCATCAGGGCGGATTGCAGCATCTGTCGCTGATCCGCCTCGGGGATAGCCAGCAAATCCGCAGGCCCGAAAATCGCACGATGGGTCACGAAACCGCTGAGAAGGCTAAGCGCGAAATGCGCCCGTCCCGGATCCGCATGGCCAAACGCCCTGCTTAGAGGCAGGGCTAGTGACGTGCCAAAGAATTGCGCAATGATCGCCCGCGCCTCGCTGCAGAGGCTGGACTGTGTCAGTAAATGAAGCGGCCTGACATCTTCTACCTTGCGCGGATCACGCAGGAAGGCCAGATCGCAGATCCGGTTGATCATGGTCGCGCCATCGGGGTCCCCTGCGGCGATGTCATCGAGGGGCGCAAGCGCCAGCAAGGCCTGACGGAATATCTCGGCCTTCGACCCGAAGGCGCGATGGACATAGGCCACATCGACCCCAGCCGCGGCGGCGATGTCGCGCAGGCTGGTGTCGGAATAGGGCATCCGCGCGAAAAGCAGCATCGCCGATGCAAGAATGCGTTCTTTCCCGGTTGCCTGCCCCGGCATGCGGTCGGTCGAGTTGGCTGAGTTGAGCGTCCTTGGCATGGGTGGCTTGTGTTCGTCCGGTGGCTTCGACGCGAAGAAACTGAAAATGCTGCCCCGGAGCAGAGGTGCGGCAAGGTGCAGCCCACACCGGGTCGTGTTGTTTAGCTGGTTTTTCAACAGCAAACAACCAGCAGCCGCTTTTGCGCGACAATACAGGTTTTTACCCTGTCATCGAGCGTTGACAACAGGGGAGCGTAGGGCGAAAACCGCATCGGGACATGCGCGAAGCATCCATCAGCACAGCAATCAGAGGCAGATCATGGCAAAGCCCGGCAGAAACACCATTATTCTGGGCGGCCTGGCCGTTGTCGCCGTGCTTGGCTGGCTGGCCTGGGACCGGCTGCAACCCGCCGGTCTGCCGGCGGGTTTTGCCAGCGCCAATGGCCGGATCGAGGCGACCGAGGTGGATATCGCGGCGCTCACCGGCGGCCGAATCGCCGAAATCACCGCTGCCGAAGGTGACATGGTCAGCGCAGGCGATGTGCTGGTGCAGATGGACGTGGTGCAGCTGAACGCACAAAAACGTCAGGCCGAAGCGCAGCTTGCCCGCGCCGAAATCGGCGTCGAGACAGCAAGGGCGCTGGTCGCTCAGGCCGAGGCACAAGAGCGCGCGGCCCGGGCCGCGGTTGATCAGGCAGGCTCGGTTGCCGATGCCGCGTCGCGCAGGCTTGAACGCTCTGAGCAGCTTGCAAAGACCAGTGCGATCTCGCAGCAGGTGCTGGATGATGACCGCGCCCGGGACGCCCAGGCCCGCGCCGGTGTGGCCTCGGCCGAAGCCAGCCATGCGGCAGCGCTGGCGGGGGTCAGCAGCGCGCAGGCGCAGGTGGTCGATGCAAGTGCGGCCGTCGAGGCGGCAAAGGCGTCGATTGATGCGATCCAGGCCTCTCTGGACGACGCCACGCTGAAAGCGCCGCGCACGGGCCGGATCCAGTATCGCATCGCACAAGAGGGCGAGATTGTCGGCTCTGGCGGGCGGATCCTCAGCCTTGTCGATCTGGGCGATGTCTATATGACGGTTTTTCTGCCGACATCGCAGGTCGGCCGGGTGCAGGTCGGATCAGAGGTGCGCCTTGTCATGGATGCGGCGCGGGAATTCGTGATCCCGGCCACGGTTTCCTATGTTGCCGATGTGGCGCAGTTCACGCCAAAGACGGTCGAGACCGCCGATGAGCGCGAAAAGCTGATGTTCCGCGTCCGTGCCCGCATCGACCCCGAGCTGCTGTCGCGGCATATCGAATATGTCAAAACCGGCCTGCCGGGCATGGCCTATCTGCGGCTTGATCCGGATGCCGCCTGGCCTGACTTTCTTTCCAATGTCGTGAAATGACCGGCTCAGTTGCCGGGGTCTCCGGCCTGACGCTGCGCTATGGCAAGGTCACGGCGCTTGACAATGTGACGCTGGAGATCCCTGAGGGGCGCATGGTCGGGCTGATCGGGCCAGACGGGGTCGGAAAGTCCAGCCTTCTGTCGCTGCTGGCCGGGGCACGTGTGATCCAGCAGGGCAAGGTCGAGGTTCTGGGCGGCGATATGCGCGATGTGGCGCATCGCAACCGCGTCTGCCCCCGCACCGCCTATATGCCGCAGGGTCTGGGCAAGAACCTCTACCCGACGCTTTCGGTCGAAGAGAACCTTGATTTCTTCGGCTCGCTTTTCGGTCATGACAAGGCCGAACGCGAGCGGCGGATCACCGATCTGCTGGCTGCGACCGGCATGACGCCGTTCCGGTCGCGCCCGGCGTCAAAGCTGTCGGGCGGCATGAAGCAAAAGCTGGGTCTGTGCTGCGCGCTGATCCATGATCCCGATTTCCTGATTCTTGACGAGCCGACCACCGGCGTCGATCCGCTGTCGCGCCGCCAGTTCTGGGATCTGATCGACCGCATCCGCGCGACACGGCCGGGGATGAGCGTGATCACCGCCACCGCCTATATGGAAGAGGCCGCGCGCTTCGACTGGCTGGTTGCGATGAATGCGGGCCGGGTGCTGGCCACCGGCACCACCAACGATCTGCTGTCGCGGACCGGGGCCGACACGCTTGATGCAGCCTTCATCGCGCTTTTGCCCGAAGAAGACCGGGGCGAAGACAGTGCCGTGGTGATCCCGCCGCGGACCACCGATGACAGCGATATCGCCATCGAGGCCGAGGGGCTGACGCAGCGCTTTGGCGATTTCGTGGCGGTCGACAATGTTTCCTTCCGCATCCCCAGGGGTGAGATTTTCGGCTTTCTGGGTTCGAACGGCTGCGGCAAGACGACGACGATGAAGATGCTCACCGGGCTTCTGGAGCCGAGTGAGGGCCGGGCAAAGCTTTTCGGCCATGAGGTCGATGCAAGCGATCTGTCGGTGCGCCGCCGGGTCGGGTTCATGTCGCAGGCCTTCTCGCTCTATTCCGAGCTGACGGTGCGTCAGAACCTTGATCTGCACGCGCGGCTTTTCGATATGGCGGCCGAGAAGATCCCCGCCAGGGTTGACGAGATGATCGCCCGGTTCGATCTGGGCGACGTGACCGACAGCCTGCCCGAGGCGTTGCCGCTGGGTATCCGCCAGCGGCTTTCGCTGGCGGTGGCGATGATCCATGCGCCCGAGATCCTGATCCTTGACGAGCCGACCTCGGGGGTGGACCCGGTGGCGCGCAACGGCTTCTGGCGCATTCTGGCGGAACTTTCGCGCAAGGATGGCGTGACGATCTTTGTCTCGACCCATTTCATGAACGAGGCGGAATGGTGCGACCGCATCAGCCTGATGCATGCGGGCAAGGTGCTGGTCTCGGACACCGCCGAGGGGATCACGAAAGCCAAAGGTTGCGCCACGCTGGAAGACGCGTTCATCGCCTATCTTGAAGAGGCGATTGGCGAGACGGCACCCGCCCCCGCCGCTGCGCCCGAGGCCGCGCCCGAGGCCCCCGCAGCCGGGGTGACCCATCACGCGCAGCAATCCGGCTTCAGCCTGCGGCGACTGCTTAGCTATTCGCAGCTGGAAAGCCTGCAATTGCAGCGCGATCCGATCCGGCTGACCATGGCGTTGGTCGGCAGCCTTCTTCTGATGATCGTGGTGGGGCTGGGCATCAACATGGATGTCGAGGATCTGACCTTCGCCGCCCTTGACCGCGACCAGACCACCACCAGCCGCAATTATATCGCCGATATTGCGGGATCGCGCTATTTCATCGAACAGCCGGCCCTGACAAGTTACGACGAGATCGACGCAAGAATGCGCTCGGGCGAGCTGGCGCTGGCGATCGAGATCCCGCCCGGCTTTGCCGCCGATATCGCGGCAGGCAGGGATGTGCAGGTCGGGGCCTGGTTCGACGGCGCCAACCCCAGCCGCGCCAATACGGTGCAGGGCTATGTGCAGGGCATGCATGCCGACTGGATCACACGTCAGGCGCGTCAGCTTTACGGTGACAAGGCGAGCGGCGGCAGTTTCGAACTGGTGACCCGATACCGCTACAACCCCGACGTGCGCAGCCTGAATGCGATGGTCCCGGCGATCATCCCGCTGCTTTTGCTGATGATCCCGGCGATCCTGACCACGCTTTCGGTCGCGCGTGAACGCGAACTGGGCTCGATCATCAATTTCTACGTCACGCCGGTGACGCGGCTGGAATTTCTGCTTGGCAAACAGCTGCCCTATATCGCGCTGGCCATGCTGAATTTCTTCCTGATGATGGCCATGGCGGTCACATTCTTCGCAGTGCCCTTCAACGGCAGTTTTCTGGGCTTTACCCTTTCGGCGCTGATCTATGTCACCGCGACCACGGCGCTTGGTTTTCTGGTGTCGGTCTTCATCGCAAGTCAGGTCGCGGCGCTGTTCGCGACCGCCATGCTGACGATGATCCCGGCGGTCAGCTATTCGGGTTTGATCTACCCGGTCTCTTCGCTGTCGGGTTTTGGCCGGGTTCTGGGCGAGATCTACCCCTCGACCTGGTTTATCACCGCCGCGCGGGGGGCTTTCTCCAAGGCCTTCGGAATGGCGGAACTGGCCGGGCCGATGCTGGCCATGGGCATCGCCATTCCGGTGATTATCGGGCTGGCGGCGGCCTTCCTGGAAAAACAGGCGAAGTGAGGGGCGGATGAACCTGCGCAACACCTTCAATCTGGGCGTCAAGGAATTGCGCGGGCTCTGGCGCGATCCGGTGATGCTGGTGCTGATCGTCTATTCCTTTTCGCTCTCGATCTGGACCTCTGCGAACGTCTCGCCCGAGGCGCTGACGAATGCCGCGATCTCGATCGTGGATGAGGATCAGTCGCATCTCTCCGCCCGCATCACCTCGGCCTTTTATCCGCCCTATTTTGTCGAGCCGCAGATGACCACGACGGCCGAGATGGATCGGCGGATGGATCAGGGGCTGGATACTTTTGCGCTGAACATCCCACCGGATTTCGCGCGCGATGTGCTGGCCGGAAAAAACCCGGCGATCCAGCTGAATATCGACGCGACAAGGATGAGCCAGGCCTTCACCGGCGGCGGCTATATCCAGCAGATCGTGTCCTCCGAGGTTTCGGAATATGTGGCGGGCTACCGGGCCGAGACCGCGCTGCCGGTCGATCTGGCGCTCCGCGCGCGGTATAATCCCTCGCTGGATCCGAAGTGGTTCGGCGCGATTTCCGCCGTGATCCGGTCGATCACCATGCTGTCGCTGGTGCTGACCGGCGCGGCGCTGATCCGCGAAAAGGAACATGGCACGGTCGAGCACCTGCTGGTCATGCCCGTCACCACGACCGAGATCATGTTTTCCAAGATCTGGTCGATGGGGCTGGTGGTGCTGCTGGGGTCGATCTTTTCGCTAAGTGTTGTGGTGCAGGCGCTGATGGCGGTTCCGGTGCAGGGCTCGGTCGTGCTGTTTCTTGCGGGCGCGGTGCTGATGGTTTTCGCCATGACGGGGCTTGGAATTTTCCTTGCCACCATCGCCGGGTCGATGCCGCAATTCGCGCTTTTGCTGATGATGGCGCTTTTGCCGCTGCAGGTGCTGTCAGGCGCGATGACGCCGCGGGAATCCATGCCAGAGATCATCCAGACCATCATGCTTGCAGCCCCCAACACGCATTTCATCATCCTCTCGCAGGGCATCTTGTTCCGAGGTGCGGGGCTTGACGTGGTCTGGCCCCAGTTCGCGGCGCTGGCGGCGATCGGGGTGGCGCTGTTCTGGGTGGCACTGATACGATTCAAGAAATTCCTGCGGTAAGGCATATGTTGGGCCGCCTGCTTCTGATCCTGACGCTTGCGCTTGCAGGCTGCGCTGCGCGTCCGGGGCCGGAAGTTCTGGCCCCCGATGCCGGTGCCCTGCCCGAGGGCGCCCGCCTTGTCCGGGTGCTGACCATGACCACCCGCGCGCCCGAGGCAAATCTGCCGGGGGCCTTTGGCGACTCTCGCTCCATCCGGCCAAGCTGGCTGGAATACGAGGTCTCGGTGCCGCCTGGCCATCGGCCGGGAAAGATTGAATGGCCGGATCGCAATGGCAGCAGCGCCGACCGGAATTTCGTGATGCGCAGCCGGCAGACGCTTAGCCGTGACGCCTTTGCAAAGCGTCTCTCGCGCGAGGGGGTCGGGCTTTATGTCCACGGCTTCAACACCCGCTTTCATGAGGCCTTGTTCCGTACCGCGCAGCTTTCGGTCGATGCGCATATCGAGGAAAAGCCCGTCCTTTTTACATGGCCCTCGGCAGGCTATCCGGGCGCCTATCTGGCTGATCGTGACGCGTCTGACTTTTCCCGCGCGGCGCTTGCCGATCTGCTGCGGCTTTTGACAAAGGGTCGGTCCGCTTCCGACGCGGTGCCGGTGCTGGCTCACAGCATGGGCGCGCGGCTGACGATGGAGACGCTGGTGCAACTGCGTCTTGCCGGGCGGGACGATGTGCTGGACCGGATCGAGGTCATCCTTGCCGCCCCGGATATTGATATCGATCTTTTCCGCGCCCAGATGGTCAGCCTTGGGCCGATGAAGCATCCCATCACGGTGCTCGTCTCCTCGGACGATCTGGCGCTGAAACTGTCGTCGCGGCTTTCGGCACGTCGGATACGGCTTGGGCTTGTCGATGTGCGTGATCCGGCGGTCCAGCGCCTGGCGGTCGCGACCGGAATACGGATCGTGGATATTACCGATATTCCGACCGATGATCCCGCCCACAGCCGCTATGTCGGCCTGCTTTCCGGCGAGGCCGGGGCTGTGGTTGAAAGCACCCTTTTCGGTGAGGTACGCTTGGCTGGGGCCTTTGTCTTCAATCAGGTCGGTGGTGTCTTCACTGGCATCGGTGATGTGCTGGCGGATTGAGGCCGCGGCCTTGGCCCGGCGTTGGTGCCAGCGGCATTGGCCGGGTCATGGCCTCGACGTCGCGCCGTTTTGCCGGTAATCGTCCATGATGATCAGGGCAGGGACAGGGGATTCCGTGTCCGCCGCCGGACGCCGATGCTTTGCCTGTTCAGTCCGGGGGCGGCTGTTTCGGCGGTTTGACGGCGCTTTACGACATGTCGTCGGCATCGGGCCTTGGGCGCAATGCCTATGTTCAAGAAAAATCTTGAACTCTTTGATTTCGATCAACACTCGTTGATAGTTCTGTGCTAACTTCCGCCGGTAAATTGGAGACGCGACATGGCCCTTACTCCCAAATCAGATGGCTCGGGTGCAACCGGCGATGAAAGCCTTGGCATCGAGGCTTTTCAGGCCGTTGACCGCATACGAGAGGCGCTCTCGGGACAGCTCAGCGGCGGGGTCTCGCCCGGCTCGCTGATGATGGCCTATGTCGACTGGGCCTTTCATCTGGCGCAGGCACCGGGCAAGCAGATGGAACTGGGCGTCAAGGCGGGCCGCAAATGGCAGCGTCTCATGGCGCATCTGATGGCCTCGGCGATGGATCCGCAGGCCGCGCCGGTCATCACGCCCTTGCCGGGCGACCGCCGTTTCGCCGGTGAAGCCTGGGCGAAACCGCCCTTCAGCTGGATGTCGCAGGCTTTCCTGCTGCAGCAGCAATGGCTGCATAACGTCACCCATGAGGTTCCGGGCGTGACGAAGCACCACGAGGATGTGGTGTCTTTTGCCGCGAAACAGATCCTTGATGTCTGTGCGCCTTCGAACAACCCTTTTACCAATCCCGAGGTTGTGGCACGGACCTGGGCTACCGGAGGCATGAACCTTGTGAAGGGCTGGCAGAACTGGCTGCAGGACGTCGTCCGCCAGATCCGGCAGGAGCCGCCAGAGGGTGTCGAGGCCTTTACACCGGGTCGCGATGTGGCGGTGACGCCGGGCAAGGTAATCTTCCGCAACCACCTGATCGAACTGATCCAGTATACGCCCACGACAGAAACCGTGCACCCCGAGCCGGTGCTGATCGTTCCGGCCTGGATCATGAAATACTATATCCTCGACCTCAGCCCGGAGAATTCACTGATCCGCTGGCTGGTGGCGCAGGGCCACACGGTTTTCGCCATTTCCTGGCGCAATCCGGGTGCAGAGGATCGTGATCTGACGCTGGAGGATTATCGCCGGCTGGGCGTGATGGCCGCGTTGGATGAGATCACCCGTCTAATGCCCGATCAGAAAATCCACGCCACCGGCTATTGTCTGGGTGGCACTTTGCTGTCGATCGCGGCGGCTGCCATGGCGGGGAAGGGGGACGCGCGTCTCGCCTCGCTGACGCTGCTTGCCGCGCAGGTCGATTTCGCCGAACCGGGCGAGCTTGCGTTGTTCATCGACCCAAGCCAGCTGCATCTTCTTGAAAGCATGATGTGGAACCGCGGCTATCTCTCTGCCGATCAGATGGCGGGGGCGTTTCAGCTTTTGCGCTCGAATGACCTCATCTGGTCCCGGATGGTGCGCGATTACATGATGGGCGAGCGGACGGCGATGAATGATCTCATGGCCTGGAATGCCGACAGCACCCGGATGCCCTATCGGATGCATGCCGAATATCTGCGCAGGCTTTATCTGAATAATGAGCTTTCTTCGGGACGCTTCACCGCCGGGGGCAAGACAGTTCTGTTGCAGAACATCCGGGTGCCGATCTTTGCCGTCGGGACCGAGCGCGATCATGTCGCACCCTGGAAGTCGGTCTACAAAATCCACCAGTTCACCGATTGCGAGGTGACTTTCGCGCTGACGTCGGGCGGGCATAATGCGGGGATCGTCTCTCCTCCCGGTCACCCGCGCCGCCGCTACCGGCTGGCGACCCGCGCCCATGACGACGCGCTTTTGCCGCCCGAGACCTGGGTCGAGGCCAATCCTGCAACCGAGGGTTCGTGGTGGACGCCCTGGCAGGCCTGGCTTGCCGCGCGTTCGGGTGCCCCCGCCGCGCCGCCCGCAATGGGCAACGCGCTGGCAGATGCGCCCGGCACATATGTTTTCCAGAGGTGACAAGATGACCGGCACTCTGACCAACTATCTGTTTCACCAGATGAAAATCGGCGACCGCGCCAGTCTTGTCCGCCACGTCGGTCCCAAGGATATTGAATTGTTCGCCGCTGTTTCCGGCGACGCCAACCCCGCGCATCTGGATGCCGGTTTCGCCGCCCATGGGCCGTTTGGCCATGTCGTGGTGCACGGCATGTGGACTGCGGCGCTGATTTCGGCGGTGCTGGGCACCCGCCTGCCGGGGCCGGGGACGATCTATCTCGACCAGCAGATCCGCTTTAACAAGCCGGTTTCGCCAGGCGATACCATCACCGCCGAAGTTGAAGTGGCCGAGCTGATCGAGGGCAAGAACCGTGTCCGCCTGACGACCACCGCCCGCAATCAGCGGGGCGAGGTGGTGCTTTCGGGCGAGGCGCTGGTGCTGGCCCCGGTCGAGCAGGTGACCTGGGTGCCGGGTGACCTTCCCGAGGCGGTGGTCTTGCCGAAGGGGCGCTGGCAGGGCTTTGTCGAAGAGGCCCGCGCATTGCCCCCGGTGCGGGCGGCGGTGGTGCATCCCTGTTCGAAATCCGCGATCCTTGGCGCGATCGAGGTGCGCGACGAAGGCCTGCTTGACCCGATCCTGATCGGTCCCGGCGCAAAGATTCGCGCGGCGGCCGCCGAGGCCGGGGTCTCGCTTGACGGCTTCCGGATCGAGGAGACAGAGCACAGCCATGCAGCGGCGGCGCGGGCGGTGGAACTGGCGGCCTGTGGCAACGTCCAGGTGCTGGTCAAGGGCAGCCTGCATTCCGATGAACTGCTTGCGGCGGTGGTTTCGAAAAGCGGCGGCCTGCGCACCGAACGCCGGATCAGCCATGTCTATGCGATGGATGTGCCCGCCTATCGCAAGCCGGTGATCGTCACCGATGCCGCGATCAATATCGCACCGACATTAGAGCATAAGCGCGACATCTGCCAGAATGCCGTCGATCTGATGCGGCTTCTGGGGCGCGATCAGCCGAAGGTCGCGGTGCTGGCGGCGGTCGAGACGGTGAACGCGACGATGCCCGCCACGCTGGATGCCGCCGCGCTGACGGTGATGGCGGCTCGAGGCCAGATCACGGGCGCGCTGGTTGACGGGCCGCTGGCCTTCGACAATGCGATCAGCCCCGAGGCGGTGGCGACGAAGGGCATCGTCTCGCAGGTGGCGGGCGAGGCCGATATTCTTCTGGTGCCGGATCTCGAGGCCGGGAACATGCTTGCCAAACAGCTGATCTATTTCGCGGGCGCCACGGCCGCGGGGCTGGTTCTGGGCGCACGGGTGCCAATCGTTCTGACAAGCCGGGCGGATCCTTTATCGGCCCGCATCGCCTCGGCTGCGCTGGCCAAGATGGTCGCGGTCCGCAAAGCGGAGGGGAAGGCGTGACCCGCGATCTGATCCTGACATTCAACACCGGATCCTCGACTATCAAGCTGGGGTTTTACGCACTGGAGGCCGCCGCGCCGCGCCCGCTGGCGTCGGGCGTGATCGATTTCCGCGATGAGCCTTTCGAAGTGCGCCTGACGCGCGAGGGCAAGACCTTTTCAGGCCCGATCACAGCGGATCCCGGCGATCTGACAGCCGTGCTGAACCAGGCTTTTGCCTGGCTGGCCGGGCATTTCAATCTTTCGCGCCTTGCGGTGATCGGCCATCGGGTTGTGCATGGCGGCGATGTCTTCACAGGACCAGCCCGGATCACCGATCAGGTGATCGCGCAGATCGACGCGCTGGCGCGGCTTGCGCCGCTGCATCAGCCGCAAAGCCTTGCGCTGATCCGGGCGATGCGGGGGCTTTACCCCGATGTGCCACAGACAGCCTCTTTCGACACGGCGTTTCATGCCACCAACCCGCCCCTGATCCGCCGCTTTGCCCTGCCGCGCGCGCTTTATGATCAGGGGATCAAGCGCTATGGCTTTCATGGTCTCTCCTACCGCTATATCGCCGGGCAACTGGGCGATCTGGCCACCGATGCAAAGGTGGTCGCCGCACATCTGGGCAGCGGCGCAAGCCTTTGTGCGATCCGGGGCGGCAAGAGCATCGACAGCTCGATGGGGTTTTCGACGCTGGACGGCATCCCGATGGCGACGCGTTCGGGTGCGCTGGACCCCGGCGTGATCCTGCATCTGATGGGCGAAATGGGGCAAAGCCTGAAACAGGTCGAGACCATGCTCTATCGTGAAAGCGGCCTTCTGGGCGTGTCGGGTTTCGAGGCTGACAGCCGCGAGCTGATGGCCAGCACGCGCCCAGAGGCTGCCGAGGCGATCGACCTCTTTTGCCTGCGCATCGCGGGCGAGGTGGCACGGTTGGCGACCAGCATGGGCGGGATCGATGCGCTGGTCTTCACGGCAGGAATCGGCGAGCATCAGCCCGGTATCCGCGCCCGTGTCGCCGCGCGGCTGGCCTGGCTTGGGGCAGAGCTTGACCCCGATGCCAATGAAGCAGGGTCGCGCAGGATCAGCACCGCCGCCAGCCGGGTGCAGCTTCTTGTCATTCCGACCGATGAGGAAAGCATCATCGCCCAGGAGGCCGTCAGCGAAGAGGCAGCGACATGATTGATCTGAAAGGCAAACGCGGCCTCGTGGTTGGCGTGGCGAATGAGGCCAGCATCGCCGCCGGTTGCGCCAGGGCCTTTCGCGCGGCGGGGGCAGAGCTGGCGCTGACCTTTCTTAATGAAAAGGCCCGGCCATGGGTCGAACCCGTGGCGCAGGAAGTGGGTGCGCCGCTGTTCCTTCCTTGCGATGTGCGTGAACCCGGCCAGTTGGAAGCCGTGTTTGACCGCATTACCGCTGAATGGGGGCGGCTTGATTTTCTGCTTCATGCCATCGCCTTCGCCCCGCGCGAGGATCTGCACACCAGCGTTGTCAACGCTTCGGCCGAAGGTTTTGCGACGGCGATGGATATCTCTTGCCACTCCTTCCTGCGCATGGCGCGGCTGGCGCGGCCTTTGATGCAGGCGGGTGGTTCGCTGATCACGGTCAGCTTTTACGGCGCGGATCGGGTGGTCGAGAATTACAACCTCATGGGTCCGGTAAAGGCCGCGCTGGAGGCTTCGGTCCGCTATGCGGCGGCCGATCTGGCGGGCGAAGGGATTCGTGCCTTTTCGCTTTCAACCGGTCCGGTCAAGACCCGCGCCGCCTCGGGGATCGACCGGTTCGATGCGCTGATGGATAAGATTCGCGCCCGTACGCCTGCGGGAAAACTGGTAAGCATCGAAGAGATCGGTACGCTGGCGGCCTTTCTGGCAACCGAGGCCGCAAGTCCCATGAGCGGATCGGTGGTCTATGCCGATAACGGATTTCACACCACCGCCTGAGGCAGGCGCGGGGCCCCGCCCTTGACCGGAAGGCGGATCCGGGGCAAAGCGGAATCAACATCAGTTGACAGCATTCTGACAGGCGCCGCCGCGTGACCTTCTTTACGGTTCATCCCTTCCATTCCTTCAATCTTGCCGTGGTCTTGCTGATCGCGGGCAAGATCCTGACCCTGAACATTGATCTTCTGCGCCGCTATTCGATCCCCGAGCCGGTGGCGGGCGGCTTTCTCTGTATCGCGGTAACGGGGCTCCTCTGGGCGCTGTTCGATCTGAAGGTCTCATTCGAGGTGGGGATCCGTGATTTCCTGCTGCTGGTGTTCTTTGCCGGTATCGGGCTGAAATCCGATATCCGCACGCTGCTTGCGGGGGGCAGGCCGTTGGTGATCCTGTTGATCCTTGCGACCAGCTTCATCCTTTTGCAGAACTTCGCGGGGATGGGGCTGGCGAGGCTCTTTGGAATGGAGCCGAAGGCCGGGCTGATGGTCGGCTCGGTTTCGCTGACCGGCGGCGTTGGCACCACGCTGGCCTGGGCACCGATATTCGCCGAAAAGCTGGGGATCACGAATGCGCTGGAACTGGGGGTCGCGGCCAATACTGTCGGGCTAATCGCGGCCTGTGTGATCGGCGGGCCGATTGCGGCGCTCCTGATCCGGCGGGGCGGGCTGAAGGCGGAAAACAAGCGCGATCTGGACATCGGCGTTCCGAATGAGGGGCGCGCGGTCCGGATGGATTACTTCTGCATCCTCTGGTCGATCCTGGCGCTGAATGTCACCGTGCTGATCGGGCTGGCGCTGCATGAGGCGATCACGGCGGCCGGCGTCACGCTTCCAGCCTTTGTCAGCTGCCTTGTCGCGGGGATCGTGCTGCGCAACCTTTTGCCGCTGGCCCCGAGGCGGTTAGTGCGGCGGATCTGGCCTGGGGTCGATGATGCGCTGGCGCTGATCTCGGATCTGTCACTCGGGCTTTTCCTGATCATGGCGCTGATGGGCCTGCAGGTCTGGGAGCTGAACGGCGTCCTTCTGTTCATTACCGCCGCCCTTGTGATGCAGATCCTGCTGACGGTCGGATTCACGATTTGGGTCGTGTTCCCCGCGATGGGGCGCGATTATGAGGCGGCGGTGATCTCGGCCGGGTTTGGCGGTATCACGCTCGGCTCAACCGCCACCGCCATCGCCAGTATGACCGCCGTGGCGCAGCAACATGGCGCGGCGCACCGGGCCTTTGTGATCGTGCCGCTGGTCTGCGGCTTTTTCATCGATATCGTCAACGCGCTGATCATCTCGGCGCTGGTCGGCTAGGGTGTGTTGACGTTCACCGGAGTCGGATGACGGTTGCGGCGAGAGCAATGAAGGCGCTGAAACTTTCATCAGTCTTGCAGCAGCGCATGGCGATGCCTCTGTATTCCTTGAGCCTGCCGAAGAGGTTCTCGATCAGGTGCCGCCACTTGCAGGTTTCGCGGTCGAATTCGGCGGGGAAGCGGCGGTTGGACTTTGGCGGAATGACCGGCTCGATCCCTGCACCGGTTAGCGCCTCGCGCAGCCAATCGGCATCGAACGCCCGGTCGGCAAGAAGTTGGCCACACGTCAGGCCATCGATCAGCGCCCCTGTGCCGCGCAGATCATGGGCCTGTCCCGGCAGCAGCCGAAAGTCGGTCAGGTTGCCGACCGCATCGGCCAAAGCCATGATCTTGGTTGTTATCCCTCCGCGAGAGCGCCCGATGGCCTGGCTTTGCGTCCCCCTTTTGCGCCCTGTCCGTGGCGGTGAACCTTGACGATGCTGCCGTCGATCATGGCGTATCCAAAATCGGCATCTTCAGCCAGGGCTCGGAACATGCGGTAGAACGCATCGGCCTTTACCCATCGCCGGAACCGCTTGAACACTGAGTTCCACTTGCCGAAATCCGCCGGCAAGTCGCGCCATGGACAACCGGTCCGGACTATCCAGAGACCCGTTCTGCGGAGCCGCCTTTGTGTTCCGAGCGAAGCGGGCGGATCGGATCAAGCTCTTGATCTGGGATCAGACCGGGATAGTGCTGGTTCACAAGCGGCTCGAGGGCGGCAAGTTCGTCTGGCCACAGGTGCGCGACGGGGTCATGCGCCAGACGCTGATCAACGATGATCTCGACGCCTTCACCCGGATCCCGGCAATGTACGGCAATTCCATCGCGCAGCTGGAGTCGGACGTGGTCTGGGGCATCATTACCTCGAACCCGGCCATGGCCGACGGCAACGCGCTGTTCCACACCACGCACAAGAACCTCGCGGGCACCGGCGCGGCGCTGGCGGTCGATGCGGTGGGCGCGGCGCGGGCGGCGATGGCCAAGCAGACGGGCCTCGACAAGAAGACGGTGCTGAACGTCCGGCCCGCCTTCCTGATCGTGCCCGCCTCGTTGGAACTGAAGGCCGAGCAGCTGGTCGCGCAGAACCTCGTGCCCGCCGCGACGTCCAGCGTGGTGCCGCAGTCGATCCGCACACTGGCGCCGATCAGCGAGCCCCGGCTCGACGCGGCCAGCGAGACCGCCTGGTATCTCGCGGCCAGCCCGAACCAGATCGACACCATCGAGTACGCCTATCTCGAGGGTCAGCAGGGCGCCTACATCGAGACGCGCAACGGCTTCGACGTCGACGGCGTCGAGATCAAGTGCCGCCTCGACTTCGGCGCCAAGGCGATCGACTGGCGCGGTCTCTACAAGAACCCGGGCGCGTAACGCACCCATCCTGAACCCTGACACACGGGCGGTCCTGACGGGCCGCCCTTCGTCTTTCCACGAGGATCACGTCCATGAAAAACTTCGTCCAGCCCGGCAACACCATCACCCTGACCGCGCCCTATGCCGTCGCCTCCGGCGATGGTCTGCTCGTCGGCTCCATCTTCGGCATCGCCGCCGGAGCGGCCGCCCTCGGCGAGCCCGTCGAGACCTCGCTCGTCGGCGTGTTCGACATCACCAAGGTCGGCTCCCAGGCCTGGACCGTCGGCGCCAAGATCTATTGGGACGACACCAACAAGCGCTGCACCACGGTTGCCACCGACAACACCCTCATCGGCGTGGCCGTCGAGGCGGTGGCGAGCGGCGCGAGCGATACCATCGGCCGGGTACGGCTGAACGCGGCCTTCTGATGAGCGCCTTCGCCGCCGCCGTCGGTGCGCTCTTCGCCGATCCGAACATCGGCCGGGACGCGGTCTACATCGCCGACGGCGGCACGCCCGTCCTGGTGCGCGTCGTCGCCCGGCGTGCCGATGCGGTCACCGACTTCGGCGATGCGCGGCTCTGGTCCGAGACCACGCGGATCGACCTGCGCGTCGCCGAGGTGGCGAACCCGCGTCCCGGCGATAGGATCGAGATCGATGGGGACGCCTTCCTCATTCAGGGCGAGCCCGTCCGCGACCGCGAGCGGCTCGTCTGGACCGTGGATCTGAGGCCCGCGTGAAACTGAAGCTCGACATCGATCCCGACATCGTCGCGATGATGGCGGCTGAGGTCGCCGCGGGCGAACGCGCCGTGACCGCCGCCATGCGCGAGGCCGGGACCGGGCTGAAGTCGGCGTGGCGGTTGCAGATCACCGGCGCGGGGCTCGGCACACGGCTCGCCAATTCGATCCGGAGCCAGACCTTCCCGAGGTCGGGCGAGAGCCTGGACGCCGCAGCTCTGGTCTGGTCCGAGGCGCCGGTCATCGTCGGCGCGCATGACGCCGGGCCGCTGATCCGCTCGAAGGACGGGTTCTGGCTGGCGATCCCGCTGCCCGCCGCGGGCAAGTCCCTGCGCGGCGGCCGGATCACTCCTGGCGAGTGGGAACGGCGACGCGGGCTGCGGCTGCGCTTCGTCTATCGCCGCACCGGTCCGAGCCTGCTGGTGGCCGAGGGGCGGCTGAACACGAAGGGCCAGGCGGTGGTGTCGCGCTCGAAGACCGGACGCGGCAAGGTCACCGCGCCGATCTTCCTGCTGGTCCCGCAGGTGAAGCTGCCCAAGCGGCTGGATCTGGCGCGGGATGCGGAGAGAGCGGTGGACAGCGTGCCGGGGCTGATCGTGGCGAACTGGGTCGAGGGGCGGATCGGCTAATGGCAGGACCTCCGGCGGGCGGACAACGACCTGCATCGGCGCTACAGTAATTTGGCAGGATCGGGGGCACAGAAATGCTAAACGGCTTTGGCGCCGAACGGATCATGGCCATGAACGCTACAGTCTGGGCGCGGCATGCGAATCCCTGGAGTGGCTGGTCGCGGGTTTCGATCCTGCCCCTGCTTGCCGTTGCCGTCTGGAGTCGCGTCTGGATTGGTTGGTGGGCGCTGCTTCCAATAGGCGCAGTGCTGATCTGGACATGGTTGAACCCGCGCCTGTTCCCACCTCCGGCGTCCACCAACAACTGGATGTCGAAGGGTGTCCTAGGCGAGCGCATCTGGCTGCTGCGGGGCAAGGACGCGGCGCTCGCGCATCATGTCCCGGTGGTCAGAGCCCTGACGATTGCGACGTCGACAGGCGCAGTGTTTCTGGTCGTCGGGCTTGCGGCGTTGAATCTGTCCCTGACGATGACTGGCGTTGCTATCGCAATGCTGTCGAAGCTTTGGCTCCTGGACAGGATGGTCTGGGTCTACTCCGAGATCGAGGAAGATCGCTCTCTCCTACACCCGGATGACCGGAAGGCTCATCCCAAAAACCCAGACAGCCCGTAAACCATGCCCACTCCCCGCGAAACCATCCTCGCCGCGCTGCACGCGCGGCTCTTGGCGCTGCCCGCCACCGCCCTGCGCGGTGAGGTGCTGCCCGAGCGCGTCCCGGCCGAAGGCCTGCTGATCCTGCGCGACGGCGAGCCAGGCGAGCCGGAGGTCACGCTCTCGCCACTACGCTACCACTACCAGCACCGCGCCGAGATCGAGGCTGTCGTTCAGTGCGCTGCGCCACGACGAGGTTCCTGCGATCCTGCAGCGGGGCGAGCGCGTGCTGTCGCGGCGCGAGGCGCAGAGCTACGGCGCAGGCGGAGGCGTCAACATAACCATCATGGCGCGTGACGCCGAGAGCTTTGGACCTGCCCCGGTTTCGTTCCGGTCTTCTGAGAGCGATGCTCTCACCAAAGGAGACAGGATATGGCAGCGACACACGGCGACGAGTTCAAGCGGGATGCGGTTCGCATCGCGCTCACCAGCGGCCTGACGAGACGTCAGGTTGCGTCTGATCTTGGGGTTGGGCTTTCGACGCTCGGCAAGTGGATACGGGCGATTTCCGATGAGGCGAAGGTGCCTGACCGGGACGCCGATCTTCTGCGCGAGAATGAACGGCTGCGGAAAGAGAACCGTATATTGCGCGAGGAGAGGGAAGTATTAAAAAAGGCGGCTCAGTTCTTCGCGGCTCAAAAGCCGTGAGGTTTCAGTTCATTGCCAGCTATCGGGGCAGCCTTTCGCGCAGCCATCTCTGTCGCATGATGGGCGTAACGGATCGCGGGTTGCGCGCGTGGCTGCGCAGGCCCCCGTCCATCCGTCAGCGGCGCGACATGGTGATCCTGGCGCATATCCGCGAACAGCATCGGCTGAGCCTGGGCAGCTACGGCAGGCCGCGGATGACCGAAGAGTTGAACGAGCTGGGCCTGCGGGTCGGACAGCGTCGGGTAGGCCGTCTGATGCGCCAGAACGGCATCCGCATCATCCGCAGCGAGCGGCGTTCAAGCGCACCACCGACAGCGATCACGCCTTCAACATCGCGCCGAACCTCTTGCAACAGGACTTTTCGGCGAGTGCCCCGAACCAGAAGTGGGCGGGCGACATCACCTACATCTGGACGCGTGAGGGCTGGGTTTATCTGGCCGTCATCATCGACCTGTTCTCGAGGCGCGTGATTGGCTGGGCTATCAGCAACAGGATGAAACAGGATCTGGCGATCAGGGCGCTGAACATGGCTGTTGCCCTGCGCCGCCCGCCACCAGGCTGTATTCATCACACGGATAGTCAGAAGATGGTTGCCAGTTCTTGGGCGGCCTGACTCTCACAGCGATAGACCGTCTGGTAAGCTGGCGCCGCAAGGCGTCCTGCGCGGTTTGACCCACACACTGATCGACCGCCGTGTCTTTCCCCGGACCTGTCGGCCGCCCAGGAACGCCTTGCGGAGAGGCTGCGCCTCGCCGCTGCTTGTGACCCGAGAAGGGCCTGACCGATCCGGTCACATGACTGTCCTGTCCATGCATCCGGTTGGGGTGGAGCTTGTGGAACTTGCAACTCAAAGGGCCCAGACATGCACGAGACAAGCAATACCGCGAACCGTATTGTCGGCGGCGTCGACACGCACAAGGACTTGCACGTGGCCGCCGTCGTTGACAACCATGACCGAATCCTCGGAACCAGCAGCTTTGCCGCGACGCGACAAGGCTATCGCCAGATGCTCGCTTGGATGCGCAGTTTGGGCCAGCTTCAGCGCGTGGGGATCGAATCCACTGGCAGCTACGGCGCGGGGCTCCTGCGCTTCCTGCAAGCCGCAGGGATCGAGGTTCTCGAGATCACCGCGCCTGATCGGCAAGACCGGCGCAGGCGCGGCAAGAACGATGATCTCGATGCCCAGAATGCCGCACATGCGGCCCTCGCTGGAGCGAGAACGGTCACCCCACGAACCCGCGACGGGATGGTTGAATCCCTGAGAGTTCTTAAGGCTTGCCGTAAGACCGCTGTCACTGCGCGGCGTGTGGCCTTGCAGATGATCCACAACACGATCGTCTGCGCGCCCGATATCCTGCGCGATCAGCTCCGCCATATGACACGGATGCAGTTGGTGCGGACACTGGCCGCCTGGCGTCCGGATCTGACAGCCTATCGTGAAGTCGAGGCCGCCTATCGCATCAGCCTCAAGTCGCTCGCCCGTCGCTATATCGAACTGCACGATGAGATTGCCGACCTCGACATGATGATCAAAGCGATTGTCGAGGACCTGGCCCCTGAACTCGTCGCCCGCAACTCCATCGGCCACAACGGCGCCGCTCAACTGCTGCTTACGGCGGGCGACAATCCGGAACGCCTCAAGTCCGAAGCCAGCTTTGCCGCTCTGTGCGGCGCCAGCCCGGTCCCTGCATCATCAGGGAAGACCGTCCGACATCGTCTGAACCGCGGGGGCGATCGCGCGGCCAACAGCGCGCTGCACATCATTGCGATCGGCCGGCTCAGGACCGATGAGAAAACCAAGACCTATGTGGCCCGGCGCATCGCCGAAGGGCATAGCAAGCTGGAAGCCATCCGCAGCTTGAAACGCTACATTGCACGCGAGGTCTTCGGTATCATCATGCGCCGACAGCAGGACATCAACCGCACTCGCATTGCCGCTTGACAAACAGAAGGGCGTCCGCGGCGCGCAATACTGCGCCCATGACTACCAGAAACTTCTCCGCAAAAACGGGTTCAAGGTATCAATGAGCGGCAAGGGCAACTGCTATGATAACTCGGCCGTCGAGAGCTTCTTCAAGTCCCTGAAGGCCGAACTGGTCTGGAGGCGCGAATGGCACACCCGACGCGACGTCGAGATCGCCCTCTTCGAATACATCAATGGCTTCTACAACCCGCGCCGCAAACACTCAGCCCTCGGCTGGAAATCACCCGTGGCCTTCGAGCAGAGGGCCGCTTAACATGAGCACCTGACCGGAACAGAAGCGGTGCAGGTCCACTTTCGGTCGATGCGCAGGACGCCGAGGGCGTGCTGACCTCTGACCGTATCACTGAGACCGACATCCTCGACGGCCGCTGGGACAATGCCGAGGTAGAGGCCTGGCGGGTAAACTGGGCCGACACCGGCCAGCGCGTATTGATGCGCCGCGGTGCCATCGGCCAGATCCGGCGTGGGCGTCTGGCCTTC
>Ga0209476_10000921_pt1 | contig 20365 bp, 15 predicted proteins | sample KloWWTrecipitate_FD_187179 | JGI IMG/M metagenome (GOLD analysis project Ga0209476, IMG submission 187179) | Active sludge microbial communities from Klosterneuburg, Austria, studying microevolution and ecology of nitrifiers - Klosterneuburg... | ecosystem: Engineered > WWTP > Aerobic digester... | reverse complement strand
TGATCCCCGCGTACAACGCCGGGCCATTCATCGACGCCGCGATCGAGTCGATCGTGACGCAAGATTCGCCACCGGACGAGATCATCGTCGTCGACGACGGCTCCAGCGATGACACCGCCCAACGCTGTGCGAAGTGGGGTGATCGAGTTCTCCTCATCCGCCAGGCACAGCACGGCGTCGGGAGAGCCCGCAACGTCGGGGTCGACGCCGCGACCGGCCGTCTCCTGGCCTTCTTGGACGCTGACGATCTCTGGATGCCCGAGAAGCTCACACTGCAGGTTGCCCATCTCAATGCACATGCATCACATGTCGCCGTGTTCGGGTGGATGCAGAACTTCATCCACCCGGGTGCTGCGATCACGCCCGATGCGCGCACGCCGATGAACGCTCGGCCGGCGTTTCAGGCACCCACGATGCTGGCCCGGCGGGAAGTGTTCGCTTCCATCGGCAGGTTCGACGAGGAGGGCCCGCTGCAGGGTTGGGTCGATTGGTATCTGCGCCTCATCGAATCCGGCCTGCCGCTGGGGATGGTCGACACACTCTGCCTACGACGACGCATCCATGGAGCCAACATGACGCTGACCACACCCGGGGTGTCGACCGGGTACCACCGGCTGATCCACGCGTCGCTGCAGCGGCGGCGGGCGCGTTCCGGCGAGGAGCGCTAGATGGCCAAGGGCTACTTCGGCCGTTGGCCCGACGACCAACTGCGCTCCTACGGCCAGCCATTGACCGAGGCCGCCGACGCGGCGGCCGCAGTTGTCGGAGGATGGATCACGCACACGATCCGGGTCGGACGTTCCGTCCTTGCGCTACGCACCATCGACCCCACGCTGCACGCGCTGTTCGTCCGGGCGACGTGGCACCTGACCTCACACGAGCCGGCGACGATCACCATCTCGGTGTGCGATGAGGCCAGCGCGGCGGCCGCCCCGCCCGCCGAACCGTCCTGGACCGCCGAGTACTGGCGACACGAGGGTGCCGAGACCGTGCTCTACTTCGATCGCGATCTGGGCACGGTGTCGTGGAGTGACACCGCCAGCCGAAACGCCCTGTGGTGGATCCCCTCCGCCGCAGCGGTCCCACCGTGGGAACGACCGGCACCACTGCGCACATTGATCGACCGCCTGGTCGGCCCAACCGGGGCCACTCTCGTACACGCGGGTGTCGTCGGTGACGATCACGGCGGCGTGCTGATGGCCGGTCGCGGTGGCAGCGGCAAGTCGACGTCGATCGTCATGTGCGTGGCCAGCGGGTTGTGCACCGGGGGCGACGACTTCCTACTGGTGGAGAACGGCGACGTACCGCCCACGGCTCGAAGCCTGTACGCCACGGCACGTCTCGTACCGACCAGCCCCGCGTGGGCACACTTCACTCCTGACCCGGCAGCCATCGAGGTTCCCATCGACGCCGACAGCGAAGACGTGAACCTCTCCAAGCGGACCATCTACCTCGGCGAACAGTTCCCCGGACGTGTGCGAGACAGCTTCGAGATCCGAGCGGTGGTGATTCCGACGGTCACCGCGGGCGAGACCCGGCTCTCGCCCATCCGACCGGCACAGGCACTGTTGGCGTTGGCCCCCAGCTCGATGCTGCAACTCGATCCACGGGCCAGCGCATTGCGGGCGATCGCCGACCTGGTACGTCAGGTCCCCTGCTTCGGCCTGGATCTCGGCAGCGACACAGAACAGGTTCCACTCGTCATCGCTTCACTCCTCGGCCAGGGGGCGCAGTGACACCCACTTCCGGCCATGCCGACGAAGCCGCTCGTCGCACGCTGCTGCTCGCCACCGCCGCCCTGCATCGTGGCCGGTTCGACGCCGCGCACGAACTCGCTGCACAGGTGCTGGGGAACAGCGCGCTGCTATCACCCGCCTACGGGCACGACGGCCAGCGTCGACATCGTCTCGAGTCGCAGGCCGTGGCTGTTTGCGTCGATGCCGAGATCGGTAGGAGCCAGGTCGCCGCTGCAACCGATTTCGCCGACGAGGCGTGGGCTGTCGACCCGGTCGACCCGGTGGTGTTGGCCGCACGAGTTCGTGCGTGGGAAGCCCGCGACGGCGACGATGGCGCGCTGCAGGCGTTCGGCCTGACCCGCCTGTCCACATGCGAACCGGATGGGGTGGCACCCGACCTGAGGCTGCCGGTGTGCCTCACCATCTGCCGCAACGAACGGCATCAGCTCGACTCGTTCCTCCATCACCATCGAGGCATCGGGGTGGGTCATTTCGTCGTCGTCGACAATGGCTCCACAGATGGCTCGGTCGAGTTCCTACGCCGTCAGCACGACGTGGACCTCTGGTCGACAGACACCGGATTCCGCGACCTGGCCTTCGGTGCGGCCGCCTTCATGGCCATCTCCCGTCGGCAACTGCGGCAGCGATGGCTCCTCATCGTCGATGCCGACGAGCGTTTCGTAGTACCTCCACCGTGCGACAACGTGGCAGATCTGCTCGTCGCGCTCGACAGCGAACGCTGCGACGCGCTCGACGGTGTCCTCGTCGACCTGTACGACGACCAACCGTTCGGGGCACCTCGTTCGCACGTTCCACGTGACCTTCGCGAACGCTCGTGGCTCGACCGGACGTGGATGCACGGCGTGCACGAACACGCCGGCCCCTTCGCGAACGCCGATCATCTCGTCGGCGGGGTTCGCCAGCGCCTGTTCGGGTCGCCACCCGACTTCCTGCTGTCGAAGGTCCCGCTCGTTCGACAGTCGCCCGACCGGTTGTTGGTGGCCGGCCAACACGACACCAACGTCAGCGCCACGAGACGCAGCCACGGGAGAGCCGCCGTGCTGCACACCAAGTTTCTCGCCGATGCGTCGCGACTCTCCGTCGAGGCCGGGCGCCGCCAGCACGCCAACGACGCGCGCGACTATGCCCGCTACACATCGTTGCTGGCCGACGCACCATCACGCTCCTTCCTCGCGCCGGAGGAATCGGTTCGATACACCGGCCCGGAGATTCTGAGCGAGTTGGCCATCGTGCGCCCCATGCCGAGCCCGCCGGCACACAGAGCCGTCGAACCGTGAAGTATCAACCGACCCCCGCCCACGCCGCGATCCTGCGCGCGGCCATTGCCCCGGTACCTGCTGCCGCTGACGCATGGCTCCACTGGCGGGCCTCTCACGATGTAGCCGATGCCGACAGCGAGGAAGTCAGAGTGCTTCCTGCAATTGCGTCACGTCTCGCTGCAGTTCTGGTCGACGACCGCGACCTTCAGCGGATGCATCGCCTTCGCCGCGAGGCCTGGGCCGCGAACACGGTCCGCGCCGCGCGCAGCGCACTTCTCGCGTCGTCGCTCGCGTCTGACGGGATCGACTCGGTGTTCTTCAAGGGGCTCGGCGTGCTCCCGTTCTGGGCCGACCCCACCGCGCGCCGCATGAGCGATGCCGACATCCTTGTCCCGTGGCGCCACCGCCACGAGGCCATCGACCACCTCGCGGGCCTCGGCTTCCGGCCGCTGTACGGCACGACCATCGAGCAGATGCACGCGCTCGACGTACTCCTCCCCGGCTTCGGTATGGAGCGCGACGACGGCATGGAACTGGACCTTCACTGGCGGCCGCTGCACCACATGCGGCCGAGTCCAGATGCCGACCAGGTGGTCTTCGACAGCGCCGTGAGGGCACCGGTCGGCACGACCGAACTGTTGGTGGCACACGCTGGACACGAACTGGTGCTCGTTCTCGGACACGGACTGCGCACCACCTCGGGAGCCCATCTCGTGGCCATCGTCGACGCCGCACAGCTACTGCAGTCCGCCGACTTCGACGTCGATCGCTGCGTCGACCTCGCCCGCCGGTATGAACGCGGCGGAGCCGTGCTCGCGGGGTGCGAGTTGGCTCTCGAGTCGATGGGCCGACCCAGCAGCGGCCACGGATCTGACAACGTGCTCGTCGAGCACGTCACTGCAGTGCGTGATCGGCTTCGGCGACGACCACTCGGAGAACGCCTTCTCGAACGCCGGCTACTGGCCACACCGGGCCGGCCAGAACGCCGAGCGGCGCTGGCCAGAGACATCTGGGTCGCTGCCACCACACCTGCGCAGCAAGGTGGAGCGCTGGAGGGGCTCGCGGATCTCGCCAGACATCGCGCCAACGTGCCCAGAGCGCGCCATCTGTTGCCGCAAGCGGTGTGGCGGCTGTCGGGGCGGGCCGCCTGGGCACACAGGTTCCGACGACCACCACTGGGAGCATCGTCCCAGCCGATGCCTGCCGAAGTGGGCGACAACCTCACCTTCGGTACCGGCCACGACGGAATCGGCGCGCTCGAGTCCGGTTGGTGGACCGCTGAAGCGGAGCACGTCTGGAGCCGCGGCCGGGAAGCCGTCCTGGTTCTCACACTCGATCTGGCTCCAGAGGAGACTTGCGTACTGGGGCTCCGCATCGCTCCCTTCCTCAGCTCGGGCAGCCCTGAGATGCGCGTCGACGTGCGGGTCAACGGCCGACCTCGGACACGCGCGTACTTCGCGCGCAGTTTCCACGCCACCGAGTGGCAACGGCTCACGATCCGAGGCTGCGACCTGGATCAGGGTCGCTGCGAGGTGATGCTGTTGGTCCACGGCAGTTCCAGTCCAGAGGCCGCCGGGCTCTCCACCGACGAGCGGCAACTCGGCGTGGCGCTTCTCGGGCTGACGATCGAGGCCAGTTGATGATCGGTCACACCATCATCGTCAACGGCAACTGCAGCTAGCGTCGCCAACGTGCTCCATCGTGCCCTCGACAGGTCGTTTCCCGATGAGGTGCGCTTCCGCATCACCGGGCTCACGATGGCTCGCACGATGGCCAACGGGTGTTACCGATTCGCAGTGCCATTCTTGGCCACCATCGCTCGCGGCAACGGGACCACCCTGGCCGGTATCGGGATTGCAGTGGCCATCAGCGAACTGTCCGGGTTGCTCTCGCCGTTCACGGGCGAGATCGTCGAACGGATGCACCGACGGACAGCACTCGTCCTGGGCCTGATCGGGGTAGCAGTCGGCACAGTCGTGGCTGCCAGCAGCGTCCACCCGGCGATGTTCGCGGTGGCCCTGGTCATGATCTCGCAGAGCAAGATGATGTTCGATCTCGGCCTCGGTGCCTGGCTCTCGGACCGCGTGCCCTACGGGCAGCGCAGTCGTGTGATGGGCATCACCGAAACGTCGTGGGCAATGGGCCTCCTGCTCGGCGTGACGGCAATGGGCTTGGTCACCGCCGCCACCAACTGGCGCGTCGGATACGGCCTGGGGGCGGCGGCGGTGCTGTGCATGGCCGGTGTGATCGCCAAGCGCATCCCGCCCGACTCCGGGCCCCACACACGCGCCGGACGCGCCGCACGGGCCCCGATCGTGGTGCGCGAGGTCGGTGTGTTGATGCTGGCGATGTTCTGCCTGATGGCCTCCAGCCAGGTCCTGTTCGTGACGTTGGGCAGTTGGCTCGACGACTCGTTCGGCTTCACGCCCGCGATGCTCAGTGCGGTCGCGTTCGGCCTCGGATTCGGCGAGTTGATCTCATCGATCACATCTGCACGCCACACGGACCGGTGGGGCAAGGAACGCAGCGCGGCGGCGGGCGCGGCAATCATGATTCCCGCAGGCCTCGGTCTGGCGCTGTGGCACGAGCACCTCCTCATCGGCCTGCCACTGCTCATCGTGGCCATTGCTGCCTTCGAGTTCGGCATCGTCAGCGCGATCCCACTGGGTACTGCCGCCGTGCCCGGCTCACCGGCGCGCGGCATGGCCTTGATGTTCGCCGCCGGCACGCTGGGCCGTGCCGTCGCCAGCATTCCCGCAACACGCCTCTACGAGAGCTACGGCATCGTGTGGCCGGCCACGATGTGCGCGGTGCTCGCCGTGGCGACAGTGTCGTCCTTCCTCGCGCTCGAACGCCGCCGGCTCGGGCGACCGGCGTAGGTCGCGCTAGCCGCGGTACGCGTTGGTGATGGGCAGGCGGCGGTCCTTGCCGAACGCCTTCGCGCTCACTTTCACGCCTGGCGGGCACTGCCGACGCTTGTACTCGTTGAGATCGACAAGGCGGCAGATGCGCCGCACGATCGCTTCGTCGTGACCCATCTCGATGATCTCGCCGGCAGTGCGGTCGTCCTCCACGTACAGCGTGAGGATCGGATCGAGCACGTCGTAGGGCGGCAGGCTCTGATCGTCGCGCTGGTCGGGGCGCAGCTCTGCGGACGGGGGCTTGGTGATCACGTGTTCGTTGATGGTCTCGCGTCCGTCGCGGCGATTGACATACCGACACAGGTCGTAGACGCGGGTCTTCATCACGTCCTTGATGACCCCGTAGCCGCCCACGGAGTCGCCGTAGATGGTGAAGTAGCCCACTGCGATCTCGCTCTTGTTGCCAGTGGTGAGCACCATCCAGCCGTGCTTGTTGCTGAGCGCCATCAGCGTCATACCCCGGATGCGGCTCTGCAGGTTCTCTTCCGTGAGGTCGGCAGGCTTGCCCCGGAAGGCCGGCTCGAGCATGGAGAGATACGCCGAGAACGCCGGCTCGATGGCCACGGTGTGGAAGTCAATGCCCAGCTTCTCCGCGAGGTCGACGGCGTCCGACTTGGAGTGGTCGCTGCTGTAGCGCGACGGCATGGACACGCCGTGCACGTGATCGGCACCGAGCGCGTCGACCGCGATGCACGCGACGATCGTGCTGTCGATGCCGCCTGACAAACCGATGACGACGTCGGTGAAGCCGTTCTTGACCACGTAGTCACGAGTGCCCAACACGATCGCGTCGTACAGCTCGGCGTCAGCCTCGGGCAGCTCGACCATCCGCACCGGCGCGACCGTGGTCTGTGCCACAGGTTCCTCGCTGACCACCACCACGTTCATCGGCGTCTCGGTGCGGCGACCGCGCGGGTCGAGGAGACGCTTGCGATAGACCGGCTCGATGTCGACTTCGGCGATCAGCAGTTCCTCGACGAGCAGGGCGGCACGGGCCACCAGGTTGCCATCGGCGTCGAACACCATGCTGCCGCCGTCGAACACCAACTCGTCTTGCCCGCCGACCTGATTGACATAGACCAGGGCGCAACTGGCGTCAGCCGCCCGGGTGGCCAGCATGCGCTCTCGCGCCTGCGACTTGCCCGCGTGATAGGGCGAGCCGTTGATGTTGATGTTCAGCTCGGCACCACCGGCGGCCTGCTGTGCAAGCGGCCCGGTAGGGCTCCACACGTCTTCGCAGATGCTGATGCCGACCTTGACACCACCGATCACGTAGAGCTCGTAGGGGTCGCTCTCGTCGCCGGGCGTGAAGTAGCGGGCCTCGTCGAACACGGCGTAGTTGGGCAGCAATCGCTTGCGATACGTACCAACGACTTCGCCACCGACGCACACTGCGGCAGCGTTGTAGAGGTCGCGATCCGCGGCGACGTACCCGACGACCGCGGCACAGCGACGGGTGCGTGCGGCGACGCGGCCGAGTGCGGACAGGTTGTCGGCCACGAAGCCAGGCTTGAGCACGAGGTCCTCGGGCGGGTAGCCGGTGACGGACAGCTCGGGGAAGGCGACGATGTCGCAACCCGCGGCCTCTGCCGCGTCGTACGCCGCGCAGATCTTGGCCACGTTGCCGTCGAGGTCGCCGACCGTCGGGTTGATCTGAGCGAGGGCGATGCGCAGCCGAGTCACGGCGTGCAGGCTAGCCAATAGGTGGTCACGGACGACCTCGATGCGAGGACCTACCCCTGGAAGTAGCCGGTGACGTCGACCACCAGATGAGTGCCGGTGTAGACGAAGTACGACGACGACCCACCGCCGAGCACGGTCATCGAGAGCACGCTTCGTGTCTGGCCGGCCGCGGTGGTGTTGCCGTTGCTGACCTCTGGCGGCTGCGAGAGCCCGGTCGGGAAGGCGGTGACGTAGCCGAAGCCATCGGCCTCGATCATGATGATGTTCTGCGTGACCCCGAAGGCGTTGTCGGGTACAGCCGCGGCGTTGACCGATACCGTCGCGCCGGCCGCCAGCCGCCCGAACGGCAGCGACGACCGAGTGTCGACGATGCGTGTCGGCGCGAGCGGCACATAGGTGCCGGTCGACGAACTCGGTGCCGTGCCGTCGGTGAACGAACCCACGACATCGACCAGTACGTGGGCGACGTCGTGCAGCCGGAGATCGATGCTGCCGTCGGCACCCAGCGGGACCACCACCAGGTTGGCCCGGGTATCGCCGAAGCCGTTGACGTTGACGTTGGACGACGGTGGCTCCGCGCCGGCGTGGGGCTTGGCCACCACGTAGCCGCTGATGCCGACGTTGCCCGAGATCGCGGTGACGATGACGGCGACCGAACTGTTGGCCGCCGTGATGCCGTAGCGCCCAGCGATCGGCACGTTCACCAGCGTCTCGACACCGTCGGGTGCGGTCGAGTAGAGGTTGGCCGCAGTCGATGGGGAGCGTGTATCGGCGGCGCGAACGGGTGTGGTCTGCGTGAATCGTCCACCCGTCGCCACCCCACTGGGGGCCACGTCGAAGAACCCGATCACATCGACCAACACGTCTGCACGCGTCGACGTGAAGATCATCACATTGCCATCCGCGTCGATCGGCACGACCGAGGCATTGGCCGCGACCTGACCACCCTGGCCGTTGATGTTCGACGACGGGGGAAGGGTGGTACGAGGGAGCCAGGCGGTGAGGAAGCCATCTGACGCGGTGCTGATGAACGTGAGATTGACGAGCGCCGCCCGGTGATTGCCCTGAGCCGCCACAACGTTGACGAGGCGGCTGGTGCCGGCTCGCAACGGCCCGGTGTCGGCCCCTGCATTGCGGCTGTCGAACGGCCGGCCCGCCGGCGCCGCGGCCACGTACGACAGCGCGCCCGGTGACGCTGCCGGTGCCGTGTTGTAGACAACCTTGCGAACCTCGTTGGTCGAAGCATTCACCGTATAGAGCGCCCAACCCGCAGGTTCCATCACGAACCCGATGTCGGTGATGCCGCCGACCCCGGAGACGAACGGAACGTTCCAGTTGGTGTTGCCCGCGGCGTTGCGGAAGAAGATCTTGCCCGGGTCTCCATCGGCGAACAGGTAGCCACCGTCGTAGCCGCTACCCCACGCACCATTGGGAACGAAGGCACCGCCGGTGATGTAGTCGCCGCCGTTGGCCGGGTTGTGCGGGTACGCAGCGAGCGGTTGCGTGTACCCGAGACCCGGGTCCGGCGGCGGGCAGATGTTGCTGAACGAACCGTACGCGCAGAACCCTTCGCGCGCCGGGTAGCCGTAGTTGGCGCCGACGATGCCCAGGTCGACTTCCTCGGCGGTGCTCTGACCGACATCATTGATGTAGAAGCGGGTGGCACCGGTGTTGGGGTCGAACGCGAAACGCCACGGGTTGCGCAGGCCGTAGGCGAAGATCTCCTGGCAGATGGTGAGCGGGGTGGCCGGGGTGTTGCCGCGAGTCGCACACACCGCAGTACCCGCGCCGAAGTACGGGTTGCCCGGCGCAGGCGCACCGGTCACACGATCGATGCGCAGGATCTTTCCGTTCAGCAGGCTTCTGTCCTGCGCAGCATCGTTGGGGCCGCTGCTGTTCGCACGCGGGTCACTGCCGCCGTCGCCAACCGAGACGTAGAGAAACCCATCGTTGCCGACTTCCAGATCGCCACCATTGTGGTTGCCCGCGGGCGAGCCGATGTTGTCCAGCAGCACCACTTCGCTGCCGGGGTCGATGGTGTTGCCGCTCATCACGAATCGGCTGACGCGGTTCACGCAGCCGCCGGGGGCGGCCGGGCTGGGCCGGGTGTAGTACAGGAACAGCTGACCGTTGGCCGAGAACTCAGGGTCGAGCGCGACACCCAGCAGGCCACGTTCGCTCTGCGTGCACACCGTCAGGGTGATGGCACTTGCGGCCAGCGGCACGCCACCCTGCAGCACACGAACGGCGCCACCCTTTTGCAGCACGATCACCCTGCCATCGGGTATCGGCGCCAGCGCAGTGGGCGTGGAGACCTTGTTGGTCACCAGTGATTCGGTGAAGCCCGCGACAACCGTTCCCTCGGGTTGCGGAAGGCGCTGCGGCGCTTCGGCACTGGCACCGGATACAGCGACTGATGCGGCGGACAGGGCGAACAGGGCAACCACGAGCAATCGACGCACGAACAACCTCCGAGATCGGCAACGCGCCCGCGTTGAGGCACACACTAGTCATCGGCCGCAGTGAGCGCGTGTTGAGCGGAGATGTCCGGCCTGACGGCTGTGAGATGATGGCCGCCACTAACCTCCCTTCCCCGATGATTCCAGCCGACGAAATCGAGGCCGAGGAGCGGGCGCCAGAGCCGGCAGCCCAAGCCGCGCCAGGTTTGTTGGGTATCGTCGCGCTCCCGGGTTTGGCCGTATGGCGGCGCTGGCCGATTGCGGGTGCTCTGCTCTTCGTCGGCGGCGTGATTGCCCCAGCGTTCGCTCTGATTCTCGTCCTGCAGAACCTCGACGATCTCGTCGGTCTGTTCTCGCGATCCAACGTGTTGCGCGGAATGGTCGTCGTGTCGGTTGCGGCTATCGCCTCTCGGATTGTCGCAGTCTGGTTGACGTCGGATTGTGTCCGCGACCCTGCCGCGCAGCGACACATGCGAATCGTGGGAAGCGCAATCGTTGCGGCCTTGGCGATACCAACAGCCGTCGTCGTGGTCCGGATGGAAGAAGCCCGCTCGGTCGTTCAATCCGTCTTCCAACCGACGTCCGGGTCGGCAGTGGTCACCGTCAGCAAGGAGATCGACCCCCTCTCGGAAGAGTTCCACACGGTGCTGTTGATGGGCAGCGACGAGGGCGACGACCGCCTCGGCCTGCGTACCGACACGATGATCATCGCGCTGGTGCACGAGGCCAGTGGACGCGCAGCACTGGTCTCGGTACCGCGCAACCTGAAGCGCCTCCAGTTCCCGCCGGGCACGCTGCTGGCCGACGAGTACCCCAACGGCTTCGAGGACGACGAGGGGGGTTTGGTCAACTCGCTCTACATCACCGTCGAGAACGACAAGAAGTTGAAGGCGGCCTATGGCACTGGCGAGGCGACTGCCGGCGTGCAGGCACTGATGGAGGGCCTCAGCTACTCGCTGGGCATCACCCTCGACGACTACGCATTGATCAACTCATGCGGGTTCGTCAAGGTGGTCGATGCCATCGGTGGCATCACCATCGACATCGACAAAGAGCTACCGATGCCCAGCAAGCTGCGCTGCTCGAACTATCGACTGCCCCCCACCATCGGCCCCGGTGTGACGTACATGGATGGCACCAAGGCGCTCGGCTATGTGCGCTCGCGAACAGGCGACAGCGACTACCAGCGCATGGACCGACAGCGGTTGCTGCTGCAGACCATCACCGACGAGATCGGCATCGGCGACCTGCTCCTGCGCTTCGGCGATCTCGCGGCAGCGCTGAAGGACAACGTGCGCACGTCGATGTCCGTCGACGAAGCCCGCACCTTGGTGGCGACCCTGCAGAGCGGCGATCAGTCGTTCGATTCGGTGAGCCTCGCACCACCACTGGTCGAGCCGGCGCACCCCGACTTCCCAGCGATCAAGACGCTGATGCAAAAGATCCGCACCGCGTTGTCCACCGGTGCACCGCTCGATCTGCCGACGGACACGACTGGCTAGCTCAGCAGGAAGGTTCGCCCGGAAGCGTTGCAATCACAGAGAGCTGGTACACCACATCGTTCTCCTGGAAGAACGTCAGCTGGTTCGCCTGTTCGAACAGGTCCCCCACCTTCGCCGCTGAAACGCTGGCGCACTCGGCGGCATCTGCGAGCAGCACGCCGGAATCCCCAGGCCAGGTGACGATCGTCGGCGATGGCTGCGTCCAATCTGCTGGATTGACGACGACCGACTGGAAGCGGTAGCTCTCGGCAACCATCGGCGCGCCCGGCCCGACGTTGTCCACGCCGACTGCGGTGGGCAGATCGGAGAGCAACTCGACGAACTTCGACAGGTTGTTGCGGGCCGGCGAGCTGTCGCCGGTGGGCGAATCGATGCCAAGGGCATTGGCGCGGTGCTCGTAGGTGACGCCGTTGACAGTGAGTGTGACGACGGTGTCGGGCGCGTCGGCGATCACGAACCCATCAGCGAGCGAATAGTCCGGAATGGCACCCAGCAGACCGGCGAGGTCCGCAAGCTTGATCACCTTCTGGATTCCTGCGCCGGTGATGGTGCCCTGCACGAGTGCGGGCACGAGGGCCCCCGGGTACTGCAGCGTCGTCGCGCCCGGTGTGTACATCGCCCCGTCGCCGGCGATCAGCAGCGACGGCATGTGGATGAACTCGCTCCCGCGGGTGGTGAAGCCGCCCTCTTGCCCGATTCGGAACACCACGGAATTGGCGTCTGTGGAGACGGCGTACCCGCCACCGTCCTGGCTGTCGTTGCCCTGCACGCTGTTGTTGCCCTGCACGCTGTCGTCGCCGCAGGCGGCAACGAGGGCAATCAGAGCAGGGGTTCCAATGAGGGTGGCCAGAAAACTTCTACGATTCATAGCGTCTTGGACGTTCGAGAGGGGGCGGTGGTTCCCGTGCGCAACTGCTTGCCCTGCAGTTCGACGACCGCCTCGAGCAACGCCGCACGACTGGGCACTTCACACAGCGTTCACACTCGAGCAACGGAGCCGAAATCGGCAGTTGGCACCATGGCGGCGCCCCTTGACCGAAAAGGAATTCCCGTGGCCTACCAAGCTGAATACATCTGGATCGACGGCACAGAGCCGAGCCCGCTGTTGCGGTCCAAGACCAAAATCGTTGCTGATGGTCAGCCACTTCCCGTCTGGAGCTTCGATGGCTCCTCCACGAACCAGGCAACGGGCGACGCGAGCGACTGCATGCTGCACCCGGTCTTCACCTGCCCGGACCCCATCCGCGGTCGCGACAACGTCCTCGTGTTGTGCGAGGTCTACAACGGTCGCGACAGCAAGCCCCACCGCACCAACACCCGCGCCGCCGCGGTGAAGGCCGCCAAGAAGTACGCCAAGCACGAGATGATCTTCGGTATCGAGCAGGAGTACACCTTCCTCAAGATGGACGGCACCCCTCTCGGCTTCCCCAACGGCGGCTTTCCCGAGCCACAGGGCAAGTACTACTGCGGCGTCGGCGCCGGTCGCGTTGCCGCCCGCGAGATCATCGAAGAGCACACACAGGCCTGCTTGGATGCCGGGCTGATGATCGAAGGCACCAACGCCGAAGTCATGCCGGGGCAGTGGGAGTTCCAGATCGGCGCCGCCGATGCGCTCACCGTCAGCGACCACCTGATGGTTGCTCGTTGGCTGCTGCACCGCATCGCCGAGGACTACGACGTAGTGGTCAGCTTCGATGCCAAGCCGGCCAAGGGCAACTGGAACGGCGCGGGCGCGCACACCAACTTCAGCACCCGGGCCATGCGCGAGGACAAGGACATGAAGGCCATCAAGGCCGCATGTGAGGCCATCGGCAAGAAGATCGATCTGCACGTCAAGAACTACGGCCACGACATCGAGAGTCGCCTGACCGGTGCACACGAGACCGCCCCGTACAACAAGTTCAGCTACGGCGTCTCCAACCGCGGTGCCAGCATCCGTATCCCTGGCCAAGTGGAGATCGCCGGTCGGGGCTACGCCGAAGACCGTCGCCCGAACGCCAACTGCGACCCGTACACCGTCACCCGCCTGATCAAGGAAACGGTCTGCAGCGCGGCTGAGTAGTCACCCAACTCGTCATATCACCTGGCAGAACGTTCGCACCGCTCGGGAGTGACTTTCCGGCTGCGGTGGCACACTTTGCACGTTCCTAGCGTCCCTGAGGGAGTCCTCATGCTCGATCAACAACGCGATTACGTGCTGCGCACCGTGGAGGAGCGCGGCGTTCGCCTGATTCGTCTGTGGTTCACCGACGTGCTGGGCAACCTGAAGAGCTTCGCGATCAGCCCCGCTGAACTGGAGAACGCACTCGAGGACGGCATGACGTTCGACGGTTCTGCCATCGACGGTTTCAGCCGAGTGCAGGAAGCCGACGTGCTCGCCATCCCGGACCCCAACACGTTCGAGGTGCTGCCCTGGGGCGACCCGAAATCGGTCGAGGCTCGCGTCTTCTGCGACATCCACCGCCTCGACGGCTCACCCTTCGAGGGCGACCCGCGCCAGGTGCTGCGCCGCAACCTGCAGGCTGCGCACGAGCAGGGCTTCACGTTCTACGTCGCCCCCGACCTGGAGTTCTTCTACTTCGCGCCACCGGAGAAGGGCCAGGCACCCGTTCCGCTGGATGAAGGTGGCTTCTTCGACCTGACCACCACCGACATGTCCGGAACCCTGCGCAAGGAGACCATCCGCACGCTCGAGACGATGAGCATTCCGGTGGAGTACAGCTTCCACGAGGATGCGCCGAGCCAGCACGAGATAGACCTGCGCCACACGGACGCGCTCAACATGGCCGACAGCGTGATGACGTTCCGGCTGGTCGTGAAGGAAGTTGCCGCCAAGCAGGGCGTGCACGCCACGTTCATGCCCAAGCCCTTGGAAGGCGTACAGGGCAGTGGCATGCACATGCACTTCAGCCTGTTCCAGGGCGAGGAGAACGCGTTCTACAGCGCAGACGACCCGTACAACCTGTCGCCCATCGCCAAGCAGTTCATGGCCGGCCTCTTGCGTCACGCGGCCGAGATCACCGCCATCACCAACCAGACCGTCAACAGCTACAAGCGGCTGGTTCCCGGCTTCGAAGCTCCGGTGCACATCAGCTGGGCCCGCAACAACCGCAGCGGTCTCATCCGGGTGCCGGTCGCCAAGCGCGGCAATGCCAGCGCCACCCGAATCGAGTACCGCAGCCCCGACCCGGCGTGCAACCCGTATCTCGCGTTCAGCGTCATCCTCGCTGCTGGACTGAAGGGCATCGCCGAGGGTTACGAGCTGGCGCCCGAGGCCGCTGCCAACCTGTTCGAGCTCGACGATGCCGAGCTGGCAGCACTCAACATCGACACGCTGCCGCAATCGCTGAGCGACTCACTGCAGGTGATGGAGAAGTCCGAACTGGTACGCGAAGCGCTCGGTGAGCACATCTTCGAATGGTTCCTGCGCAACAAGCGAAACGAGTGGCGCGCGTACAAGACGCACGTCAGCCAGTTCGAGTTCGATCGGTACCTTCGAGCGCTGTGACGAACGAGGCTCGCTAGATGGAACCGGTTGCGGTCTTCCCCGAACCACCACCATCGGATCTCGCGCGCACACTGGACCTGGCCGGCTACCGCTGGAAGGCCATCAGCTCCATCGAGGACGCCACCCGCAACGAACCCAGCGCAGGCTGGGCGGGTGCGATCATCGCGTGCGACACCGATCCCGACGGGGCATGGGCGTTGGCCCGAGCGCTGCACAAACACGACATTTCGGTCGGCCCCGTGATGGTGCTGGTGAGCGGAGGCCAGCTGGCCGACCTGCAGCTACGCGATGAGCTGTTCGACGACTTCTGTCTGACACCCTTCCACCCCGTGGAAGTGGAGGCTCGCCTGCGCCACCTGTTCTTCGGTGGTGGCAACGAAGCCCGCCACGAGATGGTGGAGCACAGCGGCCTCGCGCTGAACCTGGAGACCTACCAGGCCAGTATCGACGGGCATCCACTCGACTTGACGTACATGGAGTACGAGCTGCTCAAGTTCCTCGCTCAGAACCCCGGCAAGGTGTTCACCCGCGAGATTCTGCTCAGCCGAGTGTGGGGTTACGAGTACTACGGCGGTGCCCGCACTGTCGATGTCCACATCCGCCGCCTGCGCGCCAAACTCGGCGAGGAGCACGCGAATCTCATCCAGACCGTGCGCAGCGTCGGCTACCGCTTCGGGCAAAGCCGCTGGAGCAACTAGACCCGTTGTAGAGCTTGCAGCACCAGCAGGCCCAACGCATTCTGGCCGTTGACGTTGGGGTGCAGGTTGTCGGTTCGCAGCACTGTCTGGTCCGGCGCCGATGCAACAGTGAACCAGTCGGCAACTGCGGCATTCCCGCGGTCCTGCAAGCGCTGTGCCAACACTGTGTTGAACAGAACCGTGTCGTCGAGGTATTGCTTGCGGTAGGTGTTGACCCACACCAACCGTTTGTTCGGCAACATGTTCAAGATCAGGTCGATCAGGGTGCCGTACTCGTCGGCACCGGAGTAGCTGCCCACGTCGTTGGTTCCCAGTTCGATCACCCAGGCGTCGGGGTTCAGCCCCTCGGCCAGCAGACCGTACGTCGTGATCACGCCGCTGATCGGAGCGTCGCCCTTGCCGTTGCCGACCTCGATACGACGGCTGTGTTTGCCATCGATGCGCAGATCTTCGACACCTGCGCCAGTGAGAGTGGCGGTGAGCGCCTCGACGCTGCCTTCCGTGATGGAATCACCCACCATCACCACTGACGTGATGGCCGCACGGGTGGGAACCCGGGTTCCCCCAGGGGGCGGGAGCAACGGTGGCGGTGCCTCGGCTCGAGCGCCGGATCTGGCGGAGGAACATCCAGCTGCGAGGACCGCGCCGAACGCAAGGAATGTCCGTCGGTCGAGAGGGTTCACACGGTCACTGTAGGTTGGCGCTGTCGCTGCTCTCGGGCAGCGCGGGAGCCTGACCCAGCGCGTCCTCGAGCCGACGCAGCGAGTACTCGGGCAGCGTGGTGTGCACCAGACGCGCGAACGGGAAGCGCTGCAGCTCGGTGGCCAGCGCGCCGACATCCAGGTTCTCCAGCAGGAGAACGACCGTAGTGGTACTCGGTTGCACGGACTCGCGGAACCACTGCACCCATTCGTCGGGCACGCCAAGGTCGACGACCTTCGCGACGCCGGCGCCGACACCTGCACCCACCGCGCCGCCGACCAACCAGCCGACCGGCCCACCGAACATCAGGCCCAACAGACCGCACCACACGCCGCTGGAGAGCGCAGTGCGACCAGGCTGCGGGTCGATGGTCTCACGTACCGCCGTGTGGCCGGCCGCGTCCTTGGTGACGATGACCGCGTCGCGTAGCTTCAGCGAGCCCTTGACTGCAAGGCCGGTAGCAGCGGTGAGGAACTCCTGCGCTCGTAACGCGTCGGGCAACGACACGCCTACAAGGAACTGATCGGGTTTGTCGCTCGTGCCTGGCGTGACGTTCATGGCAGCACCGTACCCCCGGGGCGCTCGATCCAAACCCGCGAGGGACCGAACGACGCACAAACCAATCACCGATCAAGGTTCGCGTCAGCTGGGGCATGTCGCTTCCGTCGGCAGCAGCGCGTTGATCGACAGCTTCGCCGTCAATGTGACGAGGCCGGGCTTGTAGACCTGCAGGGCAATCCAGCCGCCGGCCGCTTCGCTGACACACGCGTCTCCGGCAGTCACTTCATAGAGCTTGGTGTAACGAAAGAGAATCGTCGTCGAGCCGGTGTGTGGCACGTTGACGACCAGCGAATCGGGGGTCACCTGACGGATCTCCGCACCGCCGCTGGCGAGCGGATGCGAACCGACGACCCGGTACACCTCCCATTGATCGCTCCGCCACACTTGCTCCAGGTAGTCGGGGTGCGATGTGATGAGATCGGCCTCTGCTCGAGCTACGGCTTGGAGTTGTCCTAACGGCAGGGCCACCAACCCGACGCCATTGTCGCGCAGCCACTCGCGGAACTCGGCGTGGGTGAGTTCCCGGTCGTACATCTGCGGGTTGTACTTTCGATCGAGTTGTGTGTCCCAACCACGAGCGAGGCTGATCTTGAACGAGAGCTCATCGGCCTGTCGGAAGGTCGCTGTCGGCACCACCTCGACGCGCTGGATCCCGCCGGGTTGAGCGTTCACGAAGTCGGCCAGTTCGTTGTAGAAGGCAGGATCAGCGGTCGCGTCCGTCGGGAGGAATGCCGCCTTCGCATACGACCACCCCCACATGATCGAAGCCGCAGCAATCAGCAACGCGCCAGCGCGCGGGAGCCGACGCATGTTGAGCACCGCGACCGGGCCAATGGCCAACCATCCGAGCCGTGCGATGTTTCCGCCGAGGGGGGTGCGCAACACGAACGCTCCCACTGCCGCGACCGCGTAGACGGCCACGGTCCATACGACCACCCGTTCACGGCGACCGAGCCAGGCGACGAGTGCGAGACCTGACACGAGCAGCACGAAACCGCCACCGGTGAACGGGTACCAGCCGCCCTCCGGAAACGCGACAGCCAAGAGGGCAACCGGTATGACTGCCACCGCAGCGATCGCGACCAGTGCGCGTCGGCTGAACGATCGCGCACACCAGCAGCCGGCCAGCACCATGGCCAGCGACAGTGCGCCGATCGGTGAGGAAAGTCCACAACCCAGCGCGCAGAGCGCTGCGACAGCGACCCGCCGGTGTTGGAGCGCCAACAGACACCCGGCTCCGAAGGCAACAGATGGGCCAAAGGTCAGGCGCCCAGCCCACAGGTTGAGGGCACACCCGATTGCAAAGAGCACTGTGGCGAACAATGGGTCGGCCAAGGTAGGGCGAAGCTCGACACACCGCTCGGTCACGCGCGTGAGGCACCACGTCGCTGCCAGGACGGAGACGATGCCGACAACCTCCACCCCTAGCCAGGAACCCAGCATCGGTGGGATCAGCCCGTAGCTCGGCAGGGAATGCCCGCCGAACCAGTTGTTGCTCCACAGGTAGGACCCGGCGCCGAACAGGCGTGATCGCAGATCCCCACTGGCGAAGTCGACCGCGGCGGGTCTCAAAACCACATGGAGCGCGCACAGACTTGCGGCCACGAGCATGCTCGCCCATCGCCGGACCATGCTGACGGCTGGGACCACGCATGCATTGTTGCATGTCATCTGGCTCGGCACCAGTCAGCGAAGCACCCTGTCAGGACGCGTACATGGAGGCGATGGTGAGCACACTGAAGACGACGAACACCACACCCGCCACACGCTGCACCACCTGCAGCGGGATGTGCTGCACGATCCAGCTACCCGCGGTGACTGCGAGAGCGGCGACGGTAGCGAGCGCGCACCACGCGCCCAATGCGACCGCGACCGGCGCCGAGTAGCGGGTGGCGATGCCCGCCGTGGCGAGCTGGGTGAGGTCGCCGAACTCGGCCAGGCCCACGACAGATGCCGACGTGAACGCAACCCTTCGGAAGGTGACGTTCGTGGGCTCGCTCATGTCATCGTCCTCCTCGTCCTTGTCGCCGCGCAACAACACCACACCCCCGATGAGAAACATCGTCGCAACCGCAAACTTCACCGGCGCCTCGGGAAGCCGCCGAAGGAGCGAGCCGATGCTCACGGCAAGCACGACATGCATGACGAACGCCCCCGACACACCGACCCACACGGCAAATGGACGGCGAAATCTGGTGGTGAGTACGAGCGAGGCCACCATCGTCTTGTCGGGTAGCTCGGCAAGGAAGACCGTGCCGAATGCCACGAGGAACGCGGTGATCATCCGAGCTGCTGAATGCGCGCCGAATGGCGCGCATGGCTGTGCAACACGTGTGGCAGGTCGGGGTGCAGGATCTCGCCCGCGCGCACGACGAAGCGGCCATTGACGATCGTGTGCCACACGCTGACCGGGCCACACCGCAACCACGCTTCGATCGGGTCCGCCAGGGCACCCGCGAACGACGGGCCGGTGAGCTTCCAGATCGCAAGGTCGGCCACCGCGCCAGGGGCAATGACGCCGATCTCGCCTTCGCGTCCGAGGCAGCCGGCACCGCCGAGCGTGGCCATCTCCAACGCCATTCGCGCCGTGCCGGCATTCGCCCCGTCACGCAGCTTGGCCAGCAGCATCGCCTGGCGGGCTTCCATCCACAGCGATGCGCTGTCCGCCGACGACGAGCCGTCGACACCGAGGCCGACCTTGACACCGGCGGCGCGCATCGCGACGATCGGCGCAATGCCAGACGCGAGAATCATGTTGCTGCTCGGGCAGTGGGCAACGCCGATACCGGCCGCGCCGAGACGAAGCTGCTCCTCATGATTCGGCATCACGCAGTGCGCCACCCACGTGCGGCTGGTGCACCAACCGGTGCGCTCGAGGTACTCCATCGGCCGACACCCGAAGGTCGCCAGCGAGAACGCATCGTCCTCGGCGTTCTCCGCGAAGTGTGTGTGCAGGCGCACGTCGAGCCGTTCGGCCAGCTCCGCACTGCGCACCATCAGCTGCTCGGTGACGCTGAACGGGCTGCACGGCGCGAGCGCGATCCGCACCATTGCGCCATGGCTGCGATCGTGGTGGGCGTGCACGGCGGCCTCGCTGGCGGCCAGGATCTCGTCGTCGTCGGACACCACGTCGTCGGGTGGCAGTCCGCCGTCCTTGTGGCTGAGACTCATCGAGCCACGGGTCGGATGAAATCGCATGCCAAGTTCGCGCGCGGCAGCAATCTCCGCACTCAACAGGTCGCCGGCGCCACGCGGATGCACGTACAGATGGTCCGAGCTGGTGGTGCAGCCACTGAGTGCCAGTTCCGCGAGACC
>Ga0209476_10000915_pt1 | contig 20393 bp, 13 predicted proteins | sample KloWWTrecipitate_FD_187179 | JGI IMG/M metagenome (GOLD analysis project Ga0209476, IMG submission 187179) | Active sludge microbial communities from Klosterneuburg, Austria, studying microevolution and ecology of nitrifiers - Klosterneuburg... | ecosystem: Engineered > WWTP > Aerobic digester... | reverse complement strand
GTCGTCGGAGCGTCAACTCCGACAGACTCCTAGTCGACGTCGACGGTGTAGTTCAGCGCCAGCCGCCCGCCATCCGGGTAGACGACCTGGCCGGTCATGTACGACGCGTCGTCGCTGGCGAGGAACACCGCGACCGAGGCCACTTCGTCGGGTTCGCCGAGCCGCTTCATCGGCGTGCGCGACAGCAGCCTGCGGCGCGCCTCGTCGGAAGCCATGACCGCCTTCCTGGCGAGCTCGGTGGCGATCGTCCCCGGGCCGATGGCGTTCACGCGGATGCCGTGCGGCGCCAGCGACAGCGCCATGACGCGCGTGAGCTGGTTGACCGCGCCCTTGGACACGACGTAAGGCACCTGGTCCGGGATCGCCAGCACCGCGTTGACGCTCGACATGTTCACGATCGCGCCGCCGGTCGCCTGTCGCGCCAATTGCCGCGCTGCCGCCTGGCCCATCGTGAAGTACGAGCGCAGGTTCACGGCCAGCACGCGATCGAAGTCCGCTTCGTCGAGCTCCAGGAACGGCGCCGCGTGCGTGATGCCGGCGTTGTTGACGAGGATGTCGAGGCGGCCGAATCGATCGACGGCCGCTGCGACCGCACTCGCGGCGACGCCGCGCTGCGTCACGTCGGCCGGCACGAACAGCGTGGCGTCCGAGGCAGGCAGCGCGCGGCCGGCGGGCTCGTCGGCGTCGACGAACGCGACGCGTGCGCCTTCCTTCACGAAGCGCTGCACGATGGCTGCGCCGATCCCCTTCGCGCCGCCGGTGACCAGCGCGACCTTGCCTGCCAGGCGCATGGGTTCTCCCCCGCGTGCACACCGCCGCGACGGTGTGATAATCGAACGAATGACGTGGATCGGAATCTTACGACGACCGGCGGGCTTCGCTGTCGCTGTCGCTGTCGCTGTCGGGGTCTGGCTGGCCGGCGCGTCGGCCGCCCACGCTGGCGGCGAGCCGCTGGCCGCGAACGGCGAGCCGCTGCAACGCTGGCTGCCTGCGGCGGGTCTGTCGCCGGAGCAGGTCGGCGCGATCGCTTTGCCACTCGACGGTGGTCCGGCGCTGCTGGCCCACGAGGCGGCGCGCCCGCTGAATCCGGCGTCGGCCATCAAGCTGATCACCACCTACGCCGGACTGGCGCTGCTCGGTCCCGACTTCCGCTGGCGCACCGAAGCGCGGTTGCGGGGCGCGCTGCAGGACGGGGTGCTGCGCGGCGACCTGGTTCTTCGCGGCGGCGGCGACCCGAAACTGGTGATCGAGGACCTGACCGAGTTCGTGGCGCGCATGCGCGCCGCCGGCCTCGAGCGGATCGACGGCGACCTGGTGATCGACGATGCGATCTTCGACACGGGTGCGCGCAGCGTGGACGACTTCGACGGCGACCCCTCGCAGCCGTACAACGTGCGCCCGTTTGGCGCTCTGATGAACTTCAAGGCAGCGCGTGTCGTCGTGCGTCCGGATGGCCGGCGTGCGGCAATCGCCTTCGACCCGACGCTCGCGGATGTCGCGATCGAAAACCGCGTTCGGCTGGTTCGCGGGCCGTGCCGCCATGACGCCGGCGGCCTGCAGGTGCGCGACGCCGGCAGCCGCGGACGCACGCCGGTCGTGCGCGTCGCGGGCCGCTACTCGCGCGCCTGCGGCGAGCAGGGACTGTTCGCCGCGATGCTCGACCATCGCCAGTTCGTGCACGCGTTGTTCAAGGCGGCGTGGCAGGCGGCCGGGGGACGCTGGGACGGGCACACGCGGATCGAGCGCGGCGCGTCGCGCGGCGAGCCGTGGCTCGTCTGGGTGTCGCCGCGAACGCTTGCCGCCGTGGTCCAGGACATCAACAAGTTCAGCAACAACGTGATGACCCGCCAGCTGATGTTGCAGCTCGCCGCCGAGGCCGGGATGCAGCCGGCAACCGCGGCCGACGCGCGGCGCGTGATGTGGGGCTGGCTCGCCGCGCACGGTCTGCAGTTCCCGGATCTGGTGCTCGACAACGGATCGGGGCTTTCTCGCGACGCGCGCACCAGCGCCTCGCATCTCGCGCGGCTGCTTCGCCATGCCGCGGCCGGCCCCCATGCCGACCTGCTGCGCGAGTCGCTGCCGGCGGTCGGGGTCGACGGAACCATGAAAGGGCGCCTGCTCGGCGAGCCCATCGTCGGCCGGGCGTGGATCAAGTCCGGCAGCCTCGACGGCGTGCGCTCGATTGCCGGCTACGTGACCGCGACTTCAGGCCGTCGCTACGCGGTCGCGCTGATCGTCAACGCGCCGGGCGCCGCGGCGAGCCGCGCGCTGCAGGACGACTTCCTGCGCTGGGTGCATGCCAACGGGTGAATGGACGCTCGTCAGAGACCGAGTTCGCCCCACATCGCGTCGACGCGCTGCCTGACCGCTTCGTCCATCGCGATCGGGCGCCCCCATTCGCGCGACGTTTCCCCGGGCCACTTGCCGGTCGCGTCGATGCCCATCTTCGAGCCCAGCCCCGACACCGGCGACGCGAAGTCGAGGTAGTCGATCGGCGTGCGCTCGACCAGCGTCGTGTCGCGAGCCGGGTCGACGCGCGTGGTGATCGCCCAGATCACTTCCTTCCAGTCGCGCACGTCGACGTCGGCGTCGGTGACGACGATGAACTTCGTGTACATGAACTGGCGCAGGAAGCTCCAGATGCCGAACATCACGCGCTTCGCATGGCCCGGATACTGCTTGCGCATCGACACCACCGCCATCCGGTACGAGCAACCCTCGGGCGGCAGGTAGAAGTCGACGATCTCGGGAAACTGCTTCCTGAGGATCGGCACGAACAACTCGTTCAGCGCGACCCCGAGCACCGCGGGCTCGTCCGGCGGCTTGCCGGTGTAGGTCGAGTGGTAGATCGGGTCGCGACGCATCGTGATGCGCTCGATCGTGAACACCGGGAACCAGTCCTGCTCGTTGTAATAGCCGGTGTGGTCGCCGAAAGGGCCCTCGAGCGCCATCTCCCAGCCGCTGCGCGCCTGCGCCGGCAACTCGCCCGTCCAGCCGAGGTCGCGTGCGTTCGCGAGCGTCGCGGACGCATCGGGATCGGGGCGGATCGCGCCTTCGAGCACGATCTCGGCCGACGCGGGCACGCGCAACTCGCTGCCGATGCAGCGCGCGAGCTCGGTCTTCGCGCCGCGCAGCAGTCCGGCGAACTGGTACTCGGACATCGTGTCCGGCACCGGCGTCACCGCGGCGAGCGTCGTCGCCGGGTCTGCGCCGAGCACGACGGCGATCGCGAATGGCTGTCCCGGATTGCGTGCGCAGTGCTCGCGAAAATCGAGCGCGCCGCCACGATGCGCGAGCCAGCGCATGATCGTGCGGGCCGGCCCGATCACCTGCTGCCGGTAGATGCCCAGGTTCTGGCGGGCCGAATCCGGCCCTCGCGTGACGACGAGCCCCCACGTGATCAGCGGTGCTGCGTCCCCGGGCCAGCAGGTCTGGATCGGCAACTCCGCGAGGTCGACCGCGTCACCTTCGCGAACGACCTGCTGGCACGCCGCGCTCGAGGTCTCGCGCGGCGACATGTGCATCACCTGTCGAAGAACCGGCCACTTGTCCCAGGCGTCACGCAGGCCCCTGGGGGGTTCCGGCTCCTTCAGCCACGCGAGCAGCTTTCCGATCTCGCGCAAGTCGTCGACCGACTCCACGCCCATGCCGAGCGCCACGCGGCGTGGCGTGCCGAAGAGATTCGTCAGCACCGGCATCGCGAACGCGCCAGCCACGGCGCTCGGCTTCTCGAAGAGCAGCGCAGGGCCGTGCGCGCGCAGCACGCGATCCGATATCTCGGTCATTTCCAGCGTCGGCGAGACCGGCATGGAGACCCGCTTCAACTCGCCGCGCGAATCGAGTTGCTGAACGAAGTCACGTAGATCGTTGTATTTCACGGAAGTTTTCACTCCGGTTTCGCGATACGAATTGTCTCATCGATTTCATTGCGCATCATGGGAAGCGAAAGGTTGACCTCGCGTCGCTGCGCCCCTAGAATCGCGCCGGGTTTCCGATGTGCCGTCCTTCGACGGCCTGTGATCGAAGCCCGTGACGAGTCCCGGCGCAGACCGGGATCATGCGGCAGAAGCTGCATTCGATCATCAACAGGTGGCGACGCACCGCCTGCGCGATAGAGACGAGGTCCGAGGTCCCCCGGCATTGGCGGGCCCGGCAAGGACCGATCGCCTGTTCGGCGAACCGTACGGCGCAAGCCGGAAGGAGTCTGGATGCTAAAGCAGCGTCAGGTCGGAATGAGTTTCGATCTGTGGGTCCGCGCCCTCGGCGCAGCCCGTTTCTGGATGGTGGCGATTCCGCTGGCCGTGCTGGTCGTCGCGTCGGCGGTTTCGCTTCGCGCGGTCCGCAGCGCCGACGACGCGTCGCTCGCGGGCGCCGAGGCCGCCGTGCGCGGCACCGTGTTCAGCAGCGTCTTTCCGTCGCGCGCGATGTCGCCGGCGCGCTCGTTGCCGCAGGACTTCGATCCGTTTGCGCAGGACGCGCTGCGTATTGCGGGGGACCAGAACCTGGCGGCGCGCTCGCCGTTGAAGTTGTCCCCGGAACAACACAAGATCGCGCAGTTCGTCGCGAAGAAGTACCGCATCGCGGTCGCGGACGTGCAGCACTTCGTCGCGCACGCCTATCGCACTTCGAAGGAGCTTCGCCTCGATCCGTACCTCGTGCTGGCCGTGATGTCGATCGAGTCGAACTTCGATCCCAATGCACGCAGTTCCGCCGGCGCGCACGGGTTGATGCAGGTGCTCACGCGCGTGCACGTCGAGAAGTTCGCGCCGTTCGGCGGTTCCACGGCTGCCTTCGATCCGGTAGCGAACATCAGCGTAGGCGCGCGCATCCTCAAGGAATACCTGGTGCGCGAGGGAAGCGTCGAAGGTGCGCTGAAGTCCTACGTCGGCGCCGCGTTGCACGCGCACGATTCGGGCTACGGCTACAAGGTCTTGTCCGAGCGCGAGCGCATCGCGGCCGCTGCGGCGGGAAGGCCGATTCCGGCGCGGCCGCTCGAGCCGCCGGTCGTCGCCACCGAAGAGCGACGCGAGGCGCCACGCGCGATTCCCGTCGCCGGAACGCCAGGGGCCGACAGTGCGATCGTTCCGGCCGTGCTGCTGCCCTTGGATCACCCACCGGGCCCGTCGACCGGAGGATCGCGCGACGGGGCGCCGGACGAACCGCCGCGCGATGCGGCACCGGCGGCGCGGCCCGTCGACGGCGTGCTCGACGCCGCGATCGACGCGCCGTACGCGGTCGATCCGATGGCGCAGTTCCGGCACGCAACTTCCGGCATCTGAGGCCGGGACGCTCAGGCACCCCGGCGTTCGCGCGTCGGCAGGTATCGCGCCAGCCGCGCCACGGCTTCCTCGAGCTTGTCCATTGCGGTGGCATAGGACAGTCGCAGATAGCGAGCCGGCTCGTGCCGGCCGAAGTCCTTGCCCGGCACGACCGACACGTCGATGCGATCGAGCAACTCGATGGCGAAGTCCGAACTGTCTGCGCTGTGCTCGCTGCAATCGGCGTACACGTAGAACGCGCCGTCGGGCGTCACCGGCACTGGCAGGCCCGCGCCGCGCAGCGCGGGCACGATGAAATCGCGGCGACGGCGAAACTCGAGCCGGCGCGCTTCGTACTCGGCCAGCGATGCGGCGTCGAAGCACGCGAGCGCCGCGTGCTGCGCCAGCGTCGACGCGCAGATGTACAGGTTCTGCGCGAGCTTCTCGAATACCGGGACGAGCGTTTCGGGAACCACCAGCCACCCGAGGCGCCAGCCCGTCATGTGGAAGTACTTCGAGAAGCTGTTGGTGACGATCAGGTCGTCGCCGAATGCGAGCGCCGAACGCGGCGCTCCGTCGTACGACAGGCCGAGGTAGATCTCGTCGACGATCGTGAAGCCGCCGCGGGCGCGGACCGCCTCGACGATGCGGCCGAGTTCGTCGAACGGAATCGACGTGCCGGTCGGATTGGCGGGCGACGCGACCAGCACACCGCGGGTGTCGTGGCGCCAGTGCGACTCGAGCAAGCTGCGCGTGAGCTGGAAGCGCGTGTCCGGGCCGACCGGGACCAGTCGGGGCACGCCGTCGAACGCGGTCACGAAGTGGCGGTTGCACGGGTAGCCCGGATCGGTGAGCAGCACCGAAGTGCCCGGGTCCACGAGCGCGCAGCATGCGAGCGACAGCGCGGCCGAAGCGCCCGCGGTCACGACGATCCGCGACGGCGCGATGTCCAGGCCGTGGCGTTCGCCGTAGTCGCGCGCGATCGCTTCGCGCAGCGACTGCAGCCCCGTGGCGGCGGTGTACCGGGTGTGGCCGGCACGCGCCGCGCGCTCGAGTGAGGCGACGACCGGTTCGGGCGCGGTGAAGTCGGGCTCGCCGATGTTCAGGTGGATGACCGGGTGGCCGAGCGCCTCGAGGGCGGCGGCCCGCTTGGTCAACTCCATCACGTGGAACGGGTCGATCAGCGCGCTGCGGCGCGCCAGCGGATAGCGGGTGTCCATCGGGGCGAATTCTAGCCGCCCCGACCTCGATCGCGGTGGCGGGCGGGCGGCGCCGGCCCGCGCTAGCGGTAGAACAGCTCGACCAGTCCCATGCCGGTGATCGGCACGTAGGTCACCAACAGCAGTACCGCGACCAGCACGGCGATGAACCAGACGTTGATCTTCGACACCGCCCAGACGCTTTCCTTCGCGATCGAGCACGCCACCATCAGCACGCTCGCCACGGGCGGTGTCTGCTGGCCGATGCCGAGGTTGATCGTGACGATCAACCCGAAGTGCACCGGGTCGATGCCGGCCGCCTTGACCAGCGGCATCACCACCGGCACGACCAGGATGATCGCCGCGGCCGAGTGCAGGAACATGCCGAGCAGCAGGAACAGCAGGTTCAGCAGCGCGAGGATGGCCCACTTGTTGCTGGTCAGCCCGGTGACCGCCTGCGCGAGCTGCTGCGGCGCCTGCACTTCGGTCAGGTAGACGCCGAGCAGCGCCGACGTCGCGACCAGCAGCATCACGACGGCGGTCTGCGCGCCTCCCTCGATCACCGCAGCGCGCAGGTGCGCGAGATCGAGCTCGCGGTAGACGACCAGCCCGATGAACAGCGCCGCCACCACGGCCAGCGCCGCGCCCTCGGTCGCCGTGACGATGCCGCCGAAGATGCCGCCGAGAATGATCATCGGCAGCGTGAATGCCCACAGCGCCTCGCGCGCGGTTCGCCGCACCTCGCTCCAGCGGAATTGCCGCTCGATCGGAAGGTCGTACCGGCGCGCGAACCAGTAGGCCATCGCCATCAGCCCGAGGCCGCCGATGATGCCGGGCACGATGCCGGCGACGAACAGTTGCACCACCGACGCTTCGGCCATCACCGCGTACAGGATCATCGGGATCGACGGCGGGATGATCACGGCCAGCGTGGCGGCCGACGACATCACGGCGGCTGCGAGCGCCGGCGGGTAGCCCTTCTTCTTCATCGCCGGGATCGTGATCGAGCCCAGCGCCGCCACGTCGGCGACTGCCGAGCCCGAGATCTCGGCGAAGAACAGCGACGCGCCGATCGAGACCATCGCCAGGCCGCCGCGGATGAAGCCGAGCAGCGCGGTCGCGAACGCGATCAGCCGCGACGAGATCCCGGACGCGTTCATGATCGCGCCGGCCAGGATGAACAGCGGGATCGCCAGCAGCGGGAAGTTGGTCGCAGCGTTGTAGACCACGATCGGGAGGTTGGGCAGCGCGGCGCTGCCCTGGACCAGCCAGATCGCAGCGATCGCGACGACGCCCAGCGCGACCGCGATCGGCACGTTCAGCAGGACCAGCCCCAGCACGCAGGCGAACAGGAGCAGCATCTCCACGCTTGGGTCTCCCGGAAGGAATGCAGTCGTCGTTCGCCGGTCCGCGCCGGGCCGCTCAGTGCGAAGCTTCGCGGGCCGCGCCGTCGGCGGTCGCGCCGTGCGCGCGCTCCGTTCGCGCCCACGCCAGTGCCTCGGGCAGCGTCAGCAATTCGGCCACGATGATCAGCGCCGCCGAGATCGGGATCACGGACTGCACGAACGACACCGGCACCGACGGCAGGCTCACCAGCGTGTCGGTGGCGAGAACCTCGAGCACCTGCCAGCCGATCACGCCGAGCAGCGCGAAGAAGCCGATCACGAGCGCTTCGACCGCCAGCGTCACCGCGAGTCTGGGGCCCGGTGGCATCATCGCGACCAGTTCGGGGCAGCTGATGTGTCCGCGCCTGGCCGCCGCGTAGGCGGAACCGTAGAAGGTCAGCCAGGCGAGCAGGATCGACGCGACCTCGTCGTACCAGACCAGCGAATGGCCGATCGTGCGGAACACGACGCCGACCGTCACCTCGACGGCCAGCACCGTCATCAGCACGATGACGATCCATTCGAGCACGCGCTCGTACAGCTTGCGCAGCTTCAGCATCGCGTCGCCCCCCGCCCGGCCCGTGCGTTCACTTGCCGAGCGCGATCGCGTGATCGATCAGCTCCCTGGCGCCCGCCACGGCGTTGCCGAATTCGTCGTAAGTGGGCTTGCTGGCGGCGATGAACGCGTTCTTGTCGACCTCGTTGACCTGGATGCCGCTCGCCTTGATCTTCTGCAGCAGTTCGGTTTCCTGCCTCTGCGCGGTCTCGTACACGTAGGCCTGCGTCTCCTTCGCGGTCTGTTCGAGCACGCTGCGCACGTCCGCCGGCAGCGTCGCCCACTTGCGCGCGCCGACCGTCAGGTAGGCGGGCGTATAGACGTGCCCGGACAGCGACAGGTATTTCTGCACCTCGTGCAGCTTCGCGCTGTAGATCTGCGTGAACGGGTTCTCCTGGCCGTCCATCACGCCGGTCTGCAGCGCGGTGAACAATTCGGAGAACTTCATCGGGCTCGGGTTGGCGCCGTAGGCCTTGAACATCGCGACCCGCCACTTGCCTTCGGGCACGCGCAACTTGATGCCGGCGAGGTCTGCGGGCTTGCCGATCGGCTTGCGATTGTTGGTGATGTGGCGGTAGCCGTTCTCCCAGACGCCGATGATCCTCAGGCCTTTGGCCTCGGCGGCCGGCGCGAGCTTCGGCCAGACGATCTCCTTCTCGATCAGGCCCATGTGCCTGCGATCCTTCACGAGGTAAGGCATCTCGAACACGCCGAAGGTGTCCACCTCGCTGCTCATCACCGTCGACGGCAGCGCCATGTCGATCGTGCCGAGCTTGAGCTTCTGCAGCATCTCCTTGTCGCCGCCGAGCTGGCTCGAGCCGAACACCACGACCTTCGCCTTGCCGGCCAGTTTGGCGTTGGCGCGGCGCGCGAACTCGTCGGCGCTGATCTGGAACAACGACCCGGGCTCGCCGACGTGACCGAGCTTCAGTTCGAGCTCCTGCGCGCCGGCGACCGGTGCGAAGGCGAGGGCGGCGGCCAGGCCCATTGCGACGCCGAAGGCGGCTTGCCAGGCAGCGCGACGAGCAGGCAGCGCGGTTGCCGTACGGCCGCCGGCGGCGGTTCGCATCTTTGCGGGATCTTTCATCGTCTCCTCCTGGGGGTGGTTGGGTCTCGAGGACCTTGCGTCGCGGAAGCGCCCCGGGCCGGGCGGCGGGAACCGCGCGTTCAGGACATCGCCGAATCCATGCGACCGCGCTTCACGCTGCGGCGCGCTCGGCGCGCAGCGGCCTCGGCGCCGACGTCGAGAGGCTGTCCATCGCCGCCTGCACGCCGCCCTTGCGGTGCGGCACGCCGGCCAGCCCGAGCGACATTTCGACGCCGCCGAGCGTGCCGAGCAAGGACAGGTCGTTGAAGTCGCCGAGGTGGCCGATGCGGAAGACCGTGCCAGTCAACTTGCCGAGTCCCTGGCCGAGTGACAGGTTGAAGTTCTCCAACGCCAGCTTGCGCAGCGCGTCGGCGTCGTGGCCGTCCGGCACGACGACCGCCGTCAGCACGGGGCTGTATTCGGCAGGGTCCTGGCAGAGGATCTCGAGGCCCCAGGCGCGGACCGCTGCGCGGGTCGCCTCGGCGTGCCGGCGGTGGCGGGCGAACACCGCCGGAAGGCCCTCTTCGAGCAGCATTGCGATCGCCTCGTGCAGGCCGTAGAGCAGGTTCGTCGCCGGCGTGTAAGGGAAGAAGCCGCTCGTGTTCGGCGCCAGCATGTCGTTCCAGTCCCAATACGAGCGCGCGAGCCTTGCCTGCTTCGCCGCTTCGAGCGCCTTCGCGCTGACCGCGTTGAACGACAACCCGGGCGGAAGCATCAGGCCCTTCTGCGATCCCGCCACGCTGACGTCGACGCGCCACTCGTCGTGCCGGTAGTCGATCGAACCGAGCGACGAGATCGTGTCGACCATCAGAAGCGCCGGGTGATTCGCCCGGTCGATCGCGCGGCGCACCTCGTCGACTCGACTGGTGACGCCGGTCGAGGTCTCGTTGTGCACGACGCAGACCGCCCGGTAACGGCGCCCGGCGTCGGCGGCGAGGCGCGCCTCGATCGCGGCGGGATCGGCGCCATGGCGCCAGTCGCCCGGGATGAAATCGACGGCGAGCCCGAGTCGCTCCGCCATCCGCTTCCACAGCGACGCGAAGTGGCCGGTTTCGCACATCAGCACAGCGTCGCCCGGCGACATCGTGTTCACCAGCGCCGCTTCCCAGGCGCCGGTTCCCGACGCGGGAAAGATCACGACGGGTGCCGAGGTCTGGAAGATCCTGCGAATGCCGGCCAGCACCGAGCGGCCGAGCTGCTGGAACTCCGGGCCGCGGTGGTCGATCGTCGGATAGTCCATCGCGCGCAGGATCCGGTCGGGCACGTTGGTGGGCCCGGGAATCTGCAGGAAGTGACGGCCAGACGGGTGCCCGTTCAGCGCAAGACCGTTGGAGAGTTTCATCGGATGCCTCGAGGGGCCCGCTCGTGGCCCGGAATTGCTTGCTCTGGATCATTTTGTATGCAAAATTTGCGACCTGCAAGCTCGGGTCTTACCCGAACGCGCCCCAATCATTCGACGTTTGCATGCAAAACACGGTTCCATTTGCGGCTGCGACGGAACGCCGGCCGCTGCACGAGGAGGTGACCGAGCGGCTGCGCGGGCTGATCACCGAGGGAAGCCTCGCCCCAGGCGCGCGGCTGAACGAGCGTGTCCTGTGCGAGCAGCTCGGTGTGTCGCGCACGCCGCTGCGCGAAGCGTTCAAGGTCCTGGCGGCCGAGCGCCTGATCGAGCTGAGCCCCAACCGCGGGGCCAACGTCGTCGCGCTGTCGCGGGCCGACGTCGAGCAATTGTTCGAACTGATGGCCGCACTCGAGGGCCTGTCGGGCGAGCTCGCCGCCGGGCGGCGCACCCAAGCCGAGGTCGACGAGATCCGCGCGCTGCACTTCGAGATGCTGGCTGCGCATGCCCGACGCGACCTGCCCGCCTACTACGGGCTGAATCGCGGGATCCACTGCGCGATCAACCGCTGCGCGCGCAACGCCGTGCTCACCGAGACCTATGACAGCATCAATACGCGCATCCAGAACCTGCGCTTCCGTTCCAACTTCAAGCGCGAGAAATGGGACGCCGCGGTGCACGAGCACCAGCGGATGCTGGAGGCGCTCGACGCCGGGGACGGTCCTGCGCTGCGTGCGCTGCTCGAGGAGCACCTGCGCCACAAGCGCGACGCGGTGCTCGAGCAGTGGCCGGCGTCCGTGGGGGACGTCGCCGGTGCGCGCCTGGCCGGGTAGCCCGGCGCGAGCGATGCGCCGCGCGCGATGAACGCACCGGCTCCCGCCCGCGCACTGCGCGCCGCGCCGCTCGAGCGCAGCCGCCTCGCCCAGAGGCTGCGTCGCGTCCTGCGCGGCGACGTGCTGTTCGACGCTTACTCGCGCGGACGCTACGCGACCGACGCGTCGATCTACCAGGTGGACCCGGTCGGTGTCGTGGTGCCCGCGGACGAGGCCGACGTCGTCGCCGCGATCGACCTGGCGCGCGAGTCGCGGGTGCCGATCCTGCCGCGCGGGGGCGGCACCAGCCAGTGCGGGCAGACCGTCGGCGAGGCGCTGGTGATCGACAACAGCCGGCACCTGAACAAGGTCGTCGCGTTCGACCCGGAAGCGATGACCGTCGAGGTCCAGCCCGGGATCGTCCTCGACCACCTCAACGCGTGGCTCAGGCCGCGCGGCATGTGGTACCCGGTCGACGTGTCGACTTCGGCGCAGGCGACGCTGGGCGGAATGGCCGGCAACAACTCCTGCGGTTCGCGTTCGATCGCGTACGGCAACATGGTGCACAACGTCCTCGGCATCGAAGCGGTGCTGTCGGACGGCACCACCGAGTACTTCGGGCCCTTTGGCGCCGACGCGACCCGCCCGATGGCCTCGGCGCGCACCGGGGACCTGGTATCGCGGCTGTTCGGCATCGCCGCGCGCGAACGCGACGAGATCGCGCGCGTCTGGCCGAAGGTGCTGCGCCGCGTGGGCGGCTACAACCTGGACGTGTTCCACCCGCAGTCGGAGCGCCCCTACACGGCCGACGGCTCGGTGAACCTGGCGCACCTGCTGGTCGGGTCGGAGGGAACGCTGGCGTATTTCCGGCGGCTGCTGCTGAAGCTGTCGCCGCTGCCGGCGGCGAGGGTGCTCGGGGTCGTCAACTTCCCGAGCTTTCACGCGGCGATGGACAGCGCGCAGCACATCGTCAAGCTGGGTCCGTCGGCGGTCGAGCTGGTCGACCGCACGATGATCGAGCTGTCGCGCGCCAACCCGGTATTCCGCCCGACGATCGAGTCGGCGCTGATCGAACGCGACGGTCGGGCGACCGAGGCCATCCTGCTGGTCGAGTTCAGCGGCGAGCGCCACGCGGAACTGCTTGCGCGGCTCGGGCGGCTGGTCGAGCTGATGGGCGACCTCGGGCTGCCGGGCTCGGTCGTCGAGCTAGCCGACGACGGGCGCCAGAGGGCGCTCTGGGAAGTGCGCAAGGCGGGCCTGAACATCATGATGTCGCTGAAGGGCGACGGCAAGCCGGTCAGCTTCATCGAGGACTGCGCGGTGCCCCTCGAGCACCTCGCCGAGTACACGGCGCGGCTGACCGGGGTGTTCGCGCGCCACGGCACGAAGGGCACCTGGTATGCGCACGCGTCGGTCGGGACCCTGCACGTGCGGCCGATTCTCGACATGCGCCAGGGGGGGCCGGGCGGCGGCACGGCGAAGATGCGCGCGATCGCCGAAGAGGCGTCCGCGATGGTGCGCGAGTTCAAGGGTGCGTATTCCGGCGAGCACGGCGATGGCCTGGTGCGCAGCGAATGGGTGGCGTGGCAGTTCGGGCCGCGCCTGACTCGCGCCTTCGAGGAAATCAAGGACCTGTTCGATCCGCTGGGGCTGATGAACCCGGGCAAGATCGTCAGGCCGTCGCGAATGGACGATTCGTCGCTGTTCCGTTTCCGGCCGGGGTACGCGCCGGCACCGCTCGACACCGCGCTCGACTGGTCGGCGTGGGACGTGCACAACGATCCGGCGACCGAGCGGACCACCGCGCCGGGCACTGGCGGCGACCCGGCCCGCGGGTTCGCCAAGGCCGTCGAGATGTGCAACAACAACGGCCACTGCCGCAAGTTCGATGCCGGCACGATGTGCCCGAGCTACCGCGTCACGCGCGACGAGCGCGATCTCACGCGCGGGCGCGCCAACACGCTGAGGCTGGCGCTGTCGGGCCAGCTCGGCGAGAACGCGCTGGGCTCGCAGGCGATGTACGACACGATGGCGCTTTGCGTCGGCTGCAAGGGCTGCAAGCGCGAGTGCCCGACCGGCGTCGACATGGCGCGGATGAAGACCGAGTTCCTGTTCCACTACCGCAAGCAGCACGCCACGCGGCTTCGCGAGCGGCTGGTCGCGTTCATGCCGCGCTACGCGCCGTGGCTGTCGCGCGTGCCCTGGCTGGCGAACCTGCGCGACCGGCTGCCGGGCGCGTCCTGGCTGAGCGAGCGGCTGCTCGGCCTGTCCGCGCGCCGGCGCTTGCCGCGCTGGCGTGGCGACCCCTTCACGCGCGACGACCCGCGCGGGCTGCGCGGCGCTGCCGGGGCGCCGCAGGGCGACGGACGTGACGTCGTGCTGTGGGCCGACACCTTCGACAACTACTTCGAGCCCGACAACCTGCGAGCGGCGCGGCGCGTCCTCGAGGCGGCCGGGTATCGCGTCCACGTCGCGCGCGCCGGAGCCGACGACGCGCAGCCCGCGCGGCCGCTGTGTTGCGGGCGAACCTTCCTCGCCACCGGCATGGTCGACGAGGCGCGTGCCGAGGCGCGCCGCACGCTCGCCGCGCTCGCGCCCTGGGTGCAGCGCGGCGTCGCCGTCGTGGGGCTCGAGCCTTCGTGCCTGCTGACGATGCGCGACGAGTTCCTGGTGCTGGGGCTCGGCGATGCTGCCGAGGCGCTCGCGTCGCGGGCCATGCTGTTCGAGGAGTTCCTCGCGCGCGAGCACGCTGCCGGGCGGCTGAAGCTGGCGCTGCGTGCGCTGCCGCAGGCGCGCGCGCTGCTTCACGGGCATTGCCACCAGAAGGCATTCGACGCCGTCGCACCGATCCGCACGGTGCTTGGGCTGATCCCGTCGCTGAAGGTCGAGACGATCGAGTCGAGCTGCTGCGGCATGGCCGGCGCGTTCGGGTACGAGGCCGAGCACCACGACGTGTCGGTGAGGATGGGCGAGGCGGCACTGTTGCCGGCGGTGCGCGCGGCGGGGCCCGACGATCTCGTGGTCGCCGACGGCACGAGTTGCCGCCACCAGATCGCCGACGGCGCGCAGCGCCAGGCCGAGCACGTCGCGCGCGTTCTCGAGCGGGCGCTGGCCCAGGGCTGAACAGGCCCTGGCGCGTTTGTCATTACCTGTCCGCGGACGGATAATCCGTCGCTCTTCCGAGCCGAGAGGTTCCGATTCCAGATGCCCAAGTCGACGCCCTCAGATCTGCGCAAGGCCGCGCTCGAGTACCACGAACAGGGCAGTCCCGGGAAGATCTCGGTCACGCCCACCAAGCAGTTGCTCACGCAGCACGACCTCGCGATGGCGTACTCGCCGGGCGTCGCGGCGGCATGCGAGGAGATCGTCGCCGATCCCGCCAACGCCTTCCGGTACACGAGCCGCGGAAACCTCGTCGGGGTCGTCACCAACGGTACGGCCGTTCTGGGGCTCGGCGACATCGGGCCGCTCGCCGCCAAGCCGGTGATGGAAGGCAAGGCGGTGCTGTTCAAGAAGTTCGCCGGCATCGACGTGTTCGACATCGAGCTGAACGAGCGCGACCTCGACCGGCTGGTCGACGTGATCGCGGCGCTCGAGCCCACCTTCGGCGGCATCAACCTCGAGGACATCAAGGCGCCGGACTGCTTCTACGTCGAGCGGCGCCTGCGCGAGCGGCTGAAGATCCCGGTGTTCCACGACGACCAGCATGGCACCGCGATCGTCGTCGGCGCCGCGATCATCAACGGCCTCCGGGTGGTCGGCAAGGACATCGGCAAGGTCAAGCTCGTCTGCAGCGGCGCCGGCGCAGCCGCGCTCGCCTGCCTGGACCTGCTCGTCGATCTCGGGCTGCCGCTGGCCAACATCTGGGTGGCCGACATCGCAGGCGTCGTTCATCGCGGCCGGACCGAGCTGATGGATCCGGCCAAGGAGCGTTTCGCGCAGGACACGCCGCACCGCGGCCTCGGCGACATCATCGGCGACGCCGACATCTTCCTCGGCCTGTCGGCAGGCGGTGTGCTGAAGCAGGACATGGTTGCGAGGATGGCCAGTCGTCCGCTGGTCTTCGCGCTCGCCAACCCGACGCCGGAGATCATGCCGGAGGAGGTCAAGGCGGTCCGCGACGACGCGGTGATCGCGACCGGCCGCACCGACTATCCGAACCAGGTCAACAACGTGCTGTGCTTTCCGTTCGTGTTTCGCGGAACGCTCGACGTCGGCGCGACGACGATCACGCGCGAAATGGAGATCGCGGCGGTCGACGCGGTCGCGGAACTCGCGCGCGCCGAGATGTCGGACATCGTCGCGACCGCGTACGGCGCACCGAACATGGCCTTCGGCCCCGAGTACCTGATCCCGAAACCCTTCGACCCGCGGCTGATCGTCAAGATCGCGCCGGCGGTCGCGAAGGCGGCCATGTCGTCTGGCGTCGCGACGCGGCCGATCACCGACTTCGATGCGTATCACACGCAGCTCGAGCAGTTCGTCTATCACTCGGGTCACTTCATGCGGCCGATCTTCGCGGCGGCCCGTCGCGTCTCGGGGCGGCGAATCGTCTACGCCGAGGGCGAGGACGAGCGCGTGCTGCGCGCGGTCCAGGTGGTTGCGGACGAGAGGCTGGCGCGGCCGATCGTCATCGGCCGTCCGGCGGTGATCGAGCGGCGCCTCGAGCGCTTCGGGTTGCGGATGAAGCCGGGCACCGACTTCGAGATCGTGAACCCCGAGTGGGACGATCGATACCGGGCGTACTGGCAGGAGTACCACCGCCTGACCGACCGTCGCGGCATCACCGAGGAGTACGCGCAGATCGAGATGCGACGGCGCCTGACGCTGATCGGCGCGATGATGGTGCACATGGGCGATGCCGACGGCCTGATCTGCGGCACCTTCGGCCCGTTCGCGCCGCACCTGAACTACATCGAGCAGGTGATCGGCAAGCGCCCCGGCGCGAGCGTCTACGCGGCGATGAACACGCTGATGCTGCCCAACCGGCAGGTGACGCTGGTCGACACGCACGTCAACGCCGACCCCGATGCGCACCAGGTCGCGGAGATCACGCTGATGGCGGCGGACGAGTTGAGGCGCTTCGGCATCATGCCGAAGGCGGCGCTGCTGTCGCACTCCAACTTCGGAACGTCGAACCACGCCGACGCGGTCAAGATGCGCGACGCGCTGGCACTGATCCGCGAGCGCGCGCCCGAACTCGAGGTCGACGGCGAGATGCACGGCGACGTCGCGCTCGACGCCGGATTGCGCCGGCGGATCATGCCGCGCTCGACCTTGACCGGCGATGCGAACCTGCTCGTCCTGCCGGGAATCGACGCGGCCAACATCGCCTACAACCTCCTCAAGACCGCCGCCGGGAACAACGTCGCGATCGGGCCGGTCCTGCTCGGCGCAGCGCGGCCGGTGCACATCCTGACCGCGTCTGCGACGGTGCGCCGCCTCGTCAACATGACAGCCTGGACCGTGATCGACGCGAGCGTCGAGCGCTGATCTGCGCTGCGCGTCGCGGCCTGGCGGGCACGCCGCCAGGGACCGCGGAACGACCGTCCATCGGCCGGGCGGGCGGCATCGCCCCCGACCGGGCACCGCCGGTCCCGGATTCGTTGACCGGGAGCGAACGCGGCATCTAGCATGCAGCCGATCCGGTCGTCCGCGACGGCCCATGTTCGTACGCCCTGCGCAATCCCATGCCCGCCGACACCCGAGAAGCCGCTGCCACGATCGACGACGATTCGATGCGCGTGAACATCGATCCGCGCCGACGCTTCGAGCTGCTCGAAGACTGCCGCGACATGGTGATCTCGCGCCTCGCCAGGGTGATCAGCGAGGCACTCGACCGGATGAGCGACGAGCTCACCGCGATGGCGATGAAGGAGATGCGGCGCGACGCCCAGCAGGCGATCCTCGACGCGGTGTCGATGGTGCGAACCCACCGCAGCGACATCGAGTTCCGTTTCAGGCAGGCGTTCGCCGACGTGTTCGAGCGAAGGATGTTCAACCGCGCCGCGCAGGCCGACGCGCCGGCGGAAGGCGGCGAGCTTTCGCTCGTCGGCGACGAGGCGATCGACAGCCGGATCGTCGTCGACCGACTGGTGCAGCGCGCGCGTGGCAAGCTCGACCCGGACGAGGTTCTCGGTGTGCGTGCGCGACTGGCCGCGCTGCTCGACCGCGACTGGTTCGACGAGAACGACCATCCGGCTTCGCCCGAGGCCGTGTTCGAGGCGCTGAGAAGCGCGCTCGACCAGCTGGGATCACCGGTCGACGTCCGTTCGGCACTGATGCAGGCCTTCGAACCGCACGTTTCGGCGCACCTCAACGAGGTCTACTCGACCGTCAACGAGCGCCTGCGGAACAACCGCATCCTGCCGCGCATCAGGCCCCGGGTGGTGCCGAGCGCTGAAGGGCGCCGGCATGCCGGCGAGATCGCGCCATCCGCCAGTGGTGCTCCCCAGGCGTCGGCTGCATGGGGCGCCGACGTGTCGGGAGCGCCGGGCGGCTTCTCCGTTCACGGCGCTCCCCGGGATTTCGCCGGAGCCTCCGAGGGCGCCGCGGCCGGCTACGTGTCGGGGCCGATGGACGCCGGCCTCGGCGGGCGAGGCGGATTCGCGGGCGTCGGTGCCGGCGGTGGCGGTGGTGCGGGCAGCAGCGGTGCCGGCAACAGCGGTGCCGGTGGCGCCGGTGTTGGTGGTAGCGGTGCGGGCGGCGGCGGGGGCGGCAGCAGCAGCGCCAGCGCCTGGGGCGCAGGCGGATCGGGCGCAGGCGGATCGGGCGGAGGCTTCGCCGGCGGCGGCTCCCGTTCCCCCGGCTCTCAAGCGAGCGCCGGCGCGCCGCGGGACCTGCGCACGGCCTCCCCGGGTGGTGCACGCCAGGCGGTGCCGGACTCGGCGGGCATGGATGCCTTCGACGACCTGATCCGTCAGATCTCGGCGGGACATCCGTCCGCAAGACGCTCGGCAGCGCGGATGCTTTCGGATCCGACGACGTTCGGGATGGCGGATCTGCCGATCCCCACGGTCGAGCCTCCGCTGATCGAGGCACTGCACAGCTTCCAGTCGGTGCCGGCGGTGTCCGGCGCCGCGAGCGACGGGCAACTGCTCGGCAAGTTGCTCGACCAGGCGCGCGACAAGGGTTCGCCGCTCGACCAGTTGACGGTCGAGATCGTGTCGCTCGTGTTCGACTACATCTACGCGGACCGGCGACTGCCGGACCCGGTGAAGCAGCAACTGCTGCGACTCCAGGTGGTGGCGGTCAAGGCGGCGCTGCTGGATCGCAGCTTCTTCGCGCGCCGACAGCATCCGATGCGTCGCCTGATCGACCGTATTTCGGACATGGCCACCGATCCGGACGCAGACGTCGGACCCGAATCGGGCCTCGTCGCCGGCATCGCCGAGACTGTCGACTGGATCATCGAGAATTTCGACAGCGACCTCGCGACTTTCGAGGAGGCGATGCGCCGCTTCGACCTGCTCGCGGAGGCCGAGGCTCAGCGCCGTGCGGCGCGGCTGGCCGAGATCGCGCGCGAGGCAGAGCGCCTCGAAGCGCTGTCGGTCGCGCAGGAGGCCGCGCATGCCGAGATCGCGTTGCGCATCGACCCGGTGACGCCGGCGTTCGTGCGCGAGTTCCTCGGGCGGTGGTGGTCGCGCGCGCTGGCTCACGCAAGGGTCGACGGCGACGGCACCGACGCGGCGTGGAACGATTCGCTGCGTGCCGGCGAACTGCTGATCTGGAGCGTCGCCCCGAAGCTGCCCGAGGACATCGCGAGGCTGGCGTCGTTGCTGCCGCGGTTGATCCAGGGCCTGACGAAGGGACTGGGCGCGGTCGGCATCGAGCAGTCCGAGCGCGAGCGCTTCTTCAACGAGCTGCTGCAGTGGCACACCCGCGCGATCCAGGATGCCAAGCTCAACGTCGGCCGCCCCAGGCCTGCGGTACCGGCTGCGGTCCAGATGACATCCGACGGCACCGTGCGCTTCGAGGCGCGCGGCGATGGCGCCGGTGCGCAGGCGCTGCCGCACGGCGCGCCGCCGGCGGATGCGCGCGACGCCGGAGCGCCGGCGTTCGCGTCGGGCCGAAGCGAGGCGAAGGTCGACGCGCTGCAGCGCGGTGACCTGGTCGAGTTGACCGAACTCGACGGGACGCGCCAGATCCTGCGACTGGCGTGGGTCAGCCCGAGCAGCAAGCTGTACGTGCTGACCCGTTTCCCCGACGTCGGCCGCTCGCTGAGCCGCCGCGAGCTGGTCGGCATGTTCGAGTCGGGGCGCGCGCGGCGGGCCGAAGCCGAGAGCGCGCTCGACCGGGCGATCGAAGCGATCGCGCAGCCGGAAGCGGCCTGATCGCCTTCGAACAGCGGGAACCCCGGTCGGCTTCGACCGGCCGCACGCGCGTTCCGGCCGCATAGGCAGCCCCGCGGATCTCCATTAGCATAGGGCGCATGAACCGGCGCCGGTGGCTGTCCGTCCCGCGATGGCTGATGCTGTTCGCGATGGCGGTGCTTCCGCTGGCGCAGGCGTGCACGGCGCGCACGGTCGAGCAGGGGTGGGTCGCGATCGACGAGCTGCCTCCTGAAGCCGGGGAGACGCTCGCCCGGATCCGCAGCGGCGGACCGTTCCGGTACGACAAGGACGGCAGCGTCTTCTTCAACCGGGAAGGCCTGTTGCCGCGCCGTCCCCGCGGCTACTACACCGAGTACACGGTGCGCACGCCGGGCGCGCGCGATCGCGGGGCGAGGCGTATCGTGGCGGGGGGGAATCCGCGCTC
>Ga0209476_10000913_pt1 | contig 20405 bp, 19 predicted proteins | sample KloWWTrecipitate_FD_187179 | JGI IMG/M metagenome (GOLD analysis project Ga0209476, IMG submission 187179) | Active sludge microbial communities from Klosterneuburg, Austria, studying microevolution and ecology of nitrifiers - Klosterneuburg... | ecosystem: Engineered > WWTP > Aerobic digester... | reverse complement strand
AACAGCAGCATCTCGGAACGCCGTTGCAACAGAAGATTTTGGCCGTAGGCCATATCAAACCAGACGACGACCGTGCCCAGCGTCTCGCCACTGCGCTCCACACGCTGCTCCAGCCGGCGCAAGCGGCTGGCATCCGTTTCCTCGGCCAGCGACAGGTTGTAGCCAGCACGCCTGCGCTCCATGGAAGAGGTCCCGGCCAAGGCATCGTCGATACGCACCGCCACCACCTGCGGGTTGTCCAGAATACGGTTGAGTGCTGCATCCAGCGCATTGCGGTCAATCGCCCACATGGCCTCGCCAATGGACACGCGGCTGATCGCCATGAAGGCATTTTCACTGCGCTCCAGCAGGGCATTCTGGGATTTTTCTGCCAGCCGTTGTTCTACCGCAAAGAACACCAGCCCCGGCATCGTCACCCCCAGCACCACCACAGCAGCCATGGTGTAGCGCAGCGGCAGGCCGCCCCGCCAACGCAGGCGCAGCCGCCCCAGCAGGCGGTGATGCCAACTCATCCAGCGGCCTGGACGTTCTGGTCCAGCCACTGCTTCAGGGCTGCAAACACAGGACGGGCATCGTATTCGTTGAATATCTCGTGGTACAGCGACTCGAAGCACACCGAAGTGACCAGATGCCTGGGTGCAGCCGCAGCAAATGCCCGGCTCCCGTCGGCGTTGAGCAAGTGGTCATCGCCCGCATACATGAGCAGGGTGGGTACCGTCCAGTGCGGCGCATGGGCCACCGTGGCCGGCCCCGCCGTGGCGATGAACCGTGCCAGCCGTGCCGAGATGCGGTCGTGCACCAGCGGGTCGGCCTTGTAATCAATGACCACCGCGGGGTCATGCGAGATGAACTGCGGCTTGAGGCCATTGCCCACCCGCAGGTTCGGTGCAATGCGTGGCAGCACCGACACCAGGAATTTCTGGAACCCGCTGAGTCCGGGGTCCAGCGCCGGTGAGGACATGATGAGTCCGTCCACCGGCCGGATGTTCAGCGACACAAACCGGCTTACCACCAGCCCGCCCATGCTGTGGCCCAGCAACAGCAGGGGCATGCCCTTGGGCATCTGCGCGCGCGCGGCGTCCACCATGTCTGCCAGATCATCCAGCAACCGGTTGTCCGAGGGCAGGCTGCCCGGCAAGCCGGCCGATTCCCCATGGCCACACTGGTCGTAACTGCGTGCGGAAAATCCCCACTCGTTGAGCTTGGCCGCCACATGGTTGTAGCGGCCGGCATGCTCGCCCAGACCGTGCACGATGATGACCATGCCGCGCCGGGGCGTGTTCGCCGGCAGGGGCCAGTCCTGCACAACCAGGTTGGAGCCATCGCTCACAATGAAAGTGGAAAGGGACGAGTTGCTTGTAGGGGTGTACATGGTCTGCTAGCCGGGGAAATGTGAAATGACCTGCGCCACAGCGGCCGTGAGCTTCTTGGCGTAGGGGATATGGAGGAATTCGTTGGGTCCGTGGGCATTGCTCTTGGGGCCCAGCACGCCGCACACCATCATCTGTGCGCGCGGGAAACCCAGGGACAGCATATTCATGAGCGGAATGGTGCCACCCTGTCCGATATGGCCGCAGGGTGCGCCGAAATGTGCCGTAGAGGCTGCATCCACTGCCTGCGCAAACCAGGGCGCCGTTTCGGGCGCATTCCAGCCCGTGGCGCTGGCGGCACCCTCAAACGTCACCCGGGCCTGGTAGGGTGCGTTGTCCTCCAGCAGGGCCTTGAGCTGCTGCACCGCCACAGCAGCGTCCACCAGCGGCGGCAAGCGCAGGGACAGCTTGAAGGCGGTGTAGGGGCGCAGCACATTGCCCGCATTCTTCAGGTCTGGAAACCCCTCGGCACCGGTCACGCTCAGTGTGGGTTTCCAGGTGCGGTTGAGCAGGGCTTGGAGCGGGTCCGTCGTGGTGGGCAGGGCAAACGCGGTGGAGCCGCCACAGTCGTAGTGCGCCCAGGGAAAGCGCCGGTAGAGTTCCTCCCCCAGAATGGCCGCCGTCGCGCGTGCCTCGGCCAGCCGCGCGGCTGGCACCTCGCAGTGGAAGCTGGCAGGCAACAGGCGCCCGGTGGCGCTGTCTTCCAGGCGGTCAAGCACCTGGCGCATGATGCGAAAACTCGATGGCACCAGCCCGCTGGCATCACCCGAATGCACGCCCTCGGTCAAAATTTCAACCTTGAGCACACCGCTGGCCATACCGCGCAGGCTATTGGTCAGCCACAGCTGGTCGTAGTTGCCCGCGCCCGAATCCAGGCACACCACCAGCCCCACATCGCCCATGCGCTCGCGCAATGCGTCGATGTACGGCAGGAGGTCGTAGGAGCCGCTTTCTTCGCAGGTTTCGATCAGGCCCACGATGCGGGGGTGTGGGGTGTTCTGGGTTTTGAGCGCCTGGACAGCGGCGATGGCGGCGTACGCTGCATAGCCGTCATCTGCGCCACCGCGGCCGTACAGCTTGCCCTCCTCGATCTTCGGGGTCCACGGGCCCAGATCATTGCGCCAGCCCGAGAACTCGGGCTGCTTGTCCAGGTGGCCGTACATCAACACGGTCTGGCTTGAGGCGGCCTGGGTTGCGGCGATCTCGAAGAACAGCACCGGGGTGCGCCCCTCCAGCCGCACCACTTCCAGTGTGAGCCCGGCCACCTTCTGCGCTTCGATCCACGCAGCGGTGTTGCGCACCACTGTATCAATGTAGCCGTGGGACGCCCAATCTGCATCGAACATCGGCGATTTGGCCGGGACACGTATGTAGTCCTGCAACTGGGGGACGATGGAGGCGTCCCATGCCCCGCTGACCTCGGTGAGGACTTGGGTGGTGTTCAGGGCACGGGTGGGGATGCGAGCATTCATGGTGGGTCTGGTCTGCCGAAAGCTGTCCGTAACCTGACATCATGCCACGGGCAGGCCACCTTTTGGCAGCCAACCCAGGCCCGCGCGGGTGGCGCCCGGGGTCTGTCCAGCACGGGGCCGGTATTCGCAACCGATCCAGCCCGCGTAACCCGCAGCATCGATGACCGCAAACAGGTATGGGTAGTTCAACTCACCCGTATCCGGCTCGTGGCGCTCGGGCACGCCGGCGATCTGGATATGCCCCACCGCGCCGCCGGGCAGGTACTGGCGCAACTTCGTCGCCACATCCCCTTCCATGATCTGGCAGTGGTACAGGTCCATCTGCACCTTGAGGTTGGCCGCACCGACGGCCTGCACCACGGCATGGGCCTGCGCCTGGTGCGTGAGAAAGTAGTCCGGCATGTCCCGGGTGTTGATGGGTTCGATCAGCACGTCCACCGCGACGGTGCCTGCCAGTGAGGCCGCCCATGCAAGGTTGTCCAGATAGGTGTCGTAGGCCTGCTCCACCGGGACATCGTGCGATGGACACCCGGCCATCAGGTGCACGCGCGGGCACTGCAGTGCCTGTGCATAGTGCAGCGCCTGCTCGACCCCCGCACGGAACTCCGCTTCACGCCCGGGCAGGCAGGCCGTTCCGCGCGCCCCCCGGTCCCAGGCACTGGCCATCTCCGCCAGCGTGGCACCGGCGGGCGGCGCATTGAACAGCACCTGCTGCAGGCCGTGGTCTGCCAGACGCGCCGCCAGCTCCTGCGCTGTCCAGGCGTAGGGAAACAGGTACTCCACACCCTTGACTCCATCGCCGGCCGCCGCCGCAAAACGGTCCGGAAACGGCAGCTCGGTGTACATCAGGCTCAGGTTGGCAGCAAATTGGGGCATGGCAGTGTTCAGGTCAGCAGGCTGGCCAGCCAACCCATAACAGCACAGGCAGCAATGACCGGAATAATGCCCACTTTATAACGCAGCAAGGCGACTGCGGCCACGGCCGCCAACGTCAGCGCTTTGGCATCAAATGGGCCTGTAGCCCCCGTGGGTAGTGCGAGATGCACTATAAAAAACAGAGCAAGACTGGCAATCACCCCGACCACCGCTGCACTGATGGCGGCCAGCGGAGCCGTAAATTGCAACTTGCCGTGGGTGGATTCCACCAGCGGCCCGCCTGCGAGAATGAAGATGAACGAGGGCAGGAAGGTGAACCAGGTCACGACGGTGGCCGCCAGCGCGCCACTCCAGAACAGGGCTTCGGGACCGAGCACCGGCTGGCCCCAGCCCCCGACAAAACCCACAAAAGCCACCACCATGATGAGCGGCCCTGGCGTGGTTTCCCCGAGCGCCAGACCGTCCATCATCTGCGCCGCAGTCAGCCAACCAAAGTGCTCCACCGCGCCCTGATACACATAGGGCAGCACGGCATAGGCACCGCCGAAAGTCAGCAGAGCGGCCTTGGTAAAGAACCAGCCCATCTGCGCCAGCGTGCCTTGCCAGCCCTGCCAGGCCACCAGCGCCGCCATGGGCAGCAGCCACAGAAGCGCGCCCACCCCCACCAGCAACGCGAGCCGGGACGGTTTGAAACGGGCATGCGCGGGGGTTGGTGTGTCGTCATCAATCCACGCCGGAGCGTGGTCTGCCGTGGCCTTGCCAGCACCATGGCCGCCACCCGCGGCAAACTGGCCTGGCAACCAGCGCTGCCCCATCCAGCCGCACAGCGCAGCCACCAGAACCACCCAGGGGAACGGCACGGAGAACACTGCAATTGCTATGAAACTTATAGCTGCCAGAGCAGGCAGCACGGGGGCTTTGAGCGGATTTTTCAATGTTTTACTGGCCATGCGGTGCAGCGCCTGCAGCACGATGGCGGCCACCGCCGGCTTGATGCCCCACAGGATGGCGGCCACCACCGACACCGTACCAAAGGCCATGTACAGCCCGCTCAACGCCACCAGCAGCAGGAGCGACGGCAACACAAACAGCGCGCCAGCCACCACCCCGCCCCAAGTGCGGTGCATCAGCCAGCCGATGTAGGTGGCCAGCTGCTGGGCCTCGGGGCCAGGCAACAGCATGCAGTAGTTCAGCGCGTGCAGAAAACGCTGCTCGGAAATCCAGCGCCTCTGCTCCACCAGCTCGCGGTGCATGATGGCAATCTGTCCGGCCGGTCCGCCAAAACTGATCAGACCCAACTTCAGCCAGAATTTCAGTGCTTCGCCAAAGCTGACACCTTGGGATTGCTGCGCGCTCATGCCTGTGTTCCAGTCATGGTCTCGGGTTTCCAGTTATGTGGTTCGTCCTGCGCGATCACACGGTCACGACACCAGGCATACAGCGCGTCATACAGAGGCATGGCGGCGTCGAGCATGGCCTGGTCGTCTTTGTTGTGCAGACGAGAAAGACCCAGCGACATGGCCAGCAGACCCGCGGCCTGTGGCGCCAGGTCGAGCCGGTCCGTATCCGCTGCGCGCACGATGGTGGCCAGCAAATCGAGGGCGGCATCCTTCAGATCGAAGCCTTGCAGCAAGGCATCAAAACTGCAACGTTCGCCTGCATGGGATACCGGTGCACCAGGGATGTCGTAGGCCACCGCCTGCAGGCGTGCCGCCTCGGCAAACACCTGCGCTGTGGGCACATAGATGAACTCGGCGCGCGGGTCAATGAAGCGGCGGATCAGCCAGGGGCAGGCGATGCGGTCAACCTTGGGGCGCTCCCGTGTAATCCAGCGCGAGGCCCGCTCTCCCGTCACGCCCCAGTCCGGGCGTTTGACACAGCTGATCGGGGGGCATGCACGCCACTGCGCAATGGCATCAGCTGCATCCACGCCGTCTTGTCCGCCCTCGAAACCACCGGCAAGACTACGGGCATTCCAGCCTGCACGGCACAGTGCGGCCACCGCGTCTTCGCTGACGTTATGGCCATAGACGCAATACACAGCCGCATCACGCGGCTTTGATGCAGCGATCAAGGACGCCACATCTTCCGGAGCACAACGTACGGCGCCGGCCAACAGGCGTGGGCTTTCCGCAAAACGCGCTTCGCGACGCACATCCAGCACCAGGGGCGCATCGGCACGGCCCAGTCGGGCATTGAACTCCAGGGGAGAAATGGAAAAAACAGATGGTTTTTGGGTGTCCATGGAATGCTCCTTTGCGTTGCCAGCATTTGGATGGGACACCATCTTGGAGCCTTAGAGGCCCGACACCGGGGAGCTGAAACCCCGATGGGAGCAATCTACCACAACAGCGGCTCAGCGCGCCAGTTTGTACACCGAAGTTCCGGCGCGCAGGTTGGGGGCAAACCGCACGGTGCGCCCTTCCTGCAGACCAAAGCTGTCGAGCACGCGCAGGCCCGTGCGCTGGGCCAGCTCGGCCAGGTCGGCATGCGTTCCCACCCGGATGTTGGGCGTGTCGTACCACTGGTAAGGCAGGCGGCGGGTGACCGGCATGCGGCCCCGCAGGATGCTCAGGCGGTTGGGCCAGTGCGCAAAATTGGGGAAGGCTACGATGCCCACCTTGCCGACGCGCGCGGTCTCGCGCAGCATGACCTCTGCATTGCGCAGGTGCTGCAAGGTGTCGATCTGCAGTACCACATCAAACGAGGCGTCGCCAAACATGGCCAGTCCTTCGTCCAGGTTGAGCTGGATGACGTTGACGCCGCGCTTGACGCAGGCCAGCACGTTGGCATCATCGATTTCCACGCCGTAACCGGTACAACCGCGGGTGCGCTGCAGGTGGTCGAGCATGGCGCCGTCGCCACAGCCCAGGTCAAGCACGCGTGCGCCTTCGGGCACCAGTTGGGCAATGGCATGCTGGATGGTTGCGTCGCTCATGGCTGCAACTCCTTGGCAATGCTATCAAAATAAGAGCTGACTACGCCCATGTAACGGGGGTCATCGAGCAAAAAGGCATCATGACCGTGCGGTGCGTCGATTTCGGCGTAACTCACATCGCGTTTGTTGTCGAGCAGCGCCTTGACGATCTCGCGGCTGCGCTTGGGGCTGAACCGCCAGTCGGTGGTGAAGCTCACCAGCAGGAACTTGCAGCTGGCATGGGCCAGCGCCTGGCTCAGATCACCGCCGAACTTGCGCGCCGGGTCGAAGTAATCCAGCGCCCGGGTAATCAGCAAGTAGGTGTTGGCATCGAAGTACTCGGCGAACTTGTCACCCTGGTAACGCAGATAGCTCTCGATCTGGAACTCCACGTCCTGCGTGGAGTACTTGTAGTCACCAAAGGTTCTGCCATTGCCAGCGGTCTCCGCAAGTTCTTGCGCCACGGCGTCGCGCAACCTGCGGCCAAATTTCTCATTCATCACATCATCGCTGAGGTAGGTGATGTGCCCAATCATGCGGGCAATGCGCAGGCCGCGCTTGGGGATGACGCCGTGCTGGTAGAAGTGTCCGCCGTGGAAATCCGGGTCGGTCACGATCGCGCGGCGTGCCACTTCGTTGAACGCAATGTTCTCGGCTGTCAGGTTGGGCGCACTGGCCACCACCACCGCATGCGCGACCCGTTCGGGATATTGCAGGGTCCAGGACAGTGCCTGCATGCCACCGAGGCTACCGCCCATCACGGCGGCCAGTTTCTGGATACCCAGTCGGTTGAGCAGGCGGGCCTGGGCGTTTACCCAGTCTTCTACCGTCACCACGGGGAAGTCGGCGCCATACACCTGACCCGACGGTGAATCCGGATTCACATGCATCGGGCCGGTCGAGCCGAAGCAGGAGCCCAGGTTGTTCACCCCGATCACAAAGAACCGGTTGGTGTCCACCGCCTTGCCAGGGCCGATCATGTTGTCCCACCAGCCTTCGCTCCTGTCCTGTCCTGCGTAAACGCCCGCCACATGGTGCGAGGCGTTCAGGGCGTGGCAGATCAGCACCGCATTGGACTTGTCGGCATTGAGCGTGCCATAGGTCTCGAAACTGAGCGCGTATTGGCAGATCGACGCCCCACTCTGCAAGGGCAGAGGTGCGTCGAACTGCATGTTTTGCGCGGTGGCGATCAGACTCATTGCTTACCCGTATTCCCAATAAAAAACCCGGCGTCGCAAAAAACGAGGCCGGGCTTTATGTCGGTCCGTCTTTAGCTGCATTTATTAAGCGCCCGCAAGCTGGAGCAAATTGGCGCTGGAGGAATTGTAGCAATGCTGGCCGCACTACGCCGGCGCGGTTGCCACCTCTGCCATCCATCGGTCCAGATTCTGTTCATTGGCCGGCTCCACGATATGGCGCACCGCTGCGGCGACGGCGGCATCTTCAAACGCCTGCTCCCATACGATCCGGGTGCCTGCCCCTACGGGGGACAGTGTGATGGTCAGCCGGAACCGCGGCGCGTTCTCATGCTGGATGACCAGCCTGTGCGGCGACTCCACAACAACGAAGGAGGCAACATTGGGGTAGTTCGCTCCGTCGGGGCCGTGCATCGTGAAACGCCAGGCGCCTCCCGTTTTCACTTCGCAGGTGTCAAACGTATTGCGAAATCCTGCAGGCCCCCACCATCTGGCCAGGCGCTGCGGGTCCAGCAGGGCAGCAAATACGGCGTCCGGTGCGGCAGGGAATTCCCGCGAGGTAGTGAAGATCGACATGGTGTGTGAACTTACACCAACTCCAGGTAACGCTGCAACTCCCAGTCCGTCACGGCCTGGTTGAAGCGGCGTACTTCCCACTGGCGTGTCTGCACAAAGTGCGTGACAAAGGCATCCCCGAGCAGGTCACGCGCCAGGTCCGAGCGGTCCAGAGCGTCGGTGGCTTCAGCGAGCGTGCGCGGCAGACGCTCCACCCCTTCCGCACCCACATTTGCGCCAGTCACCGGTGGCTGGCTGAGCTCCATTTTTTTCTCGATGCCGTACAGCCCGGAGGCCAGTGCCGCCGCAATCGCCAGGTAGGGGTTGGCATCGGCACCCGGGGTACGGGTTTCCAGGCGCATGGATTGGGCCGATCCGGGAATTACCCGCAACGAGGCATTGCGGTTATCCACCGCCCAGGTCGGCTTGACCGGCGCCAGGTTGTTGTCCACCAGGCGCTTGTAGCTGTTGATAAACGGCGCGTACAACGCCATGAAGTGCGGCAGGCAATGCAGCTGTCCGGCAACGAAATGGCACAGGGTGTCACTCATGCCATGGGGGGCGCTGGCGTCGTGGAAGGTGTTGACGCCATCCTGCCACAGGCTCTGGTGCAAGTGGCCACCGCAACCCGCGTAAGCGGTGGAATACTTGGCCATGAAGGTGCTGAGCAGGCCGTGGCGGCGACCAATCTCGCGCACCGCCTGCTTGAACAGCACCGCCCGATCTGCCGCTTGCAGGGCTTCGCCGTAGCGAATGGCAGCTTCAAAATTGCCCGGACCCGCTTCCGTGTGCAGGGCCTCCAGCGGCACACCGATGGCTGGCAGGTAGTCAAACAGGTCCTTCACAAACCCGTGCTGGCCATCTATGCGAAAAGGCGAATAGTTGGTCAGCCCGTGGGTGGCAGTTTCCAGGTGGCGGTACTCCTTTTGCCGCACCGAAAGCTCGGTTTCCTTGAGCACAAACCACTCGAACTCCATGCCCACCTGCGCGGTGCATCCCATGGCCTGAGCTTGGACCAGCACCTTCTTGAGTACCTGGCGCGGACAGATCGGCAACGGCGAGCCGTCCGTGGCCGTGTGCTCACCGAGGATCAGCCAGCGGTTGTCATCCCAGGGCAGCTGGCGCGCCGTACTGGGATCCAGTCGCAGCCCCACATCCGGATAACCGGTATGGAACCCGGTGAAGCCTACGTTTTCATACAGTTCATCGGCAATATCCCAACCAAAAAGCGCACTGGCAATGGTGCCACCGCCCTCCAGCATGCCCGCCACCTTTTCTCCAGAGAGATGCTTGCCACGGCAGACGCCGTCGATATCGGTCACGGCAAAACGGACAAAAGGCTCTCGGGCCAGCAGATCAACGGAGAAAGGAGATGGTGCAGTCATGGTGTCTCGCATTTTGGAATGCCCTGTTTATCGCAGTTTTTCCACCCGTTGGCAGTACCACTTGGCGAACCGACACAGGGCACATACCCACATTGGCTCGTTTTTTGCTTTGTTTTGGTGCGCAATTGGGATTTAGAACCTTTTTGCACCAATACAAAGCATTTAATTCAAGAGGTTACTCATGGAAGCACTAAAACAGGGCGCAGATGCCCTGTTCATTTTGTTGGGCGCAATCATGGTGCTGGCCATGCATGCGGGATTTGCGTTTCTGGAACTCGGAACCGTCCGTCGCAAGAACCAGGTCAATGCGCTGGTCAAGATTCTGGTGGACTTCTCAGTGTCTGCCGTGGTCTATTTCCTCGTCGGATATGCCGTTGCCTACGGAACGACCTTCTTCGTTGGCGCTGAGCAACTGGCCGCCCGAAACGGCTACGAGCTGGTGAAGTTCTTCTTCCTGCTCACGTTCGCAGCGGCCATTCCCGCCATCATTTCCGGCGGCATTGCCGAGCGCGCCAAATTCTGGCCGCAGCTGATCGCCACTGCCGTGATTGTGGGTTTTGTGTATCCCTTCTTTGAAGGCATCGCGTGGAACCAGCACTTCGGCTTCCAGGCATGGATCAAGGCGGCCACTGGCGAGGAGTTCCATGATTTTGCAGGCAGCGTGGTGGTCCACGCCGTCGGCGGCTGGATTGCACTGGGCGCGGTCCTGCTGCTGGGCGCGCGCAGCAACCGCTACCGCAAGGATGGCGCCATGTCGGCCCACCCGCCTTCCAGTATTCCCTTTCTGGCGTTGGGCGCCTGGATCCTGATTGTTGGCTGGTTTGGCTTCAACGTGATGAGCGCCCAGGTGCTGGACAAGATGTCCGGTCTGGTGGCAGTGAACTCACTGATGGCCATGGTTGGCGGTACGCTGGCTGCGCTGGTCATGGGCAGGAATGATCCGGGCTTTGTCCACAACGGGCCGCTGGCCGGGCTGGTCGCCGTGTGTGCGGGTTCTGACCTGATGCATCCGCTGGGTGCGCTGGTGGTGGGCGGTGTAGCCGGCGCCATATTTGTGGTGATGTTCACCCTGACCCAGAATAAATGGAAGATAGACGATGTGCTGGGCGTCTGGCCCCTGCACGGCCTGTGCGGCACCTGGGGCGGCATTGCAGCCGGCATTTTCGGCAGCAAGGCACTGGGGGGCCTGGGCGGCGTGTCGTTTCTTGCACAACTTGCCGGAACCGCCATGGGTGTGGCCTGGGCACTCGCGGGCGGCTTCCTGGTATACGGTGCGCTCAAAGCCACTCTTGGCCTGCGCCTGAGCCAGGAAGAAGAATACGACGGGGCTGACCTGACCATCCACAAGATCATGGCCAGTCCGGATCGGGAGTCCAACTGGTAAGTTGGCACAACTGCACCACCTCGAACAATTATTTGTTTTTTTCAAAAAAAATTAGGTTGCTTTTACAAACTGGCGCATAATGAATTCGCATTGCCGAAATATCGGTGTGCAAGTTTGCGGTGATTAGTCAGTTTCGCGTCTGCTTTAAGTCTTCATAGGTTTGTTGATTGCGGTTTTAGACTCCATCGCGTTTTGAGTTATTTTGAGGAGTCCTTACATGGGCAACAAACTTTACGTAGGCAACCTGCCTTATTCTTTCCGTGACGAAGATCTGCAACAAGCTTTTGCAGCACACGGTTCCGTTTCCAGCGCCAAAGTCATGATGGAACGCGACACCGGTCGCTCCAAAGGCTTCGGTTTCGTGGAAATGGGCAGCGACGCTGAAGCTCAAGCTGCTATCAACGCCATGAATGGCCAGCAATTCGGTGGCCGCGGTCTCGTGGTGAACGAAGCCCGTCCCATGGAACCCCGTCCCCCCCGCTCCGGTGGCTTCGGCGGTGGAGCTGGCGGTGGCGGCGGCTACGGCGGTGGTGGCGGCCGTTCCGGCGGCGGTGGTGGCGGCTACGGCGGTGGTGGCGGTGGCCGCTCCGGTGGCGGCGGTGGTGGTGGCTACGGCGGTGGCCGCAGCAGCTACTAAGCACTCACCTGCAAGTACACAAAAAAAGGACCCTCTGGGTCCTTTTTTGTTGCTGTCATTTTCCTCGATCAGGGTTCGCTGAACCTGCGCTTGCGAGGTCTGCCAGACAGGGCTTTGTCAAACAAGACATTAGGAGCCAAGCGCAACAGTTTGGCCACCCAGCCCATTTGCCAGGGGATGACCCGGTAACTGTCGCCGGCGGCAATCGCGGCAAACGCCTTGTCTGCAAAGTGGTGGGGCTGCATCAGGAAGGGCATGGAATAGCGGTTCTTCTGCGTCAGGGGTGTATCAATGTAGCCAGGGCAAATAGTTACCACCCGAATCCCGCTGGAGCGCAGTTCGCCACGCAGACTTTCACAGTAATTAATGACGGCCGCTTTGCTGGCGCAATACGCACCATGGCCCGGCAAGCCCCGGATTCCCGCCACACTGCCAATACCCACCAGTGCCCCGCTGCCGCGCTGCACCATGGCGTCGATGAACGGATGGAAAGTCGCAGCCAGACCCAGGTTGTTGGTAGCAAAGGTGCGCGCCATGACATCAAGGTCACTGCGTACGGCGGAATCCATACCCACACTGATGCCCGCGTTGGCGATCACCACATCCGGTACACCCTGGCTCTGCAAGCACAACTGTCCGGCAGATACGATACTGTCCATGTCGGACACATCTGCGCTGTAGATTTTGCAGCGGTCTGCGCTCATGTTCTGCTGCACCATCCAGGTTTGCATTTCTGCACTGCGCCGCGCCACCAATGCCAGTGAAAACCCCGCCAGGTAATAGCGCCAGGCCAAAGCCTGGCCAATGCCACTGGATGCACCTGTAATGAAAACCAGCTTGGCCATGGCCTGCCCCTGTATGTGGGTTATTTTGAATCGGGCACCAGTGTGCCGCGCACACGCCCCTGCAACTGCAGGATTTGGTCCACATTGTCGAAATCCAGACTGTCTGCGGTAAACCGGTCCTGTCCGCGCAGCAATTCAACTGGCTTGTGGGATTTGACTTTCTCGGTGGTCAAGAACGCATGCAAGAATTCACCGCGGTATTCCATCCGGGGGATTGCTTTGGCGCCTGCAGCGGCGTCCGCTTCACGCACCACCAAAGCATTTCCGATCAGCTGCACCTCAGACCCATCCTCGTTGGTCAATCCCCGATTGGCAGTGGCTGTAGTCAGTCGTCCTTTTTCATCAAACGAGCGAATCCGGATAGCGTCTATCTCCAGCCACTGTGTATCAGGATAATGGCGCGCTTTGTCACCGACCACTTCCGAGCGGATGTGCCCTTTGGCATCGTAGGTCTTGATCGTGAACACCTCCATGAAGTAGTCGGGGTCATGGCTCTCCACACGCGCAACTGCCGCCCCCCCAGTCTCAGGTGTTGTTCGCACCAGCCAGTACGTCAGCAATGCCAATGTGCCCATGAAAATCAGGGGCAGGTACAACAGGAAACGCTCCCAGGCCTCACGCAACACTGGCTTCACCGCGTGTACTCTTCCAGAAAGTTGACGTAGCGACCGCTGGCCACCATCAGAATGTCACAGAATTCGCGAACTGCGCCTTCGCCACCGCGCGTGGTTGTGACGTGGTGTGCGATGGCCAGAACTTCTGCATGCGCATTGATGGGCGCGCATGCAAAGGCACAGCGGCGCATCACCGGAATATCGGGCCAGTCATCTCCCATCGCCGCTGCAGACTCCCAACCCAGGCCGAGTTCACGCAGTGTCTGCTCTGCGGCCGGGCGTTTGTCTTCGGTACCGAAGTGGGCATGGGTAATGCCCAGCGCAGTGAGTCGCGTACGCAAGGGCTTGCTGTCGCGCCCGGTAATCACCACCGGGGTAATGCCGGCTTTCTGCAACATCTTGAGACCGTGCCCATCCAGCGTGTTGAACCGCTTGAGCGTTTCTCCCGTCTCGGAAAACAGCAATCCTCCGTCCGTCAACACTCCGTCCACGTCCAGAAAGGCGACCTGCACGCCCTGTGCCCTGAGCAGGAGTTCCGGATCAAAATTGAGAGCTGGGCGCATCAGATTACCTTTGCTCGCATGAGGTCGTTGCTGTTGATCGCGCCGCAGAGTCGTCCTTCTTCATCCAGTACCAGAACGCTGGTGATCCGCTTGCGCTCCATCAGATCCGCAGCATCTACTGCCAGCGCATGCACGCCAATGGTCGAAGGACCGCCGTGCATGACTTGCTGCGCCGTGGTGGATCGCAGGTCCGCACCCTGCTCAACCAGGCGTCGCAGGTCGCCATCCGTAAAGATGCCCAGCACACGGTCGTCGCTGTCCACTACCGCTGCTGCCCCCAGCCCTTTTGCACTCATCTCACGCATCAGCTCGCTAAAGCTGGCATGTGGCGCCACCTTGGGAACCGCAGCACCGGACCGCATCACATCACTGACATGTGTCAGGAGCTTGCGCCCCAGTGCACCTCCTGGATGCGAGCGCGCGAAGTCCTCTGCGCGGAAGCCGCGCGCATCCAGCAGCGCCACGGCCAGCGCATCACCCAGCGCCAACTGCGCAGTGGTGCTTGCCGTGGGCGCAAGATTCAGGGGACAGGCCTCTTTGGACACAGCCGTGTCAAGCCACAGATCAGCATGCTTTGCCATGGTGGAGGCGCCATTGCCCGTCATGGCAATCAGTGGCGCACCCAATCGCTTGAGCACAGGCAGGATGGCGGCCATTTCCTGCGACTCACCGCTGTTGGAAATCGCCAGAACCAGGTCGGAGGCAGTGATCATCCCCAGATCGCCGTGGCTTGCCTCTGCAGGATGCACAAACATGGCAGGTGTCCCGGTAGATGCCAAAGTCGCAGCAATCTTGCGGCCAATATGGCCACTCTTGCCCATGCCCATGACCACCACGCGCCCCTTGATTTTCAATACCAGAGCCACCGCTTGCGCGAAGGATTCACCAGTGCGGGCTTTGAGCCCCTGGATAGCCGCAGCTTCGATGTCAAAAGTCTCTTGAGCCAACGCGATGGCACGCTCTGCCATGGACTGTGAAGTGTGGACTGCAGGTTCTGTCATGCGGACATTTTATAGAGCCAGCAGTTTGGGACGGGGTTATTGCTAGGATGCTGGCATGAGCGCATTGGAAATTACCCTTTTGTACCTGCTGGCCGCGGTCCTGGGTGTCGTCGTGTGCCGCTCGTTCAAATTGCCGCCGATGCTGGGGTATCTGGCCGTTGGCGTGGTCATCGGTCCCAACGCCTTGGCCCTGTCGCAGAACGCAGATGGCGTCCGACACCTCGGCGAGTTCGGCGTAGTGTTCCTGATGTTCGTGATTGGCCTGGAATTCAACCTGCCCAAGTTGCGCGCCATGCGCAAGCACGTATTCGGGTTGGGTCTGGCACAGGTGGTGGTCACCATGTTAGGGGCTACTATGGTCTCCATCGGATTGGCTGCCGCACTGCCGCAGTTGTGGGGCATGGGCTGGCAAACCGCTCTGGCTCTGTCATGCGCACTGGCCATGAGCAGTACCGCTATTGTGGTCAAGCTGATGGTGGAGCGCATTGAGCTGGAGTCAGAGCATGGCAAGCGGGTCATGGGTGTTCTGCTGTTTCAGGATCTCGCTGTTGTTCCTCTGCTGGTTCTCATTCCCGCTCTGGGTGCATCAGGTGAGAACCTCGTGATGGCCCTGAGCGTTGCAGCCATCAAGGCAACTGTTCTGGTCACGGTGCTGCTGGTCGGAGGTCAGCACCTCATGCGACGCTGGCTGACTATCGTGGCGCGCCGCAAAAGTGAGGAATTGTTTGTACTCAACCTGCTCTTCATCACCCTCGGTCTGGCATGGTTAACGGAACTGGCGGGCCTGAGCCTCGCGCTGGGAGCCTTTATTGCAGGTATGCTGATTTCAGAAACCGAATACAAGCACCAGGTGGAAACCGATATCAGGCCGTTTCACGATGTTCTACTCGGTCTGTTCTTCATCAGCATCGGGATGCTGCTGGATTGGCGATTGGTACTCGAGCGCTGGCCACTGGTCCTGCTTCTGCTAGTTGTCCCCACTTTTCTCAAGGCGGTGGTGGTGACCGCACTGGCGCGCATTCTGGGCACGAGTACGGGTGTAGCGCTTCGCACTGGCCTGTATCTGGCACAAGCGGGGGAGTTCGGATTCGTACTGCTGACGTTGGCGCAGCAGAACGCACTGGTGCCCCCGGAATTGCTCAATCCGATCCTTGCAAGCATGGTGCTGTCCATGCTTGTCACGCCGTTCATTGTGATGAACAGCAACCGGATTGTGATGAAACTGGTCGCCAATGAGTGGCTGCAACAGTCGTTGCAGATGACCAGCATTGCACGCAAGTCCATCAACACCAATCGCCATGTGATCATTTGTGGCTACGGTCGGTGTGGCCAAAATCTGGCACGCATGCTTGAGAGGGAAAACATTCCCTACATGGCACTGGACCTGGACCCGGACCGTGTGCGCCAGGCTGCTGCTGCAGGGGATTCCGTCGTATTTGGAGATGCAGCGCGACTGCAGGCCCTCATGGCAGCGGGTCTTGCACGTGCCAGTGCCGTCGTGATTACCTATCTGGACGAAGGAGGCGCGCTCAAGGTTCTGGGGAACACCCGTGCCCATGCGCCACAGGTTCCCGTCATTGTGAGAACCCAGGATGACCACAGCCTGGAAAAGCTGCAAGCTGCGGGTGCCACCGAAGTCGTTCCCGAAGCGCTGGAGGGCTCCCTCATGCTGGCCAGCCATGCTCTGGCGCTTGTGGGTGTACCTATGCGTCGGGTGATCCGTATCGTGCAGGAACAGCGGGACGCGCGCTACAACCTGCTACGCGGGTTTTTCCATGGATCAGATGACAACTCAGTGGACGAGTTGCAGCATGAGCGACTGGCCACGGTGAGCCTGCCCATGGGAGCCAGAGCATCAGGCAAATCCGTGGGGTACTTCGCCCTGCATGCGATGGGAGTGCGTGTGGTGAGTCTGCGGCGCAGCAGCGGCAAAACCGTTGAGGCACGAGATGCCACCCCACTGGAAGATGGTGACACTCTGGTACTCTCTGGCCAATCGGAAACCCTGGCACTTGCGGAGAGCCGATTGCTCAAAGGTTAGGCCCGCAGGGTTCTGCAGCAGGCACAATCAAGTCTGCCCCATTGACTTCCAAGAGATGCGCCATGCACAGTTTCAGCGTGAACCAGTACCTGCGAGACCATATCCGTACCGTGCCCGACTGGCCCGCGCCGGGCGTTCAGTTCAGGGATATCACACCGCTCCTGCAGGATGCCAAGGTATTCCGGGTCCTGATCGACGCCTTTGTTCACCGTTACATGGATCCCGACATGCGCCCCGATGTGGTGGCCGGCTTGGATGCACGGGGATTTATCCTGGGCGCAGTCGTAGCCTATGAACTCAATGTGGGATTCGTACCTATCCGCAAGAAGGGCAAGTTGCCTTTCACCACCGTCGAGGAGACCTACGAACTGGAATACGGAAGTGCTACGGTGGAACTGCACACGGATGCAGTGAAGTCCGGTGACCGTGTGTTGCTGATTGACGATTTGATTGCCACGGGCGGCACGATGATGGCGGGCAAAAAATTGCTTGAGAAACTAGGTGCCCAGGTCATGGAGGGCGCCGCTATTGTGGATCTCCCAGAACTGGGTGGATCCCAACGCCTGCGGGACGGTGGCCTTGCGCTGTACACGCTGGTGGATTTTGCCGGCCACTGAACACGTTCAGTTCAGATCACCGTACTGTGTGCCACTCAGAGGGGAGTGGGAATCGTCCAGTTCCGTATCGGCAAAGTGAGGCATCGGCGCTGGGTTGCGACGGCCTGACCGGATAATTTCGCCCGGCGGTGGAGTGACCTTCGCCGCGGGTACGCTGGCTAGCGCTTTCTTGAAGGCTGCAACCTCATCCTCTTGCAAAGGCTCAAACCGCGGCGCCGCTGGCTCGACAGACACTGCAACTTTGGCAGGTAGGGGTTCTGGTACTACGGGCCGGGAAGCCGGTGTCACGGTACGAATCGTCTGGGTGTTGGAGGCAACTTGCTCCACCAGACGCCAATAGACCGCAGTCACCAGTATTCCATGCAAGTTCTTGGCGTTGCGCGCGATCAACAGCTCAATGTCCGTCAGGCGCTCTGGCTCCACAGCGTTTTCCCGCGGCAGATCAATCATCACCAGGTAGTCACGCCCCTTGGAGTCCAGCGAGAGAACCTTGAATTTGTACTTTGAAGAAAGCACTCCAGCCTGCGTCATGCATTCGCGCACAACGGTGTAGAGCTGCTCCCTTCGCTCCAGTCGTTCCGCCCTGCGGCTGCTGGACGCACCGTGTGTTGCCGCGACAGCTGCCTTGGGTCTCGGGCGCGCATTGCTGAAAAGCGGTTGTGTGGCATCCGTTTGGCCCAACCCGGAACTGACACCCGAGTCTGAAACAGGTGCCGGGTTTTTTCGGGAGAGCCAGTCGAAAAATGACATGTTTTGAACCTTCAACGTCTTCGAGCTGGCAAGTGTACGGCAGCTATTTCCCTATGCAAAATCTGGAAAAAATCACGCCCAGCAAATCGTCGGAGGTAAATTCGCCGGTAATTTCGCTCAAAGCGTTCTGCCCCAGGCGCAACTCTTCGGCAAGCAAATCCAGTGACTGTGCACGTGCGGCGAGATGTCCGGATGCATATTGGAGGTGCATTTCCACTTTACGCAGAGCCTCGATATGCCTGGCACGTGCGATAAACACGCCCCCAGCCGTAGCTTGCCAGCCCGCAGCCTGCAGCAAGGCCTGGCGCAGGGCATCCAGTCCCCTACCCGTCTTTGCAGACAGCACCAGACCACCTTGCGGGGGCGCGGTTGCCACATCCGCCTTGTTCCAGACATCAATGACAGGAACTTTGGCGGGGGCCTTCTGGGTGATTTCTCTCGCTATATCAGCGTCGGCTGCTATATATTTGGTAACACTTAATCGGGTCAAGTCGTGCAGAAACAACACCGCATCGGCTTCACCAATAGCCTCCCAGGCGCGGGCAATGCCGATTTTTTCCACCGCATCCTCACTCTCGCGCAAGCCGGCGGTATCGATGACATGGACAGGGACGCCTTCTATCTGAATAGTCTGCTGCACCTTGTCCCGTGTCGTGCCTGGCACCGGCGTGACGATGGCCAGTTCCGCACCCGCCAGCGCATTGAGGAGCGATGACTTGCCTGCGTTGGGCTGCCCGGCAATCACCACGGTGATGCCCTCGCGCAACAAGGCACCTTGCGAAGCTTTCTGCAGTACCCCTGCCAGGGACGCCTGCAGCCGGTCCAGCTGCCCCTGCGCATCGGCCTTCTGCAGAAAGTCGATTTCCTCCTCCGGAAAATCCAGGGTCGCCTCGACCAGCATGCGTAGCTGGATCAGTGCATCCCGCAGTGCATGGATCTCTCTGGAAAACACGCCGGAAAGGGATTGGGTGGCACTGCGTGCAGCAGCTTCGGTACTGGCATCGATCAGATCGGCGATGGCTTCGGCCTGCGCCAGATCGATTTTGTCGTTGAGAAATGCGCGCTCGCTGAACTCCCCCGCCTGCGCAATGCGCAATCCGGGGAGATACGTAGCGCCTGTGACGACATTAACTTCCGCCGCCGCCGCCAGGCAACGCGCCAGCAGCAACTGAAGAACCACCGGGCCACCATGGGCCTGCAGTTCGAGCACGTCTTCGCCGGTGAATGAGTGGGGTGCGTTGAAGAACAACGCCAACCCGTGGTCAATGGGCACGCCCTGCGCATCACAAAATGGAAGGTAGGTTGCCTCGCGCGGAACCAGTGTGCGCCGCAGTAGATGCAGAACAAACGGACCAAGCGCCTTGCCACTGATGCGGACAATCCCCACCGAGCCACGCCCCGGTGCGGTAGCGATAGCTGCAATCGGATCGTGGTGGCGCGCGAGCATAAAGAACGAGGCGCATGGCGCCTCGGTAGGTTACTTGAACTTCGGCAGATTGAACTGCGGTGGCACACCCATGCGGGTGTTGATGATCCACTGCTGTGCAATCGACAGGATGTTGTTGGTAATCCAGTACAGCACCAAACCGGCGGGGAAGAAGAAGAACATCACACTGAAGGCCAGCGGCATGAACCACATCATCTTGGCCTGCATCGGATCTGGAGGCGCAGGGTTCAACGCAGTCTGCAGCAGCGTGGTCAATGTCATGAACAGCGGCAGGATGTAGTACGGATCGGGCGAAGACAGATCGTGAATCCACATCGCCCAGGGCGCATTGCGCATCTCCACGCTGGACAACAGCACCCAGTACAGCGCAATGAACACCGGAATCTGGACCATGATGGGGAAGCAGCCGCCCATCGGGTTGACCTTCTCCTCACGGTAGATGCGCATCATCTCCTGCTGCATCTGCTGCGGGTTGTCCTTGAGACGCTCGCGCATTTCCATGATCTTGGGATTCACAGCCTTCATCTTGGCCATGCTGGCGTAAGCCTTGGCGTTGAGCCAGTAGAACGCAATTTTGAGCAGCAGCACCAGCGCCACGATCGACCAGCCCCAGTTCTGAATGAAGCTGTGCAATTTATCCAGCAGCCAGTACAGGGGCTTGGCCAGAATCGTCAGCCAGCCATAGTCCTTGACCAGCTCCAGACCGGGAGCCAGCGACTCGAGCATCTTCTCTTC
>Ga0209476_10000911_pt1 | contig 20438 bp, 20 predicted proteins | sample KloWWTrecipitate_FD_187179 | JGI IMG/M metagenome (GOLD analysis project Ga0209476, IMG submission 187179) | Active sludge microbial communities from Klosterneuburg, Austria, studying microevolution and ecology of nitrifiers - Klosterneuburg... | ecosystem: Engineered > WWTP > Aerobic digester... | reverse complement strand
TACTCGCGGCCACCGGCCTGGCGCCGAAATTCGTCCAGGACATCGCCCTCGACATCCTCGCCAACAAGGCCTCGGCGGTGATGACCAACGTGCCGGGACCGCCGCAGCCGCTCTACATGGCGGGCGCGCACCTGGCGCAGCAGATATTCTGGGTGCCGCAGTCGGGCGACATCGGCATGGGCGTCTCCATCCTCAGCTACGACGGCAAGGTGCAGTTCGGCCTGGTCACCGACCGGCACTTCGTCACCGACCCGGAGAACATCGTCTCGCGCTTCCAGCCGGAGTTCGAGAAGCTGGTGTATGCCCTGCTGCTGGAACCGTGGGAGGAACTACGCACGGCGGAGGAAATCGCGCAGAGCCTGGAGGAGGAACTGTCGGTCGGGACCTGCTCGCCGAAGCAAAAGCCGCGCAAGCCACGCGCGCCGCGAAAGAAGGCAGATCCGTCCCCGGAAACGCCGTCCTCCGCAGACTGACTTTTCCCTGCGACCGCGCCCCCGCAGGTCGGGTTTCAGCCCGATGACCGGAGGAAATCCCCGTGGGACGGCAGCGGTTGCACGGCGGCCCATGTCGGCCTGAAGGCCGACCTACGAACTCACTCCTCCAGCTCGGCCTTCGCCGCCTCGACGTCGAGGCGCTCCATGGCGTCGGCCGGCTTGCAGGCGGCGGCCTCGTGGTAGAGCTTTTCCGCCTGCTTCATCTTCGCCTCGCCGAACAGCATGACCAGGCCGTTGGCGTACTCGATGCGCGCGATGGCCGAGTCCGGATTGAGCTTGAGCGCCTTCTCGTAGTGCTCGACGGCCGCGTCCTTCTTCGCGCCATAGGTGAGGCCGCCGACCATGGCGCCGACCTTGTTGATCACTTCAGCGTGGAAGGCGCCCAGCGCGATGTGCGCGTCGGCGTGGTCCGGGTTCAGCTTCAGCGCCTGCGTCAGGGCGTCGCGCACCTTGGTGCCGAGGCCCTGCGCCAGCGCTTTCGCCACCGAGATACCCTGGCTGTAACGGCCCAGCGCCAGGGCGTAGAAATAGAAGGCGTTGGGATACTTCGCCATCTTCGCCATCTGCTCCTCGCCGCGCGCCGCAGCTTCTTCGAACAGCGCCAGCTTCTTCTTCTCGTTGTCCTCGATGTAGGTGGCGTAGATCGTCGCCGCCTTGTTGGCCACCGCATAGCCGGGCAGCCCGAGAGAGAGGCCCAGCTCGCAGGCCTGCTGGAAGTCGCCCTGGTGGTAGAGCCGCCAGGCTTCCTGCACCTGCTCGTCCGCGGGAAACGGCTCGCGGTCGCCGCGATGCAGGCGCTCCCAGTTCTTCTTCAACGCCGTGCCGGCGTAAACATAGGCTTTATCCGCATGGGGAAACTTTTTCCATCCGCCTTTGGCCATCCTGGTCTCCTTATTGAGTGACGTATTCCTTCGAAAGCTGCTGCAAATGCTGGCGCGACGCCCCCTGCAGAAAGGGCGCCGTCATCGACATCACCTGGTACACGCCGCGGCCGAGTCCGCTGCCCGCGTCGCGGCGGCGCGGATCGCGGGCGTACTCGAAAGGCAGCCAGTAGGTGGCGATCACCGCCATATTGGTCGCCAGCGCCTGGAGTTCTCCGGCCGACGCCTTCATCTCGCCGGTTGCCACCAGCCCTTCGCACAGGGCCATCGCCGTCTTCACCTTGTGCGCCAGGATCTGCTTGAAATGCACTTCCAGCAGGCGGTTGCGCGACAGCAGGTCGTCCAGGTCGCGGTAGAGGAAGCGGTATTTCCATATCTCTTCGAACAGCAGGTGCAGGAACAGCCACATGTCCTCGACGTTGGGCGCGCGGCGCGAAGGCGTCGCTAGGGTCTCGCCGATTTCCCGCTCGAACTCGGCGAACAGGGCGTTGACGATCTCGTCCTTGCTGTGGAAATGGTAGTAGAGGTTGCCGGGGCTGATGTTCAGGTCGTCGGCAATCACCGTGGTGGTGACGTTGGGCTCGCCGAACTCGTTGAACAGCCGGAGGCCGGCTTCCAGGATGCGCTCGCGGGTGCGCCTTTTCGGTTTTCTTTCCATGACCCGTGCAGAATAACACCCCGCCTGGCGGGGCAAAACCCGAGTTGGTTCAAGCCGCCTTGCGAGTCGGCAGCCTGTCCTTCAGCCAGCGCTCCAGTTCATCGAGGGAATCCCCCAGGCGATGGCCCACCGCCGCCAGCGTGTCGGCCTTCTCGGCATGGCCGCCGATGTCGTGATGCACCAGGGAGCGCTTCTCCTTGAGCAGATCGAGCCGGATGCGAATGCCGTGCTTCGCCAGGATCGGCGCCAGCTCATGGCGACGGCGATAGAGCTCGATGCGCGTCTTCTGGTAGGCGTGTTCGCACAGGTGGCGGCGGCTGGCGTAGCTGAACATGTTGGTGAAGAACATCTCCGGGTCGTCGCTGTTCGGTTCGAACAGCACCACGTCGGCGTTCCTGTAATCGGTCTTGTACTTCGACAGCCCGACCTGCATGCGCGAATGGATGATGGCGCGGAAGGTCTGCGCCAGCACCACCGGCAGGCCGCCCTGCACCAGCTTGTCGTGCCGGCCGGCGCCGCGCTTGACGGCCAGCTCGGAATCGAAGGGCACCAGCGGGTTGATGCACAGCACCAGGTCGGCGCCCTCCTTGAGCGCCACCGAGGCGTGCAGGGTTTTCTTCAGGGCGCCATCGACATAGTAGCGGCCGTCGATCTCCACCGGCGGGAACAGCCCCGGCAGAGCGGCGCTGGCCTGCACGGCCGTGGAAATCGGCACATGGTCCTCGCCGGGCGAACCGAACACCACCGACTCGCCCGAATCGAGATCCGTCGCCACCAGGAACAGGCGGCGCTTCAATTTGCGGAAATCGTTGCTGCGGCCCGGCGCGGTGAAGATCCGGCTGAGGAAGTCATGAATGCCGGCGCTGTTGAAGATGCCGGTCGGAATGGCCTGCGAGAGGCGCTGAAAGGACTCGAAGAAGTTCTGGCTCCAGGGACTGGCCAGGTAGTTCCAGATCGAGGCCAACAGCAGCGGCGGCACCGACATGGCCCGCATCGCGTACTCGCGGAAGGCCGGCTTGAGCAGCAGTTCCGGCTCGAAGGGCTCCTCGGCGGTGTCGCTCTCGATGAACATGTGGCGCATGCGTTCGGGCGTCAGCCCGTTCGCCAGCCCGGCGGCGATGAAGCCGCCCGAACTCACGCCAACATAGGCATCAAGATCATTGAAGTCGACGCCTTCCAGCGACTCGGACAGCGCCAGCAGCGCGCCGAGTTCGTAGATACCGCCCAGCGGCCCGCCGCCGGCAAGGGCGAGGCCTATGCGGGATACGGACGTCTTCTTCCTCTTCGACGACTTCGGAGCCGCAGCCGGCGAGCGGGACGTTCGTACCCTTTCGACGTTGCGCGAAGCGCTACGACCTCCCCCGGCGAGCGCGAGGCCGATACGTGGAGAATGCATACCGTCATTCCCGCGAACGCGGGAATCCAGTTTCTTGCGCGCAACCCTGGCTCCCCGCTTTCGCGGGGACGACGTGCCCTGCACCATGATGCCCCTCCCTTGAGGGACGCTTACTTCGCGGCGCGACGGCGCGGGGCAGGTTTGGCTTTCCCGCCGTTGAGGCCCTGCACGACCTCGGTCAGCTCGGTGACGCGCTTCGACAGCGTCTCGATGTCCTTCTTGGTCGGCACGCCGAGGCTCGACAGCGAGCGGGCGACGCGATCCTCGAAAACCTGCTCCAGCTTGTCCCAGGTGCCGGACGCCTTGGCGGCCGCCTCAGCCATCTTGTTGCCGGTGACTTTGCGCACGAACGACTGGCGGGCCTCGCCTTCCTTGACCAGCGCTTCGAATATCTTTGCGCCCTCCGCCTGGAACTTCGTGCCGCTGGCCTGGGCCTTGGCAAACGCGCCCAGCCCGGCCAGCCAGATCTGCTGCGCCGAATCGCGAACCGTCTGGGCAAATTCGCTTTCCGCCGACGCCCCGCCTGCCAGTGCCTTGAGTTTCTTGACCATGATGCTGCCTCCTGTAGAAAGTTGAAATCCGCCGTCAGGGGTGTTGCCCCACGCTGCCAATCTAGCGGGAAAAATTAGGGAAGGCACACTAAAGTTACGGGCATGGCGCCCTGCGCCGGGCCGGGCTTCGCGTGTATGATATTTCGCTCACCCAGAAGGAGGTTCGCATGGACTATTTCGTCACCGGTGCGACCGGTTTCATCGGCAAGCGTCTCGTCAGAAAGCTGCTGGCCCGCCCCGGCAGCACGGTGCATTTCCTCACCCGTTCCAGCGAACCGGAAAAGCTCGAAGCCCTTTACGCCTTCTGGGACGTAGACAAGAACCGCGCGATTCCCGTCGTCGGCGATCTCAAGGACAAGCAGCTCGGCGTCTCCAAGGCCGAGCAGAAGAAGCTCAAGGGGAAGATCGACCACTTTTTCCACCTCGCCGCGCTCTATGACCTCGGCGCCTCCGCCGAGGAGGACGAGGCGGTCAACATCGCCGGCACCCGCAACACCCTCGCCCTCGCCGAAGCTATCGGCGCGCGCTGCTTCCACCACATGAGCTCGATCGCCGCGGCCGGCATGTTCGAGGGCATCTTCCGCGAAGATATGTTCGAGGAAGCGGAAAACCTCGAGCACCCCTACTTCCGCACCAAGCACGAGGCGGAAGGCATCGTGCGCAAGGAATGCAAGGTGCCCTGGCGCATCTACCGGCCGAGCTCCGTCGTCGGCGACTCGCGCAGCGGCGAGATGGACAAGATCGATGGCCCCTACTACTTCTTCAAGATCATCCAGAAGATCCGCAAGATCCTGCCGCCGTGGCTGCCGACCATCGGCCTCGAGGGCGGCCGCATCAACATCGTGCCGGTGGATTTCGTCGTCGCCGCCATGGACCACATCGCCCACCTGGAGGGCCTGGACGGCAAGTGCTTCCACCTCACCGATCCGCACCCGCACCGCGTCGGCGACGTGCTGCAGATCCTCGCCCGTGCCGCCCACGCGCCGGACATGGGCATGCGCATCAATGCCGCCCTGCTCGGCTTCATCCCGCGCGGCGTCAAGAAGAGCCTGATGGCGCTCACCCCGGTGCGGCGCATCCGCAACGCGCTGATGAAGGACCTCGGCCTGCCCGACAACGTCCTCGACTTCATCAACTACCCGACGCGCTTCGACTGCCGCGAGACCGAACGCGCGCTGGCCGGCACCGGCATCGCCGTGCCGCCGCTGGAAGACTACGCCTGGCGCCTGTGGGACTACTGGGAGCGCCATCTCGACCCGGACCTCTTCATCGACCGCACCCTGAAGGGCCAGGTCAAGGGCAAGGTGGTCCTCGTCACCGGCGGCTCCTCCGGCATCGGCAAGGCCGTCGCACACAAACTGGCCGAAGCCGGCGCCATCACCGTCATCGTCGCCCGCGACAAGGAGAAGCTGGCCGAGACCAAGCACGAGTTCGAGGCCGACGGCCTGCAGCTCATCGCCTACTCCGCCGACATCTCCGACTACGCCGAATGCGACGACTTCGTCAGGCAGGTGGTCGCGGAATACGGCGGCGTGGACATCCTCATCAACAACGCCGGCCGCTCGATCCGCCGCGCCATCGAGAATTCCTTCGACCGCTTCCACGACTTCGAGCGCTGCATGCAGCTCAACTACTTCGCTGCGGTGCGCCTGACCATGGGCTTCCTGCCGCAGATGATCGAGAAGAAGAAGGGCCACATCGTCAACATCTCCTCCATCGGCGTGCTCACCAACGCGCCGCGCTTCTCCGCCTACGTCGCCTCGAAGTCGGCGCTGGAGGCCTACTCGCGCTGCGCCGCCTCGGAGTTCGCCGACCGCGGCATCGATTTCACCTCGATCAACATGCCGCTGGTGAAGACGCCGATGATCGCGCCGACCAAGATGTACCAGAACGTGCCGACGCTCAGCCCGGAAGAAGCCGCCGACCTGGTGGTCGAGGCGATCGTGCACAAGCCGGTGCGCATCGCCACCCGACTCGGCGTCTTCGGCCAGGTGATCCATGCCTTCTCGCCGAAGGTGGCGCAGATCATCATGAACACCAGCTTCCGCATGTTCCCCGATTCGTCCGCGTCCGCCGGCAAGAAGGAAGGCGAAGTGCCGCCGACCGCCGACCAGGTCGCCTTCAGCCAACTGATGCGCGGGATACATTTCTAAGATCGACCTCTTTCGACACGGAGGACACAGAGGCACAGAGAACACAGAGAAAGAAGAAAGGGTTTCTCTGTGTTCTCTGTGCCTCTGTGATCTCTGTGGTGAGAGCGGTTCCTCCCCCGACAGGAGAACGACCATGAGACCCAAACCCGGCGATCCCGCCCCCGATTTTTCCTGCCCCGCCACCGACGGCAGCACCCTCCGTCTGAAGGATTTCCGCAGCAGGAAACTCGTGCTCTACTTCTACCCGATGGACGACACGCCGGGCTGCACCGCCCAGGCCTGCTCGCTGCGCGACGTCAACCGCGACATCGCCGCCAGGGGCGCTGCGATCCTCGGCGTCTCCTCGCAGGACGAGGCCTCGCACCGGAAGTTCACCTCGAAGTACAAGCTGAATTTTCCCCTCCTCGCCGACACCGACCGCGTCATGGCCAAGGCCTACGGCGTGGCGGGATCGGGGCTGTTCGGCGTGGCGCGCGCGCTGACCGGGATGAACGAGCGGGTGACCTTCATCATCGACGAGAAGGGCAAAATCGCCCACGTTCTCGACGACCCCAACTGCCCCAACCACGGGGAGGAAGTTCTGAAATTGCTCTGATTTCGTCATCCCCGCGAAAGCGGGGATCCACAAGGAGCCTGGATCCCCGCTTTCGCGAGGATGACGAGAACACTCAGGCCGTCAGTTCCGCCAGCAGCAACCGCTCGATCTCCGGCGAGAAGGCCATCTCCAGGTGGCCGATGCCGGCCACCGGCACGATCTTCGCCCCCTCCAGCACCGAGCTGTCCTGCGGCATGACGTAGTTGTCCTGACAGCTGTAGATCGACACCGTCTCCGGCAGCGGCACGGCGCCCGGTGCGTTGAGCCCGGCGAGCCAGGCGCTGCCGGGCACCATCTGGCGGCCGTTCTCGCCCAGTCCCAGCTTCGCCAGCATGCTGCCGCGGTGCGGCGAACCCAGGGTGATCAGCCTGGCCACGCGCGCCGCACCATGGCGGCGCAGGTAGGCGCGCGACACCAGCCCGCCCATGCTGTGGCCGACGAGGATCGCCTGCTCCGTGCCGGCAGCGGCGCAAATCTCGTCGATGCGCCGCGACACCTGCTCGACATAGCCGTCGATGTCGTTGAACACCGGGTTCAGGCTGATCGTGGCGGCCTGCCAGCCGGCGCGCGCGAGGCGGCCGCGCAACTGGATCCAGAAGCCGCGGTTGCACTGGTAGCCGTGGATCAGCAGCAGCGGCAGCCGTCCGTCCGCGCTGCAGCCGACGCGGTCGGCGCCCATGAAGAAGCGCTCGAAGGGCATGATCACAGTGAACAGCAGGCAATAAGCGGCCAGTTCGCGCAGCGCCATGGCGATCCCCCGCCCGGCACCGATGCGGTGCGGCTCGGGCGCCGGTGTGGCGTAAGCGCGGGAAAAAACGAAGGTGACGCCGATCACAAACATCCGGCCGGCCACCACCAGAAGCATCGCCAGACCGAGGGCCTGCTGCCAGGCCCAGCCGCAGCGCGCCGTCAGCACGAGACCGAGCAGCAGATAGAAGCCGAATTCGCCGGCCAGCATCAAACGGTGGAGGGTTGCAGCAGCCATGCGTTATCTCCTCATGCCAATGCCGGCGCCGGTTGCCGGGTCAATTCCTCTGCCAGCCGGCTGGCGTTGCGCGCCGCCAAGCCGTATACCGACTGCTGCGGATTGGCGCCGATGCTGGTCGGGAACAGCGAACCGTCGCACACGGTAACATTGCCAAGCTGGCGATAACGCCCCCAGGTGTCGGTCACACCCCGTTTTTCATCCGCCGCCATGCCGCAGCCGCCCATGACGTGCGCGCTGACGATGCGGGCAATCTGGTTCTTCAGCGGCAGCTTCATGATGCCGGCCCGCGCTTCATCCATGCTGGCGTAGCCGTTGCATTGCTCGTGCACCGCATAGACACGCTTCGCCCCGGCGGCAAACTGCAGTTCGGCCATCGCCAGCCAGGAACGGCGCACGCCCTCCCAGACGAAATCGGTGATCGGGTAATCCAGCACCGGCGCGCCGTTATCGCCCAGTTGTACCGAACCGCCCGGGCTGTCGGGATGAAAGCCGTCGCGCAGCAGCGCCAGCATGGCATGGGTGTTGGCGAATTCGCGCATCAGATTCTTGTGAACCTCGCCGAACCCTTGCAGCGTCGTGCCGAACAGCACCGGATGCATCGGCGGCACTTCCAGCTTGTAGCCGATCGGGCCGTCGACGGCGACGCTGTCGAGATAATGGTCGGAATAAATCGTCTGCGGCGCGCCGGCGTAGCCCTTGACCTCGTGGTCCATCAGCGCCGCCGACACCGTCGTCGGATGCAGGAAGGTGCGGCGGCCGAGCAACCGGTGGGGGTCCGGCGCCCCGCTGCGCAGCAGCAGGGCGGGCGTGCCGATGGCACCGGCCGCCAGCACGAAATGCTTCGCCCGGATGCGCACGCGGTGAGGCAGGGGATGGATGCCTTCCGGCGCCATCGGCACGCAATCGAGCGCCTCGGCGGCGCCTTTCGCCAGCACCAGCCGTTCCGCGCGCAAGTGGTGCACCAGTATCGCCCCCGCAGCCAGCGCCGCCGGAATGGTCGTCACCAGCATCGACTGCTTGGCGTTGGTCGGGCAGCCGACGCCGCAATAGCCGAGGTTCCAGCAGCCCTTGACGTTGCGGCGCATCGGCGCCACCGGGACGCCGAGTTGCCAGGCGGCCTGGCGCAGCAGCTTGTTGTTCTCGTTCGGGCTCAGGTCCCAGTAGCGGATGCTCAGGCGCCGGTCCACGGCGTCGAACCAGGGCGCCAGCCCTTCGACGTTCAGATCCTTCAGGCCGAATTCGCGCTGCCAGTGCGCCAGCGTCGCCGGCGGCGTGCGAAAGCAGCTCGTCCAGTTCACCGTCGTCGAGCCGCCGACGGAGCGGCCCTGCAGGATGTTGATGGCCTTGTCCTTCGTCTTGCGCGCCGCCGACTCCTGGTAGAGCTGCGGGTAGGCGTCGGCCTCGCGCATCTTGAAATCGCTGCTGGTCTTCAGCGGCCCTTCTTCAATGAGGACGACTTTCAGGCCGGCCTTCGTCAGGAGCTCCGCCGCGATGCCGCCGCCGGCGCCGCTGCCGACGATGGCCACGTCCGCATCGATATCGCGGTCGGCGACGATCCTCGACGCATCGATCACCTGCCAGCCGTTGTTGATGCCCTCCAGAAAGCTGTCGCGAATCGTCATAACATCTCCGGCGGGCCGGGGTAGCCGATGGCCTCCCATGCATCTGGCGTGCCGTACCAGGCGCCCAGCACCAGGTCGTGCAGGGCGGCATAGGCACTGCGCAGCAGTTCGAGGCGGCTCATCCGCCAGCCCTGCAAGAAGGCGGCGATCTCGGCGGGGCTTGCGTCTTCCCAGCGCGGCCAGAGGCCCGCCAGCAGCACGCGCGCCGGTGCAATGTTCAAGAGCGTGAAGAGCTCCGCCAGCTCTTTCTGCGCCGCGGCCGACAGGCCGCCGATGGCGACGCCGACGCCGTCCACCGTCTGCGCGATGGCCTTCCGGCGCGCCTCGTCTGATTCCGGCAGCACGCCGGCGAGGATCGTCGGCACGAGGGCGGCGATGATCGTCCGCTCGGACAAAGTCAGTCCCCGCGATACGGCGGTCGACGGCGCCTCCTTCAGCCCGCGCGAATAGAACAGGCCGGCCGCCGTCAGTGCGGCGCCGCCAATGATCCCCGCCTTGATGAATTGGCGTCGCGTAATCATGGTCTCGTCATCCCCGCGAACGCGGAAATCCGGCCTGTCATCCCCGCGAACGCGGAAATCCAGCCCGTCATTCCCGCGAACGCGGAAATCCGGCCCGTCATTCCCGCGAACGCGGGAATCCAGGAGTTCACGCAAAAACCCTGGATCCCCGCGTTCGCGGGGATGACGACATGTTTCTTCATTGTCCGCGCCACACTGATCACCGGATCAGCAGATTGACCATGCGTTCGAACACCTTGCCATAGGGCGGCTTGAACAGCCCCATGCCGTTGACGCGCGACTGGAAGAACACTGCCTTCTTCTTCGAGAACGCCTCGAAGCCCTCGAAGCCGTGGTAGTGGCCCTTGCCGCTCTCGCCGACGCCGCCGAAGGGCAGGCTGTCCTGGGCGATGTGCAGGAGGGTGTCGTTGATGGTGACGCCGCCGGACAGCGTCCGTTCCAGCACCTGCTCGATGCGGCCGCGGTCGTGGTCGAAGTAGTACAGCGCCAGCGGATTCGGCCGCGCATTGACGTAGCGGATCGCTTCATCCAGGTCGCGGTAGCCCACCACCGGCAGGACCGGCCCGAAGATCTCTTCCTGCATCGCCTGCATGGCATCGGTGACGTTGAGCAGCGCCACCGGCGGGATGCGCCGCGTCGCCGCGTCGGGCTCTGCCGCGGCAGACAGCGGCACCACCTCGGCGCCCTGCCCGCGCGCATCCTCGATAAGGCCGAGCAGCCGCCGGTAATGCCGCTCGCCGACGATGGATGAATAGTCCGGCGTGCGCAGGATGTCCGGGTAGCAGGCATCCACCACCTTGCGCGCGGCGGCGATGAACTCGCGCGCCTGCCCGGCCGGCACCAGCACGTAGTCCGGCGCGATGCAGGTCTGGCCGGCGTTCATGGTCTTGCCGACCATGACGCGCTCGGCGAATTTCTCCAGCGGATAGTCCGGCCCGAGGATGGCCGGCGACTTGCCCCCCAGCTCCAGCGTCACCGGCGTCAGGTTCTCGGCGGCGGCGCGCATCACGCTGTAGCCGACCTTGGTCGAGCCGGTGAACAACAGGTGGCCGAAGGGCAGCCGGGCGAAGGCCTGCGCCACCCCGGCGTCGCCCTGCACCACCGCCACCTCGTCGGCGGGAAAGTATTTTGCGACCAGCTCGGCGAACAGCGCCGAAAAGGCCGGCGTGTACTCCGACATCTTCACCATGACGCGGTTGCCGGCGGCCAGCGCCGCCACCAGCGGCCCCACCGCCAGCAGCAGCGGGTAGTTCCACGGCACGATGACGCCGACCACGCCGAGCGGCTGGTGCAACACGCGGGCGCGGCCGGGCAGGAACCACATCGAGACGGCGCGGCGCTCCGGCCGCATCCAGGATTTCAGGTGGCGGCGGGCGTGGCGGATGGCTTCGAAGCTGGGGAAGAGTTCGAGGAGCTGCGTTTCGTGCAGCGAACGGTTGCCGAAGTCGCTGCGGATCGCCTCGGCGATGGCAGTCTGGTTCTCGCGGATCAGCCGCTCCAGCGCCGCCAGCCAGGCATCGCGCCGGCGCCAGTCGGGATTGGAATCGCGCACCGCCGCCTCGCGCAACCGGGCATGCGTCGCGGCCAGGCCGACGCCCGCGACATCCGTTTCATTGTTGCCCATCGCACTTCCTTCGCGCTGTGGGAATGATTCAGTGTAGCCGAGCGACTTTGAGGCGGGTTAGGCAATTGCCTCTAAACCCGCCTCGGCATTCCGCAGGGCAGGCGATAATGTTCAAAACACCCTGTGGAGCGGCGTCCACGCCGCGATACCCCCTTTGGAAAAGGGGGTGGCCCGAAGGGCCGGGGGATTTATCGCGGCGAGGACGCCGCTCCCACAAGTTCACGGACTCTGAGTTGTGCCATTCGGAATGAGTATCGAAGACAAGAAATACTGGGTGGCGCAGCTCCGGCAGCACCTGGGCCAGGCCAAGGCCTTGCGCGCCGCCGCCCGCACCGATCCGCGCGACGCCGAGGACCGGCTGAGCCTGCGCGCCTGGCAGGCCGACCGCCTCGCCGCCACCCACCGCGACCTGCTCGACTCCGCGCGCTATGGCGCCGCGGCGCGCTTTTTCCTCACCGACCTCTACGGCCCCAAGGATTTCAGCGAGCGCGACCACGAAGTCGAGCGCATCCTGCCGACGCTGGCCGCCACCCTGCCCGCCTCGGGCATCCGCACCATCGCCCTGGCCATCGAGGTCGACGCCCTCTCCGAGGAACTCGACGCGGCGATGGTGGCGGAACTGCGCCGCGCTCGCGCCATGGCGGAGATTTCCGGGAACACTTACGCCGAAGCCTACCGCCGCTGCGGCCGGCGCGAGCAGCGCGAGCTGCAACTGCGCCTCATCGGCGAGATCGGCGACGCCCTCGCCGCCCTGGTGCGCAAACCGCTCATCCACGCCGCCCTGCGCCTGATGCGCGGCCCGGCGAAGCTCGCCGGCCTCGCCGAGCTGCACGCCTTCCTCGAAGACGGCTACGACGCCTTTCACGGCATGGACGACCCGACCGAATTCCTCTCCGCCGTCACGGCGCGCGAAGAGATCATCCTGCGGCAGCTCTTCGACGGCGCTGCACGACCGTTCGACATTTCTGCCGCTGAACCGCCGTACTGCAGCGACTGACTTTTGTGGGAGCGGCCTATGGCCGCGATAACCGGGGCAACTGGCCTTTACACAGGCCGCATTCTTCCGCCCTCAGGCGGCGGCAGCCAGAATCCGGAACTCCTCCGCCTTGACGACCGGCCGCAGCTTGCGCCCGCCGGCTCCGGCTTTCATCTCTACCAGGCCATAGTCGGCCATCTTCCTGAGCGTGCGCGACAGATTGCCCGGCTGGCGGCCGGTGCTCTGCGCCAGATCGGCCAGCGACTCGGGACGGGTTTCCCGAATCACCTTGAGCAAAGCACGGTTGTCGTCGCTGAGCACCTCCGCAACCGAACGCATCGACGTGAACCAGATTTTCGGCTCACTGGGCTTCGGCTTGTATTCTCCCTTGGCGATCGCCAGCATACGCGCGCGAATTCGCGCTTGGGGCATGATGCCGATGGTGATAGTCTTCATTCGCTCATCTCCTTCAAAACAGCGTCGACTTCGGCGAAGAAGTCGGCCAGTAACTGGTATGCGCTTTCGAATTCATAGGGAACGCCCTTGTCCCTGGCATGCCGGTGCCGATGATCGTATTCGAGGCGCCTCCCGGCAAAACCCTTTTTCAACGGCTTCAAGGCATGGGCATTGTCGTACCCGAGGATTCTCTTGCCGTGATGGTCATGCAAGGTCAGGCAGTAGCGAATTCCGTGCGGGATCTCGTCGCCATTCCGCACCTCCCACGCCTCAATCTTCACCCAGCAACCGTGTTCCTGCGCGATGATCGAATCGTTGAGATCAAGCAGCGTCGTCAGGCCGATATCGGAAGCCATGCGTGTATATTATCAACTGCTGATATCACATGCAAGCCAAACTTAGCCTTCCGGGTAGTCGTTATCCAGTCGCCGCCGGCCTGGCCGCGATTGTCGACCTGCGGGCTACACGCTGATTCTGCGACGGGATCTTATCCATTGCCGGCCCATGCCATAGGATCACCGCAGGATTCGCGACGCCGGGTCGCGAATGCTTTGCACGCCTCGATCGACATGGACCTCACCAAAAGCCTCATCAAAGCCAAGAGCCCTTGCGCGGACGGATTCCGCTGGTTCCTGCGCCACTACCACGATGGCGGCAACTATCAGGAACTCCTCGATGCCCTGGTCGACGACGGCAGGGTGGAGGACGCCTGCTGGCTGATCTCCCAGTTCGGGCCGACGGATTCGGTGCTGGTGCTGGATTCGCTCGAAACGGAAGCGCTGGTATTCGCCGGCGCCGTTGAAGTGCGGGGCAACATCGAGGTGGCCTCCATCATCCGGACCGGCCGCTCCATCCGCGCCGGCGGCGGCGCACGCATCGGCGATTCCATCGTCGCGGGCGGCGATATCCGCGTCGAAGGGACTCTGCGCTGCGACGGCAAGATCGAGGCGCATGGAGACATCCGCGCCGGCTGGAGCATCGAAGCAGGCAAAAACGTCGACGGCGGCGGCGATGCGCGCGCGGGGCGGGATCTGCGCTGCGGCGGCGCGCTGACGCTTGCCGGCAACGCTTTCGCGGGAGAGGACATTGTCGTCGGCGGGCCTGTCCGGTGCGAAAAAAACCTGCAGGCCGTCGGCGACATCGCCGGCTCGGCAGACATCCGCACCATCAATGGCATCCATGCCGGCGGTTCGGTGCGCTGCGTCGGGCATCTCGAGGCCGGTTGGGGCATACGGGCCGGCGGGGCCATCGTCGCCGAAGGCTCCATCAGGGCGGGGGAAAGCCTGCATGCCGGCGACGAGATTCGCGCAGGAGCGGGCTATGGCGTCTTCGCCGGCCTGGACGTCAAGCGCGACACTTGGGAAAGCAGCGCCCGGGTGCGCGCGAAGCGGCAGCCGGAAGGGCTGATGAGCGGCTGGTGGGCGGGTTCCGGAACGGCTTGAGTAACCTCGTCCGTCCCGCCGATGCTCGAGCGGGGATGCGGGCTCAATGCATCACGAGCGCGCGATAGAAATTGGGCAGGGCGAACAGTGCGCCATGGATCTCGCCGTTGTAGTAGCGCAACCCGCCGATTCCCCGCTCGTCCAGGCGATGGCGCACCTCCAAGGGGGGGAGGGCCGCCGGCCACAGCGTATCGGAAACCACAGCGAAGCCCCAGTACGCGCCATACAGCGGGACATGCAGGCCATAACAGTGCACCTGGGCAAATACGGAGGCCAGTTCCGCGGTCAGTCCGCGCACCCGCTCGGGTTCGTGGAATGGCGCTCCCAGGTGCAGGGTCATGGCGCCGCCGGGGGCGAGCACGCGCTTGCACTGCGCGAAGAAATTCTTCGTGTAGAGCGGTCCGGCCAGGGTTTCCGGGTCGGTGAGATCGAGCAGGACGAGATCGAACTGCTGCCGGGTTTCCGCCACGAAAGCGGCGCCATCCTCGAAGCGCACCTTCACCCGCGGGTCGTCGAGTGCGCCGCGATGGATCTCCCGCAGCCAGGCGCGGGCCACGTCGACGACTTCGGCGTCGATCTCGACCAGCGTCACTTCCTCGATGCCGGGGTGCTTGAGCAGTTCCTCCACGGCGCCGCCGTCCCCGCCGCCGATCACCAGCGCCCGGCGCGGCGCGGGGTGGGCGATGGCCGCGGGATGCGTCAGCGCCTCGTGGTAGAAGAACTCATCGGCCTCCGAGGTCATGAAATGCCCGTCGATGCGCAGGGTGCGGCCGAGATCGCACGACTCCAGCACTTCGATATCCTGGTAATGGCTGCGCCGGGAGTCGAGCCGGCGGGCGAAGCGGAAGCCATACACACTGTTCGGGTTGAGCGCTTCGAGCAGCAGCTCGCCCGCTTCGTTTGCGCTCGAAGCCGCCAGGTCGCCACGCTGCAGTCTTTGCTTCTGCGCCTGTCCGGGCTTGAAAGCGTCGACAAGTTCGTGCATCAGGCGCTCGGCCTTGCCGGAGTTGTCGCTCGTGACATTGCACACGTAGACATCCAGGGTGACGCCGCCGCGCTCCGGCCATGTGTGCACCGCGATATGCGATTCGGCCAGCAGCAGCATGCCGGTGACGCCACCGGGCTGGCCTTCGTGACCGGGGAAGCTGTGCCATTTCTCGCCGACCAGCGTCAGGCCCGCATTCAGTGTGCGGGTTCTGCACAGCGCGGCCAGCATGGTGGCATCGTTCATCAGTTCTTGACCGCAAGCGCACCGGTAAAGATCGGCGGTCAGGTGCAGGCCCTCCATGACTCAGGTCGCCTTGCCGACGGCGTGGGCGACGTCCTCGCGGAAAACCCGTTCCACCAGGACGACAGTGACCCGGCTCAATTCTTCCACCAGGGTCGGATGGCCGGCCAAGAAGCAAGCTCCGTATAGTCCGTGCCGACGATCGGCAGTGCTTCCTGGTGCATGGGCGAACTCCCTATTCCGAAAAAGAAAAGCCCCGCCGCAGGCGGCGGGGACGACAGGCGCATGATAGGGTGGTTTCGGGCCGCGAGTAAGGCCCGGGATCGAACAAGACTGTTGCCGGCCTGGCTACAATCCACCTATGCAGGATTTGCATCGGTTGCCAACCCGCCGTGTTGCGGAGGCTGACTTTTCAATGCCTGAAATCGTAACCCTCTGCGGGATGAATCTGCCACTCGCCGTCGCCGCAGAGCTCCAGCACCTGTTTGTGGTATTTCACGATGGTCGAACGGTGGCCGACGCTGACCAGCGTCGTCTGCGATGCGGCGAGCTGCCGGTAGAGGCTTTCCTCGTTGGCGACGTCCAGCGCGCTGGTGGCCTCGTCCAGAATGGCGTAGCGCGGCCGGGTGAGCAGCACCCGCGCGAAGGCCAGGCGCTGCTGCTCGCCGATGGAGAGCACCTTCTCCCAGTCCTTCTCCTCATCCAGGCCGCCGAAACGCTCGGCGAGGTCGGGCAGGTTCACCCGATCAAGCAGGCGCAAGAGTTCCGCATCCGGCACCGGCCGCTCCTGGTTCGGATAGAGGAGCTGGCTGCGCAGCGTGCCGAGGATCATGTAGGGCTGCTGCGGCAGGAACAGGATGTCCTCCGGCCGGGGCCGGACGATGCGGCCGCTGCCGCAATACCACAGGCCGGCAATGGCGCGCAGCAGCGAGCTCTTGCCGCTGCCGCTCTCGCCGACGATCATCAACCCTTCCCCCGGCTTGACGGCGACCGAAAGGTTTTTCGCCAGGGTGCGCTCGCCGTTCGGCGTGAGCAGCGTGACCTGTTCCAGCGCCAGGACAGGCCCCTCCGCCGATTCGATCTGGCTGCCGGCGCGTGCCCGGCATGCCGGCTCGGTGGCCAGCACCCTGGCGAAAGTGTTCAGGCGGTCGATCCCCGCTGCGAAGCGGCTGAGTCCCTCGAAGTTCTCGACGATCACCGAAATCGCGCTGAGCACCGCCGCGAAGGCGCCCGCGGCCTGGATGGCGCGGCCGACCTCCAGTTCGCCAGAGAGCACGTCCGCGGCGATGATGGCGCTGGGCAGGACGATGGTGAGCAGGCCGTAGGCGTACTGGAACAGGTTGAGGAACAGCTGGCTGCGGATCAGCCGGTTGTAGTTGTCGAAGGCCGCGGCGAAGCGCCGCCTGACCTGCTGCTGCTCTTGCGCCTCGCCGCGGTAGAAGGCGATCGACTCGGCGTTCTCGCGGATGCGCACCATGCCGAAGCGGAAATCCGCCTCGCGCCTGAGCTGCAGGAAGTTGAGGCCGATGAGCGGCTTGCCGAATATGAACAGGGTCACCCCCGTGCCGAAGATGGCATACAGCACCAGGAAGTAGACCATCACGCGGGAGATGTCCCACAGCACGCTGCTGAAGGCCACCAGTTGCAGGATCGCCCCGACCAGGATCAGCAGGAAATACAACGAGCGCTGGGTGAAGGTGTTGATGTCCTCGGCAATCCGCTGGTCGGGATTGTCGAGCGCGGCGTTGGCATTCAGTTCGTAGTAATGCCGCTGCCGGAAATAGCGGTCGAGGAAGCGGTCCGTCAGCCAGCGCCGCCAGTGGATGGCGAGCTTGTCGCGCACGAAGTAGTAGAAGGCATAGATCGGCACCGCCACGACAAGCAGGCCGAGGCAGTACTGGATGGCGTCCCAGAAGCGCGCCTCGTCGCGCGCCGCCAGCGCCGAGGTGAATTCCCCGGTCTGCTCGTTGAACAGCACGGCGAAGCGCGTCTGGCCGAGCAGCAGCAGCACCAGCAGGGCGAGCAGCGCCCAGGCCTTCCGCTTCTCTTCATGGCGCCAGTAGGGCGCGGCAATCGCCCAGAAGCGCTGCACGACGTGACGGTCGAGTGTTTTCATCTGCGGATTCTAATATGCCCTCCGGGCCAGCCGGCCTAAAGGATTTCATGACGGCGCCGTTATTCCGCTTGAGTCGTTCACGCGACAAGGAGGATTCATGGGAATGCGGGAAGAAATCGATACCGCGCTGCAGGCCCACGCCGCCTGGCGCGCGCGTTTCAAGGACTACCTGAGCGGCCGGACTGCCTTCGACACCGCGCTGGCGGGCGTTACCGACCAGTGCGCCTTCGGCCGCTGGCTCGCCAGGGAAGGCAGCCGCCTGATGCCGGGCGAGCTGCATGGGCAGATCCACGATATCCATGCGGAATTTCACCGGGTCGCCGGCGAGATCGTGCGCAAGATCAAGGAAAAACGCTTCGACGAAGTGAAGCAGGACCTGGCGCCCGAGGGCCCCTTCAACCAGACCAGCGCCCGGCTCTCCGACCTCCTGCACAAAGCCTCGCTGCGCGACAAGGGCGCCGCTGCGACAGCCCCGCCGACGGAGACCGCCGCCCCTGCGGCAGAAAGTGCGCCGCTCCCGCCCGCCGCCGCCGCCTGAAGCCGCACCCGCTTGCCACTCAAGCCGTTCTGCCGCTCACGGAGACGAGCGCGCGAGTACTGCCAGGAACTGATCGGGCGTAATGACAGGGCATGACATGCCCTTCGCAAGGCTTAACAAATCCTGATCGCCGGTAACCAGAAAGTCGGCTTTGCCGACGACGGCAAGCTGAAGAAACGGCACATCGAACGGATCGCGGCAGGCAGGTATCCTGGGCGGCCTGGCCGGAATGGTGACGACCGTGCAGCAAGGCAGATAGTCGGCCAGCAGTTCCTGCTGGTCGTCGGCTGCAAGCTTGAATTTCGGATAGGCCAGCACCCGTATCAGCTCAGCCGCGGTGGCCCTGGAAACCAGCGGGCGACACCTCGCCTGTTGCCAGGCGAGCCGCAGCGACGCCAGGCGGCCGTGCGCGAACACCAGCGCGGACAGCACGATGTTCGTGTCCAAAACCACACGGGGCGGACGCGTCATTTACGGGCTTTTCCCGCCGGCCGACGGGCCCAGACAACGGCATCGGCGATGTCCTGCTCCTGGAGGTCGAGTTGCGCGAGCTTGGCGCGCACGGCGTCCGCGCGCTGAATGCGCACGGGGGTGAGAATGATCCGGCCGTCCTGCGTTTCGACCTCGAAATACTCCGCCGGCCCGACGGCATTGGTCGCCGCCTTGGGCAGGGTCAACTGGTTCTTGGCCGTCAGCTTGGCAAGCATGGCGATCTCCATTTATCGGAAAGTAAGGAATCCTTACTTTAGCACCAAGCCGTTCAAACCAGCAACCACGCCACGACGGAAAGCCCCGTCGTCGTCCAGAACACCACGGTATCGGGATTCATGAGTCCTCCTTGTCCATGAGGTGCAGGATAAGGAGGGGGCTGGCTCAGGGGATGAGCCAGGCCCTCTCCCCCTGCCCCTCTCCCGCGAGCGGGCGAGGGGAGGAGACGGTCAGTACCGGTCGAGCGCCGCCTTGAGCTGCGCCGCGACTTCCTTGCGCAGCGTGGCCGGGGCCAGCACTTCCACGCCGGCGCCCTGCTTGAGGATGTCCATCGCCAGTTCGCGGCTGTCGGAGAAGGGAACCTCCAGCAGGTAGCTGCCGTCCTTGTCGAAGCGCGTCTTCTGCTTCGGGTGCCACAGCTCCAGCGACACCCAGCGCGCCCGCTCCGGCGTGAAGCGCAGCTTCGCCCACGCCACCTTGCGGCCGGAGAAGATGCCGTAGCCGGCGCCGAGCACGGAGTCGAGCGTCTTCTCCGGCACGTTGCGCGCCGGCTGCTCGATGATCTCGGCGCGGCGGATGGCGTCCACCGCGAAACTGCGCAGGTCGTTGCGCAGATGGCACCAGGCGTCGAGGTACCAGTTGTCGCGGTAATGCACCAGCCGCTGCGGCGACACTTCGCGCTCGATGGTCTCGTCGCGCGCCCGCACGTAGTGCGAAATCAGCAACCTTTTCCGCCGCAGCAGGGCCGAGCCGACCACCGCGAAGTGGTCCAGCGCCATGCGCCGCGAGGCCATGCCGAGGATGCGGATGCGCTTGTGGATTTCCTCGGTGGTGTCGTCCGTCGTGCCGAGCAGCGCACGCAGGCGCGCCAGCAGCGGCGCGATGTGCGGCCCGAGCAGGCCGCCGGTGTCCAGCCCCATCAGGAGATGCTGCATGGTGAGCAGCGCGTGCACCTCCTGCGCCGAGAACCACAGGCCGGGCAGCTCGTACTGCGCCGCGCCGCCTTCGCGCCCGGCGAAGCGGTAGCCGCCCTCCTCGCGGTCCCAGACGATGGGCGCGTTGAGGCGGTTGCGCATGTATTCGAGGTCGCGCTTGATCGTCGCGCGGGAGACTTCCAGCTTCTCGATGAGGAGCGAGAAGGGCACGATCTTTTTATCGTTGAGCAGTTGGTCGATGCGGTAGAAGCGCTCGGTGCGGTCCATGGACAATGATCCGGTGGCTCACGGGATGAGCCGGATTATGCCCGAAGCGCCCACAAACCGCTCCATTGCTCCCTGTAGGAGCCGGCTTGCCGGCGATACGGCCGTCAAATCGCCAGCAAGCTGGCTCCTACAGGAAGGACGACGGCGTTTCTCAGGACAGCGGCTTGCCCTGCGCATCGAAGAAATGCGGCAATTCGAAGAGCGAGGCGATGCTCACCCGGGCGATCCGCTTGTCGTCCGGCGCCACGTAGAGCACCGGGGTGACCATTTCCTCGAAGATGCCGCGCAG
>Ga0209476_10000909_pt1 | contig 20453 bp, 20 predicted proteins | sample KloWWTrecipitate_FD_187179 | JGI IMG/M metagenome (GOLD analysis project Ga0209476, IMG submission 187179) | Active sludge microbial communities from Klosterneuburg, Austria, studying microevolution and ecology of nitrifiers - Klosterneuburg... | ecosystem: Engineered > WWTP > Aerobic digester... | reverse complement strand
CCCCACCTGGCCTAACAGCCGGATCGATGAATTGCTGCCGTTCGCACCAGAGGCTATTGAAGCATTGTTGAAAGAATGTGGGTAGGTGGTGGGGTTGGAGGGATACGGTTCGTCAGCATTACGGTAGCGTGATCGCTAACAAACTGGCCCGGCGCATGGTGATTCCTCCTTACCGGGAAGGTGGCCAGGCGCAATTTATTGAGCGGCCTATTCCTGTTTCAACACAAGACACCAGAATCAATACGCTGTTGGATTACTTGAGAAACCATTTAAATCAAGCGCATGGTTTGGACGAGCTGGCGCAGTATAGCAAGATGAGCCGGCGTACTTTCACGCGGCAGTTTTACAAGGCCACAGGCATGTCTGTTGGTGAATGGTTGATTGTTGAGCGCATACAGCGGAGTCAGGAGTTGCTCGAATCCACTTCCTTGCCAATTGATGCCATTGCCGCGCAGGTAGGCTTTCAATCTGCCACGTCGCTGCGCCAACATTTCAAGCACAGGCTTGATGTAACACCCAGTGAATGGCGAAAAACCTTTCAGGGCAAACATATGGCAATAGCTAATTAATAATCGAGCAAGTTGCTTTTTTCTTCTATCCATTTCATTTTTTGGAGAATTAGCTATGGTAGGTTATGTTGACGAGGTCGTCATTCCTTACGATCGTGATCTGGGCCCGGTGCTTTTTGACCACTATGGATTAGATACCGCGCGGCGCATTGCAGAACAATCACCCCACGATGTGCTTGAGATTGCTGCCGGTACAGGCATTGTCACCCGGCATTTGCGTAACTTGTTGGCTAAAGACACTCGTTTGACTGCGATTGACATCAGCGACTCGATGATGGATCTTGCGCGCACAAAATTCCTCCCCAACGAGCAAGTTACATTCCAAAATGCAGACGCCACATCGTTGCCGTTCATTGACGAAGCGTTCGATGCGGTAGTTTGCCAGTTCGGAATTATGTTTTTCGATCAAGCAACGGCGTTTCGGGAGGCGCATCGGGTGCTGAGGCGCGGAGGCCGTTACCTGTTCCGCGTCTGGGATTCGGAGCGGTATAATCCATTCGCCAGCTTGAGCTTTAAAGTGTTAAAGCAATTCTTTCCATCGGATACGCCCCGATTTCTGTTCGATCCCGTTTCCTGTCACAAAATTGATCCGCTCAAAGAACAACTGATACATACTGGCTTTGATCGCATCGTAATCTCGATTCAGCGTCATGAATACGATATTCTCGATATATCCGCCTTTGCACGCGCGCTGGTGTATTCGCCAGTCCTTTTTGAGATTAGAGACCGCGGCAGCGTTAATCCTGATGAAATTGTGGAAGCGTTGACGGAAGCGTTTAAAAAAGAACATGGTTCAAATCCCATGCGCTATCCCATGCAAGCCATACTGTTCGAAACAGAAAAACCTTAAGTCCCGCAGGACCTGGATTTTCCACATTCCGGTGCTAGCAAGCCAGCACACCGCAAGCCTATTTAGCGCAGGTACTCACCAGAACGTTCTGGTTGATAAGTGACTTCTTTGATGCGCACTTGCAGCACTCCACCACCGGGTTTCGGCCACTCAATTTCGTCACCTTGAGAAAGACCCAGCAACGCACTTCCCACAGGCGCAAGTATGGAAATGGTGCCGCCATTGGCATCAACATCTTTGGGATATACCAGTGTTAAATAAAAATCTTTTGATGTGGATACGATTTCGAATTTTACGGTTGAATTCATGGTCACCACAGTCGATGGAATCTCTTTAGGATCGACCACTTCCGCACGAGAAAGCTCGGCTTCCAAATCATCTTTGCCTGGGAATACGGAATCGGGCAGTGATTCCAACAGCTTTTCCAGTCTGATAGCGTCAAGCGACGAAATGATAATCTTCGGTCTTATAGTCATTTTGTTTCCTTTAATAGAGAGGAGACTTATCCATTGTCGCAATCAGGTCCGAGATGACCATAGCAGCGTTCTGATCCAGCACTGCAATCCACTTTTCCTGTTTTAGTCATATCTCAGGTGCCGGCCAAAATGCAACAAATGATCACCGCGCATGCAATGATGGGAAAGTTTAAAAGTTGAGAAGAAAACAGAAAATAATACGGTCAATGATGAGGCTAAAGTCAAAAAAACTGATGGCAAGAAAATTGCGATAACAGTCAATAAAAATGGCAAGCTGATTGCAATTGAAGATAACTAGAACCAGTACAAAAAAAATTAAACACCCAAGGCTTTTACCGTGGGCGCTTTAAAAATACTCTACCGCATATTGCGACTATGTTTCTTTATCTGATTAAATCCAAAGCTATTTTTTTCAATCAGTTATAAATTACCGGCATAAACATCCAACTCTGTTTTAATCGCATGCTCATCATGTTGGCCGGGAATAGCCGCTGGTTTGACAGATTCACGTTGCAATAATTCTGCTGCAATTTTTCGATGAAAATCTGCTTCCCGCTGTGCGTTTTTCGCAGCTTGCTCGTAATAGCGAATATTGGCCGTAGCATGGGATTCCAGATCCTGACCTAGCCTGCCATATTTATGTCTATTGCTTTCATATTCCACAAGCACTTGCTTTTTCTCTTTGGCTTTTGCCGCCATTTCCTTGACCAGAATATCATGATAGTTCGCTAAATTAGCGTGATCGTAGTGGGTTCCGGCTTGTTCAGCCTTTACTTTGCTATTTGCATTTTGTGCGTCTAATGGACTCAGTTGCGCACAAGCGACCAATAGAGAAAGTACAGGTAAAACTAAAAGATATTTTCTCAATGCTATGCTCATGATATTAACTCCAAGTAAGACGATATGTATGCATACTATCTTAGCCAACACAATGATGTATATTGGGGAAACTATTGTTTTCCAATAAGGAAAACCATTAGATAGGCAATTGATCGGCAACGACAATGGGGATCGGCTTGCACTAACAGCGAATTCATTTTTAATAGAAAAAATAGCGATATCAATCGGTTATCCAGTTACCTTTTGCTTGAAAAACATTGATAAACATCGAAACTGCGTCTTCCATCATTGATTTCTGAGATAGGAACAATCGTATCCCCTCCTAACGTAGCAGCCTCATTTCGTGCAAGATCCGCCAGTTCGCCGGCAACTTTCTCTGCATCACGACTAAACACCACTTCACTGACAACTTTTGTATTCACTTTCCCGATTTTTTTGCAGGGCTCGACTGCTTTGGCCGATTGCACCAAGCGCACGCCTTCGCCATTCGAAGTAACCTTCACCCAAGTACAAGAAGACAGGATGAAACCAACACAAACAGCAATAACGATTTTTTTCATTACTTAACCTTATTTATTAGCAATAAATTGATGAAATGACATTTCTATTCAGACTCAATAGAATTATTCGTCGTAGTTTTTTGTACTGAATTGTTAATTGTATCCATCACAAGATTGCAAGCCTATCTCTTTTGCTAAGCTGAACATTTTAGTGGCCAACTCTCAAAAAATCATCTACACAGAAGCCATTCGAGGCGAATCGAGATATTCATATGGAAAACCCTCTATCAGCCGGCGCTTTTTCACCAAGCAAAATAGATACCGGATATCGCCTGTTATCAATGCAAGTTAGGTATACAATGAACAAGCCAACTGCCATTCCGGAATGAAAAAAGAGATTAAAAATCGCTGGTTTTTAATCATCATTCATCAACGAGTTAATCATTTGGCCATGTTACGAGATACGAGAAGCAATTGAGGTTCTTTTTATTCAGATTCTTAACGGAGGCGAAATGAAAATATTCATATTCCTGGCATTGATGCTCAGTTCCTATAGCTATGCGCAAAGTGGTCATGACCATCAAACTGACACGAAGAAAAGTGATTCCAAAAACGATTCCCATAATGAAATGCACGAAGGCGGTCATCATGGCGACATGGGTGGAATGCATGGTGGTCATCACAAACTAGATAAAAATGCCTTAAAACAATTTTTTGAACCCCTGCCCGCGTCCATCATTGATGAGAAAAAAAATGAAGCATTGATCAAGCTGGGTAAGAAACTTTATCTGGATCCACAGCTTTCAGTTAACGACAAGATCGCTTGCAGCTCTTGCCATCGGCTGGATAATTATGGTGTCGATAGCCAGCCTACATCACCCGGCCATGAAGGTAAACGCGGCGGCAGAAATTCCCCAACCACCTTAAATGCGGCGCTTCATATCGCCCAATTTTGGGATGGACGCGCAAAAGATGTGGAAGAACAAGCACTGGGTCCTATTCTGAATCCCGTTGAAATGGGCATGCCCAATGAAGCGGCAATTGTCAATAAATTGAAAAAAATTGACGATTATAAAGCCCTGTTTGCAGAAGCTTTTAAGAATGAGAAAGATCCTTTCCAATACAAAAATGTCGGCAAGGCAATTGGCGCTTTTGAACGTACCCTGCTCACCCCTTCCCGATTTGACGATTTTCTCAACGGTGATGAAAGCGCTCTGAATGACAGCGAGAAAAGAGGTCTGACGAAGTTCATGCATATGGGATGTGTCACTTGTCACAATGGCGTCGTCATCGGTGGAAATTCCTACAAAAAAATAGGCCTGGTTGAGCCTTATGAAACCAAGGATATGGGAAGATTTGAAGTAACCGGAATTGAAACTGACAAAAAGGTATTTAAAGTACCTAGTCTTAGGAACATCACCAAAACAGGACCTTATTTTCATGATGGCTCCGTTGAAACACTTGATGAAGCGATTCGGTTAATGGCAAAACACCAACTGGGTCGGCAAGTCGGACCTGGATTTATCGATGATGTCAAAGCATTTCTAGGTTCGCTAACCAGTAAAGGCAAAGAATAATCCCAAATATCTGGGGCATATACCCCAGATATTTCGCAAAAACATGCTTTTACCGCGCAAACTCTCACTACAATTGCACTGGTTTGCGCTGACAAACGATTTCTTTACTTAAAGACTCTAGTTAAATGAGGAGATTCAATGCATTACGTCATTTCTTCGACTTGGGGCCCGACCGATGTGACGCGGGCTGCATTACCATTCGTTTTTGCTGCCACTGCCCTTCAGGCAGGGGATACCGTGCTGCTGATGTTGTTTCATGATGCAGTTACCATCGCTGTCGATGGCACGCATCAAAAAATGATCCCTTTCGGACCGCCAGCAAAATTTGCAGAGGTGTTTTCCAATCCAAATGCCAAGGTACTTGTCTGTAAGCCTTGCGCTGAGGTGCGTTCCATCAGTGAAAATATGCTGGTACAGAATGCTATTTTTGGAGGAATGAATGATCTGCATCAACATACCTCCCGATCGGATGCGAAATTCATTAGCTTCTAACCGGAGCACTTGCAAAAAGTTCAGCACAGTAACGGAGATGAATGAATTGCTGAGTTAAATCATCGAATAGCAGTGCATTGTCAACACTAACGCATGCTCGCATTCAACTAAAGCCATGTGTAGATGTGTACGGCAAAACCGGCAGATAATGACTGTTCAATAAGGAGACTAGCATGGCTCGTATTGTAATTTTAGGTGCAGGTATTGGCGGCGTCCCCATGGCTTTCGAGATGAAAGAAATGGTCGGAAAAAAACACGATGTCACCGTCATTTCAGATACGCCTACTTTTCATTTTGTCCCATCAAACCCCTGGGTCCCCCCCAAGTGGCGCAGACCAGAAGATTTGAAAATTGAATTAGCGCCAGTGATGAAAAAGACTGGCATCGAGTTCATTCAAAAAGCAGCCGTCAAAATTGATCCGGCAAATAACCTAATTCAATTAGCTGATAACTCAACTGTTACCTACGATTTTCTAGTCATTGCCACTGGTCCGCGTCTGGCATTCGATGAAATTCCCGGCCTGGGCCCGGATGGCTATACCTCATCTGTCTGTCATGTTGATCACGCCGCCATCGCCGCGGAAGATCTCGATCAATTTATGCAAAACCCTGGGCCGATTGTCGTCGGGGCGGTTCAGGGAGCCTCCTGTTTCGGCCCTGCCTATGAATACTTGATGATTCTTGAAACGGAATTACGTAACCGGAAAATCCGTGACAAAGTACCCATGACTTTCGTGACCTCGGAGCCTTATATCGGTCATTTGGGCTTAGGTGGGGTTGGCGACACCAAAGGCCTGCTGGAAAGCGCTTTGCGCGACAAGACCATCAAATGGATAACGAATGCCAAGATCGACAAAATTGAACCGGGCATAATCTTTGTCACTGAAGTGGATGAAGATGGCAAAGATAAGAAAAAACATGAATTACCCTTTAGGCACTCAATGATACTGCCCGCTTTCACGGGTGTTGATGCAGTGCGTCATGTCAATGCGGAAGGTTTGGTGAATGCGCGTGGTTTTGTTTTGGTGGATGAATATCAACGAAATAAAACCTTCAAAAACATCTATTCCGTTGGTGTTTGCATTGCCATACCACCCATTGAAAAAACGCCACTGCCCGTTGGAGCGCCCAAAACAGGCTATATGATCGAATCGATGGTAACCGCCACCGCGCATAATATTGCCGATGAATTGAATTGCAAAGAACCGACACACAAAGCAACATGGAATGCTCTATGCTTAGCTGATTTTGGCGACTCCGGCGTGGCCTTTCTGGCCATGCCGCAGATTCCACCACGCAACACGACTTGGTCGGCAGAAGGCAAATGGGTGCATCTGGCTAAAATTGGTTTCGAGAAATATTTCATGCGTAAAATACGCAAAGGCATCAGTGAGCCTTATTATGAAAAATTATTACTTAAACTCTTGGGTGTCACTCGGATAAAAGACAAAGGAGAATAAAATGACTATTGATAGAGCAGTGCTTGCCGTTGCCGGCAGTTTTATTCTGGCCAGTTTATTGTTGGCACATTTTCATTCTGAAAACTGGCTATGGTTTACTGCCTTTGTAGGAGTTAATTTGTTGCAGTCGGCATTTAGCGGATTTTGTCCGATGGCCATGATTCTTAAAAAATTAGGCATTAAACCGGGCAGCGCTTTCTGATTGCGCGCAATTGAAGTACACCGCCTTAATAAGCTAGCGCCCTATTCTATTAGGTGCCGTGTTGCTGATGGCAAAGCCAAATGGCAACACGGAAGCAGATGGTTTTATCAATGCTCTGTGATGATTTATGAAACGGCAGAGATGATACTCAGCCTGTTCAACATACGTAAAGATATGCTCAAGACAACCAAAGACAAACTGGCGCTTAGTCTGTTATCGATAATTGTACCGATACTGATGCTATCGAACTTATCGTTAGGCGCGGATCATGCTTTCCAGAATGCCACCACACCCACATCACAGGAAAAATTAGCTCTCCTATCGTTCACATTAAGGCAAGCTGTAGATCACGCACTGGCCAATAATCCTGATTTGCAAATTGCAATTGAACGCATCAGTCATGCAGAAGCTCAACTGGGCATCGCTCTGTCCGCGTTTTATCCGCAAATAACCGCCAGAGCTAGCTATGAACATTCCAACAATCCGGCACAGGTTTTTTCCATGATCCTGTCGCAACGCGATTTTAATGCGAATTCCATTCAGGATATTAACAACCCTGGTTATCGTCAAAACTTTCGCCCTGAAATCGTAGGAAAACTATCACTCTTTCGAGGCGGGCAAGATTATCATCATAGCAAAGCCGCTGAACTGGGTATCGACGCAGCTGAATTTGGACGCTCATCAGTGCACAATGCCTTGATTGAGGCTGTGACGATCTCGTATTACACCTACCTGGCAGCACTGGAGGCGCAAAAAGTTGCACAAGATTCGATTGTCGCCATCACCAGTGAATTGAATCAAACAAAACTCAGATACGAAGCGGGAACCACCCTTAAATCCGATGTATTATCACTGGAAGTAAAATTGGCGGAAACGCAGGATGCTGAAATCAGAGCGGCCAATAGTAGTGAGCTATCCAAAACCAGTATTGCTAACTTATTGGGACTGCCAAGCAATCAAGCATTTACCATTTTATCGCCCTCCTCCATATTAACCAAACCTAAGCTGACGGACTCGTTTAGCAATTTGCTTGCACTTGCCTTGTTGGAGCGCCCGGAAATCAAGGCAGCGGCCAAGCAAGTACAAATCAGGGAGCATCAGTTAAAAATCGAGCAAGGGGCTTATTTGCCGAAAGCGGATGCTTTCGTCAGCTACGGTCAAAATAGCCAACACCCGGGATTTTCCGGCCAAAGAGACAACGTAACCGTCGGTGTTGCCGTCGAAATGAATCTGTTTTCAGGATTTAATACCAAACAACGCATCAGCGCTGCCGAACGAAAATTGGCAGAAATGCGTGAAACAGAGCGCAAAACCAGACTGGCCATTGAGCAAGAAGTAAAAATCGCCTTTTTAAAGCTTGAAGAGGCTTTGGCCCGATTGCGCGTTACCGAGGCATCCGTACGGGCGGCTGATGAAGCTCTCCGGTTGGTCAATGAAGAACGACGCGCCGGCATGGTTACCGTTACCCGCTACATAGAATCTGAGGTTGCCAAAAACAAAGCGCAATCCAATTCTATCGCAGCCCATTACGATGCTTTGAACGCTGAAACTGCATTAAAGAAAGCAATCGGCGATTGGAAATAAAGGGATTCTCATGCCACACACTCAACGCACGCACATCAAAAGAATCACCGCACTGATTGCCGTAGTTTTAGTCTTGATTCTTTTGCTGCTGTATATGCAAGGGACTTTTGTCAATAAAGTATCGCCAGGATTGAATCCGCAAGCTAACCAGTCAGATCCGCCCATGCACAACACGGCCACTGTAATCAAAAAACTGATTGACAATAAAATGGCTTGGCCAGGGACGGTAAAATCAAAAACCGTTGCCAGTATCGCACCGAAAATGACTGCGCGAATCATCGAGATTAAGGTTAATGCCGGCGACGCAGTTAAACGCGGTGATCTCATTGCACGTCTGGATGAACGTGATATTAAAGCGCAGGAACAAAGAGCGCTGGCTGCGCTGGCGGAAGCAACCGCCGAAGCCAGTCGCGCCATGGCAGATGAAGGGCGTATCCGCAGTTTGTACAGTAAAGAGGCGGCGACACGCGAAAATTTCGATGCCGTAATCGCCCGAGCAAAAGCCGCCCAAGCCCGGGTTAATCAGGCAACAAGCACTGTTCGTGAAGCCAGAACTCACCTTGCCGACACATTATTGTTAGCCCCTTTTGACGGTATCGTGGTTAAACGCCTGCAACAACCCGGTGACATGGGATTGCCCGGCGTGCCCATAGTAAGCATACAACTTGTCAAAGGATTAAGGCTGGAAGTTGATGTACCCAGCAGTTGTGCCGATTCTTATCATATTGGAATGGGCGTCACTGTACACATCGATACCCTGAATCAAAAAATCGCTGGCCAAATTAATGAAATCAGTCCGGAAATTGACTCGCAAACCCACACTCAGTTAATCAAGATTTCACTACCTGCCATAGAAGGTTTAAAGCCGGGGTATTTTGGCTGGTTAGAACAGGCTTGTGATCAACATGAAGCCTTATTGATTCCCGCCAGTGCAATTCAACACATCGGTCAACTGGAAGTCGTGCAGATATGGTCGGAAGGCCGGACGCAGATGCGCCATATCAGAACAGCAAAAACCTTTGACGACCAGATTGAAGTGATCTCTGGTTTACGTGCTGGTGAGACGATCATCACCCATCCACAGCAGCAGACGCAATAATGAGCGCCCCGCAAGAGCATAACTCCCACTCTAGTTTGACGACAAAGATTGTCAAGGCTTTCACCACTTCACAACTCTCGATTCTGTTTTTAATTATTTCGCTACTGGCTGGTGCCGTAGCGCTCATCCTGACCCCACGGGAAGAAGATCCACAGATCGTGGTACCTGTTATGGATGTGCTGATTGAATATCCGGGCGCTTCAAGTGAAGAAGTTGAGAAACTGGCGGTTACACCACTGGAAGTTTTACTCAAGCAAATTCAAGGAGTCGAATACGTGTATTCCGTCTCCAAGCCCGGCACAGCAGTGGTCACTGTCCGATATTTTGTGGGTGAGAATTTCGACAATAGCTTGATCAAAACCTGGGACAAGATCCTGGCTAATCAAGATATTATTCCCTCCGGAGTCACTCAGTGGAAAGTAACTCCCGTTGAAATCGATAACGTTCCTATCGTGTTAATGACACTGTCGGCTCAAAATAATGATGATGATTCCATGGCATTACGACGCATTGCCGACGAATTGATCGTTTCCCTGAGAAGTGTTCGCGATGTCGGCAAGAGTTGGGTGGTTGGTGGTGAACAACGCCGGGTTTCGGTTTATGCCGATCCGTCACGATTGACCACACAGGGAATCACTTTGGCTGAAATCACTCAGGCACTCACGCATGCCAATGTCAATCTGCAAGTGGGCAGCTTTAAACGCGACAATCGCGAAATTTTTCTGGAAGCGGGCCCGCATTTCAGCTCTGCGGCAGAAGTGGGAGCCACCATCATTAAAAGTGTTGCCGGTCGTCCGGTTTACCTGCGCGACGTGGCACATATCGAAGACGGTCCGGCTGATGTGAATCATTACACGCGCATTGGTTTTGGTCCCGCAGTTGACCACATGCCCACGATCGGCAATTCCACCGGCAACAAACCGCATGCTGGACAAGAACGCCAGATGGTCACCATCGCCGTTTCCAAACGCAAAGGCAGTAATGCCGTCGACGTCGCCGAAGCCGTGATTGCGACCGCAGAAAAAATGCACGGCATGCTGATTCCAAAAGATATTCTGTTGAGCATAACGCGTGATTACGGCGAAACCGCCAACCATAAGGTCAACGAACTGGTTAAGCACTTATGTTTTGCCATCGTGATCATTGTCGTGCTGCTTGCCTTTTCGCTGGGCTTGAAAGAGGCATTGATTGTCTCCATCGCTGTGCCGATGACTTTAGCGCTCACTTTATTGCTGGATTACATTACCGGCTACACCATCAACCGCGTCACTTTGTTCGCGCTGATTCTATCGTTGGGTTTGCTGGTCGATGATCCCATAGTGGATGTCGAGAATATTCACCGGCACTATAAATTGCGCAAGGAATCACCGCTGGATGCATTGCTGACAGCCGTCGATGAGGTCCGGCCGCCAACCATACTGGCAACTTTTACCGTGATTGTATCTTTTCTGCCCATGTTTTTTATCACTGGCATGATGGGTCCCTACATGGCGCCAATGGCTTTTAATGTTCCGATAGCGATGATTGTTTCGCTCATCGTTGCTTTCACCATCACTCCTTGGGCAAGTTATAAATTATTGCAAAGCGACTATCATCAGCAGAGTCATGAAGTGCCTTTAGAACTTAAACAAACTGTTATCTATCGAGCTTATCGTGCCGCACTGGCGCCATTGCTGGAGACTTCTGCCCGTGCAAAATTATTTTTGCTGATTGTATTGCTTGCTTTTATCGGCTCCGTGATGTTGGCCGTTACCCGCGCGGTTCCACTCAAGTTATTGCCATTTGACAATAAAAACGAGCTACAAATCATGATCGATATGCCTCGCGGCTCGGCACTGGAACAAACGGATGAAGTCGCCCGCGCGCTGGGAAGTTATCTCGCCACCGTCAATGAAGTCACTGATTATCAGATCTATACCGGTTTGGCCTCTCCCATGGATTTTAACGGCATGGTGCGCCAATATTACTTGCGCAACGGAGGGCATCTGGGTGAAGTAAGAATCAATTTATTACCTAAAGATAGCCGTGAACAACAATCGCATGAAATTGCTTTGCGTATTCGGCCCGACATAGAACGATTAGGCAAGCAATACGGCGCCAACCTTAAAATCGTGGAAATTCCGCCCGGACCGCCCGTGATTTCCAGCCTGGTTGCTGAGATCTATGGTCCGCCGGAAGCTGACATCGATCGTTTAGTCGCTGTTTCCAAACGCATCCGGACCGATATGGAAAACACGGAAGGTGTAGTCGATGTGGATGATTTTTCTGAGGCATCGCATGACAAGGTGCATTTCCGATTAAATCGGGAAAAAGCCGCCCTATCGGGCGTTAACGTTGCACAAGTTACAGAAACGCTGCATACCGCTGTTGCGGGACAAAGTATCGGTATTGTTCATATCGACAGTGAACGTCAACCGCTGGAGATCATGCTGCAACTGCCTCGCGCACTGCGATCATCAATACCCGATTTATTGGCGTTGCGGGTAAAAACCGAGCACGGCGAACTGATTCCATTGAGTGAAATTGGAACCGCCATCACCCTTAAAGCTGACCAGCCCATTTTTCACAAGAACCTGCAGAGAGTGAATTATGTCGTTGCGGAAATGGCCGGACGCAGCCCGGTGGAAGCCGTGTTTGATCTCAATGACACCTTATCTGAACGACCTCTGCCGGAAGGTTTTGTCGCCGAGTTTGCCGGTGAAGGTGAATGGAAAATTACTGTCGATGTATTCCGTGATCTGGGACTTGCTTTTGCGGCCGCATTGGTGATGATTTATGTCCTGCTAGTCGGTCAAACCGGATCACTCACCATACCTTTGGTCATGATGATCGCGATTCCACTGACCGTCATCGGTATCATGCCCGGCTTTTGGCTATTGAATCAATTGATGGCCACACCCATTGCCGGTTATCCTAATCCGATTTATTTCACAGCCACCGCCATGATCGGCATGATTGCGCTGGCGGGCATTGTCGTAAGAAATTCCATTATCCTGATCGACTTTATTGAGCGTATCCGTGCCCGTGCCAATGTCACACTGGCAGATGCGCTGATTGAAGCCGGTGCAATACGATTGCGCCCCATTTTCCTGACTGCGGGAGCGGCCATGTTTGGCGCATTTGTCATTATTCTGGACCCAATCTTCTCAGGACTGGCATGGAGCTTCATCTTTGGCATTTTTGCTTCTACATTGTTCTCATTGTTGGTCATCCCGGTGGTCTATTTTCTAATCAAAAGGGAAACGTGATTTTGTAAAGTTTCGTAGCCGGTGTGAGTGATGGCGTAAAATACCCTGCAAATTCATCAAACCGACCATAGCGGCGGCTCATCCATCAATGCGATCTGTTCACGCAACTCCAGGATGCGCTCTTGCCAATAGCGTTGAGTATTAAACCATGGGAAAGCTTGCTTGAACGCGAGATCTTCCCACCGCTGTGCCAGCCAAGCGGAATAATGAATCAGACGCAAGGTGCGTAGTGCTTCGATCAAATACAATTCGTTTGAATCAAAATCGTAAAAATCTTCATATCCTGCCAGTACATCATTCAACTGTCGCACCATATCAGACCGCTCACCCGACAACAACATCCATAAATCCTGCACAGCAGGCCCCATACGGCTATCGTCAAAATCCACGAAATGAGGGCCACCATCCGTCCACAGCACATTCCCCGCGTGGCAATCTCCATGCAAGCGGAGCATTTTTACATTGCCCCCTGCACGCTCAAAACAAATACGAACCCCTGTCAGCGCCTGTCCTGCTACGCTGCGATAGGCATCATCCAGGTCACTCGGAATAAAATGGTTATGCAGTAAAAAATTAAGCGGCTCTACGCCAAAGCTGTCTATATCCAATGTAGGACGTCGCTCAAACGATTTGAGTGCGCCAATTGCGTGGACACGGCCAAGAAAGCGTCCCATCCATTCCAGCGTGTTCCGATCTTCAAATTCAGGCGCGCGCCCACCATGCTTGGGAAAAATGGCAAAGCGGAACCCTTCGAAAGCGTGTAGTGTTTTTCCATCCCGCACTAACGCCGGTATCACGGGAATTTCGCTCTCAACCAGTTCCTGCACGAAAACGTGTTCTTCAAGTATGGCCTCATCGGTCCAGCGTTCCGGTCGATAGAATTTTGCAATCAAGGGCGGTCCGTCTTCCATGCCTACTTGATAAACACGGTTTTCATAGCTGTTAAGCGCCAGAAGACGCCCATCGCTGTGACAGCCCAAGCTATCCAGGGCATTCATGACACAATCAGGAGTCAGTAAAGAGAAAGTTGGCGTTGTCACTGTTAGCGCATCCTGCACATTCATTAATCTCACTATCAATTGATTACTGTTCTTCAATCTTGCCGCGCAACGACTTTATGCGGCTCTGCATGGCCTTACCTTCCAAGCGCTTGATCTTGGAAGCCTTGGTTGGTTTGGTAGGCATGCGAAGTTTCATCGGTATGATGATACTTTTGATAATCTCCCGCAGCCGATTGAGCGCATCTTCTTTGTTCTTGATCTGACTGCTATACCGCTGAGCCTTTATGATAACAATACCTTCACTGGTAATTCGACCATCTTTTAAATTCAACAATCTTTCTTTATAGCACTCAGGTAGAGATGAAGCCCTGATATCAAATCGCAAATGAATCGCGGTCGATACCTTATTGACATTCTGCCCGCCAGAGCCCTGTGAGCGGACGGCCTGTGTCTCGATCTCAACCAAGGGTATCGCAAGATTCTCTGTAATTCTCAACACGATGAATCACTCCAAGCACTGCTTCTTTTTAGAAGATGAATATTCATAACTGCGACATTATGTCATCGATCTCGGATATCCCACAGTTTGTGATAACAAAACCTGCTGGTCATGCGTCAATCCAAGCGCATCGGCAATCGCTGCTCGGTCGATCCATGCGCGTATAACCGTAGCCAAACCATTGCTGGCAGCAAACAAATAAACATTCTGGGTAATAGCACCAGCAGCTACCGATGCATAGGATTCTCGCTGACCTACTGGAACAGAATTCATTCGGGTATGGTCGGCCACATAAATCAAATCCAGTGGCGCATCATCGACAAAATCTTGATAACCGGTAATACGTCTTAAGTCACTGGCTACTGGAAACTGTAATTCATTGGCTATCGCATCATAACTGTCAATCGGCATGGAAAATTTTCCACCTGGGCTTAGTTGGTTAATCGGGTTTTATGCATTGCTTTCGATGCTTGAAACGGTAAGAATCATTACCAGTTTCCAGGATGTCACAATGATGCGTAATACGATCCAGCAGTACAGTGGTTATTTTGGCGTCGCCAAAAACCTGTACCCATCCACTGAATTTCAGGTTGATGGTTATGATGAGTGAAGTGCGCTCATACAGTTGACTGATCAGATAAAACAGGAGTGCACCGCCTGATTCTGGGAAAGGCAGATACCCCACATCAAGGATAACCGCGTCTACCTGAATGAGTCTTCTGGCCAGGTTTCCGGTTTTATTCAACTGTTTTTCCTGCTCCAGCAGGTTGACCAAATCCACGGCGTTGAAGAACCGTATGCGTTTGCCATGATTAATAGCGGCAACGCCCAGTGCTGTGGTCATATGGGTTTTACAGGTACCGGTGCCGCCGACGAGGATGAGGTTATGCGCTTCATCCATAAAAGCAGCCGTTGAAAGTTGCTCTATTTGCTGGCGTAAGAGTAGTGTTTCATCTCAGTCGAATTTCACCAGATCGCGGTGAATCGGAAACTTTGCAGCTTTCATCTGGTATTTCAGACTGCGCAGTTGACGATCGGTTATTTCTGCGTTGATCAACTGGCTTGATATGGTTTCCGGCGGTATTTGCTTGCGTTGTGGCATTTCCGTGCTTAATTCAGACTAGGCTTCTGCCATGCCATACAAATGCAATGCTTTGTGAGCTGAGTAAGCAGATCAGCTGATCGCGCAAGAAGCTGCGTTGATGCGTCGCAATCGTTTTATCCTCTGCCACAATGTCGAGATGATCGGCGAATACTCTGACTGAAACTACTTTCCCCGACCACTGGGCCGGCACACTGTACTGATTCCGGTCAATATGCACCAGACAGGTTCTGGAGATTTTCATCAGATGCTCAACATAACCGGCAAACGGCGTCGCGATTTGCCGCAATAATGGTTGTTCCTGCTGAAAACATTCAGCAATAGTTTGCGCAAAGTCAAGATGCTTCCTGTTTGACAACTCATGACAGCGCTGTGCCAGCCAGCGATTTAAATCATCCAGGGTTTCAAACTTAACGTGTGATGTAAACAGCCATTCTCTGACATTGCCCACCTGATTATCAATTTGCCCTTTCTTCCATCCAGCCGCCGATGTGCAGACAACGGGTTCAAACAGATAATGGTTTGCCAGCGCCATAAACCGCCGGTTGAATTTCCTCTCCTTGCCGGTCAGAACAGTATCCACAATCGTCTTGGGATTGTCGTAAATCATCTGCAGCGGCACACCACCAAAGAACGCAAATGCCTTGTTATGCGCATCTATCAGCATTTCCTGCACTTCTCTAAGATAGGCAACTACAAACATTTTGCGGCTGTAGCACAGGCGAAAATACGCTGCCCGGACGACTTGCTCCACTCCATCCAGCTCAACAACTTCCTGGCTCCAGTCAAATTGACAGACTTCGCCAGGTTTAAACACCAAAGGAACAAACACCTGTTTTAATGAAGGCATATTATTGTGATCAGTCTTCCATCTCTGAACAAACCGCCGAATGCTGTCATAAGCACCTGCATAGCCCTCTGTGACCAAACCTTCATATCATCGCATTGCTGTACACCGCTGCTTTTGCGGCAACAATGCTTCTGCTTCCAGTCATTTGCTCAATAACGCCTTAAATTCTCCTAGCTTTGGCGCACATTGAGTTTGACGCCGATAAATCGATTCAGCCTCCGTCTTTAAATGTTTCCTGACTGTGGGACGGGATAGCCTCAATGAACGTGCGATTGAACTGATACTTTCCTTACTGACAAAATGACACCTTCTGATCTCGGCAATTATATCCATCTCTATCACTCCAGAGTTCTCCGGCAAAATGCCGGTAATTTAACAATTCTGAGTGGAAACTTTTCAACGCCGATTTACTCAAAATTCTGGTAAGTTTTACATGACGATTGACATAAGTCATATAAATTTCTAATTGTTTGTCAGTGTGTTTGACACCCTCCCCGCTTTCCAGTACCTTCATTTTCCATAAGAAATGTGTTTATTCTTCCTGTTCACCCAGGGTGAGTATGCTGCCAAGATTACTTCAGAAGTTGGTCAACCAAAGGAAATAAGTTGTATGACAATGACTACTCAGCAACAAACTTCAATTCTTCAGCTCAGCCAAGTAATGTTTAATGCGACTCCCGGTGCGATTTTTCTGGATGCTATCGGTGCACAAATGTTAGATGGAAAATCATTCGCTGATCTGGCGCAATTTTTTTCTGAAACTAATTTATTCTTTGGGCATATATATAATGATGATTTTCCTAGTTCGTTTGCCAATAACTTTGTTGATGATTTGGTAGGAGATCATACTTCCACCGATAATAAAACATGGGCGAGAAATTATATTATCGATAAAATGGCTACCGGAGCCACGCAAGCTGGATTGGTTGCGGAGCTGACACAAGCGCTTTCTGCTATTCCTTCGTCAGACCCCAATTGGGGAGAAGCCTCGATTCACTATAACACCCGTATTGCCGTGAAAGTTCTATTTAGACTGGCGGGTAATGCCATTACAGCGGACGACGCAGCGCTTGCGGTTAACTACATCCTCACGCAAATAGCTGCTGGACAGGGTTTGGGTACAATAGTTGAATGGGCGATAACCGCGTTAGACGGCGTTGATCACTCTGATCCCGTTTGGGGCAATGCAGCCGCATTGTTCGATAATCGTATCGAGGTTTCGCGCTATTACTCGGTTGACAAGATTGGTGCAGCCACAAGCCCATTTACACTGCAATATATTCTTTTGCAGATGGAAATCGGCGAAACTTTTGGTGCAATGATCTGGAGAACTATCACTCTATATAACCCGGATTCAGCTCAAAGCTCGATAGCTCTCAGATCAATTTTGGCAGGGGTTACTGAAGATGTCAGTACAGTTATGACCGCCAAAGCTGCAATCGACGATTTTCTTAAAGGTAACATCAATATACACGGCCTCAATGGCAGTAACGGCTTTCGCCTGAGCGATGGGACAATGCTTGATTTCTCGCACTATAGGGTGAGCAGTGCCGGAGATTTTAACCATGATGGTTATGATGATGTGATTATTGGCGCCGATTATTTTGACCCAAGCAATCTCCCCTCCGATGCCAGCTACATCGTATTTGGTAAATCTTCTGGGTTTGGCGCAACGCTGGATCTATCCAATTTGGATGGCAGCAATGGCTTTCGCCTTGATGGAATTGCAGAGATAAGCTCTGAAGGATTTTCGATCAGTAATGCCGGGGACGTCAATGCAGATGGCTTTGGTGACTTAATTATTGGTACTTCACTTCACCAATCAGGTAACGGTTACTCTGGCTCTGCCTATGTAATATTTGGCAAAGCCGCCGGGTTCAATGCGGCATTGGATTTATCCAATTTAGACGAAAACAGCGGCTTTCGCATGGACGGAGTGGTGGTAGGTGAAGATCCAAAAGATTTTGTTAGCAGTGCGGGGGATTTTAACGGTGATGGCTATGACGATTTGATCATTGGATCACCGGTAGCTGATTCCAGTTATCTGGTCTTTGGCAAAGCTTCTGGATTTGACACTGTGCTGGATCTGACCACTTTGGATGGCAGCAAGGGTTTCCGTTTGGATGCAATCGCTTCGGGTGACTCAGTGAGTACAGCTGGGGATATGAACGGGGACGGTTTTGATGATTTGATGATTGGCGCTAATTATGCCAGTCCGAACGGCAGCAGGTCGGGTTCAAGTTATGTAGTGTTTGGTACATCGTTCGCATTCAATGCGCCACTGGATTTATCCAGTCTAGACGGAAGCAATGGCTTTCGTTTGGATGGCGCGGCAGAGAGAGATAGCGCAGGATATTCGATCAGCAACGCGGGCGATATTAACGGAGATGGATTTGATGATGTGATTGTTGGCGCCCGTGATGCTAATCCGAATGGTGAAAATTTCGGTTCCAGTTATGTGGTATTTGGCAAAGCCTCGGGATTCAATGATGTACTGGATTTATCCAGTTTGGATGGTGACAACGGCTTTCGCTTGGATGGAACTGGATTTTCGGTCAGTAGTATTGGCGATTTTAATGGAGACGGGTTTGATGACTTGATCCTGGGTGCACCTTCCGCTGATCCGGATGGTTTTAGGGTAGGTGTAAGTTACGTCGTATTTGGCAAGGCTTCAGATTTCGATGCCACCCTGACGCTATCCAGCCTTGATGGTAGCAACGGCTTAATCCTGAAAGGATTACAGCCAGGTGACGGATTAGGTAGTTATATCAGTGGTGCGGGCGATGTTAACGGCGATGGATTTGATGACTTGATCATGGGTATTTCAGAGTATGTTCTGAATCATCTTATTTTAGATCCCGCTTCAAGCTATGTCGTATTCGGTGGAAATTTCACCCATGCGGTGACATTCCTGGGAACGCCCGGGGCGGATATTCTTGCCGCCGGCACCCCAAAAGCTGAAAGTTTTTTAGCTGGTGACGGCAATGATTGGATGGTCGGTGGTGGTGGCTTGGATGTCTTTCATGGCGGTGCAGGTGATGACATGATCGAGATACCCAAATTTGGTTTCCGGTTAGTGGATGGTGGTGCTGGCAACGATACGTTGGCGTTGACAGGTAGTGGCTTGACCCTGGATCTAGTCAATGCGCGTGGCAAGATTGACGGCATAGAAATCATCGATCTGTCGGGGAGTGGAAACAATACACTGAGTGTAAACCTGTTGGATTTACTTAATTTGTCTGATACCAGCAATACTCTAAAAGTAGACGGCAATGCGGGGGACGCTATCACCGGACTGGACAACGATTGGATCGATAGCGGGATAAGTGGTGATTACCATACATACGTCCATGATGCGGCGATATTACTGGTTGGAATTAATGTAACAACGGATTTTGTTTAGTCGGCTCTTGGAAATCGTTTTCGAGTCGATCGATGCATGACAAAAACAAGTAATAAATCGCAGTTTATTCAAATTGATACCAATGTCGATGAAGGATGATCGTGATGCTCAATAATATTGATTTCACCCTCACTGCAAATGATCTGTTAATGCCTGGTATTTCAAATACCATTTCCGACACAGAACCTGCTGATCAGCATGGTCATTTTGTCACGGATCTTTTTCCCAATACAACTTATGCAACTCATTCAAATGCATTCACTTCGATAGAATTTACTTTCAAAGCCGATGATGAAATTGTATTTTTTATTTTGATGAACCCGTGAGTGCCGGAACGGGTCACATTGTTATCAGTAGCGATACCGATACGCGATTTATCGATGTTAGTGACGCCGGTCAAGTGAGATTTGGCGCACCCGGTTATAATTCGCGCAATCCTTATTTTCAAAATAGAGAAGAATTTGGTGTAGTGACCATAAATCCATCAACAGATTTGCTGCTGGATACTACCTATACAATCCAGGTTGCAGATGGCGTTTTCCTGGATAGCAAGGGAAATCCGCATCCCGGTTTTAATAATGCACCTTTTAAGACGGTTGATTCATCGTATCCCTCCAACCCCACCACCTACCCACATTCTTTCAACAATGCTTCAATAGCCTCTGGTGCGAACGGCAGCAATTCATCGATCCGGCTGTTAG
>Ga0209476_10000908_pt1 | contig 20453 bp, 19 predicted proteins | sample KloWWTrecipitate_FD_187179 | JGI IMG/M metagenome (GOLD analysis project Ga0209476, IMG submission 187179) | Active sludge microbial communities from Klosterneuburg, Austria, studying microevolution and ecology of nitrifiers - Klosterneuburg... | ecosystem: Engineered > WWTP > Aerobic digester... | reverse complement strand
CGCACTCGAACCGGGCATGAAGGTGCAGTTCATCGAGGACTACGGCGCCGACGAAGGGCCTCAAGCCAAGCGCGTGAGCGTCGGCAGGCACTCGGCCGGCTGACCGGGCGCGGCGCCGGCGTCCGCAGGGCGCCATACCCGGTATCCTCTCGCGGAACGAACGTTTCGCGAGCGACGATGAAGGACAGCGTCACCGAACGACTCTCCAACCGCCTGGTACTCGGCCTGCTGCTGGGCGGCTTGCTGGTGCTGACCTACGCGGTGGTGCAGCCGTTCGTCGTGCCGATCGCGTGGGCGATCATCCTGGCCTATACGACCTGGCCGTTGCTGGCGCGGCTTCGCCGATGGTTCGGCGGCCGCAGGACGCTCGCAGCCGCCGCGATGACCGCGCTGCTGACCGCGGCCTTCGTGCTCCCGACGCTGTGGCTCGGCATGCTGCTGCGAACCGAGATGGCCAACGCGTACGCGGCGATGGCGGCGTTGCTGGCGCAGGGGCCGTACCGGTTGCCCGATGCGCTGGCGGGGATTCCCGTGCTCGGCAGCTGGCTGCAGGGCCTGCTCGACCAGTTCACCGGCGACCCCGGCGCGATCCGCGAGCAGCTGGCCCACTGGGTCGAGACGCGCGCGGCCGAGTCGCTGAAGATCATCGGCGGGCTCGGCCGCAACGCGGCCAAGCTGGGCTTCGCGCTGATCACCGTGTTCTTTCTTTATCGCGACGGCGAGCGCGTGCTCGCGCAGGCCGAACTCGTGCTGCACCGCTTCCTCGGCGAGCGCGTCGATCCGTACCTGTCCGCGGTGGGCAGCATGACGATGGCCGTCGTCTGGGGGCTGGTGGCGACCGCCTTCGCGCAAGGGGTCGTCGCCGGGCTCGGCTACTGGTGGTTCGGGCTCGACGCCCCGGTGCTGCTCGGCGCGATCACGGCGATCGTCGCGCTGATCCCGTTCGGCACCCCTTTCGTCTGGGGCAGCATCGGCGCGTGGCTGATCGCGAGCGGACAGACCGTCGACGGCATCGGCCTGCTGCTGTGGGGCACGCTGGTCGTGAGCTGGGTCGACAACCTCGTGCGACCGATGGTGATCAGCAGCGCCACGCGCATTCCGTTCCTGCTGGTGATGTTCGGCGTGCTCGGCGGCCTGGCGGCCTTCGGGCTGGTCGGCCTGTTCGTCGGCCCGGTGATCCTGGCCGTGCTGATGGCTGTCTGGCGCGAGTGGATCGGGGAGTCGCTCGCGTCGCGTGCGCCCGCCGAGCCGCGCTGACCGGCGGCGCCTCGCGCTTGGTCAGCGCGCCGCGAGCAGCAGCGCTGCCGCGACCAGCAAGCCGTGCAGGTGGGCCGCGGCAATGGTGACCCTGAGCGCGGGCAGCAGCACCGAGGTCGGCGAGTCGCCGCCGTGCAGCGCCAGTTGCCGTGCGGCGAACAGCGACAGCGGCGCCGACGTCAGTCCGGCCAGCGCGATGGGTGGCGCCGCGCCGGCCGCCACCGCCGCGGCCAGCCACAGGTGTGCGGACGCCACCAGCGCGAGGTAAGCGCACGCACCGCGGCGCGGACCGAGGCGGACGATCAGCGTGCGCTTGCCCGCGGCCGCGTCGGCAATGCGATCGGGGAACTCGTTGGCCAGCAGGATCGCGGCCACCAGCAGCGCGATCGGGACGCCGGCGGCCAGCGGCGCCGGCGCCCAGCTGCCGCGTTGCGCCACGTCGGCGCCGACCACGACCAGCAGCCAGGCCGCCGCGATCGCGAACTCGCCGATGCCGCGCGCCGACAGGCGCAGCGGCGGGGCGGAATAGGCGACCGCCAAGGCGAGGCCCAGCGCACCCAGCGTCCACAATTGCGGACGTCCGGAGAGCGCGAGCGCCGTGCCGATCGCCACGGTCGCCGCAAGGAGCGCGTAGCCGAAGGCCGCCACGGCACGCGCGTCGAGCACGCCGTCCTGTATCAGGCGGCTGCCGCCGGTGAACGGCGTCAGCCGTCCGGCGTTGCCGGCGTCGGCTTCGCGGTCATGGTAGTCGTTGACGAGGTTGGCGCCCGCGTGTGCCAGCACGGCGCCGAGCAGCGTCAGGGCCGCGACACTCCAGTGCGTCGGCACCCCGCCACCCCACGCGCCGGCGAGCCCGACCAGCACCGCCACCAGAGTGATGCTCAGGAATTGCGGCCGCGTGGCGGCGATCCAGGTCGCCGGCGAGCGTGCGATCGGCAGCCCGGCCGTGGCCGATCCCCGCAGCGGGCGGCATCCGCCCGATCAGGCCGCCTCGGCGCCTTCGGTCTCCGGCACGCCCTGCCACAGCATCTCGTAGCCCAGTTCCTTGCTGTCGGTGCACAGCGCGCCCAGCGCCGCGAACTTGGCCTTGAACACCGCGTCGGCGTGCGAGCGCTCGTGCTCGTCGAAAGAGCGCCAATACGTGACGATGGCGACGTCGTGGTCCGAGTCGCGGGCGCTGCCGAGCGAGCCTTCCTCCGAGGCGAAGCCGGAGAAGCGGAACACCTGGCCGGCGATGAATCCGCCCTTGTCGCCGCCGTAGGTCTCCTTGACGACGTTGCACATCTCGCCGACGGCGAGTTCGACGTCGTCGATGCCGACGCCAGGCTTGAGCTTGACGGCGTTGAAGAGCATCTTCGAACCGAACGGAATGGTGATGGGGCCAAACATGCGTGCCTCCCTGGAATTCGATGGATCCGCGGAGTGTATGTCGACCGGAATGACCCTGCTTCCGTCTCCCCTACATGCAGGCGGTTCGCGGCGCCGAGAGGCGCCAGCCGCTCAACCGATGACGTCGCGTAGCGACTGCCGGATCGGCGCCGGCAGTTCGTCGCACAGCGGTTCGGCACCGTTGATCCGTCGGCGCGGTCCGAGGCGGCCGCTGTAGACCAGCATGCCGTCTTCGCTGACGACGACGAGCAGGTGGCGTGCGTGCGTACCGGTCCACTGGAACGACAGCTGCCCGTTGTCGTCGGTGGTCGGAACCGGGACGGGCGCGCCGGCGGGCAGCATCCGCACGAACTCGCGCGCGTGGTGGATCAGCTTGAGCGGCAATGGAGGACACGCCCAGCCGTCGAAGAGGCGGTCGGCGGCGATCCAGACCGGTTCGGTCGCACTCGCTCCGGGCCGCGAGCCGACGCTGGCCAGGGCCGAGGTCCCGAACGCCTCCACCGATTCACGGAGCGAGCGGTCTCTCATGTCGACCGTGTCGGCGCCGACGCGTCTTGCCTGCCATGCTCCCGTCGTCTTCATCGAGAACCCTCCTCGCGCTCTTCGGGCCCGTCTTCGGGGAGGCGCTGAGGAAATTCTAGTATCAGATTAAAAAGAATTGCTATCTTGTTGTTTTTTCATGACAAATCGCATCGCGGTTTCGCTGCGCTGCAGCAAGTCGGCATGCGCCGGTGCCGCTGGCCCGTGGCGCCGGGACCCGGACGGGTGCGACGCGCATCGAAATGCCGCAAAATGCCGTCGTTCATCAGGGACGGACGGAAGACCGGTTCCCTTCCGCTTGGGGAGAGTCCGTGGAAGTCAAGCTCGAGAAGCGCTATCCGGTTCCGGTCGAGGCGGAACGCGCGTGGCGGGTACTGCGCGACGTGCGCGCAGTCGCCGGCTGCATGCCGGGTGCGTCGATCACCGAGCAGGTCGACGAGAAGCGATACAAGGGAGCCGTCAAGGTCAAGGTCGGCCCGGCGAACGCGCAGTTCGGCGGCGAGATCGAAGTGCTCGGCCTGGACGAACAGTCGCGGCGGATCCAGTTGCTCGGCAAGGGCGCCGATCGCGGCGGATCGACCGCGTCGATGAACCTCACGGCGACGATCGAGCCCGGCGCGTCCGCCAGCGATTCGGTGCTGGTTGGCGTGGCGGACGTGGTCGTCAACGGCAAGTTCGCGCAGTTCGGCGGACGGATGATGACGCAGGTCTCGGAGATGATCCTCGGGCAGTTCGCGGACAACTTCCGCGCGTCGGCTGCGGCGCTGCCTGCGACGGGCGTCGCCGCCGGGGTGCCGGGCGAGCCTGCCCGGCCGCAGGCCGAAGGCGCGCCTGTGTCGGACGCGGGTGCGGCCCGGGCGCCGATTGCGACCCGGCGCGCGAAGGAGATCAACGCACTGTCGATCCTCTGGCAGCTGGTCAAGGGCTGGTTCGCGGGTCTCTTCGGAAAGCGGAACTGAGATCCGCGGTGTTCCGCAAGACGATCTGGCGCGCGGACCCGTAAATCAGCTGCAGCTGCTCTCGAAGTGGATGTCGGTGGCCAGGACCTCGCTGCCGGTGGGAGTCGTCTGGAGCTTGCCCTTGACCTGCACGCACGCGCCGTCGCGCAGGTCGGCCGCGCCGCCGCCCTCGTAGCGGACGCTGCCCGAGGCGTCGACCCGGGTGCCGCGCACCCTGAAGCTGGCGACGTCGACGAAGTCGGTGACGAGCCCCTTGAGTTCGAACTCGCCGTCCTCCTCGTCCTCGAATTCGATCCTGGAGGCCCTGACGATTCCGGACTCGACCGGCCCTTCGACTTCCACCCGGACTCCGATACCGAGACCGGACGCCACGCCGCCCTCGAAAGCGGCGGCGGCGCCGTCGACGCGCACGCCGTCGACGCTGAAGTCCGCGAGCGAGACGAAGCGATCGATCACGCCCTCGATCTCGAGTTTCGAGACGTTGCCGAGCGCCGGCGGCGTCACGATGTCGATGCGGGTCGCGGCGAGCATGCCCGCGACCGGTTCGCCCGACGCGTGCACCCTGACCGGCGTTCCGGCGGCCAGCCCGGAGGGGGCCGGAAGCGTCGCCGAGTAGTCCACGGTGATCGTGCCGAGTTGGAAGCGCTTCGCGACGGCGTCGACCGCGCCGACGGTGCCGCGGACCTTGAAGGCGCCCCCCGGCGCCCTGCGCTCGATGCGGGTCGCCGTCAGCGTGCCGGACGAGCGGTCGTAGATGCCGTAGACCTCCACGTAGTCGCCGTCGCTCACGGATGCCGCGTCGTCGTAGACCGTGCTGGCGTTGGCCCGCACCGGCAATCCGAGCAGCGAGAACCCGCTCGACGACCGATTGACCACGGTGCCGCGTGCTTCGCTGACCACGTTGATCGCGTCGGCCGTCCCGGCGAGTCCGGTCGAGTCGATGTCGCCGCGCACTTCGACGACCATGCCGAGCCCGAGCGGGCCGGGCGCCGTGCCGTCGTCGTTCGACAAGGCGGCGCCGGCGTCGTCGTAGCGTACGCCGTTGACGATCACGGAGCCGAAGCCGGAGATCGAACCATACGAGACGCTCGCCAGGCGGATGCCCGTGCCGCCGCTTCCGACCCCGGCGACATCGGTGCCGCCGCACGACGCCAGCACGAACGCGACCGACACGCCTGCCATGAGGCGCGCCCAGGCTGCGGCGCGCCTGCGTCCCTGGTACACGACCATGCTCATCCCCTCGACGACTTCGCCGACTTCGCCGAGTTCGACGGCTTCGACGGCTTCGACGGCTTCGACGGCTTCGACGGCTTCGACGGCTTCGACGGCTTCGACGGCTTGCGCGCCGCGCGCGCTCGGCTGGCGGCCTCAGCGGTCGGCGCGGCCTGCTTCGCGGAATAGAAGTACATGCCGATGCGGAGCCGGCGGTCCGCGGCGCGCTTCGCGGAGCGGTCGTCGGCAATCCGCTCTTCGAGCATCGGCGCGAGCGCCTGGAGGGTCGCGCGCCAGGTCTGCCTCGCGACGTCGTGCGCGAGCCGTACCGATTCCTCCGACAGCTCGTCGGCGAACACCGCCTGCTCGAGCAGCGGCGGGCGATCGCCGATCACGTTCGACACGGCCGCCTGCAGGTGGTCGCCGACGTTGCCGCCCAGCAGCGCGAACATGCCCGCGGTGTCTCCCGCGGGCACGAAGCTGCCAACCGCGAGCCGTACCATGCCGGCCTGTTCATCGAGCTCGACGATCCCGAGGCGGCGCAACTCGTCGAGCAGCGTCTTGGGGTGCACGTCGGTGCTCACCGAGCGGGCGAGCGACTCGAAGCTGCGCCCGCCGGCCGACGCGCGCTGCGGCAGCGCCCTCGGCTTGCCGCGAAGGCGGTACTTCGGATCCGAAACCCAGCGCGTGAACACCTCGGCAGCGAACGAGCGGGCGTGCGCGGACGGGTCGCCCGGCGACTCGATCAGCCGCTTGACGTCCTTGCGATGGATCCCGGTGGTGATGCTGATCTGGCTCACGTTGCGGTCCAGCCCCGACCGTTCGAGCTCGGCGCTGCCGGCCTGGACGAAGGCCTGCTTGAGCAACTCCTCGGCCTGTCCGAACTTGTAGCCGCGTGCCACCAGCAGCCGCGCGAGCGGACGCAGCACGGCAAGCGCGGCGTCGAACACCGCCTTGCCCGGCTCCGCGGAAGCGCGACTGCGTCGTCGATCGGCATCGGTTGTCATTCTTGCGATTCCCTGGCTTCCCGGGAATCTTATGGGAAATTATCCCACCATTCCAGCAACAGGGTCGCTTGCAAGGCCGTCGCCCGACGCCACTTCGCCGTGCGGACCGACGGTCAGCCACGCGGCGCCGCAGTGCGCGAGGAAGTCGCTGGCCGCCGCCTGCTTCAGCATCGCGATCGTGCTCAGGCTGCCCGCGGCGATCGCCAGCGGCGCCAGCACGGTGATCGACTGCCAGTGCCGTACCGGCCAGCCGGTTCCAGGATCGAGGATGTGGCAATAGCGTGCACCGTCGACCTCGAAGTAGCGCTCGTAATCCCCGCTGGTCGCGAGCCCGCCATGGACGACGTCGAGGCTCGCGATCGTGTCGTCGAGCTTGCGCGGATGCTGGATCCCGAAGCGCCACGCCGACCCGTCGGGTTGCGCGCCGAAGGCTCGCAGGTCGCCGCCGAGGTTGACGAAGCCGTGGCGGCAACCGGCGTCGATCAGCAAGGTCGCGGCGCGGTCGGCCGCATACTCCTTGCCGAAGCCACCGAAGTCGATCTCCATGCCGGCCCGCGAGAGTCGCACCCGCCTGCCGTCGCGCTCGACGTGCTGCCAGCCGACCAGTGCGCGGGCGGCGTCCACTTCGGACGGCGACGGCAGCCGGGCGCTCCTGAAGTCCCATGCCCGGCGCAGCACGCCCGACGTGATGTCGAACAAGCCGTCGCTGCTCGAGTGCAGCGCGTCGGCATAGTCCAGCAGCGACACGGTTTCGTCGTCGCACTGCACGGGTGTCCCGCCGGCGGCGGCGTTGATCCGCCCGACGATGCTGTCCGCGCGGTAGCGCGAATACTTGTGCTCGATGCGCCGCACCTCGTCGATCGCCTGCCGCGCGTGGCGATGCGCGCTCGCCTCGTCGAGGCCGGCGATGCGCACCTCGCAGCCGCAGGCCATCGCCGCGAACTCGAAGCCGAACTCGGGCCACGGCGGCGACCCGCGCGGCGCGCTAGAACTTGTGCGTGACACCGACTTGCATGAATCGAGCGCGAAACGGTGCGATGCCCGGGCTGCCGGTGCCGCCGATGCGCCACGTGTTGCGCTGCTCGTAGATCTCGTAGCGGAAGTCCGCGTTCCAGTCCTTGGCGATCGCCTTGCTCACCTTGATCCCCAGCGTCAGAGCTCCGAATGCCGACAGCCGGTGGTCGGCGGAATAGAAACCGGTCGGGTCGGCCAGGTACCCCGGCGGGAACGGCGCCCCGAGCAGCGGATCGTAGACCGGATCGTAATAGAAGCGGGCCGCGCTCTGCGTGTGGTAGCGGATCGACGGCGCGATCGTCCAGCCTCTCGGCAGCGGTTGCGCCCACTCGACGGACATCGTGTGCGCCTTCACGTCGAAGCTGTCGTCGTAGTGGCGGTAGCTGGTGCGCAGCGACGCGCCGAGGCCGTCGAAGTGATGGTTCCAGCGCAGCATCAGTGCCGACTGGTTGCGCTCGCGCGGGCGCTGGTCGACCTGCTTGTACGGGTCGGAGTAGTAGCCGCGGCCGCGGGCGAGGGTCAGGTTCGCCTGCACGATGTCGTTCGGCGTGAGCACCTGCGTGACGCCGATCATCAAGTCGGTGGTGCGCTTGTGCTCGTCGACGACGATGCCGTTGACCGGATCGATGCGGTCGAGCGCGCGGCCGATGCCGAACGCCCAGGTGGTGTTGTTGTCGTCGCTCGAGAAGGTCGCCTGCAGGCTGTACGAGTTCGACCGGTAGTCGTGCTCGGTCGAGTACGCGGTGCCGAAGCTGAACGTCGAGCGCGCGAAGTACCTGGTCACCCGCAGGTCGGCCGCGCGGCGGAAGTCGCTCATCTTCGAGGCGCTCGAGATCGACGAGTGCCAGCGCGGCGAAGCGCCGGAAACGCTGTCGAGCGTATAAGAGCCCGCCAGCGACCAGCTGCCGGCGACCGGCAGCAGCAACGACACCGACGGCGCGTCGACCGCGACGCGCTTGAGGCCGGGCTGCGAGTCGCGGTAGTTCAGGTACTTGAAGCCGATCTGCGCGGACTCGGGCGCGGACTCCGCCCTCGCGGTGGGCACGACGCCTGGAAGGGCGAGCGCGGCAACGAGCACGGCGGCGCCGGTGGATGGATTCTTCAGCATGTCAGTTGCACCCGCAGCCGCCGCCGCCGACGCCGAGGCCGCCGGAAGCGTTTTCCTTGCTCTGGTAGATGTGCTCGAGGAATCTGGTCTCGAGCGCGTCGCCCTCGAACGTCATCTCCGGCCTGGCGAGATTGCCTTTCTGCCAGGGCGAAACCGGCTCGATGGCCGAGCACGCCGCGCTCGCCAGCACGATGGCCATCAGGATCGTCGCGCGCATGGGTCGTACTCCGAGGTTCGTCGACGGGACGGGCACGCTCACCGGGCTCCCAGCGACTGGCGGATCTTCGCTTCGAGTTCGGCCCGATCGGCGTCGCGGAAACCCGCGTGCTGCAGCAGCACCTTGCCGTCGGGGCCGACCAGGAACGAGGTCGGCATTCCCTTGATCGCGTAGGACTTCGGCGCCTCGCCGCGGGTGTCGAACGCGACGACGAATTTCGCCGGGGTTTCCGCGAGGAACTTGCGCGCGTCGTCGGTCCTGGTGTCGACATTGACGCCGATCACCTGGAATCCCTGCGCGCCATAGCGCTGCTGCATCTCGTTCATCCAGGGGAACGACTGCACGCATGGCTTGCACCACGATGCCCAGAAGTCGACGTACACCAGCTTGCCGCGGTAGTCGGCGAGCTTCACGGTGCCGTTCGCCCCGGGCAGGTTCAGTTCGGGCGCGGCAGCGCCCGGCTCGATGGCGTGCGCCGCGGCGCCCACCGCCAGGCCGGCGGCAAGGCCGGCGAGACTGCGCGCGATCGAACGGGGGAGGCAGTTGCGGATCATCGTTGATCTCCTGTCGTGGAATCCCGGGATGCCCGGGCGGGGTGTCGACGCCGGATCGCAAGCGCGGCGACGCTGGCCAGCGCCAGCAGCGGCAGGACGGGATCGCCGGGGCCGCCCCGGCTCGTGGTGCAGCCGCCGGCGCCGAGGTTGATCGGCGCGACGAGCGACGCGGCATTGGCCGTCGCCGCGAGCGCGACCGACTTGGGCGCCGGCCCCGCATTCGACACGATCGACACCTGGCCGCTCTGCTTGCCGGCGACGGCGGCGCTGAAGCTCACGACCCACTGGCAGCTGGCCCCGGGGCCCAGCGTGAACGGCGGTGGCGGGCATTGAGAAGACGCAGGATCGATCGCGAACGGCCCGGTGACGGTGACCGCGTCGACCTGCAGCATGGCGGTGCCGGTGTTCGTGACCGTCAGCGCCTGCGACGCGGCGCCGTTCAGCGGCTGTACGCCGAAGTCGAGGGCCGCTGCGCTGGTGTCGATGGCAGGCGCCGCGACGGCCATGCCCGAACCGCGCAGTTCCACGGAAAGCCGTGAGCCGGTGCTCGCGGCGAGTTCGAGCCTGGCGCTCTTTGCGCCGATCGCCGCTGGCGCGAACGCCACCGACACGGCGCACGATCCGGCAGCGGCCACGGACTCGCCCGTTGCGCAGGCGCCCGCGTCGACCGCGAAGCTCGACGCATCGGCGCCGGCGATCGCCAGCGTCGAGATCGTGAAGGCGGCGCCGCCGGCGTTGCCGATCGTGAACGTTCGTGCCGCGCTGCGCTGCCCGACCTCGACGTTGCCGAACTCGGCGAGCGTGGCCGGGACCAGGGTCGGCGAGCCGGACGGGCCGGCGACGCCGTTGCCGGTCAGCGCTGCCGAGTGTGGGCTGCCCACCGCGTCGTCGACGATGCGCAGCGTTGCGGATGCCGACCCCGCCTGGCCTGGGTCGAACGCGACGTCGATCGCGCAACTCGCGCCGGCTGCGAGCGTGGCGCCGCAGCCGTTGCCGACGATCGCGAACGCCGCCGAACCGTCGATGCTCGCGCCGGCGATCGACATGGGCGCGTTGCCGGCGTTGTGCAGCAAGAGCTGGCGGGCCGGCGACGCGGCGCCGACGGTCTGGTCGCCGAACGCGTGCATGGCCGGCGAGAGCTGCGCGATCGGGGCGGGTGCCGGTGTGCCGGTGCCGCTCAGCGCGATGGCCGGGCTGCCGTTCGCCGCGTCCGAGCCGATCGTCAGCGTCGCACTGCGCGCTCCAAGCGCGGCCGGCGCGAACGCGACGCCGATCGTGCAGGTCGCGCCCGCTGCGAGCGCCGAGCCGGTCGCGCAGCTGCCGCCCGCCGCGCCGGCGGGGCGAACGAACTCGGCGGCTTGCGCGCCGGAGAAGGCGAAGCCGGTGAAGGTCATGCCGGCGCCGCCGACGTTGGCGACGGTGAGCGTCTGCACCGGCGACGTCGTACCCAGCGCGGTGGAGGGGAAGGCCGACACGTTCGACGACAGCGAGATCGTGGGCTGCGGCGCGACGGTGGCCGTGCCCGACAGCGCGACGCTGCTCGAACCGCCCGCGGCGTTGTGCGCGATCGACAGGCTTGCCGCGCGGCTTCCCGCCGCAGTCGGCTGGAAGCGCACGAGGATCGAGCAGTTCCCCCCGGGCGCCACGCTCGAGCCGGCTGCGCAACTCCCGCCCGCGACGATCGCGAAGTCGGCGGCGTGGGCGCCCGAGATCGCGAGCGACGCGATCGACAACGCAGCGCTGCCCGGGTTCGATACGGCGACGGCCTGGTTCGGCGACGTGGCGCCGACCACGGTCGCGGGAAAGGCGAGCGAGCCCGGCGACACGCCGGCGGCTGGAGCAGCGTTGCCCGCCGCGGGATTGGCGATGTACGCACCGATGTCGGCGGCGTCGGTTGCGTTCACGTAGGCGGCGAGGTAGCCCATCCCGCCGGTGTTCTTCGAGATCGCGCTGATGATCAGCGGGCCGTTGTTCGCCCCCTTGCGGATGTTGTTCTTGTCCTGCGCGATGTTCGTGCCATGGCAACCGGAGTTCGCACAGGCCAGCGGCGCGCCGTTGGTCACCTCGTAGAGCTGCTTGCCGCGCACCGGATCGGCGGCGTGCGCCGCGGGTGCGTGCACGAGCGCGAAGGCTGCGGCGCCCGCGATTGCGAGTGCGAAGGCGTGGATCGAACGGCTCATGCGGTGTCTCCTGCCGGTCGTGCTGGCGGCGGCTTGTCGTATGGGAAAATTTACCATACATTGAACGGCACGCAACCCACCGGCGAAAACCGCTCTTTCGAGCGCCTCCAGAGGGGAAAACGCGGTGGCCACAGGGGGTTGCAGGGGTCCCGGAACCGGTCCGAAGCCGGCGGCGCCCGACCGTCGGCGGGAAGCGCCGGACGGACGGCGACCGGGGTGTGGAAGACGTCCTCGGGCGTCCAGAACAAGGAAGCTAGCGATGATCTGCTCGAACCTCAATCCGCTGCGATGGCTCGCGCTGCCGCTGCTGCTGGCCGCAACGCTGGGTGCGGCACGTGCGGCCGACTTTCTCGATCCGGAGCAGGCGTTCCGCGTGACGCTTGCCGCCGCCGGCGAACGCAGCGTCGAACTCGACGTGCAGGCGGCCGACGGCTATTACCTGTACGCAGAGAAGTTCGCGGTGGCCAGCGACACGCCGGGCGTGAGGCTCGGCGCGCTCGCGCAACCCGCCGGCAAGACCCGCTTCGACGCCACCTTCGGCAAGGATGTCGAGACGCATCGAGGCGTGGTGCGCCTGTCCGTGCCGATTCGCTCGGCGCCGCAGGCGTTCGAGCTCAGGCTCGCGTTGCAGGGCTGCGCCGACGCTGGCCTGTGCTATTCGCCGATGTCGGTCGACCTGCCGGTCACGCTTGCTTCGGCCGTCGTCGACGATCGCGCGAACCTGGCGCCGGATGCCGCGAAGGCGCCAGCGCGAGCCGTGGCGCCGGCAGGCGCGCAAGCCGACGACGCCGGCAACGAACTGGCGATGATCGAGCGGACGCTGTCCGGCGGTAGCCTCGGCGCCGTCGCCGCCGTGTTCCTCGCGCTCGGCCTGTTGCTGTCGTTTACGCCGTGCGTGCTGCCGATGGTGCCGATCCTGTCGTCGATCATCGTCGGGCAGAGGCAGCTGACCCGTGGTCGCGGCTTCGCGCTCGCGCTGGCGTACTCGCTCGGCATGGCGCTGGTCTACACCGCGGTCGGCGTCGCCGCCGGGCTCGCGGGCGAAGGCCTCGCCGCCGCGCTGCAGAAGCCCTGGGTGCTCGCGACCTTCGCGACGCTGCTGGTCGCGCTCGCGCTGTCGATGTTCGACGTCTACCAGCTCGAGATGCCGCGTTCGATCCAGAATCGCGCGTCGCAGGTTTCGTCGCGCCTGCCCGGCGGACGCTTCGCAGGCGTTTTCGTGATGGGCGCGGTGTCGGCGCTGGTCGTTGGCCCCTGCGTCGCGGCGCCACTCGCCGGCGCGCTCGTCTACATCAGCCGGACGAAGGACGTGGTCGTCGGCGGTACGGCCCTGTTCGCCATGGCGATCGGAATGAGCGTGCCGCTGCTGCTGATCGGCCTGTCGGCGGGAAGCCTGCTGCCCCGGGCCGGTGCGTGGATGATCGCGGTCAAGCGCTTCTTCGGCGTGTTGCTGGTCGGCGTCGCGATCTGGATGGTGTCGCCGGCCATCCCGGACTGGGCGCAGATGCTGGCCTGGGCTGCGCTGCTGATCGTGACCGCCGCGTTCCTGCGCGTCTTCGACCCGCTGCCCGACGGCGCCACCGCCACGTTGCGCTTCGGCAAGGGCGTCGGTGCGCTGATGCTGATCGCAGGAATCCTGCAGCTGGTCGGCGTCGCCAGTGGCGGACGCGACGTGCTGCAGCCGCTCGGGGCGCTCGCCGCACGCAAGGCGGCTGCCGGAACGGTCGCGACGGCCGCGTCGAAGCCGGCGTTCACGAAGGTGCATACGCTCGACGAGCTCGACCGGGCGATCCGGTCGTCGGCGAGACCGACGATGGTCGAGTTCTCGGCCGACTGGTGCGTGTCGTGCAAGGAGCTGGAGCGCCTGACCTTCTCCGATCCGCGCGTCGCCGAGCGCATGTCGCGGCTGAAGCTGCTCAAGGTGGACGTCACCGCGAACTCGGTGGCGGACCGCGAACTGCTCCGGCGCTTCAACCTGTTCGGCCCGCCCGGAATCCTGCTGTTCGACGTCGACGGCATCGAATCGTCGGCCTCGCGCGTCATCGGCTATCAGCCGGCCGACACTTTCCTCGAGCGGCTCGACCGGCTGCTGGGCACCTGAGCGTGCACAGCGGCAGGCCTGGCGCGGTGCACGTCGTCAGAACCGGTAGTCGGCGGCCCGGTGCAGCCGCCAGTTGCCGCTGCCGGTCAGCTCGAGGACCTGGTCGTGGAACCGCAGCAGTGAAGCGTGATGGCTGACGCTGACCGGCGTGGTCGAGGTCGTCGCGAGTTCCCGGTACAGGATCTCTTCGTTGCCGACGTCCAGCGCGCTGGTCGCCTCGTCGAGCATCACGTAGCGCGGCCGGTGCAGCAGCACGCGCGCGAACGCGAGTCGCTGCTGCTCGCCGATCGACAGGACCTTGCCCCAGTCGAGCTCGGCGTCGAGTCCGCCGAAGCGCTCGGCGAGATCGGGCAGGTTCACGCGTCCGAGCAATCGCCAGAGTTCCTGGTCGGACACCTGGCGGGTGCGGTCGGGGTAGATCAACTGGCTGCGCAGGTTGCCCAGCACCATGTACGGCTGTTGCGGCAGGAACATCATCTCTTCGGGGCCCGGGCGGACGATGCGTCCGCTGCCGGCGTTCCACAGCCCGGCGATCGCCCGCAGCAGTGAACTCTTGCCGCCGCCGCTGTCGCCGACGATCATCATGCCCTTGCCCGGCTCGGCCGACACCGACAGGTCGGCGATCAGCACTCGCTCGCGACCGGGCGTCTGCAGCGTGACGTGCTCGAGCGCGAGCTGCGGGCCCCAGACCGACTCGATGCGTCCGGTTGCGTCCGCGCCGGCGGCCTCCCGCGCCGCCAGCGTCTTCGAGAAGGTGCCGAGGCGGTCGATCCCGGCGGCGAAGCGGCTCAGTCCTTCGAAGTGGTCGACGATCACCGCCACCGCGCTCAGGACCGCCGCGAACGCGCCGGCCGCCTGGACCGCGCGCCCCACCTCGAGCTCGCCGGAAAGCACCTGTTCCGCGATGATCGCGCTGGGCAGCACGATGGTGAGGAAGCTGTACGCGTACTGGAACAGGTTCAGGTTCAGCTGCACCCTCAGCAGCTTGCGATAGTTGACGAACGCGGCGTCGAAGAACCGCCTGGCCTGGAACGACTCCTGCTCTTCGCCGCGATGCAGGGCGATCGCCTCGGCGTGTTCGCGGATGCGCACGAGGCTGAAGCGGAAGTCGGCCTCGCGGCGCAACTGCTGGAAGTTGATGCCGATCATCACGCGACCGAACACGAGCATGGTCACCACCGTGCCGAAGACCGCGTAGACGACCAGGAAGTAGACCAGTGCCTTCGAGATCGACCAGAGCACGCCGACGAACGCAACGAGCTGGATCACCGCGCCGAGCGCGATCATCAGGAAGTAGAGCGACTGCTGCGTGAACGCGTTGATGTCTTCCGAGATGCGCTGGTCGGGGTTGTCGATCGCGCCGCTGGCATTGAGTTCGTAGTAGGCGCGATCCGCGAAGTAGCGGTCGAGGAAGCGGTTCGTCAGCCAGCGCCGCCAGAGGATGCCGAGCGTGTCGCGCACGTAGTAGTAGAAGGCGTAGATCGGCACGGCGACGATCACGATCGCGACGCACTGGCGGATCGACAGCCAGAACCGGTCGGCATCGCGGGCCGCGAGGGCGGAGGTGAACTCGCCGGTCTGCTCGTTCAGCAGCACGTTGAAGCCGGTCTGGCCCAGCAGCAGAAGCACCGCCAGCGCGAGCAGTCCGCGCGCCTTCCACTTCTCCCCGGACAGCCAGTAGGGCCTGGCGATGACGGCGAATCGCCGCCAGACGTGGTGTCCGCCGTTTCTGTTCACGCGTGCCGCTTCCCGGTGCCGCTCGAGCGCCAAGTGTAACGGGGCGTGCGCCGGGGATTCGCGCTACGCTTCGGCTTTCCCGCAGCACCCGAGTTCCGAGGACCCGAAGATGAACGCTCGCACGACCCCGCCTTTCCGCGCCGACCACGTCGGCAGCTTCCTGCGCCCGCGCTACCTGCTCGACGCCCGCGACCAGGCCGCCAGGGGCCAGATCACGCCGGCGCAGCTGCGCGCCGTCGAGGACGAGGCGATCGCCGAGATCGTGAAGTTCCAGGAGGAGGTGGGGCTGAAGAGCATCACCGACGGTGAGTTCCGCCGCACTTACTTCCACATCGACTTCCTGCAGCAGCTCGGCGGCGTGAAGACCGACATCCCGGTGACGGTGCGCAAGGCCGACGGCACCGAGGAGCTCGCGCCGCCGGTGATCCGCGTGGTGGACAAGGTCCGCCACGTGAAGGACATCCAGCGCGCAGACTTCGAGTACCTGAAGAGCCGGGTGTCGCCAGGCCTGACGCCCAAGGTGACGATCCCGTCGCCGACGATGCTGCACTTCCGCGGCGGGCGCGCCGGCATCAGCCGCGAGCACTATCCCGAGCTCGAGCCCGACTTCTACGAGGACGTCGCGCGCGCCTACGGCGACGAGCTGCGTTCGCTGCACGAGGCCGGCTGCCGCTACGTGCAGATGGACGACACCAACCTCGCCTACCTGTGCGACGACAAGATGCGCGAGGCCGCGCGCCAGCGCGGCGACGATCCCGACGAGCTGCCGCACCGCTACGCGAAGTTCGTGAACCGCGTGGCCGCGCACAAGCCCGCCGGCATGACGCTGGCGATCCACCTGTGCCGGGGCAACTTCAAGAGCACCTGGGCCGCGCAGGGTGGCTACGAGCCGGTCGCGCAGGCGCTGCTGTCGGAGATGAACGTCGACGCCTACTTCCTCGAGTACGACGACGCGCGCTCGGGCGACTTCAAGCCGCTGCGCTTCCTGCCGAAGGACAAGTTCGTCGTGCTCGGCCTGGTGACCACCAAGCTCGGACAGCTCGAGAGCAAGGACGACCTGAAGCGGCGCATCGACGAGGCCGCGCGCTACGCGCCGCTCGCCCAGCTGTGCCTGTCGCCGCAGTGCGGCTTCTCGTCGACCGTGCACGGCAACGTGATCGAGGTCGAGGCGCAGCGCGCGAAGCTGGCGCTGGTGATCGAGACGGCCAGGGAAGTCTGGGGCGACGCCTGAGCCCCGCGCCGGGCCGCTCGCGCCGCCGTCGCCGCGGCGGCTCGTCCCTCAGTGGCTGTTCGTCCCTCAGTGGCGGACGCAGACCTTGCCGAACTGCGCGCCGCTCTTCAGCCGCTCGAACGCCGGCACCAGCTCGTCGAAGGCGAACACGCGGTCGATCACCGGCACGACGCCGTGCTGCGCAATCGCGCGGCACATCTGCTCGAAGTCGTCTCGGCTGCCGACCGTGACCCCCTGCAGGCGCACCTGGCGCGTGACCACGTGCCCGAGCGAGGCCTGCATCGCGGCGCCCGACAGCACGCCGATCATCGAGATCGTCCCGCCGGGGCGGACGCAGCGCAGCGATTGCGGCAGGGTCTTCTCGCCGCCGACCTCGACGATCTGGTCGTAGCCCCGCCCGCCGGTGATCTCGCGCGTGGCGCGCGCCCAGTCCGGCGTGCGGTTGTAGTTGACCGTGGCGTCGGCGCCCATAGCCGCCAGCCGCTCGATCTTTTCGTCGCTCGACGAGATCACCGTCACGTGCGCGCCGAGCAGCCTGGCGAACTGCAACGCGAACAGCGCGACGCCGCCCGAGCCCTGAATCAGCACCTGCTCGCCGGGGCGCGTGGCGCTCAGAACCGTCAGTGCGCGCCACGCGGTCAGGCCGGCGCACGGCAGGCAGGCCGCCTGCTCCGCGCTGAGCGCCGCCGGCACGCGGGCCACGCCGTTCTCGGGCAGCGCCATGAACTCGCTCATCGTGCCGTCCAGCGGGCCGCCGAGCGACTGCGTGAGCCGCGACAGGTCGGGGTCGCCGCCGATCCAGCTCGGGAAGAACATCGGGCACACGCGATCGCCGACCGATACGCGCTGGACGCCGGCGCCGACCGCCACGACCTCGCCGACGCCGTCCGACAGCGGCACCAGCGGCAGCGTGCCGGTGAAGTTTCCGTAGCCGCGGTCCAGCACCACCAGGTCGCGGTAGTTCAGCGATGAGGCCAGCATCTTCAGCAGCACCTGTCCCGGCCCGGGTTCGGGGTCGGGGCGGGTCGCGACGCGCAGGTGCTCGAGGCCCCAGTCGCCTTCGATCTGGTGGACGCGCACGGCGGTCTCCTTCCGGTCGTTGCTCGATCGCGAGACTTTACCGCCTGCCGCGGCGGCCGTTGACAGCGCCGGGGAGGCGGATATAAGATCGATAACGTAGCGATCTTATACAAACCTCCGCCACCTACCCGCTGCCATGACCCACGTCGTCGGCGAAGCCTGCATCAAGTGCAAGTACACCGATTGCGTCGACGTTTGCCCGGTCGACGCGTTCCGGGAAGGCAAGAACATGCTCGTCATCGATCCCGACGAGTGCATCGACTGCGGCGTCTGCATCCCGGAGTGCCCGGTCGAGGCGATCCACACCGAGGAGGACGTGCCGCAGTCGCAGCTCGACTACATCGCGCTCAATGCCGAAATGGCCCGGCGCTGGCCGACGATCACGAAGACGAAGGCGGCACTGCCCGAAGCGCAGTCCTGGGCGAAAGTCGACGACAAGCGGGAACTGCTCGACCGGCGCGGCGAGAACGAGCCCGGCGAGAACGCCCCCGGCGAGCCGGGCGAGGCCGGCGCGCCGCGCACGGCCGGGGCGGCGTGATGGACAGCGCGATCCTCAGCCTGCTCGGCGCCTTCGTGCTGTCGATCCTCGGGCTGTTCGCGTTCATCTGGTCGCTGCGCAAAGGGCTGCTGGTCGAGAACCCCGCCGGCGCCGGCGTGATCTTCGCGCGCGGCGAGATCGGGCAGATCGACGATCCGGCACTGGGCGGGGACGCGCATTCGGCGCTGCAGGACGCGGCCTCCGCCCGACAGGGCGCGCCGCGTGGCGCCGATGCCGACGAGGTCCGCGCGCGACTCGAGTCCGATCGGTCGAGCGCGTTTCCGGTGTTCATGTTCATCGCCTTTGCCTGCCTGTGGCTGCTGGTCGGCTCGGCCGCGGGCCTGACCGCGTCGATCAAGCTGCACGCGCCGGACTGGCTGACCGAAAGCGCCTGGCTCACCTTCGGGCGCCTGCGCGCGGTGCACACCAACGCGGTGTTCTACGGCTGGGTGTCGAACGCCTGCATCGCCGTCATCCTGTGGCTGCTGCCGCGGCTGCTGCGAACGCGGCTGGCCGGCGCCGGCTGGGCGATGCTCGGCGGCAGCCTGCTCAACGCCGGCGTGGCGGCGGGGATCGGCGCGATCGCCTCCGGCTGGTCCGACGGCATGGAGTTCCTCGAGATCCCGTGGCAGATCGACGTGTTCATCTTCGGCGGCATTGCGCTGGTGATCCTTCCCGCGCTGTACACGCTGGCCCGCCGCAAGGTCGAGCACCTGTACGTGAGCGTCTGGTACTTCATCGCGTCGCTGCTGTGGGTCGCGGTGCTGTTCCTGGTCGCGAACCTGCCGGGCGTGCACGTCGGCGTGCAGCAGGCGACTACCAACTGGTGGTTCGGCCACAACGTGCTCGGGCTGTGGTTCACGCCGGTGAGCGTCGGGGCCATCTATTACTTCCTGCCGAAGGTGCTCGGGCGGCCGGTCGTGTCGTACAACCTGTCGCTGCTGGGGTTCTGGACGCTCGCCTTCTTCTATCCGCAGGTCGGCGGCCACCACCTGATCGGCGGGCCGGTGCCCGGCTGGCTCACGACGCTGTCGATCGTGCAGAGCGTGATGATGGTGATCCCGGTGGTCGCGTTCAGCATCAACCAGGGCGGGACGCTGTGGGGTCGCATGAACCTGGCGATCTACTCGCCGACGCTGCGCTTCATGATGTTCGGGGGGCTGATGTACTTCGCCTCGTCGGTCGAAGGCTCGCTCGAGGCACTGCGCAGCGTCAACCAGGTCGCGCACTTCACGCACTTCACCGTGGCCCACGCGCACCTCGGCGCGTACTCGTTCGTCACCATGGTGATGTTCGGCGCGATCTACTTCATGCTGCCGCGCGTGCTGGCGTGGGAGTGGCCGTACCCGAAGCTGATCACGCTGCATTTCTGGCTGGCGGCGATCGGCGGCCTGTTGTACGTGGTGCCGCTGTCGATCGGCGGCTGGCTGCAGGGGCTGGCGATGCTCGACGCGTCGCGCCCGTTCATCGATTCGGTGACGGTGACGATGCCCTATCTCGAGTGGCGCAGCGTCGCCGGCGCGATGCTGACGATCGGGCACCTGGTGTTCGTCGGCCACTTCCTTGCGATGGCGCTGCGCTTCGGCCCGAATCGTGCCGGCGCGGCGCTGTTCTGGACGCCGCCCGGCGAAGCGATGGCGCATGGAAAATGAGCTCAAGCTGACGGCGGGCGCGGTCGCCTCGCTCGGCATCGCCACCGCCGCGCTGGTGGTGCTGCCCTACGTTCAGGTGCGCGATGTCGAGTCGGCCCCCGGGCTGAAGCCGTACACCGAGCAGCAGCTTCGCGGCCGGCAGGTGTACATCGCCAACGGCTGCGTCTACTGCCACAGCCAGCAGCCGCGCGACCGCAGCTTCGGCCCCGACTTCGAGCGCGGCTGGGGCCGCGCGTCGGTGCCGGCGGACTACTTCCACGACCGTCCGCACCTGCTCGGCACGATGCGCACCGGCCCCGACCTGCTGAACATCGGCGTGCGCCAGCCGAGCCAGGACTGGCACCTCGGCCACCTGTACCAGCCGCGCGCCTACGTGCAGGGCTCGAACATGCCGGCCTACCGCTACCTGTTCGTGCACAAGGACGCCGCGGAGGACGGGGACGTCGTGGTCGCCTTGCCGCCGGGCCAGGGCGTGCCGGGCAAGGTGACCGTCGCGACCCGCGACGCGACCGACCTGGTCCGCTACCTGCAGTCGCTGGACCGCAGCTACCCGGTCCTGCCGGCGAGCGGCCGGCCGTGACCGGGGCGCGCGGGACACGGGGGTCGGCGTGCTGAACGATCCGGGAGCGCGCACCGACGCGCAGCAGCGCGAGAACGTCGAGCCCAGCGAGCGCGTG
>Ga0209476_10000907_pt1 | contig 20454 bp, 17 predicted proteins | sample KloWWTrecipitate_FD_187179 | JGI IMG/M metagenome (GOLD analysis project Ga0209476, IMG submission 187179) | Active sludge microbial communities from Klosterneuburg, Austria, studying microevolution and ecology of nitrifiers - Klosterneuburg... | ecosystem: Engineered > WWTP > Aerobic digester... | reverse complement strand
AACTGCACGATCTTGATGCGGATAGTGATGGTCCGGAATCGATAAGTGCATCTGAACTATTGCTACCCAAAGCGGCTTACAACAAGGTGCTTATTTACGGCGATGAGCAATATGGAAAGACTAGTCTTCTCAAACATTGGGTTTCTGAATACTTAAGCGCGGCCCAAAAGCCCATTATGTTCGATGCAAAAGATGCTTCCGGTAATCCAGAGCATTTTCGAAGGGTAATTGATAGGGTGGTGAGCGAGCAGTATGGCGAAGAGGCTACGGTGAAGTTCGCTCAGGCTCCTTTTGAAGAAAAGGTCGCGCTGGTCGATAACGTTGAAGAACTTGGATCTCGTGGTGACGTGCTGGCGCGGGTCATCAAAAATCTCGAAGGGCAGTTCGGGCGCATCGTTATTGTGGCCAGTGAGCGCTATGAAGTATCCGTCATGTCTTCAAAAGAGGCAGTTGCTGCACTATCGAATTTTGCTGAATATCGCATGCAGGGTTTTGGGTACAAGCTTCGCCATGATCTTGTTCGGCGCTGGTTTCAGATTGGAAACCAGCTTTGCGAACAGGAATACGAAGCTAAGGTTCAGGCAGCAGACAAGGCCATCAATGGTGTCTTGAGCAAGGGGCTGGTCCCGATGACAGCTTTCAATACTCTAGTACTGCTGCAGACCATTGAGGTCAACGAACGTGGTTCGTTGGCTAATGCTGGCACTGCTCAATATTACGAGTATATGTTCCGCCACTCGCTGACGGTAGCCAAGGTTCGGGCAGATGAGTTTGACGAGATTCAGAGCTATCTTGTGTACCTTGCTTGGGAGTTCTTCACAAAACGCCAAAAGGCCATCAGTGTCGATGCCATACTTCAGTTCAATCACTGGTTTTCGGAAAAAGTCCATCCAACTGACCCTTTGCTCCGACTCAAGTTACTTGAAGACACCAAAATTCTTGTACGGCGCAACGGGGACTATGCGTTTGCATACTCATACTTAGAATATTTCTTCGTCGCCAAATATCTGGCCACACATTGCGAAGACCAGCCAGAACTCAAAGAGACCATCAAGCGTCTCTGCCGTCATCTCTACCTGAAAGAAAATGCCAATATCGTATTGTTTCTGACTCACCATATTCACCATAATTGGGTGGTTCAAGAGGTCGCAGATCTACTTTCGGTGATTTTGAGCGAAATTCCCGTGCTTCGTTTAGAGCAAGATGCAGAGATACTGAATACTTGGGTCAGCGAAAAGGCCAAGATTCTGGTGGATACGACAAATGTCGTGAAAAACAATCAAGATGCTCGCGAGAGTAGTGATAAAGCAGCAAAACTACCGGAAATTTTGCCTGATCACGAGGTTTCATCTATTCGTGAGCTCGATCAATTCACCCAACTCAATTTGCTTTTCAAAACGAGCGAAATTCTTGGGCAGGTACTCAAGGGGCGTTATGGATCAATCGTCAAAGAGGTCAAGACGGATTTAGTAAAGCGCCTTTTTGATGCCCCTTTACGCGGAGTGAATTTCTTTAATTCAATTATCAACACGGAACCAGAAGCCGTACTACTTGAGGTGACATCTCGCCTGCAGAAGAACTTCCCTTCGATAGCGCGGGACAAGGTTGACCGCGTCGCGAAGCGCTTTCTATTTTCTACAGTAGGGGCGGTCGCTGATGCATTTGTCAGTCGACAAGGGGAAATTATTGGTTCACCGAAGCTGGTTCAAATCATTGACCAAGTAGCGCAGGAGGATGGAGGGCTTTCGTATCAAGTGGTTTCGGTGGCATCCAAACTAAGCTATCCCGGTACGCCGCCAATTGACCAGATTAAAGAGCTGGCAGAAAAATTGGACAAGAATTACTTCGGTTACAAGCTACTGCAAGGCTTAGTTGCTCGCCATCTATACATGTTCTATTTGCCGCATAACGATAAGACTCGTTTGGCTGATGCAGTAGGCATTGATGTGCGAACTCAGCGAGATATCGAACTGAAATCTCATTCGACGAAAAAACTACCGAGCCAAAAAATGACTCCAAATCATTCCGTAGGCCTGCTCCGTAGATTACAAGATTCATTCCTAATGAATAACAAGGCTACCATTGACTCGATTGAGAAAAGGTATGTGCCAAAGAAGAAAAAGGAAAAAGAGTCTTGAGTGCAATCAAGGAGGAAACTGAGTCGGTGATTCAGCGCTACCCTAGTTTTTTGGCAAGAGCCGATGCTCTGGGGTGGTAATACCTCTTCAACATCCGAACATCCTTGTGCCCAGTGACCGCTGATAGCTCCAAGATGTTGTCGAGTTTTTCAGCAATACGGCTTGTCGCCTCGTGGCGCAGATCATGAAAGTGCAGATCCAGCAGGCGGCCATCTGGCTTGGTAAGGGCTTCGCTGCATTCATTCTCGTAGGCGTCTCGTGCTCGCTTCAGAGCACGCGTGAAAGCCTTCTTGACCGAGTCTTCTGTGATCGGGAACACGCGCCCGCTGAGATGCCTAGGTAGTGCCCTCAGTTGGGATACGGCGGCAGTCGACAAAGGAACAGAGCGTGTCGTACCGTTTTTGGTATCTGGCAGGTAAGCAGTCTGCTCGTCCAAGTCAATGTTTTCCCATGCCAGCGACAATAGTTCCCCTCGTCGCATTGCGGTTTCTATGGCCAAACAGACCAACGGCTTTATCCACGGATTGCGTGTTCCGCTGCCGAGGCAGCCATGTTCATCGCGCTTCTCGTTGTCCAGGGTGGCTAGTAGACGTTGTTCTTCATCGAGGATCAGGCGGCGCTCTCTGGCTTTTGATGGCTTGGGGCGGCGCATCGACAGAATGGGATTGTCCATGTGGATTCCCCAATCCTTTCGCGCCGTATTGATGGCGGCAGAAATGATGTCCAGGTCACGGCGAACGGTGGCCGGGGCTACTGCTTTTAGCCGCTCGTCGCGCCACTCGGCCAGGGCTGCTGGGGTCAGGGCAATCATGGCCAGTTGGCTGACCTTGGCCTTGAGGATGGCATTGATCCGAATCTTTTCGACGTCGGCCCCTTTGTGTGCGGGCACGACCTCATTCAGGTAGCGTTTGAGAATGTCGCCCAGCGTGTTCTTTTCGGCGGGGCCACGGTTGATATAGAGACCGATATCGAGTTCGTGCTCTATGGCGCGAGCCCATTTTTCGGCATCATCCCTCGGCTCGAATGTTTTGCTCTGGGCTGGGTAGCCTTGCCGGCGAACTTGAGCTCGCCATTGGAAGTCGCCGCGTTTGTTGATGGTCGCCATTTCGTCCCTATTGTGCCAAGACTGTGCCAGCAATTATAATACGGCTTCTGAGGGCTTTCTATTGCATGGTTGTCCGCTGTCTTCGGGACGCAGGGGTCGCAAGTTCGAATCCTGTCACTCCGACCAAATATCGTGAAGAAAAAGCACTTAGCCATCCTTCGGGGTGGCTTTTTGCTTTCTGTAATCAGTTATTGTCAGCCAGAAGTCTTGCGCTTTGTCCTTCTGATTACTTCCAGTTCGATTACGCGCAAGCAGTCAATCGAAGCGACTGACTGACTTCAGACTACCGTGAGCGTAGGGCGGGAGGAAGACTGGAAGGTGCTTGATTGAATGGAAAATCGCATCACGATGGGGTTGGGTTTGATTTCGGATGCATGCCCGGTCCCGCTGGTGACGTAACGCCAGGGATGGGGAGCTGCCGCCTCAGCTGATGCTATGCCGCTTGATTTGATCACCATATAAGTAATATCATCGTTCTTTCCATACGGTACCGTATGCAGTGGGTTGCATGAGTGCCTTGGTCAAGTTTATTTGGAGAGATAAAGCGTGCAAATTAAAGACAAGGTTTTTCTCGTGACCGGTGCCGGTTCAGGTCTGGGTGCCGCGACGGCTCGAGTGTTGGCGGAGGCTGGAGCCAAGGTGGTTCTGGCTGATTTGAATCGTGAGGCGGGCGAAAAGCTGTCGTTGGAACTCGGTGCGGACACTTGCTTCGTTGAGACCGATGTCGCTAACGAGGTTTCTGCGGTCAACGCCATTCAAACGGCAATTTCCAGATTTGGTGGTCTGCACGGGTTGGTTAATTGTGCGGGTGTGGCGCCAGCGGAAAAAGTGGTTGGCAAGGAAGGCCCGCATCGCCTGGAAAGCTTCGCCAAGGTGATCAACATCAACCTGGTGGGGACATTCAATATGCTTCGCCTGGCGGCGGAAGCGATGCAGAAGGGCGAACCGGATGCCGGGGGGGAGCGTGGGGTGATCATCAATACGGCCTCCGTTGCCGCTTTCGATGGCCAGTTGGGGCAGGCGGCTTATGCGGCCTCGAAGGGCGGTATTGTTGCCCTGACCTTGCCGGTGGCCCGTGAGTTGGCGCGTAGCGGTATTCGATGCATGACCATTGCGCCAGGCATTATGGAAACGCCGATGCTGCTGGGTATGCCGCCCGAGGTGCAGGATTCGCTCAACAAAATGGTGCCGTTCCCGACCCGTATGGGCAAGCCGGCAGAGTATGCGGCGCTGGTCAAGCATATTGTTGAAAATGCCTACCTCAATGGCGAGGTAATCCGTCTGGATGGCGCCATCCGGATGGGGACCAAATAAACTATACTTTGGCTCCGCCATTGACCCCAAAGGCACTTCGGTGCCTTTTTTATTTGCATGTCTGACTCCTCCTGTTATCACTGTGGCCTGCCGATTCCGGGTGATGTTGATCTGTCGGTAAACATTGCTGCCGAGACGCGTGCGATGTGTTGTTATGGTTGTCAGGCGGTGGCGCAGTCCATTGTTGATAACGGTCTCGAAGAGTATTACAGGAGCCGTGACTCGCTACCGGAGTCGCCGCGGGAGGCGATGCCGGCTATCCTCGAACAGTTGGTGCTGTTCGATCATGCTGAATTCCAGAAGAGCTTCGTCAAGGAACTCGGTGAAAACGAGCGGGAAGCCTCGTTACTGCTGGAGGGAATTACCTGCTCTGCCTGCATCTGGCTGAATGAGCAGCATGTGGGCCGATTGCCTGGGGTGACGGCGGTCGATATCAATTACACCACCCGTCGGGCGCGCGTTCGCTGGAACGAGTCCCGGGTCAAGCTCTCCGATATTCTAGGCGCCATCGCCGCCATCGGTTATCGCGCTTACCCCTATGACGCGGCGAAGAATGAGGAAATCTCCCGCAAGGAGCGGCGCGATGCGCTGTGGCGCCTGTGGGTCGCCGGTTTTGGCATGATGCAGGTGATGATGTATGCCTATCCGGTGTATATCGCCAATGGTGACATGAGCGCCGATATTGAAAGCATGATGCGCTGGGCCAGTTTGTTGCTGACGCTACCGGTCGTTTTTTATTCCTCGGCGCCGTTCTTTCGCAATGCCTGGCGGGATATCAAGCTGCGTCGCGTCGGCATGGATGTGCCGGTGGCGCTCGGGGTCGGGGCCGCCTTTGTCGCCAGTTGCTGGGCGACGTACATGCAGGCCGGTGAAGTCTATTTTGACTCGGTGACGATGTTCGTTTTCTTTCTGCTCGGCGGGCGTTATCTCGAAATGACGGCCCGTCAGAAGGCATTGAGCGTGACCGAGGCGTTGGCCAAACTGATGCCGACCTTTGCCCAAAAAATGCCTAATTTTCCAGTTGACCGCAGCACTGAGCAGCGCGTCGTCAGCGATTTGTTGCCGGGCGATTTTGTACTGGTCCGGGCCGGCGATATCGTGCCGGCGGATGGCCGGGTCGTTGAAGGCGTCAGTTGCGCCAACGAAGCGTTGCTGACCGGTGAGAGCAAGCCGGTACCCAAGTCGCCGGGTGAGTTGGTGACCGGCGGGTCGATTAATGCCGAAAGCCCGTTGGTGGTACAGGTCCAGCAGGTTGGCGATGGGACAAGGCTCTCGGCCATCATCAATCTGATGGAACGGGCGGCGGCCGAGAAGCCGCGCATCGTCGAAATGGCGGACCGTATCGCCAGTTACTTCGTGGCGGCGCTGCTGGCGGTTGCCGTATTGGTGGCGGTGGGATGGTATCTGGTCGAGCCATCGAAAGCACTTTGGGTCACGGTTTCCGTGCTGGTTGTCACCTGCCCCTGCGCCCTGTCGCTAGCTACGCCGATTGCGTTGACCGTTGCCGCCGGTGCGCTGGCCAAGGATGGATTGCTGGTAACGCGTGGTCACGCCATCGAAACGCTGGCCCGGGCGACACATTTTGTTTTCGACAAGACGGGAACGCTGACCACGGGGCATATGCACCTGATCGACGTCGGTGCGGTCGGAGGCTTGAATAGGGATGAGTGTCTGGCGATTGCCGCGGCACTTGAGCAAAACTCGGAGCACCCGGTGGCAACGGCGCTAAGACGAGCAGCAGGAGAATCGTTCCCGACTGTGGCGGATGCTGTCAGCGAGCCCGGGCAGGGTATTGAGGCGGTGGTCAATGGGCGGCGTTATCGGATCGGTCGGCCAGCCTACGTGCTGGCCTTGAGCCATGCCGAGCTACCGAATGTTGCGGTCGACTGGCTGGAAAGCGGCGATACGGTTGTGGTGCTGGCCGATACTAGCGGTTGCCTGGCGTTTTTCCGGATTGGCGATGAAATTCGTCCTGAATCGTCGGCGCTGATTGCGCAACTGCGATCTGCCGGTAAAAAGATTATCTTGCTAACCGGGGATGCGCCAGCGGTGGCCAGGCGTGTTGCCTCAGCCTTGGGTATCGAAGATGTTCGTGCCGGTGCGACGCCGCAGGGCAAGCACGATTGTGTCAAGGCTCTACAGGCTGGCGGTGCCGTTGTCGCGATGGTCGGTGATGGGGTCAATGACGCACCAGTGCTGGCGCAGGCTCAGGTTTCAATCGCCATGGGGGGCGGCGCGCAACTGGCTCGAACGCAATCCGATTTTGTCCTCCTTTCGGAAAATCTCGATCATCTGCGCTATGGCCTGCGCCGTGCGGTTAAAACTCTGCAGGTCATTCGGCAGAACCTCTGGTGGTCGTTCGCTTACAATTTTATTGCCCTGCCGCTGGCTATTGCCGGGTATGTGACGCCCTGGATGGCGGGTATCGGCATGTCGGCCAGCTCCTTGCTTGTTGTCCTCAATTCACTGCGCATTCAGCGTGTGGAGACTGACTGATGGAAAGTATCTACCTACTCATTCCGATATCCGTAATCCTGGTTTTTGCCATTGCCGTCGCGTTCTGGTGGTCGGTGCGCAGCGGACAGTTCGATGATCTCGAAGGGCCTGGATTTCGTATCCTTATGGATGAAGATATGCCGAAATCGCAAAATGATGCCGAAGAAAGTAAGAAATCAGAAAAAGTTTGACTTGTGTCAACGTCCACTTCAGGCGCGACGGGCAACATTGCGGCTGTGTGGAGTGTGAGCTCCACGAAAATTCTCTGTTGGGGTTGGGGTGCGTTACGACGCACCCTTTTTTTGTCCATGGCACGCGAATTGGCCCGAATGCTACGCCCTTTGAACTAATTTGACTTAGATAATAGGTAGGTTGATCTATGTCAAATCCCCTTCGATAAACTAGAATACTATCGCTTTCCATGTGCCGCCCGGGGTTGGAGGGGGGTATTCAGTTTTCATTTAACGAGAGGTGGGTTCATGTCGGTAGCGAAAACCACATATAACGACAAGGTTGTACGGCAATTTGCTGTAATGACCGTCATCTGGGGCATTGTTGGCATGCTGGTCGGTGTCATCATTGCGGCGCAGTTGGTCTGGCCGGAGCTGAATATGGGCTTCCTGCACTTTGGCCGTCTGCGCCCGCTGCATACCAACGCAGTTATTTTTGCGTTTGGTGGCTGCGCGCTTTTTGCAACATCTTATTGGTGTGTTCAACGCACCAGTCACGCCCGTCTTTGGGGTGGTCCGCTGGTTCCATTTACCTTCTGGGGCTGGCAAGTAGTCATTCTGTTGGCTGCTATTACTTTGCCGCTGGGTATCACCCAAGGTAAGGAATACGCAGAACTGGAATGGCCAATCGATATCCTGATTACGCTGGTCTGGGTTTCCTACGCCGTTGTTTTCTTCGGTACCATCGCCAAGCGCACGGTTTCCCATATCTACGTCGCAAACTGGTTCTTCGGTGCTTTCATTATTGCAGTTGCCCTGTTGCACCTCGTTAATAGCGCTGCGGTGCCGGTTTCGCTGACCAAATCCTACTCGGCATATTCCGGCGTGCAGGATGCGATGATTCAGTGGTGGTACGGTCACAACGCCGTGGGCTTCTTTCTGACTGCAGGCTTCCTGGGAATGATGTACTACTTCGTTCCGAAGCAGGCTGGTCGTCCGGTTTACTCCTATCGTCTTTCTGTGGTTCACTTCTGGGCGCTGATCTTCACGTACATGTGGGCGGGTCCGCACCATCTGCACTACACTGCACTTCCTGACTGGACGCAGTCTGTTGGTATGGTTTTCTCCCTGATTTTGTTGGCTCCGTCCTGGGGTGGCATGATCAACGGCATCATGACCTTGTCCGGTGCCTGGCATAAGCTGCGCGACGATCCTATCCTGAAATTTCTGATCACCTCGCTGTCCTTCTACGGTATGTCTACGTTCGAGGGTCCGATGATGGCCATCAAGACGGTTAATGCCCTGTCGCATTACACCGACTGGACCGTTGGTCACGTGCACTCCGGTGCCTTGGGTTGGGTTGCGATGGTTTCCATCGGCTCGATCTATTACCTCCTGCCCAAACTCTTCGGCAAAACCGAGATGTACAGCACCAAGCTGGTTACGACCCACTTCTGGATCGCCACCATCGGTACCGTGCTCTACATTGCTTCGATGTGGATTGCCGGCGTGATGCAGGGCCTGATGTGGCGCGCAGTTAATGTTGACGGTACGCTGGCTTACAGCTTTGTCGAGTCCGTCAAGGGGTCCTACCCGTTCTGGGCGATCCGTTGGCTGGGTGGTGTGCTGTTCCTGTCCGGCATGCTGATCATGGCTTACAACATGTTCAAGACCATGGCTGGCGGCAAGTTTCAGGATATGCCAGTGGTCGTTCCGGCTGGCCATCACGCCTGATTAGGGAGAGATAATAATGATCAAGCATGACCAAATTGAAAAAAGTGTCGGTCTCCTCATCATTTTGACGATCCTGACAGTGAGCGTCGGTGGTTTGTTGGAAATCGTTCCTCTTTTCTTCCAGAAATCGACCACGACCCCGGTTGAGGGCCTGAAGCCTTACGAGGCAACTCGGCTGGCCGGGCGCGATATCTATGTTCGTGAAGGCTGTTTCCTTTGCCATTCGCAGATGATTCGTCCTTTCCGCGCCGAGACCGAGCGCTATGGCCACTACTCTGTTGCCGGTGAGTTTGTTTACGATCACCCGTTCCAGTGGGGTTCCAAGCGAACCGGTCCGGACCTGCATCGCGTCGGCGGTCGTTATTCCGACGAGTGGCAGCGCGCCCACCTGATGAATCCGCGTGATGTGGTGCCTGAATCCAACATGCCTGCCTTTGCCTTCCTGGCGAATACCAAGGCCAAGGATTCTGTCGGGGCGAATATTGAAGCCAAGATGGAAGTGATGCGTGGCTACGCCAATGTGCGCGGTATCCCGACCTATACCGATGAAGAGATCAAAGGTGCCAAGGCTGCTATTGGTGAAATGACCGAAATGGACGTTCTGATTGCCTACCTGCAAGGGATGGGGTTGGAACTGAAGAACGCCAAGTAATAGTCATGGATATCAACGATCTGCGTTCTGTCGTTACAGTTGCCGGGTTGCTCTGCTTCCTGGCGATTGTGGGGTGGGCTTACGGCAAGGGCAGCAAGAAGGGGTTCGATGAAGCTGCCAACTTGCCCTTCGCGGAACACGATGATCGAGATGCGGTGTCTGGCACATCGCATCCTCGCTGAAAAAAAGGAAAGCAAATGAGCGATTTCGTTAGCGGTTTTTGGAACATATACGTCATTGTGATCGTGCTGGTGAGTATTTTTGCCTGCGCGCTCCTTTTGTATATGCAAAGCAAGGCCACTTTCACGCCGGGCAAGACCTGTGGTCACGTCTGGGATGAAACCCTTGAGGAATACAACAACCCGATGCCCAAATGGTGGAGTTGGTTGTTTGTTCTCACCGTTGTTTTCTCCCTGGTCTATCTGGTTCTTTATCCAGGGCTGGGTGACTTCAAGGGTGTGCTGGGTTGGACTTCGGGTGGGGCGCATAAAGTTGAAGTCGAAAAGATGGATGCTGCGGTCAAGCCGTTGTTCGACAAGTACATGGCCATGGATGTCAAGGCGGTGGCTGGCGACAAGCAGGCCAATGAAATGGGCAAGCGTCTGTATCTGACCTACTGCATGCAGTGTCACGGTGCTGATGCCCGCGGTGCAAAGGGTTTCCCGAATCTGACTGATAGCGACTGGTTGTATGGTGGCGAACCAGAACAGATCAAGGAATCGCTCAACAACGGCCGTATGGGCATGATGCCGCCGCATGCTCAATTGGGCGCTGATACCGTCAAGGATCTGGCCAATTTTGTCCGTTCCCTGTCTGGTTTGCCGAGCGATTCCGTTCGTGCCGCCAAGGGCAAGGAAGCCTTTGCTTCCGCTGGTTGCCTGGGCTGCCACGGTGCTGATGGCAAGGGGATGCACGCAGTTGGTGCGCCGAACCTGACCGACAAGGTTTGGTTGTACGGTTCTTCCGAAGCAACCATCACCGAGACGATCAACAATGGCCGTCAAAACAAGATGCCAGCCTGGCAGGCATTTTTGGGTGATGCCAAGATTCATCTGCTGACGGCTTATGTGTACAGCTTGAGTCAGGGCGCCAAGTAATTGGACAGAACGGGGCGGCTTGCTGCCCCGTTTTTTGTTCGGTCAAGTATCAGTAAAAACTGATTGATATCAAAATTGCGTTGGTGAAAATGTTGATTCACAAAAGCCTAGCGCCACTCTGATACCAATACGGCCACCATGGAACCTATCGAAAAAACGCCAAAATCCCTGTCGACCGCAGCACCGGCGCCTGTTTCGTTTTACGAGAAGCACAAGACAGTCTACATCCGCGATGTAAAAGGTTGGTGGAATACGTGGCGTTGGGCGCTAGTCTGGGTTACCCAGATACTTTTTTATGGCACGCCGTGGATTCAGTGGAATGACCGTCAGGCCGTACTCCTGCACGTTGCCGAACGTAAGTTTTATTTGTTTGGCCTGGTGCTCTGGCCGCAGGATGTGTTCTATCTCGCCCTGTTATTGATTATCTCGGCCTACGCGCTATTCCTGTTTACTGCAATCGCTGGACGTTTGTTCTGCGGGTATGCCTGTCCGCAGACAGTGTATTCCGAAATTTTCATGTGGGTTGAAAACAAGATCGAAGGTGATCGTTCGGCTCGAATGAAGCTGGATAACGGGCCGATGACTGCCCGCAAGCTTCGTCTCAAGACCATTAAACATTCGATCTGGATTCTTGTCGCCCTTTGGTCAGGCTTGACACTGGTTGCTTATTTCACACCAGTGGTTGAGTTATGGGCTGAGTTTCCCTACGACTTCTCGGGTTGGGAGCTTTTCTGGATATTTTTCTACGCCGGCTTTTTCTATATGCAGGCCGGTTTTCTGCGTGAGCAGGTCTGCAAGTACATGTGTCCCTACGCCCGCTTCCAGGGGGTGATGTTCGATCCGGATACGCTGGTTATTACCTACGACCCCGAGCGTGGTGAGCCTCGGGGTGCACGTAAGAAGGGGGCCGGCGCCGCTGCATTGGGAGACTGTGTCGATTGTAATTTGTGCGTTGTTGTCTGCCCGACCGGCATTGATATTCGCAAGGGGCAGCAGTACGAATGTATCGGCTGTGGGGCCTGCATCGATGCCTGCGATCCGGTGATGGATAAGGTGGGCAAGCCGCGTGGCCTGATTCGTTACACCACGGAAAATGCCCTGGCCAAGCATTTCACGGCAAAAGACGTGGTCAACCATATTCTTCGGCCGCGTATCGTTCTCTATACGACCATCCTGGTGGCGATAACAGTTGCATCGATCTGGTCGCTGGCGGTTCGCGTGCCGCTGAAGGTGGATATTATGCGCGATCCGTCCGTACTCTCCCGTGAAGCTGATGACGGCCGAATCGAGAACGTCTACAACCTCAAAATCATGAATACCACCGAAGATGCCAAGCGTTATGCCTTGTCAGTTGATGGGATGGAAGGGGCTGAGCTCATTGGTGAGCGGATCGTTGAGGTTGCCAGCGCAGAAAATCATGAAGTTACCGTGGTCGTTCGGGCGCCGCCGGAGTCTGGCAAAAAAGGCGCCAATCGAATCTATTTTGATATTAAGGCCTTGAACCACGACAGCATCGCGGTTCACGAGAAGGCCTCTTTTTTGATGCCCTGACATGAGCTCCTCAATGACCTTACGTAGTGATAATCAGCCTTGGTACAAGAACCGTTGGCCATGGATTTTGATGGCTGGCCCGGCAGTTGTCGTGGTTGCCGGATTTATTACGCTCTGGTTGGCGATCAGTAGTGACGACGGTTTGGTATCCGATGATTATTACAAGCAGGGATTGACCGTCAACCAGCGCCTGCAACGTGATCATCTTGCAGGCAACCTTGGTTTGCATGCTGACGTAATGAAGTCAGGTTTAGGGGTGCGACTGCTTCTGGCGGCTGAGGGTGCTGCCAAGTTGCCCGATGTGATCAACCTTAAACTGGCCCACCCGACCCGTGCCGGTCAAGACCAGTTGGTGCCAATGACCTTGGAGGGTCAGGGTTTCTACACCGGAAAACTGGTTGCGGATATTTCCGGACGTTGGTTGGTCTCGCTTGAGGATCCGCTTGGACAATGGCGTCTGCAGGGAGATTGGCAGGCTGATTCCGTGGAACCGCTACGCCTGACGGCGAAGGCGGATAAGTAGTTTAATTTTGTTACTGGGAGGGCATATGGCTTGGGAACTTTTGTTTGGTAGTGATATTGGGTTGATGAGTCTCGGCGTCATCGTTGGCGTGCTGGTGATCGGGGTTTTGATGGGCAAGCTTTACGCTGGCAAGATGAACGAGGAAAGCAGCAAGCTTGGCAAGTGAGCCTCTCTGTTGCTTGTTGCCTCATCGGGCACCCATTCCCCCCGTCAGAAAATTCTGTCGGGGGGTTTGTCTTTTCAGGGTAATCAAAAAGCAAATGGGAGTATCTTGCTTCGCGCATTAGTGCTCTCTCTTGTTGTTCATTGCGTGATTCTGCTCGGGTCTCGTTTATTGGTACCGCCGGTTTTATCCGGTGTGGCCAATAGTGATCAGGGGCTATACGTTTTGCTCGCCGTTGGGTCATCAGCTAGCAGGCCGCTCGCTGCGAGTTACCCGGTTGCGGTGGTGCCCGAAAAAGTACAATCGCAATCACCGAAGCGTTTGGCGGTAGAAAAAGGTGCAAGCAATCCGTCGGTTTTTCCGGGATTTTCAAGGTCGACCGTAGCAACTGATTTGCCGGCTGCCGCTGAGTCAAGTTCAGCAGCGCAGCAGGCCCGAAGCAAGGAAGTTGACGCGCTACAGGCAGCTGAACTCAAAGAAACGAGTAATGCCGAGGGTGTCGGTGAGTATCGGCTCAGTCTGGCGCGGGAGGCGCGTCGATTCAAGCGCTATCCCGCCGTGGCCCGGGAAAAATCGTGGGAGGGTGTAGTCGTTCTCACCATTCATGCCTCCGCTGGCGCTGCAGTTCCTGCCGTGTCAATCGGTCAAGGCAGTGGCCATCAGGAGCTTGACGTGCAGGCAGTCGAAATGATGGAAAATGCCATGCGTCTGGCAACAGTGCCGGAAAAGCTGCGCGGCAAGCAGTTTGCTATAAGCCTGCCAATTCATTACCGGCTGGATGACTAATCTGGCTGTAGCCTGGAAGTGGGGCGAGTTCTGCTTCGTGAAAGCCAAAACTGCCGGTGCTGCGATCAGCCAGATAGCGTTCCAGGCATAGGGTTACGCTCCGGAAGGCAAGATCCTGCCAGGGAATCTCTTCCGGGCGGAGGATGGCAACTTCCAGGCTTTCTTCACCGGCGCAGTATTCCGGGTTGATTAGTCGGCCACGATAAAAAAGGTGTACTTGATTGATGTGAGCGATGCTGATCATGGCAAAGGGGGCGTCGACCATTACTTTTGCCCCCGTCTCTTCAAGCGTTTCCCGGCGGGCGCCCTGGGCGGTGGTTTCACCGTTTTCCATAAAGCCGGCGGGGAGAGTCCAGAAACCACGCTGTGGCTCGATTGCGCGTCGGCAAAGCAGGATTTTCCCTTCCCATTCAGCGACGCAACCAACGACCAGGCGAGGGTTTTCGTAGTGAATATGGCCGCAGGTGCTGCAGACGTGCCGGGGCAGTGAGTCGCCGACCGGGACGACGAAGGAAGCGTCTGAACCGCAAAGCTGACAATAGCGAATCACGAGAGTCGGTCAAGTTGAAATTGAGTCAAGTTTAGCACCAGCAGTTGGCGCTGGTTAGGTCGAGTTTTGGCGCAACTCTTCCTTTGCGCTTGGGTGATGCCTGTGGCTACAATAGCGCCCACTAATAACTACGCACAAATGCGCTGGCCCGCGGCCGGTGCTATTGGGGGCTCTGAATGTTTCTGATCGTCGGTTATGTAATCATTCTGGCTTCAGCGCTGGGAACATACGCACTTCACGGCAGCCTCCTGGCGCTCTGGGTGCCGACCGAGTACGTTGCCATTATCGGCCTGACCATTGGCGGCTTTGTCGCTGGCAACGATATCAAGATCATCAAGGCGACCGTGGGTGCCTTGCCGGGCGTCCTCAAGGGCTCAAAGTACACCAAGGCGTTCTATATCGATGCCTTGGCCATGTTGTTCGAGATTTTGGGCAAGGTTCGCAAGGAAGGGCTGATGTCGATTGAAGGCGATATCGAAAATCCCGATGCCAGCCCGATTTTCAGCAAATACCCGGCTTTGGTTCATGATCATCACATCATGGAGTTTGTCACCGACTATCTGCGAATGATGGTCGGCGGCAACCTGAATACGGTCGAAATCGAGAGCCTGATGGATGTTGAGCTGGAGACGCATCACCATGAAGCGGCGGAGCCCGGGCATGTGGTTACCAAGGTTGCGGGTGCGGTGCCGGCCTTCGGTATCGTGGTGGCGGTGATGGGGGTGGTGAACGTGATGGGCTCGGTCGGTAGCCCGCCGGCTGTCCTCGGCAAGATGATCGGCGGGGCACTCGTCGGTACTTTTCTCGGTATTCTGATTTCGTACGGTTTTGTCGAGCCGATTGCCGGCTTGCTTGAGCAAAAGGCGGCTGAGGAGGGAAAGATCTATCAAACCATCAAGATGGTTCTCCTGGCTTCCATGTCCGGCTATGCGCCACAGGTAGCTATCGAGTTTGGTCGTAAAACCCTCGGCTCGCATGTTCGTCCGACTTTTGCCGAGCTTGAGGAAGAACTCAAGGCGCGCAAGGGCAAGTAATCGATCGTCAATACCTAGGTCAACGAGATGAGCGACGACTCCACACGTCCCATAATCATCAAGCGCAAGAAGGTTGTTGCTGGCGGTGCCCATGGTGGCGCCTGGAAAATTGCCTACGCCGACTTTGTGACGGCGATGATGGCGTTCTTCCTGCTGATGTGGCTGCTCGGTTCAACTGCCAAGGGTGATCTGGCCGGGATCGCCGACCATTTTCAGAATCCGCTGAAAGTCTCGATGTCAGGGGGGGAGGGGTCTGGCGATGCGACCAGTATCCTGAAGGGGGGCGGCAAGGATCTGACCCGGCAGTCTGGGCAGGTAAAAAAGGGCGATGTGGAGGCGAAGAAAACTACTTCATTTTCCAAGGAGGCACAGGCTGAATTTCGTCGCAAGGAACAGGAGCGTTTGGAAGCCCTGAAAGCAGACATCGAAAAAATGATAGAGCAAAGTCCGCAACTGGCGCAGTTCAAGAAACAGATGTTGCTCGATATCACTTCCGAGGGGTTGCGTATCCAGATTGTCGATGAGCAGAACCGGCCGATGTTCGATTCCGGGGGCGCTGAACTCAAACCCTATACACGGGATATATTGCGGCAGATTGGCAAAGCGCTGAATGATGTTAAAAACCGGATCAGTCTGGCTGGGCATACCGATGCGGCTGCCTTTTCAGGAGGCGGTCAGGGTTTTACCAATTGGGAGCTTTCGGCCAACCGGGCGAACGCCTCGCGCCGTGAATTGGTAGCTGGCGGCATGGACGACAGCAAGGTATTGCGTGTGGTGGGACTTGCTTCAACGGTGTTGTTCGACAAAAATGACCCGTTGGGATCGGTCAACCGCAGGATCAGCATCGTGGTCCTGAATCAAAAAACAGAAAATGCCATTCTCCAGGAGGAGACGCCGGAATCCGAGGAGGTTGACGAGGAGTCGCTGCCTGAAGGGCTGAGGTTGCCAGGGACCGGTAAGGGAACTGCCGGCTAATTTGGTAGTGCCAGAAAAATACAAGGGACATGGATGAGCGGTGCCAAGCGCTTGCTTTTTGTCGGCATGGTTTGGTCTGTCTTTGTTGCCACGCTACTTGTTTTCTTCCTGCCTGGTGGCTCGTGGTTTTCCTGTCCTGCCCGACAAGGTAAGTGAACTTTCCGGGCGGGCAAAACATTTTGGATATGTCCGATCCAGCAACGACGCTGCTGGTGCTGGTGGCTATCCAGTCAGTCAAACCGGCTTCGCCAGTGACGATGTCGAGTTGTTCTAATTTATACACGAGGAAAAAATGGCGAAAACCATTCTTGCAGTTGATGATTCTGCCTCCATCCGTCAGATGGTTTCATTTACGCTGAAGAGCGCCGGCTACGAGGTTGTCGAGGCAGTTGACGGAATGGATGGGCTGGATAAAGCCAAGACCAAGAGCATTAATCTGGTACTCACCGATCAGAACATGCCGCGTATGGATGGTCTGACGCTGATTAAAAGCCTGCGTAAACTGCCGCAATATGCCTCGACGCCGATTCTGATGTTGACCACGGAATCTTCCGATGCCATGAAGGCGCAGGGCCGTGCTGCCGGTGCCACCGGGTGGTTGGTCAAGCCCTTTGACCCCCAGAAACTGATCGAAGTCGTCCGCAAGGTAATCGGCTGAGTTAAAGCCGTTAGGCCAGCCTTGACGCTGGTATCCGTTGCATTCGATTTCCGGCTGCCGTGCCAGGCGCAGTCGAGGTGAGGGGGTGGCATGGCTATCGACATGACTCAGTTCTATCAGGTGTTCTTCGAGGAGTCGGAGGAGCACCTGGCGGCAATGGAAACACTACTGCTTGATCTTGATATCGAGAATCCGGACTCGGAGCAGCTCAACGCCATCTTTCGAGCTGCGCACTCGATCAAGGGGAGCGCCGGGACTTTTGGTTTTACCGATCTGGCCGAAACGACGCACATCCTTGAAAACCTGCTCGACCGTATTCGCAAACGCGAACTTGGTTTGCGGGCCGATATGGTGGATGCCTTTCTCGAATGTGGCGACCTGCTACGCGGCATGCTGGAGGGGCATCAAGGGCGTGGTGGCGTTACGCCGGAGGCGATTGAGGCTGCTTGTGCGCGGCTGCGCCAGTTGTCGTCCGATCAGCCGGTTGCTGCCAAGCCGGTGCCGGCTGTATTAGACGCCATCCCGGTTGTCACCGAACCCGCCGGTAAGCGTGTTTTCGATATTCAGTTCCTGCCGACAGAAATTTCTGCCAAAGGCGAAGGTGTTGTCAATCTGCTCGATGAACTGCGGGCAATAGGCGATCTTGAGATACTCAGCCTGCCTGCTCCGGAGGCGGGTAACTTCGGTTTCTGGCAGCTGCGACTGATTACCGACGTGGCGCAGGAGAATTTTTCCGAGCAGATCGATTTCATTGCCGACCATGGCGCCTGGCGGGTGACTGAAGACAAGTCGGTTGCGGTCAACGGTACTTCGGCCTTCGGATTTTTCGAGGATCAACCCGGTGTTCCCGATGAAGATCGCGGCTATGGGTTCTTTACCGCGGTTGAGGGGGAGCCGGTCAGCGATTTGAGCACTGCCACCGGCCAGATCGTCGAGGACGATGGCTACGGCTTCTTCGAACCCCTGCCCGCTGTGGCGCCGGTTGCTGAAGTCGCACCGATGGCCGAAGAAGGCGACGGCTATGGGTTTTTTGCGCCGCTACCGCCGCTTGCAGCTACATCAGCCCCAGAGCCAGCCATGGCCGAGGAGGGCGATGGCTACGGTTTCTTCATGCCGATCGCTCCGCCGGTGCCTGAAGCGACTGTGCCGTCGATTCAAGTTCCAAAGATCAAGTCGGCACCCGTCACTGTGGAAAAACCGGAGCCACAACCGCGAACTGCCAAGGCGGCCGTGCCAAGCGCCGCTGCCGCCGACTCTTCGATCCGGGTCAGTATCGAAAAAGTCGATCAACTGATTAATCTGGTTGGCGAACTGGTCATTACGCAATCCATGTTGCTGCAGACGGCGACACAGTTGCAGGATAGTGCGCCGGAGCGCCTGATTCACGGCCTGGCACAACTGGAACGCAATACCCGTGATCTGCAGGAATCGGTGATGTCGATCCGGATGATGCCGATTTCCTTCGTTTTCTCCCGCTTTCCGCGGGTGGTGCGCGACCTTTCGGGCAAACTCGGCAAGCAGGTCGAGATCAAGACGACTGGTGAAACGACCGAACTCGACAAGAGCCTGATCGAGCGCATTACCGATCCGCTGACCCACCTGATCCGCAATAGCCTGGATCACGGTATCGAAACGCCGGAAAAGCGTGTCGCCGCCGGGAAGAGCCCGGTCGGCACCATTACGCTGAAGGCTTACCACCAGGGTGGCAACATTGTCATTGAGGTCGGTGACGACGGCGCCGGCTTGCCGCGCGACAAAATTCTCGCCAAGGCGCGTGAGCGGGGATTGCCAGCGTCGGATCAGATGACCGACCAGGAAGTCTTCAGCCTGATTTTCGAGGCCGGCTTTTCAACCGCCGATCAGGTGACGGACGTTTCCGGCCGTGGTGTCGGGATGGATGTCGTGCGGCGAAATATTCAGTCGATGGGTGGCCGGGTCGAGATTGAATCAATCTTCGGGGTCGGCACCCGGATGACGGTGCGCCTGCCTTTGACGCTGGCCATTCTTGATGGCATGTCGGTGGCGGTGGGCGACCAGACCTACATTTTGCCGCTCTCCTATGTCGTCGAGTCGCTGCAGCCTCAGGCGGGAGATATCAAGACACTCGCCAATCAGGTACGGCTCATTCAGGTGCGCGGCGAGTATTTGCCGGTCGTCGTCTTGCACGAGGTCTTCAATATCAAGTCGAGCTGGACCGACTTTACGCAGGGCATCATGGTGGTGCTCGATGCCGACGGGGCCAAGGCGGCGCTTTTTGTCGACGCGCTGGTCGGCCAGCATCAGGTGGTGATCAAGAGTCTGGAAGCCAATTACCGGCGGGTAGCGGGGGTATCCGGCGCCACCATCATGGGCGATGGCCACGTGGCGATGATTCTCGACGTGTCGGCAATTGCCGGCATGGCCAAACCGAATATGCAGAAGGCCGGCTGACGGCTGAACCAGGGAGCAAAACATGGAAGTGATGACGCATAGCGGCGCGGTGGCGGGTGATGGAGATTCGGTCGCCAGCGAGTATCTGACCTTTACGCTGGGCAGCGAGGAGTACGCGATCGACATCCTGAAAGTGCAGGAAATCCGCGGTTACGAAAAGCCGACGCTGATCGCCAATGCGCCGCCATTCATCAAGGGAGTGATCAACCTGCGCGGCATCATCGTTCCCGTGGTCGATCTGCGCATCAAGTTCAATTTGGGCACGATCGAATACACGCCGTTTACCGTGGTGATTATCCTGAATGTGGCACGGCGGGTGATCGGTGTTGTGGTCGACAGCGTTTCTGACGTGATTTCGCTGACCCAGTCGCAAATCCGTCCGGCGCCGGATTTCTCCGGAACCTTCGATACCCGCTACATCCAGGGGCTGGCGTCGCAGGGGACGCGGATGATGATCGTCACCGATATCGAGCGCCTGATGACCAGTGCCGATATGGAGTTGATCGACGCCGTTGGCGAGTGATCGGCAAGACGCAGTAGCAAGGAAGCGCAACATGTTGAATTTACGCAATTACAAGATTGGCACTCGGCTGATCATGACGACGCTTGGGGCGCTATGCCTGATGCTTGCTTTTGTGGCAATCGGGATATTCAGCCTGAGCGCCATCGGTAACAAGGTGGACGACATTGTCCATAGCAATATCAAGCAGACTGAACTGGCCGTCGAGATGCAGAAGCGCAACCTGCTGATTGGCCGGGATGTGCGCACGGCGTTGATGGTTGAAGAAATTGAGAAACAACCTGGCGAACAGAAAAAGGTGGAGGCGGATTTGCAGGCTTATCGGGATGCCGAGAGCCTGATCGAGACTTCTATGGACTCGGCCAGGGCGCGGGATGTTTTCAGCCGGATAGTCCCCGCCAGAAAGGCAGCGGAAGAGTCGATCAGCCGAATGTTCGTGTTGATCAAGGCAGGAAATCGCCCCGAGCTTGAAGCGCATTTTTTCAATGATTTCAGCCCGAAAATGGCGAACTGGTTTGACGCAGTAGGCGTGTTTGTCGATCTCCAGAAAGACAACAA
>Ga0209476_10000903_pt1 | contig 20543 bp, 16 predicted proteins | sample KloWWTrecipitate_FD_187179 | JGI IMG/M metagenome (GOLD analysis project Ga0209476, IMG submission 187179) | Active sludge microbial communities from Klosterneuburg, Austria, studying microevolution and ecology of nitrifiers - Klosterneuburg... | ecosystem: Engineered > WWTP > Aerobic digester... | reverse complement strand
CGGCATGTGGCACTACGGGCTCGCCTTCCACTTCGACCCGGCGGCCCTGGTGGTTGGCATGCTCGCGGTGCTTTCGCTTGCAGGCGTTGGCGCGGCAATCGCGGTCTATTCGCCTCACATCCAGGTTACGAATGCGGTGACTCAGCTCACGATCTTCTACGTGGTGTTCTTCGCCCCCGTGCTGATGCCAAAGGAGCAACTCCCGGAGTTTCTCCAGTTGACGTCCAACTTCGCGCCACCGACGTACGCCGCCGACGGGATCCGGGCCACCCTCACGGACCTGCCGGGGACGCACCTGGCCCGTTCGCTGATGGTCATGGCCGGGTTTGGCGCGGGTTCGCTGGTACTGAGCGCGGTGGCGATGCGCAGACGCGGGTAACCGGTGGCACGGGCCCGCTACCCCCTCTGGTCAGCGCCGGGGATCCCCTCTCCCGGCGCTGACCCCACTACCCGACACCCATCCGAGGCGGGTCAGGAGTGACCCGCTGCGGCGTCACCACCTTGAACACCGTCCCGCGTCGGACGCCAGCGGCACCGCCTCGAACTCGCATGCGGTCCGCGTTCGGGCGAGGAGCATCGCAGCGCGCCATCCCTGGCGCGCCTCGGATCGGACCGGGGAACACCCATCCGAGGCGGGCCAGGCATGACCCGCTGCGGCGTCACCACCTTGAGCACCGTCCCGCGTCGGACGCCAGCGGCACCGCCTCGAACCCGCATGCGGTCCGCGTTCGGGCGAGGAGCATCGCAGCGCGCCATCCCTGGCGCGCCTCGGATCGGACCGGGGAACACTCATCCGAGGCGGGTCAGGAGTGACCCGCTGCGGCGTCACCACCTTGAGCACCGTCCCGCGTCGGACGCCAGCGGCACCGCCTCGAACTCGCATGCGGTCCGCGTTCGGGCGACGAGCATCGCAGCGCGCCATCCCTGGCGCGCCTCGGATCTCGGCCGGTGGTTAATCCGGATACCCCCATGGGCGGGATGCCTCGTAGGCGGCACTGACCTGGAGCAGGAGCGCATCGGCGTACCGCGGCGCCACCGCCTGCAACCCGATCGGCAAACCGCTCGCCGAGAGCCCCGCCGGTAGCGATGCGGCCGGGTGGCCGGTGAAGTTGAACGGGTAGGTGAACGGGATGAACCCGGCCGGCCCGACATTCCTTCCCGCGATGGACGATGGCGGCGGCCCCTCAGCCACGAAGGCCGTTGTCGCCGTCGTCGGCGTCAACAGCAGGTCGTACTGCCCGAAGAACGCGGTCATCGTGCGGTTCACCTGGTGGCGCTGTTCGAGCGCCTCGGCTACCTGCAGCGCGGTGATGGCGCGGCCGTACTCCGAGAAATTGCGGAAGCCGGGTTCCAGCCGATCGCGCTGCTCGGGGGTCATGGCATCGACGAGGCGGGTATCGCCGGAGGCGGCGATGGTGAGCCACCATGGCATGGGGTCGGGGAAGCCGGGGCCTGCCTCGACCAGCTCGGCGCCGAGCGCGGCCGCCAGTGCCGCCGCGGCCGCTCGGGTCACGCTGACGACCTCCGGGTCGACGGCGGCATAGCCGAGGTCCGCGCTGTAGGCGATGCGCCTGAGCCGGGGCGGCCCGGCGAGGACGGCTGCTTCGAAGGCGTGGCCGGTCGAATCGAGAGCATCCAGGTCATCCGGGTGCGGCCCGGATGCGACATCGAGGTAGCGAGCCGAATCGCGGACGGTCCGGGCCATTGGCCCCATGGTGCTGAAGGGGCCCCAGGTTGGGGCGTGGATCGATGCGCGGGGGATGCGGCCGGCGGTGGGCTTGATGCCGTAGCAGCCGGTGAGCGAGGCGGGTATGCGGATCGACCCGCCACCGTCGCTCGCCGAACAGAGCGGCACCATGCCCGCGGCGACGGCGCTCGAGCTGCCCCCGCTCGACCCACCCGGTGTCTTTGTCGGGTCCCACGGGTTGCGCGTCGGCCCCCAGAGCTGGTTTTCGGTGTAGCCCTTGTAGCCGAACTCGGGCGTGTTGGTCTTGCCGACCAGCACCGCGCCGGCGGCTTTGAGGCGCGAAACCGCGATGCCATCGCGATCGGCGATGCGGCCTTCGTAGGCGCGCGAGCCTTCGGTGAAGAGCATGCCGTTGACGGGTTCGAGGTCCTTGATGCCCATGGGCACGCCGGCAAGGGGGCCGGGATCCTGGCCGCGGGCGATGGCGGCATCGATGGCGGCGGCCTGTTCGCGGGCGGCTTCGGGATAGACGGCGATGAAGGCGTTGAGCGCCGGGTTCTTGTGTTCGATCCGGGCGAGCGCGGCATCGAGTACCTCACGGGCGGAGAAGCGGCGGGCGCGGACGCCATCGGCAATCTGCCAGGCGGCAAGGAGTTCGGACATTGGGAACACCCCGGAACAGCGGTTGCGCGCTGGAGTATAGAGCAGTGCAGGGGGGAGGTGAGCCTGTGGCCCGGTGGAACTCTTCGGGGCCTTGCAGCGTCATGTAGGATGGGAATCGATACCCGGCGAGAGGGTTGGAGAAATGGCACAACGAATCGGGATCTGGTGGCTGGCGCTGGCGGCTATGGCCGCATTGCTGGGCGCGACCGCGGGGCAGGTGACGGCAGTCTCGACGCGGACGTGGACTGGCGCGGGAGCGACGGCGAACTGGTCGGATGGGGCGAACTGGGACACGGGTGTGCCCGTTGCCGGCGATACGCTGGTGTTCCCGCCCGGGGCATCGAGAAAGACGAATACCAACGACCTGGCGGCCGGCACGGCGTTCGTCATCGTGAAGTTCACCGGTGGCGGCTACCAGCTGCAGGGCAACGCCTTCGATGTAACGGGGGAGCTGCGGAACGAAGGGCCCGCCGGCGAGACGAATATCGTGGGAAACGCGGTTGGGGGGGCAGGCGGGGTGGCGCAGGTCTCGGGCCGGATGGCGCTCACCGGAGTGAACAGCTTTGGCGGCCCGGCCATGATCGCCGCGGGCGCGCTGCTGGTGATGAACGATAGCGGCCTGGGCTCAACCACCGATTCGACCATTGTGTCGGGCGGCGCCGCCCTCCAGCTCGCTGGCTCGATCGACATAGGAGCGGAGGCAGTCCTGATTACCGGCTCCGGTCCATCGGGTGATGGCGTGCTGCAGTCGCTCAGCGGCATCAACAGTGCCGACGCCGTGACGCTTGCCGCCGCGACAACCATCGGCGTCGGTGATTCGGTGCTCGTTATTGGCGCCCTCCACGAGTTCGCTCCTGGCGCCAGCCTGCACCTCACCGGGGGCGGCAAGCTCCAGGTGGATGGGAGCGGGACGTTCGCCGGGCCGGTGACGGCCGGCCAGGGGAACCTGACATGGAACGGCGCTACGCCGGGGGCGGCTTCCGTGGCCTCCACCGGGTGGCTGCGGGGGACGGGGTCGGCCGGGAGCATCAGTGTGGCCGGGGGCCTGGTGTGGCCGGGCTCGGGCGGTGCGCCGGGGATCCTTTCCGCGGCCGGGCACGTGACGTTCGCCGGGGGGCGCTTCCGGGTGGATCTTGATGGGCCGGATGTGGGGACGGAGCATGGGCAGCTTGTGGCGGGGGGCCAGCTGGCGCTGGGATCGAACGTGACGGCGCTGGAACTCGAGCTGGGTTACACGCCGCTGGTCGGGCAGGCGTTCACGATCATCAAAACGACCGGGCCCGGTGCGGTGATGGGGACGTTCTCCGGGCTCCCGGAAGGCGCGGAGTTTTCGGTGGGCGGATTGACGTTCGGGATCACCTACAAGGGGCCCGGTGGCACGGGGAACGATGTGGTGATCACGGTGCTGCGCCATGTGAACGCGGATCTTTCGGCGGGCCTTTCCGCACAGCCGGCGGTGGCCGTGCCGGGCGGGCTGCTGAGCTATACGGCGACGGTGACGAACGCCGGCCCCGACCCGGCGATCTCGCCGAAGCTGAGCATGGGGATCCCGGCCGGGACGACGTTTGTTTCGGTTTCGGCGCCCGGCGGATGGGTCTGTGTCGAGCCTTCAGGGCCGCCGCCGGTGAGCGTGAGCTGCATGGGGCCGCCCCTGGCGGCGGGCCTTTCGGGGAGCATGACGGTCGAGGTGCGCGTTGGCCAGGGTGCGGCCGGGCCGATTTCCGCCACCGTCGGAGTGTCGTCGCAGACCAACGATCAGTTCAGCGGTGACAACGCGGCGACGCTGGCGACGGCACTCGGTGCGGCCGATGCGCGGCCCTTCAAAGTGCGCCTGCCCGGCCTCTCGTCTGACTGACCGGGCCGAGCTCGATTAGCCGCCGCCGTCGCTGGCGATCCCAGGGAGCGTCCGCCTGAAGGGCCGCAGGGCTGCCCCCGAGACCTGTTTCGTGATCGCAACCCCGTCGTTGGCGGGGTTGGGGTCCGTCCCTTCGTAGTCGATGGCCGTTCCGAAGGTGACCGATTGGCCGGCCGCCGCGGCAACCGTGAAGGTGGCCACGAACACGTGATCGATCCCCGGCGCCATCTTGTTCCGGGAACAGAGGATGGGACCGGCGACGCCAACCGCCGGCGGAGCGCACTGCCACCCCGGGGCCGCCGTGACCGAGACGAACTTCAGCTGCGCGCCACCGCTGATGACCAGCCCGACTTCGTAGGCGGTGCCCGGTCCTTCGTTCCTGGCGAGGTAGGTGATACTGACCTGGGCGCCAGCCGGCAGGACCTCCGGGACCGGGGAAACCGCGGCGGTCAGGTCAGGCTTCGTCAACTCGATCCGGGTGATGGTCAGGTCGTTCCCGGTGCCGCCAAAGTAACTGGCCTCGAAGACGTGGGAGCCAGCGACCGCCAACTGCTCGTGACCCGTGGAAAACGAGCCCGAAATGGCGTTGGGACCGTCGTTCTGGATGAGCACCACGGACGTCCCAACGGGCACATTCCCCGTGCCAGTCACCCCGAGGGGCGGGGTCCCTCCGGTCTCGACCTTACCGAGCACCCGGAGGGTCGTCTTGCTATCGACACCATCGACGGTGAATTCCACCTGTCCGGTCTGGTCCACGTGCAGGTCGCCATCGATCGTGAGCTTGCCAACCCCGCTCTCGCCTGGCGCCAGGATCCCGGTGTGGACTGTCACCGAACCGCACGTCCCAATGCCAGAGAGCACGCCGCCATTCACCTCGATCGAACCCGGGAAGACGGACCGCACCGACAGGGTGCCCTCCTGGATATCGACGGCGCCGTTGAACGTGCTGGTCCCCTCGATCTCAAGTGTTCCGTTGCCGGTCTTGGTGACGGTGTGGCCGGCCCCGGTCTGTGCGAGGCCGTTGGTGAAACGGAGGATGTTGCCATCGGCGTCGATCGTGGTGTCGGCGCCGATGGTGACGTTCCCGAGGAGGGCGATGCCGAGGGTGTGGGTAAGTGCTCCTGCACTGGCCTCATCGCCATGGCCGCGCAATTCGATCGGCTCGAGGGCGAAGGATTTGGCAACGCGGAGGGTGCCACCATCCTCAACGAGGGTGCCCTGGAGGTGACTGCCGAGACTCTCGCTGTGGGCGACTTCGAGGATGCCATCGGCGACGTGAACCTTGCCGGTGAATGAGTTGTTGACCGAGAAGACGACCGTCCCGCCGCCTTCCTTGTGGATGGTGGCGGGCCCGGAGATTGAATGGGCGATGGTGAAGGCCGCGCCGGCTTCGGATGAGAAGGTAGCGTGTCCGGCGAGCGTTTGGATGGCGTTATCCCAGGATGCGCCATCGCCGCCGAAGAGCTCGGGGTTGGCAGGCCCGCCAATGCTGAGCTGATTTGGGATATGGACGCTGGAACTGAGGGAGATAATGCCGCCCGTCAGGGTCACGGGCGCCGAATTCTGTCCGAAGGCGCCGCTGTTCCCGGCGCGGAGGCCGCCGGCCTGGACGAGGGTCTCCCCGAATTGGAGGTTGTCGGCGACGAGTTCGAGCCATCCCGAGGTGTTGGTGACGCCGCCAGCACCGCCAAGGCGCAGATTGATGGTGGTCACGGCCGCCTCGGGGATGCTGTTCGTGAGGCCGGCGGTGAGGCTCACCCGGTTCCCATTGATGGTGTAGCCACCGCCGGTGAAGTTCATTTCGTGGAAGGCAGTTCCATCAGGATAGTCGTTGAGGTTCGTGAGCGTAGAGGCGGATTGCGGGAAGAGGAGGCAGTCGCCCGCATTGGGAGCACCGGTATCCCAGTTGGCCGCGGTGGTCCATTTGTTATCGGCGCCCGCGCCGGTCCAGGCGCGGCATGGCGGTCCGGCTGCATCGGAGGGCAGGGCCGACGTGGCCAGGGCGGCAAGGCAGCAGAAGGCGGTGATGATCCACCGCCGGGTGGCAGGATGCAGGCGGGTGTGGGCTGGAGTCATGGGTTCCCCCGGTTCCGGTCCCGGAGGGTGGGCCAGGGGGACCGCTCTTTCGTTTCGCGTCAGAAGCTCGCCATTGGTTTAGGCGGTAGCGCCGGTACTATACGGGATTGTTCTGGAGAAAAGAAAGGAGGAGCGTTCCGGGCTAGTTGCCGTCGCCGGCCAGGCCGGGGAGGGTGCGGCGATAGGCCAGCTGCCCGGCGGGTGAGACGCCAACGGTCACGTCGATGGCGTTGTCCGCGGGATCCTCCTCGGCCGAGACGTGGGTGATCTCCGCGGTGAAGTTCACCGTTGTCCCGGCAGCCGCGGTCACGGAGAAGACAACCTGGAAGTCGTCGGCCTCACCCGGTGCGAGCCCGTTGCGCGTGCAGACGATGGCGCCCGGCGCGCCGACGACCGGGGTCTGGCAGCCCCAGCCGGCGGGGGCGGTGAGCGAGACGAAGGCAAGGCCAGCGCCGGCCGTGATGGTGACCTCGGGGCTGGTGGCCGCATCAGGCCCGCCATTGGTGGCGCGGAAGACCAGCGGCACCTGCCCGCCCGAGGGAGCGCCCTGGGGAGTACTCAGCAGGTGAAGCGCTGCATTCGCGGAATCGGGCGGGAGTGGCGAGAGGACCATATCGTTGGCTGGCTCCGGGCCGCCGGCGTAGGTGATGAAGAAGAAGGTGGTATCGCCGACGATCAGGTCGGAGCCCTCCTCGCGGAAGGCGAACTGGCCGTCGATCGGTGCCGGGCCCGTGTTCTGGATGAGCGTGACGGCGCCGCCCGGCGGGACATCGCCGTCGCCATCGATCCACAGGTTGGGGCTGTCGAGCGATACGAGACCGGTGACACGCAGTGCCGTGTGGGCGTTTGTGGCATCGATGGTGAAGTGAGCGGTGCCCTCCGGGCTCGCGTTGAAGTTACCTTCGATGGTCAGTGTGCCGCCCCCCTGGATACCCGGCGTCAGCCACCCGTTGAGGAGACGCACCGGACCGGTGCTTCCGTCGCCGATCAGATCGCCACCGTCGATGTCCACGGCGGCAAGCAAGTCGCCGCGGGCCGAAAGCCAGCCTTCAATAAGGGACACGGTGCCGTCGAAATCGCCAGCGCCTTCAATTTCGAGCGTGCCGCCGCCCGTCATCGTGAGGGTGAGGTGCTCGCCGGCCTGGTCGATGCCATTCGGCAGGCGAAGGATGCCTTCGACGACGTGCACCGTCGCATCGCTATCGATGAGCAGGTTGCCGACGTGGTTGACCCCGCCGAAGCTGCGGAGGGCGCCGCGGCCCGCGTATCCCTCGCCGTTGATGGTGATGGGCTCGGCCATGAGGGCCACATCGAATTCGAGCGTGCCGCCATCGGCGACGGTGCCGCCGAAGGGGCTGCCCAGGGCGTCCGAATCGGTCACGCGGAGTACGCCATCAGAGACGGTGAGTTTGCCGGCGAAGGTGTTTTCGCCGGTGAGCTCAACCGTGCCGGGGCCGGTCTTGAAGATCGATGAGGGACCGGAAATGGGCCTGGTGAGCGAGAGGGTGGCGCCTGGCCCCGCGTTGAAGGTGGTTGGACCGGCGATCGCGATCGGCGCGCGCCATTCGGACGAACCTTCGGTGCGGACGGCGGGCGCGGTCGGGCCGCCGATGATGAGCGGGTTGAAGATGGTCACCTCCGGGCCGAGGGAGACGGTTCCGGCGAGAACATCGACGGTGGAGTTGAACTGCCCGAAGGCGGCGGCATGGCCGGCGTGGAGGATTCCGCCGCTGACGGAAGAGGGGCCGTTGTACTTGTTCGCGGCCATGAGCTTGAGCGTTCCCGCAAGGCAGGAGACACCCCCATCGCCCCAGATCTCCAGGTTGACGGTGTTGCCGGGCCCAACGGCGACATCGCTGGTGAGGCCGGTCGAGAGGCTCACGTAGTTGCCGTTGAGGACGTACCCGGAGCCTTCGAAGCGGATGTCCTTGAAGGCGGTGCCGGCCGGGAAGTCGTTGGTGTTGGTCTTGCGGGCGGCGACGACCGGGAAGACGAGGCGGTCGCCGGGTGTTGGGGCGCCGGGGTTCCAGTTGGCGGGGTTGGTCCAATTGGCATTGGCGCCGGCGCCGGTCCATGTGCGCGTCAGGCCGCCCCCGGCGGCGGTGGCGCTGCTGGCCGCGCAGAGCGCGGCAGCGGCGCAGAGGAGGGCGAGGAGCAGACGTGGTGCTCTGGCGGAGTGTGTGGACCGGGGGACTTGCATGTGGCGGACTCCCATCCCGGTTATCGGCGGGATGGGCCCGTTTCAAAAGCGATGGCGGGAGTCTACTGGTGGCGCGTGGAGATACCGCCATCGACGGGGATGACGGTGCCCGTGATGTAGGCGCTCGCCTTCGCGGACAGGAAGATGGCGGTGCCGGCCATGTCGCTTGGTTCGCCGATGCGGCCGAGCGGGTTGCTCGCGCGGATGCCTTCGCCAAAGCGCTGGAGCGTCTCGGCCATCATTTTGCTCTCGAACGGGCCGGGCGCGATGGCGTTCACGATGATCTTGCGAGGGGCGAGGCTGTGGGCGAGGTGGCGGGTGAGCTGGTGGACGGCGGCCTTGCTGGACGAATAGGCGTAGGTCTCCATGGCGGGCGCCTGGAGGCCGTCGATCGAGCCAATGTTGATGACGCGGGCCGGGTCGGTGGCGCTAGCGGCGGATTCGAGCCGGGGCAGGAGGAAGCGGGTGAGGTGGAAGATGCCCTTCACGTTGAGGTTCATCACCTTGTCGAAGGCGTCATCCGGGTAGTCGGCGATGGGGGCGCCCCAGGTGGCGCCGGCGTTGTTGACGAGGATGTGGAGCTTCGGTTCGCGCTTTGCGATTTCGTCGGCGAGGAAGTGGCAGCCCGCCTCGGTGCCAAGGTCCGCGGGGATGGAGATGCATTCGCCGGACTTCGAAAGTTCGGCGGCGACGGCGTCGCAGACATCGGCCTTGCGGGAGGAGATATAGGTCTTCGCGCCGGCTTCCACGAAGCCGCGGGCGATCATGAGGCCGATACCGCGGGAGCCGCCGGTGACGAGCGCAACCTTGCCGGAGATGTCGAAGAGATTGGTCATGGGGGTGCCTCCCGGGGGCGAACGATGTAGTGGGGAGGATAGAGGGGGGTGGGGGAAGGGAGAAGGGCGGGGGGCGCCGGTACGAAGTGCGAAGTGCGGAGGTCGCCGGGCTGACCACTGTCGATGAGTGACTGCGCCCTCCGCCGGCTACCGGCTCGACCGGTGCGTCGCCTTCAGCGCGGGCGGCTGCGTGGGATCACCGCAGGGTGGCAACCCGGGGAGGGGGATGGTCGATCCAGCGTGGTTCGTTGGCGGCCCGCCGGGGCGCACGGCCGGCGCCATGAACTGGACCGCGAGCGGCTCCGCCGGTCCGCACCAGTTCTCGAGCTCCACCGACACGAGGTGCACCAGCGAACCGGTTTCGAGGGTGGCTTCAAGATCGGAGACCACCGGGTTGCCCTCGACGGGGAGTGCAAGCTCGGCGGGAACGCGCGCCACGCTGCCGCTCGGAGAGCGTTCCGGGCTTTCGACGAGCCGCACCAATTCGTACGAGGCGGCGCCGGATAGCTCACAGGGGGAAGCGACGTGGCGGTCGCTCAGGCCGACCGCGCGGAGGAGTCCCTCGTACCAGTCGGGTTCGCGGAGGGTGGCCGAGAGGTCCACGCGTGCGACCGTGGCGGTGGTCTCAACCGTCGAGTCCCAGCGGATGTTTTCGACCGCGCAGGCGTCCTTCGCCGGGAATTCGCCGCCGGGCCGGAAGGCGACAATGGCGACGGCGGCGGCGGCTGTGGCGGCGACCGCCCCACCTGAGGCTGCGGCGATTTTCCAGGCGCCGGGCATGGCCAGCAGCGCGAGGCGCCGCGACATCCGTGCCGGCCACCCCTGGTACTGGTGCGACCATGCGATGGCTTCTTCTCTCGAAGCCAGATTCAGCCGGGTGGGGATCTCGCTGACGTGCCACTTCGCCCCATCGAGCGTGATGCCGAGATGGCGGGCGATCTCGGCATTGGTCAGGCCTTCCGCCATGAGCGTGAGCACGGCTTCCTGGCGCGGAGTGAGGCCGTGTTCACGGCGGGTGCTGTAGTGGTTGGGCCGGCCGGTCATCCCGAGTACTCTGCCGGAACTGCAGGTGGAAATCCCTACCCGATGGCGGAGGTAACAGAATGTCGACTACCGGCCTATCGGTGCGGCCAGGCCAGGCTGGCTGTGGTGGTGCAGATTTCCCATACAATGGTCAAATTTCAACCGTTGAATGGGTAATGTGATCGGCCTGCCAGCGCCAGAGCGCCTCCATCGGCATCGCCCAGAGGCGGTCGCCGGCGGGGAGTACCTGCTCGCCGGTGTAGAGCACAATGCCCCGGACGAAGCGTGCGCCCAGGCGGTCGCGGAGGAACTGGAGGCCGCGAAGGTCGCTCGGCTGGATCCGGGCGGCCGCCTTGATCGCGATGCCCGCGACGGTGCCATCGCGCTGCTCGAGCACGATATCGACCTCCTCGCCCTGGTGGGTGCGGAAGAAGAAGACGGAGGGCTGGCGGTCGCTCCAGGAGAGCTGGCGGCGGATCTCGCCGAGGGCAAATGCTTCGAGGAGTGGCCCGGCCGTCTCTGGCTGGCGGGCGGCGCGCTCGGCGGTGGCATCCGTCAGGTAGGCGGTGAGGCCGCTATCGCTGAGGAAGAGCTTGGGGCTGCGGGCGAGGCGGGTGGTGAGGTTTGCCGACCACGGGCGCAGCGGCTCGAACAGGTAGAGCGCCTCGAGCATCCCCAGGTAACGGGTGAGGGTGGTGTTCGGCAGGCGCGCATCGCGGGAGATATCGAGGACGTTGGCGAGGCCGGCGGTCCGGGCGGCGAGCAGCCGGAGGAGGCCCGGAATGGCCGCGGTGTGATCGATGGCGGCGATATCGCGGAGGTCGCGCTGGATGAGGGTGGTGAGGTAAGAGCCGAACCAGCGGGCGCGCCGCCCCGGACCGGACCGGGTGACCACCTCCGGGTAGCCGCCCGTCACCGCGCGGCGGAGGTAGTCATCGCGGTTGAGGGCGGAGGGAGAGAGGGCAGGATCCTGGTCGCCGAAGAGCGCATCGGCGAAGCGCTCGCGGACGCCCTCGATCTCTCCCTGGGAGAGGGTGGCAAGCGGTACGACCTCGACCCGGCCGGCAAGTGACTCGGAGACACGTGGGAGGGCGAGGAAGTTGGCGGAGCCGGTCAGGAGGAAACGGCCGGGCCTCGGATCGCTATCAACGTTGCGTTTGATGGCGTGGAAGAGCTCGGGGAGCCGCTGGGCCTCGTCGATGATGAGGCGCTCATCCCGCGCTCCGGCGACGAAGGCCATCGGATCGGCCCGCGCCTGGTCGTAGACTGCGGCGTCATCGAGCGTGAGGTAGCGCCCGCCGAGGCTGGTGGCGATGCCCTGGGCGAGCGTGGACTTGCCGCACTGGCGCGGGCCGGCAAGGAAGACGACCCGGGTGTCCTCCAGGGCCTCGCGCACGGTCTGGCTGGCGTTGCGCTGCCACATGGTTGAAATTTTACCACTGTGTGGTCAAATTTCAACCATTACGTGGGTAATTTGTCCAGCGGAAACAGCCAGTTTCGAACCTAATCGCGCCGCGCCAGCGCGATGGTTCCGCCGCCGAGAACTTCATCGCCACGGTAGCAGACGAGCGCCTGACCGGGCGTGAGCGCCCGCTGGCGCCGATCGAAGCGAATGACGATCCGCCCCGGAGCCGCCTCGATCAGCGTGGCGGGCGCGGGCTCCGCCCGGTAGCGCGCCTTGGCCTGGATCGGCGCGCCAGGGGCAGGCGCCTCGCCCGAAACCCAGCTCATCCCGGTCACCTCGGCCACATCGGCGAAGAGCGCTTCTTCGGGGCCGATCGTGACGATGTTGCGGGCGGGATCGATGGCGGTGACGAAGCGCGCTTCGCCGAGGGCGACGCCGAGGCCCTTGCGCTGCCCGAGGGTGTACGCGGCGATGCCGCGGTGCTCGCCGATGACCGCACCGGAGGAATCGTGGAGTTCGCCCGGGGGCAGATCGACGCGCTGCCCGATGAAGGCCCGGTAATCGTTGCCGGGGATGAAGCAGATCTCCACGCTATCCGGTTTCGCGGCGACATCGAGCCCGAGCCGCCGGGCGTGGGCACGGACCTCGTCCTTGGCGAGCCCGCCAATCGGCAGGAGGACGCGGGCGAGCTGCTCCTGGGCGAGCATGTAGAGGACATACGACTGGTCCTTGCCCGGATCGACGCCGCGCAGGAGCCGGTAGCGCCCGCCGGGAGTATCCGGGGCGAGGACCCGCGCGTAATGGCCGGTGGCCACGTAGTCGGCTTCGAGCGCGGGGAGCCGATCGAGGAGGGCGCGGTACTTGAGGTACTCGTTGCAGCGGATGCAGGGGTTTGGCGTGCGCCCGGAGGCGTACTCGCTGATGAACGGTTCGACGACGTGTTCGCGGAATTCGTGCTCGAAGTTCATCAGGTAGTGGCGAATGCCCAGCTGGCCGGCCACGCGGCGCGCGTCATCGATGTCCTCGATGCTGCAGCACTGCTGGTGGCCGCTGAAGCCGGCCGGCCGTTCTTCGGTCCAGAGCCGCATGGTGACGCCGATGACTTCGTACCCCTGTTCGAGCAGGAGCGCGGCGGCGACGGAAGAATCGACACCGCCGGACATACCGACGACCACGCGGGGGGGCTTCACGGCTGTGGTACCATTCCTTTCGGCCCGGCGCGAACGGGCAAGGAGAGCGCAGTCTGGATTCGGAAACGCTGGCACACCGCGCGGTCGATGTCCTCTCGGAACGCAAGGCGCTGGATATCGCGCTGATCGATATTTCGAAGACCGCGACCTTTACTGACTACTTTGTCATCGCCACGGCGCAATCGCCACTCCAGTTTAACGCACTCGCCGATTACCTCGAGCGCGACCTGGGGCCGGAGGGCATCGGCCTGCGCCACCGGGAGGGGACGCCTGATAGCGGCTGGCTGTTGCTCGATTTCGGTGACCTCATCGTGCACATCTTTTCGCCAGAGCAGCGCCAGTACTACCGGCTCGAAGACCTCTGGGGGCGGACGAGCACGGTGGTGCGCTTCGCCGACTGACTTTTCCCCGCGGTGGCACGGTTGAGGCGGCACCGCGACCGTGGCCGGCGCCATTGGTACGGTGGTGGGCGCGGCCCCGCCGCCCAGTTGCAGCCACCCGGAGTGCCCCCATGCGACGTATCGCCTTCTTCACCGCCAGCGCCCTGATCGCCCTCGGCGCCCTGGCCGCCTGTTCCTCCACGGAAACCGGGGAGCGGACAGCGGTTACGCCAACCCCGGGCGAAACGAATTCGAACACGGCGCCGGGTGGAACGGCGACGGTCCCCGCCGCTGCCTCGATCGCGCCGCCGGCGACCATGCCGCCGATGCCAGCCTGCCAGCCGGGAAGCGCCCTCCCGCCGGCCGGGACGACGAGCGAACACACACTGAGTTCAGGCGGAGTTGAGCGCTCCTATCTGCTCTACGTCCCGCCCGGGTACGACGGCAGGCGGCCGGCGCCGCTCGTCCTGAATTTCCACGGACTGGGCAGCACGGGCGCGCAACAGCACATCTATGCGGGGCTGGTCCCGGTCGCCGAGCGCGAGGGGTTCCTGGTGGCGAGCCCGGATGGGATCAACCGCGCGTGGCTGACCAACCCGGGAATCGACGACATCCAGTTCACGCGCGACCTGGTGGAGGAGATCTCGCGGCTCGCCTGCATCGACGCCGGCCGGGTCTACGCCACCGGTATGTCGAACGGCGGGTTCATGTCGGCCGCCCTGGCGTGTGTCGCGGGCGACCTGCTGGCCGCGGTGGCACCGGTGGCGGGCATGACGCCCGCAAACCGGCTGTGTGGCGAGCCGGTGCCGTTCATCGAGTTCCACGGCACGGGCGATAGCGTGGTGCCGTACGAGCCCGGGATCCTCGCCCCGACCGGCGGCGACTTTGCTGGTGTGCCCGAACTGATAGCGGGTTGGGCCGCATTCAACGGGTGCGAGGGCGAGCCAACCGAACGCAGGCTTTCGGATGAGGTGGTATTCCGGGAGTTCGGCGGCTGCGACGCGCCGACCGGGCACTACGTCGTCGAGGGCGGCGGCCACACTTGGCCCGGGGCCATCGGGATCGGCCGGCTCGGCGCGACGACGCGGGACATTTCGGCCGCCGAGATCGCATGGGCTTTCTTCGAGGCGAACCCGCGCTAGCGAGGCCGTCGATCGACCACGCGGAGGAGGGGGCGCGTAAGGTTGTGCCCCCTCCTCCTGATCGAGGCTGTTGGCCTAACGGCCGGCGCTGAGCCGCTTCCGGTGGCGGAGTTCCATGGCGATGAGGACGCCGCCGCTGGCCAACAGCCCGAGGATGCTGATGATGCCGAGCGGGCTGGCGCCGCGTTCGGGGAGGCTATCTCCAGTCCGCGGGACGATCGGCGTCGGCTGCGGGCCGGGTGTGCGCTCGCCGGCCTCGCGTTCTTCCGGCGGGACGGTTGCCGGTGTGGAGGTCGGCTTTGGCGGAGTGGCCGTCGGCGGCACCGAGGTTGGCGTCGACGTGACCTCCGGGGTGGGCGTCTCCTGCGGGATTTCAGGGGTCGAGGTGATCGTCGGGGGTGTGGTGGTGGGGGTTGGGGTCGACGAAGGCGATGGGGAAGGTGACGGGGACGGGGAAGGTGACGGGGACGGGGAAGGTGATGGGGACGGGGAAGGTGACGGGGACGGGGACGGGGATGGGGAAGGTGACGGGGATGGCGACGGAGACGGCGTCTCGGTTTCCTGCGGCGGCTCCGTTGGTGTTGTAGGCGTGTTGTAGCAGAAGTCGATGTGGCTGATATCGGCGAACTTGCCGGAAGCGTTCTTCGGCGCGTGCAGGCCGAGATCGGACGTCCCGGCGGGCGTGTACGTATAGAGGTTCGCGCCGGAGGAACCCTTCACAATGACGAGGCCGATCGCGACAGAGGAGATCCAGTCGGCGTAGACGCCGTCCACGCTCCGGACCTGGACGATGTGGGAGGGATCGGCCGGCCCGGCGGTGACTTCGGTTGGGAAACCGTGCTGGGTCCCGGTGGTCCAGGTGAAGTTGAGGTATCCCGGGTGGCCGGCGGTTGGGAAGGTAGCGTTATCCCAGCCATCGATCTTGAACCCGTGGGAGTATCCCTGGTCAGAACAGGTCGGATTGACGACGGTGGCCCCGGCGGGCGTACGAAGGGCGAGGGCGGTGCCCACCGCGCCCGCGATCATGACGAGCGCGAGGAGCGAAATCAGCCAGCGATGATGATGGGGAGAGTGTTTCCACAAGGAGAGCGACATGAAACGGCCCAACCACTGCAAGATGTGGGGCACCCCGTGCGAAGGCACAGCCGGCGCTGGCCCCATTTCCAGGGCCGGGCGAAGGGTTCCCTTCGTAAGAATCGGCAGAAAACTCGCGGGATACGGTGGGGGTAAACCCTGATCTCCCTCGAATTCCGGTACCCCGCACACCGTCACCAACGGCCAGCCACCCGCCGCCACATGCAGCGAGCGCTCGTTCTCAGGCGATCATGGTCAATCCAGTGGGAAGTCCCAGGCGCCCCGGTACACGTGCCCGATCGAACTGCTGGCAATGGTGACCACCGCCTCGGCCGGGATGCGGCCCGCCACGTCGATCGCCGAACGGTTCGCGTTGACTTCGTAACCGGCCGTCTTGGCGAAACTCGTCGAACCGTGCACCTCGGGAAGCTCCTGCCCATCAACAGCCACCGACACCCGCGAGCCCGGGTGCGACGCCACCACGGTTGCGCCCGCGTCCACGTTGACCAGCTGGATGGAGGTGGTGCCGTTACTGTTCTCCACTGCGGTCACGGTGAACCGCTCGCCGCCTGCCGTTGCCTCGACGCCGGCCGCGAGTGCCCCACCGGTCGTAGTAAGCGAGAACGGCTCTTGTGATGAACGGAAGAAGGGGCCAGCCCGGAACACGGCTCCGGGCTGCACCTGGTCAGATTGATAGACCGCGGCCCGGGTTGCCGCCGGGAGGCCCGGCACTCCTCCCAGGTCTCCGCCAACGCTGCCCGCCATGCCGTACTCGCGAGGAAGGACGAACGAACCATCGGGGTTGACGATCCGCGGGATGCCAAGCATGTCGCCGAAGCCCCCGCTGCCGTCCACACTGACCCGGTAGTACACGACGAGATCCCCGCTCCCGGCCCGCTCCACCCGGTGCAACTCCACGGTGAAGCCGTTCCGCGTCGTCGCCGCGCCGGGTCCCGCCGCTGGCTGTGCACCCTGCGAAATTGGGAGGTGAGCAGCCACGGCCGAACCGTCAGGCTCACCGGCGACGTCTCCATCCGCTCGGAACAGAAGCCAAACCGGCACAACCATGGCGAGGATGGTAAAAGTGGCGAAAGCCATCGTGAGAGACCGGCCCCGCTGCCTGGGTCGGAACTGCGGTAGGCCAGCCCGGGCAAGAACTGCCGGAGTCGGATCAGGGATCTTCACGCTCATGGGTCGCTCCTGTGTTCCGCCTATGGCCCCGTGGCATGGAGGTTAGCCGGATCGCGCCCTCCCCGTCCACCGCCTTTACCCATCGCCGGTCCCTCTGCGGGATGCCAACCCCGGCGCCCAGGCCCTCATCGTGTTCCACGGCGTCACCGGCCACGCGCACGGCTGGGATAGCTTCGCGTCCGCCATGCGGGCCAGCTACCACGTTGCGCCTTCTGCGGTGAGGAAGACCTCCTTCACAGGGTGGCGCATCGCCGCGCCGGATTAGCTGGTCGAAGCACCGGGTAATACGTTCGTGTCCCGAACCATCAAGATGGCGGTGCCAGGCGAACGGTAGTGACAGGCGCCGACCGAAACGGTTAACCTCTCGGGGATCATCGAAGAGGAGACGGAACGTATTCGATGCGGGATCTCAATCTCCCTCCCCGGCTTGCGCAGATCGTCCCATTGCTTGCTGCCGGCCTTACCAATACCGAAATCGCTGACCGGCTTGTCGTGACCAGTCATACGGCTGAGAAGTACGTGAGCGAGTTGAAAGAGCGGTGCGGCGCCCGTGACAGGGTTGACCTCGTCCTGCGCTGCAGAGCTGAACTCGGGGAGGCAGCTCCCCGGTTGCCCCAGGAACCCGCCGCTTCGGCCGTCCCGGCCAACCGGCTCCGCTCCACCGCGGGAAGAGACAGCCACACGGGCGGACGATTCATGAAGAGAAAGTACGCATTTGCAGTCGCTGCGGTCCTGGGTACGTGTGCCGCGTTGGTGGTGGGAATTGGCGTCATCGTTCGTCCCGCCGACGGCGGCTTCCTGGTGCCGGCAGGTGAAGCCGAGCGGTTAGGTGGCGGAGAGCTGCAGCAGGCCGCGCTTTCCGATGGCCGGGTGACGCAGGCCGAGTATTCTGAGGCGTATCAGCGCATGTTCGATTGCTTCGATGACGCGGGCATCCCATACGTTGTCTCCACTGACTGGCGGGGAGCACCGCAGTATTCGGCTGGGCCGTTTAACTCGAAGGCGGCATTGGATGCTGCCAAGCAGGTCACCGATGGCTGCTACGCCGAGCACCTGCGGGGGGCGGAGGTCGCGCGGGCCGTGGCGGACAGGTAATCGCTTCGGTTCACTTGACGAACCGTGTGCCCAAACACGGCCACCTAGAAGCACGGATAACTAGGGGAGCCCCTTCCAAACACGTTTGGGGAAGGGGCTCCCCTAGCGGCCCCGGCTGCGCCTACGTACGGTCTGTTCATACAACGTTCTCGGTTCTTACTGGGGACGCTGTAGAACAGGAGGCCAGGCCACATGATGACTTTCGGGCGGATCATCGGAGGGGTAGCGGTGTTGGTTGCCGCACTTCTCGCTACGACGGGGACTTCTTCAGCAACCAGCTTTAGCACTGATTCGTGGGGATGTGGCTGGAGCGGCGGGTCAGCCGCCGGTCCGTATTCGTGGACCAGTGCCGCCGGCTGGTGCGCGCTAGCAGCGGGCGTCCAAGTCGACTACTACATTGGCGGTCAGTGGTACTCGTATCAATGGGTCTGGGGCTCCACGTATGCACAGCAGTACGCAGCTGGCAGCCTGAGTTCACAACACCAAATCTACGTATCCGGTCAGGGATACGGCCAGAACGAGTACAGCTCGTACTAGGAAGGAACTATCTGATGCTTGCAAGGTTTGTTAGGACCAAGAAGGAGCGGCTCGCGCTCCCATCTGCGCTCATCGTTGCGGCCCTGCTCGCGGTCACAATGGGTGCTCTGGCACTGGCCGACGAAGGGACTGCCCCTGTCCCCGCGGGTGAGGCCGAGAGATTGGGGGGCGGCGCGCAGCAACAAGTCGCGCTCGGCGACGGGTCGGTGACCCAGGCCGAATACGCGGCAGCGTTCCAGCTGACGCTGACCTGTCTTGATGACGCGGGCATTCCGTATGTCGTGTCCAGCGATTCGCAGGGAATTCCACGCTACAGCGCGGGTCCGTTCGCTTCGAAGGCTGACCTGGATGCCGCGAAGCCGTCTCTCGATGGCTGTTACGTTGAACACTTGCGCGGCATCGATGTCGCTCGAGCCGCCGCGAGCCGCTAAGGGGTTCGAAGGAGCAGGCACCAACAGGGGGATGGCCGCGAGCCATCCCCCACCAGGAGTGGTCGCGCTCGAACGAATCCGGTTGGTCGAGTCGATGTCCCAGGCGCAGCGATAGACGTGGCCGGCGGAGCTGCTGCTGATGGTCCCGGTGCTGCCGTGTGGGATGCGCCCCACAATTGGGATGGCCGGGAGATCACTGCCCGTCCCCAGAATCCCGTCGCCACCCCCCACACCCGCGTATAGTCCCGGGACACCACCCCCGGAGTTCCCGCCCGCATGGCCCTGCCCCCGCCTATCGACCAGTCCGCCCTCCTCGGCGGCCTCCGCTTCCACTACCGCGAGTGGCCCAACCCCGGCGCCCAGCCCCTCATCGTGCTCCACGGCGTCACCGGCCACGCGCGCAGCTGGGATAGCTTCGCAGCGGCCATGCAGCCCAGCTACCACGTCTACGCCCTCGACCAGCGCGGCCACGGCCTCTCGGATTGGGCCGATGACTACAGCGCCGAGGCCATGTCCGGGGACATCGCCCGCTTCGCCCGCGCGCTCGGCCTCGACCGGTTCGCGCTCCTCGGCCTCTCCATGGGCGGCCGCAACGCCTACCACTACGCCGCCACCCACCCCGCGAGCGTCGAACGCCTCGTGATCGTCGATATCGGCCCCGAGATCCACGCGGCCGGCGCCACCCGGATCACCACCAGCGTGCGCGCCTCCGACGTCTTCGCCAGCCCCGATGAGGCCGTTGCCCGGGCCAGCCGCGCCAGCCCCAACGCCGACCCCGCCGAGCTGGACCACCGCGTCCGCAACAACCTGCTGCTCCTCGATGACGGCACCTGGACCTTCCGCTATGACCGCGGCCTCCGCACCGGCGAGCGCCAGCTCCCCCGCGCGGACCCCGAGACGGCCTGGGCGATGCTCGCGAAGATCACCGCGCCCACGCTCCTCATCCGGGGCGAAGTGAGCGACGTGCTCGCCCCCGAGACGGCCGAGCGCATGGTCCGCACCATCCCCGATTGCCGGTTCGCGGTCGTCCCAGGCTCCGGTCACGGCATCCCGCTCGAACGCCCGAAGGGCTTCCTCGAAGCGGTCCGCACGTTCCTGTAGGGCAACGGGCCGCGCCGCGGCTGGTAGCCGGGTTACGGCCTGGCCGGGGGGCAGGGCCGGTGTTGGGGATGAGGTGCCAGGCGCCTTCGCTGCCGTAGAAGGCGGGATCGGGCTAGCCGCCCTGGATGCTGACCATGAATTCGAGTCGGTCGCCATCGTTGAGTGGGTCGCCGTGGCCGGCCTGGGCGTTGTTGATGATCACCATCACCGCTTCGGCATCGGCCTCGCTGAAGCCCTCGGCGAGGAAGATCTCGCGGGGGGTGAGGCCGTCGCGCCAATCGACGGTGGTGTGGGGCTGCCTGGAGTGGGTGCGTTTGACGAGTGTGGGGAACCAGGTGACGGAGACGGGCATGGATCAAGGGTAGCGGAGGCGTCGTGAAACAGGCGATTGTGCCCTGAAAGAACGATGCGCAATGATACTCAAGCTGTGCGTTCTCCCGAGAGATACCTCACTCTAGAAAAAGTCGGTGGACTGATCATGATGGCCCTCGCGGTCATTTGGGGGGATCAACGCGGTGTTCGGCGGATGGAACAACCTTGAGCGCGTCAACTGGCAGCGCCTCGCAAGCGCCACGGATGGCCCGTGGTTCTTTCCGGCCGTCTTCGTCATTGGGATTGCCTGGGTCTTGTTCATCGGTGAGCCGCGGGGGGCGGACG
>Ga0209476_10000898_pt1 | contig 20583 bp, 20 predicted proteins | sample KloWWTrecipitate_FD_187179 | JGI IMG/M metagenome (GOLD analysis project Ga0209476, IMG submission 187179) | Active sludge microbial communities from Klosterneuburg, Austria, studying microevolution and ecology of nitrifiers - Klosterneuburg... | ecosystem: Engineered > WWTP > Aerobic digester... | reverse complement strand
CGAATACGACGAGATCAGGGCGCAGGCACAGGCCGCGCAGCAGGCACAGGTCGAGCAGCAGGCACAGGCCGACGAGCAGGCGCAGGCCGACGAGCAGGCGCAGGCCGACGAGCAGGCGCAGGCCGACGAGCAGGCGCAAGCCGACGAGCAGGCGCAAGCCGACATGGGAGCTGACACAGCAGCAATCTTGACGATCGCCGGTCAGTACGTCGAAGCGGCTGCACGCCTGCAGCACATGCTGTACGGCAACGGCGAACCATTCAGGTCAACCGTTCAGGTGGATCATTCAGGTGAATCGTTCAGGTGAACACACACGACAAGCAGATCGCAGCCTTGATCGCAATCGGCATCATGCCGGCGATGGCCGAGCGTGCGGTTACGCTGGCCGAGCACTACCACCACAAGCCGCTGACGACGCGCCAGGCGCAACGCTTCGCCGATGTGACTGACGCCGACATTGAGCAGGCGCGCCTGTGGTGGTACTACACGCCGAACGTGTCAAACAACCTGCGCCGCATCCTAGACGCAAAGCAGGCCACAAATGCCTAGCGCGGTACGGACGGCACTGCCTGGCTACGCATGGGATCCGCGCATGGGATCGGGGCGCTATCGCGTGCTCAAAGCTGACGGCTCCCTGGGCAGGCTGGTCAGCCAACAGCAGATCGTCAACGAACTGCGCGTGCTCCATGAACGCAGCGCCGTGCAATTTGGCAGACTGGCGCGACTGGCGGTCGCCGGCGACATTTCACCGGCGACGTTCCAGATCACCATGATGCAAGAACTCAAGTCACTGCACAACGCATCGGCGGCACTGGCAAACGGTGGATGGAGCAACGTCAGCAAGTCAACCTGGGGACGCAACGGCCGCATCTTGCGCGACGAGTACCGTGCGCTGGCCGGCTTCGCCCGAGACATCGACCGCGGCACCATTACGGCCGACGCAGCCGCGGATCGAGCGGCGCTGTACACTGACAATGCCTACGGCCGCTATTGGGACGAATCGCAACGCCGAGCGCGAGACACATTCAGCCGGCAACGCATCGTCACCGCACAAGACGAAAAGGTCTGTCCGATCTGCCTGGCGGCAGAACAACAGGGCTGGACACCGATCGGAGCGAACAACGTGCCGCTGCATCTGCGATGCCGCTGCCATATCGAATACGAGGGCGATTCACAATGATCGACTGGACAATTCAAGACGACGGCTCAATCATTTCACCGTACGGCACCAAAGTTGCTCAACTGCGCGGGACGACCATCTACCTCTACGACAAAAAGGTGCGCGTCGGTCTACCGCTGACGCCGGCCGACCTCACCCGTCTGACGGCCGACCTGCAATCCATGAACTCAGAACCAGTTTCGCATGAACAATGTCAGGCAACGCATCGAACGCCGTGATACACTAGGGCGCCATGACACAACCGCCCGGCAGGACGAACGATCAACAACTGGTACACCTGCAGCAACTCATTGCTGATCTGGACTCAGTACGCGTTCAATTCGAGCAACTGGCGGCAAGCGTCTACCTCGCCCTGGCGCCTATCGTCATCGACATTGAACGCGCCGACACTGCATCCAGAAGCGACAAGCACCTGACGCCAGTCGTACAGGGGGCCGGCCACTAAGGCGCGGCAAAACCGCCACAATAGAACCGCATAGGACATTTGCCGGCGCTGCGTGGATGAAGATGAAGCGCAGGCGCAGCCGCGTCAGGGACACGCGCAAAAAGCACGTCCGGCGCGGTTGCGGCCGCGCCGGACAATTCCGATCAAACGCCGTCGACCACACGAATCGGCGCAGACAGGACAAAATACGACTGGCGCAAACGGCTCCTCGAAACCCGTCTGCGCCAGTCAGGACACAACAATCCCGAAGGACTAGCTGCTCTTCAATTCTACCACGGCCGCAACCATCTGACCACAGCCGAGCACGGCAACCGCTTGAGCGGTGGCCCAAGCGTCTTTCGGATAGTGGGCGCATCAGCGCCGAGCAAAAAGACGCCGCTTAGAGCGACGATAAACCATCATGTCGTTTTGTGCCTGGATTTCCGAGGGCGCGCCTGTAGGCGCATGAAGACGCTTAAACCTATACTGGAGGACACGCATAGAACGACGATAGACAGATCGGGTGTATGTTTGGATGTTGATCTAGGGTTGACCGGGAATCGCCACTTATTGACGCTAGGAGCGTTTGGCCTCTCTTCCACTCATGCAAAATCCACTCGAATTTTCGGATAGTAAGCAAGCGCCGAACAAAGGTTCCAAAATCCGCTTTCGTATAGAACTCGTTTTCTTTCGTATAGGTGTTAAATCGCATAGAGACGCAATGAAACGCTGAGATTCAGTTTGCCTCTTAGAAGTCGCTAGGAACGTTTGTAACGTTGTAGGCGCATGAAGCGTTGAGCGCACCTGTAGGCGCATGAAGACGCTTAAACCCATACTGGAGGACACGCATAGAACGACGATAGACAGATCGGGTGTATGTTTGGATGTTGATCTAGGGTTGACCGGGAATCGCCACTTATTGACGCTAGGAGCGTTTGGCCTCTCTTCCACTCATGCAAAATCCACTCGAATTTTCGGATAGTAATTCGCCGTCGAACAAAGGTTCCAAAATCCGCTTTCGTATAGTTCAAAACGCGGTTCGTGATAGTATCGCCTGGCATTGGGGCGCAATGGACGCACTTAGAGCGACGAGCACCGCACATAGGTATGTGATATTGATTCTGACCGTGGCCGCACTTAGCACCGCATGGTGGCCGCTTATCCGCTGCGTTAAGATGACGGTTGCCTGCTGGTAAGACGTGGCGCAAACCATATTGACACGCACTCCCACACTTGCTATACTACTTGTCAGAGCCAGAGCCTCAGAGCCGGAGCCACAACCAGGCGCCGGCTTTTTCGTTCCTCAAACCAATGACGTCAACGGGGCAGGCAACCGGCACATTCTCGGAGACGCTAATGTCAGACTCCACAATCGCAAACACCATCCCAGGGCAATCGTCCTCCAGCGCAAGCGGCGTTCCACTATCGGGCATCACCATGACCGGCCCAGGAACGACCTCTGACGTGTGGACGATGCCAAGCAACTCCATTCTGTTCGCAGCACCCATTGCGGTCGCACCTGATGCCGACCAGGTCAGCGCAATGGACTACTGGCACGAAGCACTGATGACCGGCACCTGGACATCGTCGAAGGGGCAGAAGCTGACGATCGACGAGCAGTACATTGACGACATCGTTGCCAACTTCCAGGACCGCGGCGAACAGATCCCAATCGACGTGAACCACAGACTTGACGAAGCGGCCGGCTGGGTGCGCGACATGCGTCGCGACGGCGGCAAGCTGCTCTTCATGCCAGAGTGGAACGATCTCGGCCGTTCTCTTGTCGCCGGCCGCGTCTATCGTTTCGTCAGCGTGTCGCTTGCACAAGACAAGTCGCTGGTCAGCATCAGCTTGACCAACTTTCCAGCCGTCAAGGGACTGCGCCCCCTCTCGTTCAGCATTGACGGCACATCCTACTCATTCTCGGCGGAGGAAATCATGCCAGAAGACACCACAAAGGCGACGGTCGTCGATGGGAAGCGGCCTGGCGCTCCCGTCACGCCGCCCGCCGGAGGAACCAAGCAGCCCACCGCGGACGCAACGGTTGACTTCGCAGCGCAGATCGAAACTCTGCGTACGGAACTGACCACCGCTTTCGCTCAGCAGCTTGCTTCCTTCCAAGAACAGATCAAGGGCGCTGCCGGCGATCTGGAGCAGCAGCGCACCACCGTCATGGCCGACCTCATGCAGCGGTGGCGCGACGAACAGGAGATCGCAGCGTTCAGCCAGACGATCACCAGCACCGGCCGGCACGCCCTGCCAGTCACGGCCAACGCGGTCGCCGACCTGCTTGGCGAACTGCCCGCGCCCTATCGCGGTCGCGTTCGCAAGATGATGGAGGACATCGCCAGCGCCGGAACCGTTGACTTCTCCGAAGTCGGCACAAGCGCCGAGGGGACTGCCAAAGCAGCCCTGCCGCGCCAGTACGCCCCGATCCTGGACGCGTTCGTCAAGCAGGGTGGCTCGGTCGCATCCTTCTTCGATCTGAACGCTGACTTGCTCGGGCCGGCCAGCCGCTACGACCTGGCGGCATTCACCACCAAACCGGAGGACCACAACAATGGCTAACCTCTCTCGCGACGCTTCACTGCGTTTTCGCAACAGCGACGTGGTGGTCGAAACGTTCGTGCTGGACAACAGCGCGGCGCAGACCATCTACCGCGGCCAACCGATGATCATGGACGTCAGCGCCGACACCGTCAACCCGCGCGGGTGGGTCTCTACCACAACGCTCGTCGGCGCCGGCTCGCCCGACAAGTTCATTGGCATCGCCAACGAACCCACGACCGTCGCGACCACTGACGTCGAAGCCAGCAACGAGATCGAGATCATCACGGCTGGCGAAGTCGGCTTCAAGGCCGGCTCTCTGACGGAAGCCAACATCGGCAGCGGCATCGTCTTCACGGACAGCGCAACGCTGGCCGTTGGCGTCGCCTCTGCAACCCAATGCCCTGTCGGAACTCTGCGACGCGTCGTCGACGGCTATGCCTACGTCGAACTCGCCGCCCCGACCATCCTCTCATTCTAGGAGTAATCAACCATGAACACCGGACAGGTTCCTGGGCATCTGCTGGCTACCGCACGCACCGGCTTCCTCAGCGCAATGACTGGGACGCAGCTGCCGTGGACAGCTATCGCCCGCGAAGTCGCCATCGGCGGCAGCGAGGAAACGCTGGTCGACCTGGGCGCCGCACCAATGCCCAAGCGGTCAACGACTGGCGTCACCTTGCAGGACTATGCCGAGCGCGAGAAGACCCTGCGTGCGTTCGACTGGGACATCACAGTCCACATCACGTACAACGCCGTGCAGGATGACCGCACCGGCGAACTGGAGATGAAGGTGCGCGACGTCGCAGACAACTTCAATCTGCACGTCAGCAAGCTCGTCTTCGACGCCGTCAACAGCGGCGCAGCCATCACCGCCGACTACGGCGCCTGCTACGATGGCGCCGCCATGTTCTCGGCCAGCCACATCGACAACGGCGCGCAGTACCAGACGGCGCAGTCCAACGTCAACACCCTGGCGCTGGACAGCACCAACTTCCAGACGGTCTACGTCGCCTCCAGCACCCGCCTGAACGACCAGGGCGAACAGTCGGGCATCGTTCCCGATCTCCTGATCGTTCCTCCGGCCCTGGAGTACACGGCCGCTCAGCTCACGCAGAACCGCCAGCTCTTCGGCACGCCCAACAACGACATCAACCCGTACTTCGGGCGCATGCAGCATGTCGTCGTTCCGTGGCTCGACAGCACGGCCTGGTATCTGGCTTCGACCTCCAAGCGCCAGAAGCCCATCATCGTCGGCATGCGTCAGCGGCCCTTCTTGCAGAACGCATGGTACGACCCCGAAAAGCCGGATGGTGGCTGGTACTTGTTCAAGTATTACGGCCGCTATTCCGTCGCCTATGGCGACTGGCGTCTCATCACTCAGGGCAACACGTAGGCACAAGGAATACTGCTATGGCTACTACGAAGCGGACACCCGCAGACGCCACTGACAACGGCACTGCGGCTGATGAGCAGGCCCAGGCAGTCGGGGCGCCGGACACCGGCGCCCTTGCCTTCCTTGTGGCTGACGACAGTACGTTGGACATCGTGCAATCAGGCGGCATCCTCTTCTTCCGTGACCTGCCTGTCACCGTCGACGCGTCCAACCCGTTCTTCGAGGAAATCAAGGCCAACAAGCTGCTGAAACGGGCGTGACCATGAACACCTACATCCTATCAACGGACGTGGGCAAGCTGCGCCTGGCTATCGGAGATCACCAACTCACTGACGACGCAACCGGCATCCTGCCGAACGGCAACCACTACACCGACGACGAACTGCTGACATTCATCAGCGTCGCCGGCTCATGGCAAATCGCCGTCCCAATGGTGCTCAGAACACTCTCCAGTCAGTACGGCACAATGGCGAACGTGGCCGTAGACGGCTACAGCGAATCGCTCAGCCAAGTCGCCGCCAACCTACTGGCAACCGCAACGGCCTGGGAGCGACAGCTAGAGTCAATGGGATTCACAGCGCAGCAGTATTGGCTGGCATTCGGCAGCGTCGAATCGGGATTCATGTTCTCCACAAACTCGGCGCTGTGGGAAACCGTCGATGACGCATGAAGCGGACAAAACGGCTGGAGATTGCTCAAACAAACGTAGCGCGTGTCGCCGAATCAATCATGGTCGATACGGCAACCTGGCAGCGGCCGGCACTCTCCGCTTCTGGCGGTGAAACCTGGGAAACCGTTGCAACAATCTCTTGCCGCATCCAGCCGGCCGATCTCTCATCAGGACCGGCCGCGCTGGATCTCTTCAACCAGGTAGGCGAAGTCAAAATCTCCATTTCTGACACGGTCGCTATTGCAGTCGGCGACCGGCTTGTCATCAATGGCGACACCTACAATGTCACCGCAGTCGCCAACCTGTCGACCTGGGGAGCAACCCGAACAGTCACCGGCGTTCTGGTCACACCGTACGGCGAGGTATCTCCATGAGCTTCCGCACAACCGTTCAGGGCATCGAACACAGCACCAAGTTCTTCCGCAGCGTCCCGCCAGCCATTCAGGAAGCGGTCAGGACGGCATACCAGGAACACGGCCCGTACGTCCTCAGCACGCTGCTCAAGGGCAGGCAGTTCTATCCGCCCGAGCGTCCCGGCCAACGCTACCGGCGCACCGGCAAACTCGGCGAGAGCTGGAAGCAACGCCAGTACGGGCGCTATCACGTCAGCTTCACCAACGCCACCCCGTACGCTCAGTACGTCGTCGGCGACGGCGAAGGCAACAAGCAGGCATGGATGCACACCGGCCGCTGGTGGGTCGCCGCCGAGCGTATCGCTTCGGCAACGCCGCGCCTGCTGGAGAACATCGGCCGGCGCATCACTGACACATGGGCAAGGCTCGACCAGCAATGACGATCAACGACGCAATCGCCGGCATGCGTACACTGCTGGCTACCGTGTCCGGCCTCGCCGTGCCGACCACACTGCCGAGCACAATCAGCTCCTACCCTGTGGCCCTGGTCTACTCCCGTTCGGGCGAAGTGGATCAGACCGTCTACAAGCAGTATCGCGGCATGCACAAGCTGCACATCGATCTGCTGCACAGCCGCACGCCAACACCGGAGGCGATGTCGGCCGTCGCAGCCTGGCCCGACGCGTTCGGCGCGCTCTTCGCCAATTCGCCCGATCTCGACGGCGCAGCCGTCACCATCATCAGCCCCTGGACCTATGACGTCGCCGAGTTGCAGTACGCCGGTCAAGCGCACTTCGGCATACGATTCGAGGTAACAGTCAAATGCCTAACAAACGTCCCGTGACATCCACTACGGCCGGCCTGCGCTACATCGGCGACGGCACCTACATCAACGGCGTTCCGGCGCGCGACCTTTCTCCCGACGAGGCTGCGCGCTACGCTGATCAGATTGCCGCATCCGAGCAAGCAACCGGCATCCAGCTCTATCAGACCATCGTAGGCAAGGTCGACACAACGCCGGCCGAGCCAGTTGCTTCCGATTCGGAGGATTCTTCTCATGGCTAAGCAGTACGGTTCTTTCACCTACAACGTGGGTCAGCTTGGACGCGGTGCAAACGTCGCAGCCACCACGATCATGCGTTCGCTCTTCATGGCACCCGAGGACACCCGCACCCGCGAGATGGCCGAGGAAACCATCGGCGTCGCAATGGCTGCCGAGCGCAGCTATGACACCCTGATCACGGCGCAGGCGGCAATGCCCGAAGCGCCGCTGACGTTCGAGCAATTCCCTCACCTGCTGGAAGCAAGCATCCAGACGGCTACACCGACCGGCGCCGGCCCGTACGTCTACACGTACGAGGTCCCAACCGGCGACGCGTGGAACGCCATTCAGGTCTACACGATTCGCGCCGGCAACAAGATCGTCACCGCCGACGTCCAGGTTCTGCCGTACTGCTTCGTCAGCGAATGGAGCGTCAAGGGCGAATGGGGCAAGCCGTGGACGATGGCGGCGACCTGGCAGGCGCAACAGATGTCGAATGGATCACTGACGGCGGCGCTGACGGCGCCGGCCGTGCAGGAGGCGATCTTCAACCGCGCCGAGTTCTACATTGACGCATCGGGCGGCGTCATCGGCACGACGCAAGTCACCGGCGTCATCACCAGTTTCGAGATTCAGTACACCAGCGGCATCGTGTGGGTTCCGGCCGGCGACGGCAGTCTCTATCCCATCATTCACAAGCACACTAGTCCAGAGGTCAAGTACACCTTTGTGCTGGAAGTCGAGCAAGACCCTGCCCTCTCTAACGCCAGCACCATCGTCAACGAGCGCACGGCGTTCCGCAACAATGTGGTGCGTCTCATCCGCGTGGACATCCCCGGCACGGACGCGACGCGCAACATTCGTTTCGACATTCCGGCCAAGCACGACAAGGTCGGGGCGTACGAGGAATCGGACGGCGACTCTCAGGTCACGATCGAAGGCCACGGCGTCTACTCGCCAACCGACGCACTCGGCTTCACTGTCGAAGTCACCAACAACCTGGCGACACTCCCATAAGGACACAACATGCCTGCACTCACAAGGACACAAATCCAGACCGCAAGCGACATCAAGACCGAACGCGTGGCCGTTCCCGAATGGGGCGGCTACGTCAACGCCAAAGCCATGAGCGGCTACGAGCGCGAACAGTTCGAGCAAACAGTTGCTCAGCCAGGCGCTGACGGCAAAATCCAAATCTCCTACAAGCAGATGAGGATCACCGCCGTCATCGCCTGCACGGTCGACGATGACGGCAATCACATCTTCACCGACGCAGATCGGGACTGGCTCAACGACAAGAGCGGCGCCGCTCTAGATCGGGTCGCTTCTGCCATTCTGCGACTTTCAGGAATCAGCCAGGGAGCGACAGAGGCGGCAGTCGAAAATTTTACGCCAGACCTCAGCGACGGTTCATCTTCCGCTTAGCACTGGCGCTAGGCAGAACCGTTGCTGAGCTGCTGGACAGCATGAGCAGCGCCGAACTCACCGAATGGATGGCGTTCGACGCAATCGAACCGTTCGGTGACATGCGCGCCGACTATCGCAACGGCATCCTGGCCGCACTGGTTGCCAATGCACTAGGCGGCGAACAGGCAGCATACACGGCAATCGACTTCATGCCGACGCTGACGGAAGAACAGCGACGCGCCACATCAAAGGCGCTGAAAAACGCAACGCCAGCGCCGGCCGAGGTGAACATGGAAACGTTCGAGCAAATCTACGAGGCGACCTTTGGCAAACTCGCTTGACGTCATCGTCAATGTCGATGCGAACATTCGCGGCCTGCAGCAAGGCATGCAGGGCGCAGTGTCAACCATGCAGGGCGCAGCGCAGAATCTCCAATCAGCGGGCCAGAACCTGACGCTTGGCGTGACGGCGCCGCTGCTCGGCATGGCTGCGGTCGCAGTCTCTTCGGCGACGACCTTCAACGCCAATCTGGCAAACGTGGCTTCGCTTGGCGTGCAGAACGTCGAGACGTACAAAGCGAGCCTGGAACAGATGGCAATCGATCTCGGCACGTCAACCACTGACCTTAGCGCCGGCCTCTACGATGTCGTCTCAGCATTTGGCGTTGTCGATAACAGCATGTTCATCCTCCAGCAATCGGCCGTCGCTGGCAAGGCAGGTCTTGCGTCAACACAAGAGGCGATGTCGTTGCTGTCTGCCGTCACAAAAGGCTACGGCGACACATCAAGCGAGGCAGTCCAAAAGGCCAGCGATCTGGCGTTCACTGCCGTTCGCTTGGGGCAGACCACATTCCCCGAACTCGCTGCCAGCATGGGCCGCGTCGTGCCGCTGACGGCTACCCTGGGCGTTCGCCAGGAAGAACTCTTCAACGTCATGGCAACGGCAACGGGCGTCACAGGCGGCGCGGCCGAAGTCAGTACGCAAATGCGCCAGACCCTCCAGGCACTGCTGGCGCCAACGGAGGACATGACGAATCTCATCAAGGAGCAAGGCTTCGAGTCAGGCGCTGCGATGGTACAGTCACTTGGCTATCTTGGCACCATCCAGGCGATCAAGACTGCGGCCGACGAGACCGGCAAGCCGTTGCAAAAGTACATCAGCGGCATCGAGGGCCAAACCATCGCGCTGGCACTGACCGGCAACCTGGCCGATCAGTACACGGCAAAAATGGTCGACATGGAGGCGGCTACGGGCGCCACACAAGCGGCGTTCGAGGCGCAGACACAAGGCGTCAACGCGGCCGGCTTCGCCATGCAACAGGCACGCGCCAAAATGCAGATTCTTGCTGAGCGGCTTGGCGACGGCCTCGGGCCGGCCATCCTTGCCGCAACCAATGCGCTCTCTCCACTGGCCGATATGCTGCTGCGCCTGGCCGATGTCTTCGCCAAAATGCCGGCCGGACAACAGACGGCCATCGTCGCAGCGGTCGCAGCCATCGCCGCATTGGGACCGGCGCTCATGGTGCTCGGAACGATGGTCAGCGGCGCGGCTGGCGTGCTCTCCTTCCTGGGAACACTGGCGGGCATCCTGGCCGCAATCGTTTCGCCGGTCGGCCTCGTCATCGCGGCGCTGGCCGGCCTCGCTGCCGCCATCCTCTACTTCGACGTCGGCGGCGTCACAACAGCCATTCAGTCGTTCGTGGGCGCAACCGGCGCCATGCTTCAAATGCTCTGGCAATCCGCACCGGCGCTCGGCGAGTACATCATGGCGGTCGCCGCGGCGGGCGCCGGCTCCGTCGAGGCGAAGGACGCGTTTTCAGTGCTGCCCGAACCTCTCCAAGACATCGCAGCCGGCTTCACTGGCATCATTGAAGCGGTATCCGGCTTCGTCAGCGACGCTCAGACAAAATTCGGCATCATTCAGCAAATCTTCGCCGACACGTTTGACGCAATCTCATGGATCTGGAGCGGCGATGCGGTAGACATCGACTGGTGGTGGGACGTCACGGCCGGCATCGAATCGCTCTTCAACATGGAACCAGACTCACTCGACTGGCTCAGCACGGCGCTTTTCGACGCTGGCGTAGCGGCCGGACAATTCAAGACGGACATCGAGACGGCCTTTGCTGGTGTGCAAACAACAGTCACAAACGCTTTCACCAACGCAAGCGCAGCCGTGACTGCATTCGGCGCCAGCGAAACATGGGCGACGACACTGGCAACCGTGCAGACAAACGCCACGTCTATCTGGACAAGCATCACCGGCGCCTTCACCGGCCAAATCTCACTTGACACAGCCTGGACGAACATTCAGACGGCGTTGACACAGCTACACACGGACATCACGACCTTCCTGACGTCGGAATCATTCGCGACGTTCGCTGCCGACATTGCCGCAGCGTTCGGCCTCGATACGCTGGCCGGAATCATCAACGAGAAACTGGCGCCAATCAAAGAGGCGCTGACGACCACCTTCACCGAACTCCAGACAACCATCACAACGCAGATCACTGGCGTACAGACGACACTCGACACCAACCTGGCTACGGTGCAGACAACCGTCACAACCCAACTCAGTCCGGTCACAACCACCATGACGGGCCTGTCAACCGCATTCACGAACTTTCAAACTGCGGTTCAGCCGGCCGTCGAAATCCTGCAGCAGCCGCTGGAACGACTTGGCACAACGCTGTCGACCGCATTCGCCAACATCGGCACAATCGGCGCCGACTTGCAGGCGATCATCGCAGCGTTCGGCGGGCTTGGCGAGGCACTTCAAAACTTGCTCAGCGTCTTCTCTGGCGGCGACTCATCGGGCGAAGGGGCAGGCATCGACTGGCAGACGCTGCTCGGCGGTGCAACGCTCGGCGCCGTCGTGCTCATGCTCAACGGTCTCAACGCTTCGATCGCCGTCATCGGCATCGGCTTCGGCCTGGCACTCAACGGCATCAAGCTGTCCGTCGAACTCCTGACAACGACACTCCAGGGCTTCACGCAGATCCTCGAAGGCATCCGCGACGGCGATTGGTCGACTGTCTGGCAAGGCGTGCAGACAGTCTTCCAGGGCTTTCACGACTGGTTCATCGGCGTCGTCACCGCATTGACTGAAGCGCTGACCGGATTCACAACGGCCATCGGCGGCGCAGTCACCAATACGCTGACCGACATGGGTTTTGACGAATCGGCCGCAAAGGTGCAGGCATTCGTCGACGGCATCAAAGGCTTCTTCGAGTACATCAACGGCCTGGCGACCGGCACGATCTCCGTCAACCTGCCAATCCCCGACTGGCTCGAAGGACTCAAGTCGTGGACGTGGCCGGTCCTGCCTGAATTTTCATGGCCGGATTTTAATGAGTGGAGCTGGCCGGATTTTAATGAGTGGAGCTGGCCGGAGTTCAACGACTGGGAATGGCCGGAAATCGAAATGCCGGACTGGGTCGCTTCACTACTGAGCTGGCGACCATTCGGCGGCAACCAACTCGGCACAAGCTACTGGCACGGCGGTCCAACGTGGATCGGCGAAGCCGGGCCGGAGCCGGTCTGGTTCGGCGGGCCGCAACTGGTCAACCTGCCGCGCGGCGCCCGCATTATGAACAACACGGATGCTATGCGCTCCTTGCGGCGCGGCGGCAACGGCGGCAACGTGACCATCAACGCAAACGTACGCAGCGACCAAGACCTGTACCGGCTGGCGCAAATGATTCAAGATCACCTGGGCGCATAACCATGCCACACGCCGTAAGCATTTCGGACGGATCGTCGACCATCAGCCTTTCGACCACCAACGTCCAACTGAACCACTACACGCCGCAGGCGCCATCCTGGGATGAGGATAGCGCCAGCTACCAGCCGGTCGTCGACACCATCGACTTTCTCGTTTACCAGAGCACCGCCGCCGCTGCACAAACCAAGATCGCTCAGATCGAACGCGTGCTGCTGTCGGTGCAGCGTCGTGCCATGTCGCGCACCGGCCCCATTCCCTACCTCATTCTGCAAATGGCCTCGGACGTTTCGTCGTGGCGCAGTCAAATTCTCAGCGTTACGTGGGTCTCGGCCGACGACCTCTTTCAGTCGCTCCCGCAGGGCTACGCCGGATTCCGCATCAACGTGCAGCGCGTGCCATTCTGGGAAGGCGCACGCACAAACATTCCGCTCTCGAACGGCAGCGGCGCCAACGTCACCACCGGCCTACTCGTCAACAACGCCAACGACTACGCCGGCATCGCGGTCGACGTGATCGGCGGCTCCCTGCCCACACCGCTAGAACTCAACATTCAGAACGTCACCGGCGCAAACCGCAGTTACGGCAACTTCTTCGCGTCGGTCAACCCGTTCGACACGGCGCTGGTGCACACCATCCAGGGCGAAACCGCCATCTCAGGATATGGCGCCGCTACCGCCAACGCCACCGCATCGGGCGGACAGGTCGCACGCATGACTACAATAGCAGCCGGCGAATTGCGTTTCCGCTGGACAATACCGGCCGCGACGACAAGCATTTTCCGCGGGCGCTATGCCAACATTCTCATGCGCCTTGCGAGTTCTGTACCATCCGGCACGCGTGTCCGCACAAGCATCTACGACCGGCTCGGCTACATCATGATGCACCAAGCGCCGGACACCGCCGTCAACGGCTACGCGGCAGGGAACGGACAGCACAATTGCGGAGCGTTCCCACTCCCAAGCGGAGCATACGACACGACGTTTGGAAACATCACGCTTGAAGTCATCTTCTATGCCCCATACGCAATGACCGTCGACGTCGACTACATCACGCTCATGCCGTCAGACCCTGGCTGTTTCCGTCACTTCGTTCAGCAGGGCTACAACATCGGCAACAACGGCACCGTCGTCGACAACGGCATCGTCGGCAATGTCTACTCGCTTGCCTCGTCGCGTGACATGGCATGGAAACAGTACACCGAACCGCTTTACGTCCAGCCGGCCCTGGCGCAGCGCATTTACCTGCTGGTCGACGGCGAAAGCAACAACGTCGGCTGGCAGCACCGGCTCATCGCTTACTACCGGCCGCGCCGCCTGACCATCGGGAGCTAATCTTGTTTACTGCTCAAGTCAGCTACGCTTCATGGCCGGCCGGCATCGCCATCACCATCACCGACTACGAGATCACCGACCGCGGCGGCCCCAAATCGGCGAACCTGGAAATCTCCGGCCAGGATAACGCGCTATGGGGCGTGCTCGCCCTCATCGGCAAGCAACTCGTCATCACGAACGACAACGGCGTTATCGTCTGGCACGGCATCATCAACAAACTCAGCGGCAATATCGCAGGCAATCAGATCGCCGTCGACCTCGGCCTGTGCTATAACGCAGTCGCCGTCGAATACACCGCGCCGGACGCCTACGGCGCTTCGCAGTCGTACCGCACAGATTGGGCAACCGACGCCAACTCAATCAGCGCATACGGCCGGCGCGAGCTGATCTTCTCTATCGGCGAAGCCAGCACGACCGAGGCGAACTATCGACGCGGTCTGCTGTTGGCTCAGCACGCACTGCCTGCACTAACCGGCAAGGGATTCAGCGCAGGCATCAGCAAGCTAACGGTCGCTTGTGTCGGCACGGCATACACGCTCGACGACCGTTCCGTATCCTTGACCGGCGGGCGGGTCGAAAACATAGGCGGCTCCACCCAAACGCTCACAATCGGCTGGCAACTGTACGACACGACAATCGGATTCAGCGCATCCGCCATCCATGACATCAATGCACGACTCGGCGCCTTCAACAACGGCGACATCGTAGCCGTTTCTGGCTCGGTCAAAAACAACGGACTCAAGCAAGTCTCTGCTCGTAACAACGATCCGCAAGTCGTCGTCACCAGCACGCAAATTGAATTTGATGCCCCTGACGACTGTTACGACTGGAACGGAGGCTTTGGAAACATCACGGCGCCGTCCTGGGTCGTCATCGGCGGCGACACAAGCAACGCAGGCATCTACTACGTCGAAAGCGCCGAAAGCACCTCGAAATTCAGAATCAGCCCAGGCGGCGGCTCTTCCTTCACAAGCGAATCGTCCAACGGAAATAACCGCACGGTCACGATGGGACACAAAGTCACGCTCGCGACACACAGCAATCTGGAACGCCCAGGCCCAGGCGTGCTGCTCAACTTGTACGGGTCTAGCGTGGCGCAACGCTTTTACGTGCCGTCCGCGATGGACACCGGCGCCTTCTCACTTCAAGTTCGCAAGGTCGGCGATCCAATAGACGGCGTGCGCGTCACATTCTACGCGGACAGCGGCGGCAATATCGGATCGTCGCTTTTCTCCGTGACGCTGGCAGCGGCCGACATGCCGATCACAACCGGCCCGCAAGAAATCTGGATCGACCTCCCGCGCGTGTCGCTGAACGCCGGATACTATTGGTTCATTGTCGACCGCTCCGGCGCAATCAGCACGACAGCATATTTTCAGATCGGAATCACCGACATCGAGTATTACTCGACGCTGGCCTGGACAGGACTGACCTGGACACCACTCAACTATCGCGACCCGCCCAATTACACGCAATACAGCGTACCTTTCCGACTGTACGACACCGAAGACACGGCCACATCCATCGAGCGCATCATTGTCAACTATCCGAGCCCTGTGGCGACAACGGTCTTCATCGAAGACACTGGCGTTCTCGTCGGCCAATATCGCGACAATAAGCGAACTGCTTATGCCGAGATCACTGCACTGGTCGACTCAGGGAACAGCGCGGGCGAGAGACTGGTCTGGATGTGTTCGGAGGATGGCCGCTCTTTCATCTATCCATCGGACGGTCCTGATGCCGACACGATTGCATCACTGCACCAGGACGGACGCCTGTACTCCAAACAGGGGGCAGCCATCGAGCGCGGCGTCTTCCCTGTCGGCCGCTACATGAACCTGCCAGCCATCCCCGAATCAGTCAATGCCCAATGGAACTTGTCGCCTGTCTATGTTGCATCGGTGCGCTACGACTTACGTAGCGGACAGTTCGACTTCAAAACGGCCGCTGACGATACAAATTCCATCATGTTCGTGACACGATAGCTATGCCACAAATCACGCTCGCCGACTTCTTACTACAAAGCAAACCGACCATCGTTGGCTGGATTCGCGAGATTACGGGCAACGCGGGCGTCATCGCCGGCAGCACCGCAAGCGTCACCGTCAACGTCGTGCCGCACGCCTTGTCTGACTCGACTTGGCACAGCGGCACGCTGACCAACGCACAGGCGCCGCAATTTCTGCTGACAGACGGCACCCGCCCGCTGACCGGCAATCTGGCAGCAAGTGCGGGCGTGACCATCGACGGCGTGGACCTCTCTGTTCACGTCACGCAGCCCGACGTGCATCACGCACAGCAACACGTACTGGCGACCGGCTCGGCGCTCGGCGGCGACCACACCATCAGCGGCGGCGTAGCGGGCTACGTACTGCGCGCCACCGGCGCGACGACGGCCGCAATCGCACAACTCCAGCATGGCGACCTGGGCGGCGTCAGCGCCAACCAGCACCACAATCAGGTGCATGCCATCGACGGCGCCGACCACACGATCACCGGGTCACAGTTTCAGATTGTCGGCGCCACCGCGCCAAACGTGCTTGGTCTCCTGACGCCTAGCTTCGACCCAGGCGCTGCGGCGGCTATTCTGCGTTCGTCGGCAACCGGCGAACTGATCCTGCCGATCTTCACCGCGACAACGCGCGTGCGGACACCCCTGATCGACACGGCAAGCGGCGGCGTCACCATATCGCCAAACAACAGCGTCGTCTACTTCCCTGCGCCGGTCGCCATCGGTCTGGGCACAAACACGCCACAGCGACGCATCCACGTCGTGGACAATACCGGCGCGCAGATGCGGCTTGAGTACAACGCGTCGAACTACATGGACTTCCTGGTCGATGCAGGAGGCTCCTGGCGCATCGCACCGACTGGCGACATCATCGTTGATCCGGCAGGCGACGACATGCGCCCTCTACGAAATTACGCTATTCGTCTTGGCCTGGACACGAAAAAGTACTTATCGCTGCACGTGGCGGAGATCATCGCCGACACGTTGGTGGCTGAGGAAGTGCGCTCGACCATCGGCGGCAAGATTTTTGTGGCGCCTACTACGACGCTGACGCGCGACCTGGCGGCGGCGGAAGTCGTGTATTCCACCATTACCCAGCGAGGAGCAACCACGACGGCGGCAGGTGCAGGCACGGTCGGCGGGTACAACACTATCACTCAACGCGGCAGCGCGACGGCGGGCAACGACAACACGGCCAGCCTGTCAGTCAATCGACCATCTGGTGTGGTCGAGGGCGATGTGATGATCGCCGTGGTCGGCTGGTGGGTAGAAACCCTGACCCCGCCGACGGGGTGGACGCAGGTCGGCACGACGCAGACGTGGGACGTGTCGGGGGATTCGATTTTTGCGCGTGCCTACTATCGAGTTGCCGGAGCGTCAGAACCGGGCGCATACGCCTGGGGCATGAGCGCGGCCAACGACATCGCCTGCACGATTGCAGCCTATTCCAACGTAGACAATGCCGCGCCTGTGTCGGCCAGCAGCGCACAGGCGCAGGCGTCGGCCAGCATGACCGCGCCCTCGGTCAACGCGGCGACAGATGCGGATATGCTGCTGTTGCTGGGCGTGGCTGGGGCAGATAGCGCCGGGTCGCGCACGGTGACGCCTCCGGCTGGCATGACCGAACTCAGCGATACAACGTCGTTGCTCTGGATTAAAAGTTATGCGGCGCAGCAGGCGCTAACCGCCGCAGGTGCGACGGGCAGCCGAACAGCTACAATCAGCGCATCAACCGCCAATGCCGCATTTCTGATTAGCCTACGACCCTCTGCGTCGGTCGGCGGCAATACCAGCGTAGCAGCGAGCAAGCCGTCCGGCGTGACTACAGGCGATGTGATGATCGCATCGGTGGCGCACGCTGGCGGTCAACTGACACCACCGGTAGGGTGGTCTCAGGTCGCCAGCCAAGTGGCTACGGGTGCGACGCTGGCGGTCTATACGCGCGTCGCAGCGGGCGGGGAACCATCCACCTACGCCTGGAACCTCGACAGTACAGACACGCTTGCGGTTGCGTTGTCTGCCTATGCCGGCGTCAATGCAGTGTCGCCGGTCGATGCGTTCGCTGTGCAGGTGAATGGCAGCGGCACGGCGATGGTTGCGCCAACGCTCATCACCACGCTGGCGACAGACCGGCTTATTTTTGCCGGTGCGGTGGCGGGGAATGTTCGTGCCACCCCGCCAGCAGGGATGGGCGAGGACGCTGACGCGGGCGCAACTGGAATCGGCGTCTATGTGGCTAGTCAAGCCCTCGCCGTGACAGGGGCGACCGGCTCGCGCACGGCTACGCTTGCCAGCGCCGCTGCATCCGCTACGGTGCTGCTTGCTCTGCGTCCTGCATCGACGCCCAGTGGCCCAGTGCCGACCACGATCTACGTGAAGCACAACAACCTGTCCAGCGGGGATCGGGTGCTGCTAGAGGCGCGGCTGACGGTCGAGTTTATGGCCGTCACGTCAACCTATACACTCATCTCTAGCAATCCGCCGGAGTATAGCTACACGGTGCAGCGCGACCTGGACGGCACCGGCGCCAATACCTGGATCGCCGGTGATGGGGTGGTGAATACTGGCGTGGCGGGCAATGGCTGGATTGAGCTATACGCGCGGTACGGGTTCCCTCGCGCTGGGCAGACGGCCACGCAGCGGGTTGGGCCGACCATTGTGGGCAATGTGCGCAAGAGCGCCACGTTCAACGACTTCCGGGAGCATTGGGCAGTCGGCAATCTCAACGGGCTGTACGACTATTCCAGCAGCGTCTATGGTGCAGCGTTTGGCGATCCTACACAGACGTGGTTGAGTCTGGATGACCGCACGGCCGCTCTTGGCGGCGGGCTGCGCTTTATGAACAACCTGGCCGAAGTCGGCTACATTCGCAACAACGGAACGTGGCGCTTCAACGGTGATGCCAACAACTACATTCAATGGGACGGGTCGGCGCTGCGGGTGCGCGGCGACATCGTTGTTCAGGGTGCGCCGGGCTGGGGCAACGTGGCAGGCGGCGTCAACCTGGTGCGCAACAGCTCGTTTGAGCTTGACAGCAACGGGGATGGACTGGCGGACGGATTCGGCATCTACAACAACGATGGCGGGGCTGTGCCGACCACAGCCAGCCGGGTGGCGGGTGGCAAATCCACCTGGGCGCAGCGCATTAGTTGGACGGGCACGAACGCCAGCACGAAGGGCATTCTCTTCGATGTCACCTCACCAAAGCGAGCCAACACAGACTACGTGCTGTCCTTCTGGGCACGCACCAATACACCCGTTGCGCTTGGATTCTACGAAAACCCTCCATCCTCTACGGGGACGAACTTGTTTTGGCCGACCGCCAATACCACCTGGCAGTTTTATGCCATGCGGGTGAATTGGTCGTCAACGCCGGCAGCGAACTTCTATCTGTCTATTGAAAATGGGGCGCCCATCGCCAACGGCTGGATCGAGTTCGACAATGTGCAGGTGGTGGAGGGCAGCGAGATTGTCTCCTACACTTCCAGTCCGGTGGATATTGTAGGCTTTGGCGGCAACATCAACATGCCGCTGGCGGTAAGCGGGGCGGGGCTGTACATGAGCGCCTCGAACCTGGGGTACTGGAATGGTTCGGCCTGGACAGCCTACATGAATAATGCCGGGCATTTCGGTCTGAACAGCGGAGGCGCTAACTACCTGGTGTGGGACGGCGCGACGCTGACCATTGCAGGCAGCATCAACATTGTCGGCGGGAACGCAGCTACGCAGACCTACGCCGCAGGGCAGGCGGCCACGGCGCAGTCAAATGCTGCTGGATACACTAACACGGTGGCGTCTGGAAAGGCGGACACGAACCTTGCCAACTCGGTGCTCTCTACACTGATTAGCGGTGCGAATATCCGGGTTGGGTCTGGTGTGAAGGACAGCAACCTCAACGGCTGGAATATCGATGTCGCTGAAATTGTCGGGCAGGCGAGCGGCGTCGATCAGGTGGCATTCAGCGCATCAGCGGGCATCTCACTGCTGGCGACGAATACCGATCCTGGCGGGCCGGACTGGAAAACAATCGATTGGGTAACAGCATTTCCAGCAGCATCAGGAAATCTCGTAGCCGATATACGCGCGTATTACGATTCGTGGAATCAGATTTCAGTAGGTGCACACAATCGCTCCACGACGCGGGGCGCGCGTGCGCGCTTTGGCACATTCCTGAATGGGGCTTTCAGCGCCGGCCTGCGCATCACGACAGCGTACAACACCGGAGTGTGGGGGAACACCATTGACGTATATGGTGATGTCACCTTCAACAACACAATCTCCGCTGGCGGGGTCACGGCGAACATGGGGACGGTTGACGTGGCGTCTGCTCTGTCGGTTTCCGGCAGCGCCGGCTCCCTGGGTTCCTGGAATAACCTGTCGTTCGGCAGCGGATGGACAAACTACGGCAGCGGCTATCAGACATGCCAGTACCGCAGGTTTGGCGATCGGGTGCACCTGCGCGGGCTGGCATCAAACACCAGCACCGGCGCAACTCTCGG